>Ga0099364_10002716_pt1 | contig 28054 bp, 26 predicted proteins | sample TergutTh196P3_FD_73070 | JGI IMG/M metagenome (GOLD analysis project Ga0099364, IMG submission 73070) | Microcerotermes parvus P3 segment gut microbial communities from Pointe-Noire, Republic of the Congo - Th196 P3 | ecosystem: Host-associated > Arthropoda: Insects > Digestive system > Gut ... | reverse complement strand
GAGCGTAGCGAGTTGGATTCACATGATGTAACATTTTTGATGAAAATGTTACATACAGCAAAAAAGAACTGGTATAGCAAGGAAAAAAGGCATCAAAAATTCGTAAAACCTGACAAAACGAAAAAAGCAGAGCAAAAACCCTGCAACCCCAAGCAAAAAAGCCCCATGTAACATTTTCATCAAAATGTTACATGGGGCTGATTTGTTACGCATTACGCATTATGCATTATGAATTATGCATTATGCATTAAAACTTATCACCTCTCTTCTCACTTATTTTTTTTCCTGCGTCTAACATAGCACGTTTTAAATTTTAATGTGCGAATTGTTACCAAAAAGGAACAATTCAGTTTTTTGGGGATGGGGGATTTGGACGGAGGGGTTAGTACCTTAGCGACTGAAAACGCTAATAAAAAACAAGATAATGCTGGTCACTAAGGAGAGATAAGAGCTAAGATTTAAGAGTTAAGTTATTTTATCTCTTGTATCTTTAATCTTATAACGACCAATAGACGTTACCGAAACAGTATGAGTTTCAACGAAGAAGCTAAAGATGACAGTTGATGAGTTATATCTTGCGCTTATAGCGCATTAGTGGGACGAGGGCTGCGGAAATACCCAAACAAAAATAGTCCATGGTTAAAATCTGAAAATTAAAGTCTAAAATTAAGTGTGTACAAATGGCTATGGACAAACTATAATGGACGTTGTAAGCTGATGTGAGGCTCCTGATGCATACGCTTATGAAGGACGATGATCTTTCTGGTGTTTAGGCGATGCAGAATTACGATACTAACAGACTAATCCCTAATCCCTGCTTAACACAGAAAGGACAACCCATGAGTAATGTCAGAAAACTTGATGATTACTTTACTTACGCGGATTATTGTACATGGCCGGATGATGAGCGCTGGGAGCTTATTGACGGTGTGGCATACGCTCAGGCGGCACAGTCAGAGATGCATCAGACGATCGCCTGGGAGTTGACGCGGCAACTGGGTGCGTTCCTGCGGGGTAACCCGTGCAAGGCATTCTACGCGCCGTTTTCCGTGCGCTTGAGTGCTGACACTGCCGACGATACGGTTGTGGAACCCGACATACTCGTCGTCTGCGATGAGAAGAAGCTGGAAGGCGGCAAAGGCGTCATCGGTGCGCCAGATCTCATTATCGAGATACTGTCGCCCTCCTCCGCCCGGCATGACAGAGTAACAAAGTTTAAACTCTACATGCGCTCGGGAGTGCGCGAATACTGGATAGTTAACCCGGACGAAAAAACTCTGATGGCAAATGTCCTGCGTGACGGCAGGTATATGACGCTCCTGTACTTTGAGCATGACACCGAGGTCCCGGTCGAGGTTCTGGACGGCTGCGTGATAAACCTCGCCGAAGTGTTTGAAAATGAATGAAGGTAACATGGTTTGAATTTTTTAAAATTATTTGAGCTACTTCCGCTCCGGCTGCGTATAACATATTATAGTGTATTGCCGTTAGATTTTGATAATATCTGACCATGTTGTCCGTATGTATACTATGATATTCAAAACCATAAAAAAAGAAGTGGATTCGATCGTCCACTTTAAGTATCTTCTCGCTCTTCTGGTCAGGCGGAATTTTATGTCCCGCTATCGCAGGAGCGTTTTGGGTGTTTTGTGGCCACTGCTCAATCCCCTGCTTATGATGTTGGTAATAACGATGGTATTCTCACATATGTTTAGCCGGGAGATAGAAAATTATCCCGTTTATCTTCTGAGCGGGCAACTAATATTCAATTACTTCAGCGAGTCAACTAAGCAGGCGATGCGGTCTGTCACCGATCATGCCGGGATCATAAAAAAAGTGTATGTACCCAAATGCATATTTGTACTGGCGCGTGTTTTGTCGTCATTGGTCAATCTGCTGTTTTCCTTTGCCGCCTTTATGTTGATATTCATAGTGATGCGAATGCCGTTTCAATGGGCGATGCTCCTTATCCCTATCCCCGTGATTTATACGCTCGTTTTCGCCCTTGGCGTGGGTCTGATTCTGTCTTCTCTGGCAGTTTTTTTCCGCGACATTACCTATATATATGACATTTTTATCCTTTTACTGATGTACATGACCCCTTTATTTTATCCCGCTTCCCTGCTGTCAGGAACAGCGGCAGTCATAATGAACTTTAATCCTATTTATCATTTTGTGAGCTACTTCCGCAGCCTCGCCTTGTCCGGCATTGTTCCCGGATTGTGGCAGAATTTGGTGTGCGCGGGCTTTTCTTTGACGGCTTTTTGCATCGGTGTTTATGTGTTCATTAAGCAGCAGCCCAAGTATATCCTGTATTTGTAATGAAAGCGGAATGATATGGAAGCTACGGCGATATCGGCAAAAAATGTCTCAATGATGTTCAACTTAAGCAGAGACAAGAACATGGGCATCAGGGAATACGCTATAAAGGCGCTTCGGCGTGAGCTTAGCTTTGATGAATATTGGGCTTTGCGGGACGTAACCTTCGATGTCAAAAAAGGAGAAATATTCGGGATAATGGGCCTAAATGGCGCAGGCAAATCCACGCTTTTAAAGATTATCACGGGTGTATTCACGCCGACCGGGGGTACTGTCGCGGTAATCGGTAAAATTGCTCCGTTGCTCGAATTGGGCGCGGGTTTTGACAATGATTATTCAGCGCGTGAAAATGTTTTTATGAATGGCGCCATGTTCGGGCACTCGCCCAAATACATGGCTGCCAAATATGATGAAATCATAGATTTCGCTGAGGTGCGGGAGTTTGACGATGTGCCGCTTAAAAATTTTTCTTCCGGAATGAAAGCGCGGTTGGGATTTGCGGTAGCCGCGAATGTGCAGCCGGATGTTTTGATTTTGGACGAGATATTAGGCGTAGGCGACCATAAGTTCCGAGCAAAATGCAGGAAACGAATCGACGAAATGATTTTGCAGGGCGTTACGGTACTTATGGCATCTCATGATATATCGCAGATTCGGAACAAGTGTTCGCGAGCCTTGCTTCTTCGAAAGGGCAGATGTGTGTATGTAGGCGCTGCGGATAAAGTTTGCCAGTTGTATGAAAAAGAAGGTTAAGATGTTAAGATGGAAAAGCTGTTAACGGTTGCTGTCCCGTGCTATAATGTTGAGTGGTGTCTGGAAAAGTGTTTATCGTCGTTTATTGCCAGCCCGCTGCCCGGCTGTCTGGAGGTCATAATTGTCAATGACGGCTCAACGGACAATACCTTGCAAATAGCAAACGGATACGCGGCTGAATACCCCGGCCTATTTCGCATCGTAAATAAGCAGAACGGCGGCCACGGTTCCGCGATCAATACCGCGATAAAACACGCGGTAGGCAAGTATTTCACAGCTTTGGACGCCGACGACCGTATAATTACCAAAAATCTGAACGCCTATTTGGAGGCGCTCGCGAATACCGACGCCGACGCCGTGATCACGCACTATCGCACGGTTGATATAAGCAGCGGAAAGCGCAAGGCGCATAAAACCGCAGGCATTCCTCCGGACAGGCTGTATACGCTCGATGATTTCACGAAATACCCCGGGGAGATATATACATGCGCAGTCTATCACGGACTGACTTACCGCACACAGGTCTACCTCGAAAGCGGCGCGGCGCTCAGCGAGGGGATTTACTATGTGGATCATGAATACGCCACGCTGCCGTTCATTAAAGTCCGGACGGTTTTGCCGCTTGACATGTTTTTCTATGAATATTATATAGGCAACCCGAACCAAAGCGTGTCGGATGAAAATCAGATCAGGTTTCTCGGGCACACAGAACAGGTAGTCAGGCGGATATTCGGCTGTTTTCACGATAATCCCGGCGTCTCGATCGGCGCTCGACGCTATATCGCGCGCAACGCGACGGAGATATTGCTGAGCTTCTATATCATATCGATGATCAAAAATCCGGATAAGCCGGCAGGCCGGCAGGCTGCGGCGCTTCTGCGCAGGGATATGCGCGCGCTCTGCCCTGAAATAATCTCGATCACAGACGGCAGATACAGGATGGCCGTCGTCATGAGCCTGCTCGGCTTTAAAAGCGGAACGCTCGAGTGGTTCAAGCGTACGCCGCTGTACACGCTGTACCGGAGCGCGTTCAAACGAAATCGCCGGGGCGTCGCGGTTTCCTGAACATGACATTATTATGACAGTATGAGGACAGAAAAAATCGATGAATGAGTATTCAAAAAAAACAGCGCATATAATACCGCCTGACGGGGAGCGGCCCGATCCGGCGGCAGACAACCAAAAGCAGTGCCCTATATGCCTGAACTTCGTATCGGAATACGGATCGTTTGGCTCACAGGCGCGCCAAAACGCAAAATGTCCACACTGCAATTCACTTGAAAGGCACAGAGCGCTGTGGCTGTATCTTGTTAACCACACCCGCATTATATCCGGGCAAAGCGAACCTTTGTCAATAAAGCTTTTGCATTTTGCCCCGGAAAAAGTGCTGTACGGAAAGTTCGCGGCTTTGTCTGGTATTGACTATTATCCCGTTGACATCGATCCGGACAGATACAAGGATATCCGCGATGTTATCGATATACAGGATATTGAGTATGAAGACTGTATGTTTGATATCATAATATGCTCTCATGTGTTCGAGCATGTCCCGGACGATCATACGGCGATGCGCGAGCTGCGCAGGGTGCTGAAAAAAGATGGAACAGCCTTTATTCTCTCGCCCGTGTCCTATACGCTCGAACTTACTTTGGAAGAATCCGGATATAATACGCCCGAGCTTAGAAAACAGTATTACGGTCAACACGACCATTTGCGCAGATATGGGCGCGACTTTCCGGCCCGTCTGTCAAAAGCGGGTTTTTGCGTAAAGGAAATCAACATGAGCCGCGAAGTTGACGGCCAAACATACGACACCGCTCGATACGGCCTGAAAGAGGGAAGCAAAATCTACATATGCACTCACTACGACAAAAAGGCGCGTTAGAGATTGACTCTCACTAAGGCGTGCCGCAATAATCACGATATATTTTCAAATATATTTATTGATTTATTGCCGTTTTCGTTATATTGTTATTGCATAGTTTAACGAATAGGAAGTGACGTTATGCGATCAAATATGCGAGTTGCGCAAATTACACGCTCCATGGTACCCGTGTCACGGTTCAATAAAGGTGAAGCGGCCAAGATTTTTGAGGAGGTTACAAAAACAGGTATAAAAATTGCCGTCAAAAACAACAAGCCGGCTTGTATCCTGCTCTCACCTGAAAGATATGAGGCACTGATAGAAGAACTTGAAGATTTGCATCTGATGTTAGAGGCGGAAAAAAGGATATCAGAAGACAGTCCCACGATTTCCTTCCAGGAAGTTCTATCCAAAAACGGTATGACCGAAGCCGACCTGAATGGCTGGGAAGATGTGGAGATTGAATAATGGGATGGACAGTAGAGTTTCATGAGAAAGCTGATAAAGAGTTTGAGAAACTGACTGGTTCGCCGAAATATTTTGTAGCTAAAGCAATCCGTAAGGTCTCGCAAAACCCGTTGCCTCAATCAGAAGGGGGCTACGGCAAGCCTCTGGGGAATAGTCAGTCATCTAAGTTGGCCGGATGTTTAAAAATCAATCTAAGACGCATTGGAATCAGGATTGTTTATCAGCTAATCCGAGACGATTCGATTATGAAAATCGTCATCATCTCCATAAGAGATGACGATGAAGTGTACAAAGAAGCTGAAAGCCGTTTAAAATGACCTTGACCGCGACGCAGTAGAGGGAGTGAAACGCTTAGACCGGAAGGCGGGTGACGGATATGTCAGCATATTTGGTTCTCAGGTTTGATGATTCGACCGGTGATTTCTCCGACAACGAAGTTGCCGAAAAGTTGCCGAATAATGTTGCCGAAAAGTTGCCGAATAATGTTGCCGGATTATTGACATCTGCTGAAACGGCATACTTGAACAGTTTGCGTTCCTTTTTTGATGAATGTGAGTGGATAACAAATTCACAGGCGCGTGAGGCAACCGGAAAATCAGATGGAAGCGTTAAGCGTTTTATGCGAAATTTGACAAGCAAAGGCGCTTTTGAAGCCAGAGGCGAAACAAAAGATAGGCAATATCGATTGGCTTTGCCGAATGATTAGTCTGAGGAGGGCAGATTTATGGAAGCTGCGTTAAAAAAAGACGCTTATTACACCATGAGGACTATTGCGCACGGCCCGAATATGAACGCTGGGAGTTGGTAGACGGAGCGGTTTATGCCAAGGCGGCGCCGTCGCTGGGGCATCATTCCGCGGTTAAGGCGCTTTTCAGGCAACTCGATAGCTTTCTGTGCGAACCAGGCTATGTGTCGCGCGCATACAACGCGCGAGATACCGCCGCTGAGGTCACGGTTTTGGAAGGCTGCATCATAAATTTAGCCGAAGTTTTTGAGAACGCTTAGACAGGAAGGCGGGTGACGGATATGTCGGCATATAGCACATTGTATCACGGCTCTGTGTTTTTGTTTGATAAGATCGATGTCTCAATGGGCAAACCTTACAAAGACTTTGGCAGCGAGAGAGGTGTCTTACTGCTAAAGCCGATAGGGAGGGCTGCTATATGAAGCCGACCCGGGAGAGTATTCAGTTTGCGATCGATACGCTGACGGCGGAAGTCGCGCATAAATATTCTATTGATAACAATGTCACAGGCACCGAGGCTCTTAGATTTTTCATGCGGACCGACACGTACGAGCTTCTTGCAAATTCCAAATCATTTTTGTATCTTGAAAGTGTTGAGTATGTACTTGACATGATCGAGGCCGAAATGCGCGGCGATATTAAACGCTGGCTGGAGGTGTGACAGATGGTAATGGACCCTGTAATATACATGCAGATCGAGATAGCTCATCTGTACATGCTGACGTATGGTCTTACACTTGATGATTTTCTTGAACTGGACGAAAAATACGACATATTAACATTCATAGCGGAAGGATACGATCCATTCCACCTAATGGGAAACGCCGGTATCCTTTTAGAGGTGAAGGATTATATATCGCAAGGGATTACAACATGTTAGTTTCAGAATCTGATTTGAAAAATCCATCTTTTCGGATGTACGTCGATGAAAATGGAAACTATAATTTGCGCGAAGACCTTACAAATAACAGCAATCGTTTCTTGTGCCTCACCGGCGTAATAATGAAGATATCTGAACATGATATATTAGGAGAGCAACTAGATAAACTGAAGCAGCGATATATCGGATCGACGGATGTTATTCTCCATAGGCGCGAAATAATATCCGGAAAACCGCCGTTTGAGTCTCTCCAAGACGAAACCACAAGGGATAGTTTCAATACGGATTTGTTGAAAATTATTTCGAATCAAAAATATGGCGTTATATCGATAGTGATTGACAAAAAAGCTCTTGTTGACAAATATACCTTACTAAAAGCGTATGACCCATATGCATTGGCGTTAGAGTACTTAATGCAGCGTTTTCAATACTGGATGCAAACGTGTTCCAAGCGACATAGTCATATATTTGGTGATATTATGGCAGAATCCAGAGGCGGTCGCGAGGACAGGACTACTAAAGAAACGTATAGGCTTATGTATGATGGAAAAGGTTATAATGAGCTTGTGGACGCAGATAAGTTCTACTCATCGAAAGAAATTAAGCTCAGAAAAAAGAAAGACAATATCGCCGGTCTTCAATTTGTAGATTTGATATCGCATCCTGCGCGAAGATATATTTTGATCCAGAACAAGTTAGCTGATAACATTAAGACCACATCTTTCGAACAAAAAGTGGTTGATGTGCTTGTAAAATCTAAGTTTCGCCGTCAAAATGGCTGTATAGATGGATACGGCACAGTGTTTTTCCCAAAGTAAAACGGCTCGCAAAGCGAACCGTACCGAGTGCAAGCACTCCACCTCCAAGTCTCCTTGGATTAATTATAAAGTATCACATTTTAAGGTTTTTGTAAAGAGCTTTGTTCAAATTATCTGATCTGTCAAAATCGCAGAGGAACGTCATGACCTTGAATGATAACTGAGGTGCTTATGAGAAACCGCATTTTTATTCTGAGAATTATAGCTTTGACTTTTATTGCGCTCAGCGTAATCACCGGCTGTTCAAGCGTCGATGAAATCGAAGTGAACCCCGCCCGCGCCCCCGAGCAGCCTTCCATCGAGACTCCTCAGCACTTTGATAACTCCACTGCGGCATCTTCCGTCGAGACCGCTGAACCTCCGTACCGCACCCCGGCACCGACTCCTGACGCAACGTCCGAACCGAGTGCCGCTCCTTCGGAAACTCCCGACGAGATTCCCGAATACATAGTAATTGGCGGGGAACGCATAAGCACGGCAGAGACTGAGCTACATTTGGACCCGGACGCCATCCAAATAACGGATGCCGACATCATCCAATTGAGGTATATGACGAACCTACAGGTGTTGTCAATAAATGCAACTTTAAGCATTAGCAGAGACATCAGTGACATAAGCGCATTGGCGGAGCTTACAAATTTGACGTACCTGAGTTTAATTGGCAACCAAGTCAGCGACATAAGCGCGTTGGCGGGGCTAACGAATTTAGAGTTCTTGTGCTTAAGTGGCAGCAAAATCAGCGACATAAGCGCATTGGCGGAGCTTACAAATTTGACGTACCTGAGTTTAATTGACAACCAAATCAGCGACATAAGCGCATTGGAAAATCTTACAAATCTGGTAATCTTAGCATTAAACGACAACCAAATCAGCGACATAAGCGCATTGGCGAATCTCACAAACTTGAAGTCCTTGTTTTTTACTCGCAACCAGATCAGCGACATAAGCGTATTGGCAGGGCTCACAGGTTTAGAAAGACTAGGCTTAAGCGACAACCAAATCAGAGACATAAGCCTCTTGGCTAATTTGACTGATCTGACTTATTTGGAATTATCAAATACCCCCGTCAGCGATCTTTCGCCTCTGTCCTGCCTCACCGGCTTATCTACTTTAATTGCGATGGACAACCAGATCAGCGATTGGTCGCCGGTAGCGCACGTTGAAAAAGTATTGAAAAACCCGTGGGACTGGGATTTGCTCTCATAGGGCATGTCGATAGGCTGCCACGCAATATGTCGTCGTTTTAGAAAGACAGGTGACATTATGCTCTACAGAGACGAAAGCCTCGTTGTCGCCAGAGTGGCGGCGCAGGCAAAACTAAATTACTATGAATGACAGGCAAGCTTGAAAATCAAAATACGTGGAGGCTTGGCAATGGCACAAACGCGCTCGTTGCGGACAACCGGGACGGACGGCTTGGGTTATGCCGGTCGTTGCCCGATATAATAAGGCACGATTTTTCAAGTTTCGACGCGGACTCCGACAAAGATTGGCGAACGCATTTCGGACATTAGGCATAGGACAAAAACTTAGGACTGAGGAGGCGTGGATGAAAGCGATCAAACGGGCTAAAGCGCTCTTTGGAACCGTGGCCATAATAACCGCGCTGTCAGCGCTTTCGGCTTGCGCCGAGTGGAAAACGACGTCCGTGACCGCGCCGAGGCCGACGTGGATAACGGAAAAGGTCTCGTCCGTCAGCGTGGGCGGCAGCATGTCGTTCGCAATAATGGATGACGGCAGCTTATGGGCTTGGGGGGGCCTCAGTTACGAGTACGGCCCAATCAACTCCGGCCCAATAAAGAACAGCAGCATCCCCGGCGAAATAATGGAAGATGTGGTGGCCGCGTCTGTGGGCGATTATTACGCAATGGCAATCACATCGGACGGCACGCTTTGGGCGTGGGGCAGCAATAGTGATGGACAGCTCGGCGACGGCACGACGGAACGTCGGGAAAAACCCGTGGAAATAATGAGCGATGTGCTTGCCGTATCAATAGGGAATTCGCATACGGCGGCAATCGTATCGGACGGCACGCTTTGGGCTTGGGGTAGAAATAGTTATGGCAAACTTGGCGACGGCACAACGGAAGACCGCCACGCCCCCGTTAGGATAATGGATGATGTGGTGGCCGTATCCGCGGGGAGCTTGCATACGATGGCAATCACATCGGACGGCACGCTTTGGGCTTGGGGAGCCAATGTTGGTAGACTCGGCGACGGCACAACGGAAGACCGCCACGCCCCCGTTAGAATCATGGATGATGTGGTGGCCGTATCCGCGGGTTCTGATCATACGATGGCAATCACATCGGACGGCACGCTTTGGGCTTGGGGTGACAACAGATACGGTCAACTGGGATCCTCCAGTGTACCGCGATACCTGCCCGGGCGCGTCATGGAAGATGTGGCTGCCGTTTCGTTAGGATATGGGCATACGATGGCGCTAACAACGGACGGCGCGCTTTGGGCATGGGGCAGAAATATCCATGGGCAACTCGGCGACGGCACATTAAGGAAGCGGCGCAAGCCTGTAAAAATCATGGAAAACGTTGCCGAAATTTCAACAAGCGATGAACACACACTGGCAATAACGGCAGATGGCAGCCTATGGGCATGGGGATCCAACACGCACGGGCAACTGGGCATTGGCACGACACGTGGCGAACGCGAACAAAGGGCTTACCGAGGCCATGTGCCGTCAGCATGGCTTAGCCCGATGTTGGTGTTGGAGCATGTGCCCGAGGGACGGTTAGGAGGGCTTTGGCTGCGGCAAGGGTGGCAATGGGCAATAACATCTCCTGAATCTGGACAGGAGAGGCCAGTGCAGGAAAACTACGGGCAAAACACTAAGTTTATAACTATTGCCGGCGAGAAGTATAGCACATCGGTCACATCGCTTGTTTTGACATCCTTAGAAAGTGACGACATCGACTCTTTGCGCCTAATGACGAATTTGAGAAGATTGGTCATTATCGTCGGCCAAGTCAGCGATATTTCGCCATTGTCCGAACTTACTGACTTGATTGAGCTAGACTTGCGCTATAATCAAATTAGCGATTTGTCGCCGCTGGCAGGATTGGAAAACTTGAGAGAACTGCGTCTTGACGGCAATCAAATCATGGATATAACGCCACTGTCCGGTCTTGCAAATCTGGAAATACTGACTTTAGTTCAAAACTATATCACTGATATTACGCCGCTATCCAGCCTCGCAAACATGAAAGTTTTGGACTTGAGCGGCCTTCTCAGGAGCGATATTGGGACGGGCGATGGCTTTATTGAGTGGGATATCCCGTATAATCAAATCAATGACATTTCGGCGCTGTCAAATCTCACGATGCTGGAAGAGTTGAATATGTTCGCAAACCGAATTAGCGATATTTCGCCGTTGTCAGAGCTCACTGATTTAAGAAGTTTGTATATCTGCTTTAATCAGGTTAGTGATATTGCGCCGCTATCGGGGCTTGAAAAATTGGAACAGCTAGGGTTGGAGCACAACCGAATAACGGATATTGGCCCGTTATCAGAACTTACGAACTTGCAGATTCTAGTTTTGTGGGACAATGAGATAGACAATTGGACGCCGGTGGCGCATGTAACAGAAGTCATGGGAAGGCCGTGGGATTGGGATGCCAGACCATAGAACCATGCAATTCCCGTATAATCTGGGTATAATATGGCCTTGAGGATGTATTACCATTGCTGAAAAAGCCATGCTCCGTGACGTCGCCTGCTGTCCGGGGAACTGTCCATCACCGACCTCAGAGTCGGTAAATGATGATTTGTCTAACAATGGTTATTGCTATATCATTACTAAGGCATTATAATAGTAGCGTATTATCAACGAAATGAGGTTATGTTATGGCAAAGACTATTCAAGTCAGAGTGGATGACCGACTCAAGGAATCGGCGGATTTACTTTTTACTTCATTGGGGATGGATACGTCAACGGCAGTCCGCATATTCTTGATCGCCGCTATGGAGGCAGGCGGTATTCCTTTTGATGTAAAGCGCAGATCCCGTTCGGATTTGACCATACGCGAGGCAATTGCGCGCAGAAAGGCAGGCAGGCAGTTTTACACTATCGAAGACTGTATGGCAGATATAGATGAAGCCATAACTGAGGAAGCAAATCATGCCGAAGCCTAAGTATTCGGTAAGTGCCACAGAAGCTTGCAATTCCCGTATAATCCGGGTATAATATGACCGTTGAGGAGATATTGCTTTGGCTGACAAAGAACCTACGCTTCAGAATAGAATAGTAAAGGATAGGCTCAGATTATGACGAGCAGAAGGATTTCACAAATACTGATAATATCGGGGGCTGCATTGCTTGTTGCGGCGTGCGGAATATTCATATACAACCAAATATTCGACTATAATGCCGGCCGCCAGTCGCAGGATTTGCTTGACAGCATGATGGAAGAATTTGAATGGGACCTTCCGCCATTATCTGAAATGGTGTTTACGCCATCGCAGAATCCCTCCGAATCTGTGACCGACAATCCGGAAGATGCGGCCCCGGAGACGCCGACGCCAACACCGACGCCGATGCCGGAACCTAGCCCGGAAACCGAACCACCCGACGAGGAAGACGAACCTCCCAGTGGCGATCAAGCTCCCTCAACGGCGCCAAGCATCCCCGTATATACCACGCTGGGCATACTGAGCATCCCGAAACTCAATGTCAGGCTTCCGGTAATAAGCGAAAGCACGGATGCGAACCTGAGAATATCCGTCTGTAGGTTATCGGGGCTGGCTAACAATAAACCGATCCGCCTCGTTATCGTCGGGCACAACATTTCGAGCCACTTCAAGGGTCTGGATACTTTCCAGCCCGGAGATCAAATAGCTTTCACCGACAAAGAAGGGGTGACATACTATTACGGCGCGGTCGAACTTCTGGACCTATACCAAACGGACGGCGCAGACGTGCTAGCCGCCGACGGGTGGGATATCACGCTGATTACCTGCAAAACCGATAATACATGGCGCACCGTGGTACGCTTCGCGGAATTATCGTGACAGATGTAACAGTGCCTTGCGCTGGCAAACGGTACGACAGGCTACGGAAAACCGATGGTGCAAGTCAAATGCGGGACGCGGCCAAAGACCCGTTTCTGTTTTATCAGTGTATGTCAGGAACGGCTTTGGCTGCGCAGTTGTAGGCATAAGTCTATCCTCCCGGAAAGAAAAGGCCCGCCTGGGACACCGTAACACAACAAGTGTGTCCTGAGGTGCGGCGGGATCTGTTACTCTCATACTAAGCTCTTGACAGCCGATTGTCAAGATAATTTTCATGATTGTTTGTTATATTTTCGTTCTTCTGAAAATATTGCTGAGTTTGTGTACAAATTAAAACTTCAATCGGGCGGCCCTTGTTCATCCATGAGCCAGGGGATTTCCAGCCTTCCCGTTCCGTCTTCATCTGTCAGAAAATAGCTTCTTAATCCGAAAAACAGCGCAATGAACACTATCAGTACCGTGAGCATGATGACCACGGCAAATCTGAAAATGATGCGCAGCAAACGGCGGTTATTATAAGTTTTTGGTACATATCTTCCCATATTATTTTTTTGCGTCCAGCGCGTTCAGCATTTCAACGCGCCGGAGGTGCCGCCCCCCGTCGAAGCCGGTATTCAAAAACACTTCTACGATTTTCAAAGCAAGCCCCGCCCCCGTCACGCGCGCGCCAAGAGTCAGCACGTTTGCATCGTTATGACGGCGCGACATCTCTGCGGTGAAGCACTCATTGCAGAGAGCTGCGCGTATGCCGGGGATTTTGTTTGCCGCTATAGCCATGCCGACGCCTGTGCCGCAAATGAATATGCCCCTGTCGTATTCTCCGCCCGCAATGGCCCGGGCGGCGGTGACCGCAATTTCAGGGTAGTCGCAGCTATCCGTGGAATAGGTCCCGAAATCCTTATATTCAAAACCGTTCAAGTCAAGATATGACTTGACCTCCCGCATAAGTTCAAACCCGCCATGATCACAAGCTAAAGCAATGCCCATAACTCCGCCTTCCCCCCTCAAATTATTTGTACACTGTACACTGTGCATTGTACACTGTTAAAACGGCCACGCCCCCGGTATCCATCGCAGAATGATCGAGAAATACCAAATTGGCGCGTATACGCCCGTCAACGACGGATAGAACATGGCGAACAATGCCCCTGCCGATGCCGTGAAACCGTAAACGGCCAGTTTGTACGTGCCCTGTTTGCGCTCAAGCATGGTGTTGAACACATGCGCCAACGCCATTACAAGGAACAGGGTGCTCGGAAAATAGTGGTAAGCGAACACGATGCGCGATATCGCAACCCACGGCAACAACTGAGAAAGATACCCTATTAGGATGAACAGGGATTTGCCGTCGCGCCGCCTCACCAGACGAACCGCCATCGCAATCATAGCGACGAACCCTCCCCACCAGACGACAGGGTTTCCAAAAGCGGCGAAAGCCGATTTCAAATCACCGTCGTAACTTCTATAGTAGAGTATCGGGCGGCCATTGACGACCCATTGATACCACCGGGAGGAGTACGGGTGTTCCGAATTTAGGACAAGTTCGCCGTGGTATTTCAGCATATACGCTTGATTATCCCAGATTATCTTATAATACTCCCTGTCCCAAAGCATCCCCCCACTCAGCGTCATATCCCTCGCCAGGCCATACGGGATATAGCTAAGGAAATATATGATAATCGGGGCAATAACAAAGAACAGCATCGAAAACAGCAGCGTTTTTGCCAAATATCCGCCAAAATCGGACCGTCCCTTTTCGTCATAGTATTTTGCCAGCATGATAAGGCGCATCGCATAGATCACCGCAAGCCCAATTCCCGCATATGGAACGATCCATTTCGAGGCGCAGCCAAGTCCAAAGGATATCCCCGACAGGGCAAGCGGCGCAAGGCTTTTTCTGAAAGGCGCGTCCGGGTCTGTCGTAATATGCCTGTACATGAAGAAGAAAGACAGCAGTATGAATAGCACGCCATAAGTGTCTATCGTGGCTATTCGCGTCTGAACAAAACGCATGAAGTCGAAGCCAAAAAGCAATGTCCCGCACACGGCGACGGCTGTTTTGCCGAACATGTTTTTCAAGAAAATGTACATAATGATGAGCATGACCACGCCGCAAACCGCGCCGGCAAACCGCCAGCCGAACGGCGTCATTCCAAACGCAAAAACTGAGGCGGCGATTATTTCCTTGCCAAGCGGGGGGTGCGTGATTTCATAGGGATAGATATTCCGCAGATGCTCAAACGCCGTTCTGCCGTGGTATATTTCGTCGAAGTACATGCTGTTCATGTATTCCGGTTGTTTCGGAATCAAATGTTGCTCGTCAAACAGTTCCGGCGCGTCCGTGCTCAATATTCGCGAAGCAGGTATCAGAGCGCCGGCGGAGTCGTACAGCGCCAGTTCGCCCAATTCAAGAGGCGTAGGGGTCCTGAAGGGCGTGACGGCTGTTATTCGTATGTATTTGACGGGCATGCCGATCGTTTCAAACTCAGCGTACCGCCATTTGAACAAATGTGAATGCGGCTGATTCATGACGGGCGACGCTTCCTCGTCTGAATCTGTGTTCTGCATCGGCCTCAGCTCAGTCCATACGGCGCCATCCCCGGAAAATTCGACTTTGTAGTGGCCTGTCCACAAACCCGTATAGTACATGATCCCGCCAATTTCTACCGGGGCGCTCAATTCTATGACTATTGGCCGGCTTTCACTGGCTATCGGCCGGTTTTCAGTGCTGAAGTGATGAAAGCTCTGCGGCGCCGATGTGTCGCCAAGCTGAAAAAGCGCAAGGAATGAAAACACGGCCGTAATAATGGCAAGAGGCGCGGCATCGCTTTTTTTCATGGGGTGGCGATGCGCGAAAAAGGTCAAACGGCTTTTCTTTATTTCCCATGCGATCCACTCGGCCGTTCCGTCGAGAGGTCGGTCAATCTTTCGGTAGTACAGAAAAAACAACGCAAGCAAAAACAGGGTGATCGCAGGAAATATCATCACCGGTTCAAGATAGCTCACCGCCGCTCTTATGTATCTTAGCGCCGCCGCAACAAAACCCAGAATGTTCGCCCCCTTGCAGTAACGAAATCACTGTTTATGATAACAGCATCTGGGGAAAATGTCTACCTTGTTTTTGCTAGGGTGCGGCTCTCTTGACAAGTGGGGTATAATAGTATATATTTTGGGCAAAACATCTCAACTAGGGAGCGCAGAACATGGCAAATGATAGAAAAGTGGAGCAAATAACCGATATGGACGTCGATTTCGCCCAATGGTTCACCGACGTCGTGACGCGAACGGAGCTTATTTCATATTCCGGAGCCAAAGGCTTTTTCATCCTGCGTCCATATGGATACGCAATCTGGGAAAACATGCAAAGCTCGCTTGATAAGCGTTTCAAAGAATTTGGGCATGAGAACGTGTCCATGCCGTTGCTTATCCCGGAATCCCTGCTGCAAAAAGAGAAGGATCATGTCGAAGGCTTTGCGCCGGAATGCGCGTGGGTGACGTTTGGCGGCAGCGAGGAATTGGAAGAACGCCTGTGCATCCGCCCGACCTCCGAAACGCTGTTTTGCGACCATTGGGCGCAAACCGTCCAATCATGGCGGGACCTTCCTAAGCTTTACAACCAATGGTGCAGCGTCCTGAGATGGGAAAAGTCGACACGCCCGTTCATGCGCCACCGCGAATTCCTGTGGCAAGAGGGGCATACGCTGCATGCGACAGCCGAGGAAGCCATTGAGGAAACGGAGCGCATGCTGAACGTATATGCGGATTTCTACGAAAATGACCTTGCGATGCCCTGCATCAAAGGGGTCAAAACTGACAAAGAAAAATTCGCGGGAGCGGAGCGTACATATGCCGTCGAATGCATGATGCACGACAAAAAGGCGCTTCAGGCAGGAACAAGCCATTATTTTGGAGACGGTTTCGCACGCGCTTTCGAAATCAGGTTTTCGGACAAAGACAACACCCTCAAATACCCGTTCCAGACCTCATGGGGACTTTCTACCCGATCGATCGGCGGCATCATCATGACGCACGGGGACAACAATGGGCTTGTGCTTCCGCCGCGCATCGCGCCTGTGCAGATTGTGGTGATACCCATTGCTTCGCATAAACCGGGAGTTATTGAAAAAGCCGATGAGTTAGTGGCGCGGCTCAAGGGCTTGGGATTGCGCGTTAAGTGCGACAAGTCAGACCAAAGCCCCGGTTGGAAATTTGCCGAACACGAAATGAAGGGCGTGCCGCTGCGCGTCGAAATCGGCCCTAAGGATATTGAAAACGGCCAATGCGTCGCGGCGCGGCGCGATTCAGGCGCGAAAACAAGCGTCCCGCTCGGGGAACTAGAAAAACGTATACCTGAACTTCTTGACGAAATACATGCGGGGCTTTTTTCCCGCGCTACGGAAAACCTCACTCTCAATACCCGTCCCGCAAGAAGCCTCGACGAGGTGAAGTCCATTCTTTCCGAACACGGAGGATTCATCAAGGCGATGTGGTGCGGAGACCCCGAATGCGAGAAAAGGATGAAAGACGACGCAGGCGTTTCCTCGCGATGCATCCCGTTTGAGCAGGAACGTGTCGGGGGCAAATGCATAGTCTGCGAAAAGCCCTCCGACACAATGGTCATCTGGGGCGTGGCGTATTAATTATGAGTCATGAGTTAGGAGTCAGGAGTTATGGCAGCGAAGCCTGATAAGAAAAGAGTCCTTTCTTCAAACGAACAGCGCGGGCGCGGGCGCGCTCCGCTTGTTTCCGTGTTGGTCGCCTTATCTCTCGTTGCCTCATGTGCGATACTTATCAGCGTTAGATACGGATGGGGCTTCGGCGACGCGGAAAACGGCAATGCCAATCAGGAGCAGCAGTCCACCGCAAGCCCGCCGGAAGCTACGGACGAAACTCCGCAGAGACAGGAAGAGACCCCTACTCCAACCATTTCGATAGAACCGCCGCCCCCAAAAACTCCCGCGGTCACGGTCAGAGGAATTTATGTCGGTGCGCGTTTCGCCGATGATGAGGAGCGGATATCCGACTATATCGAATTATGCGGCGAAGATGTGATCAACTCCCTGATTATAGACGTCAAGGAAGATGGCGGGCAGATAACGTTCTTGAACAATAATGAAAGCCTTTCGGCAACGAGTTATAATATCATTCCCAATATCGAACAATTGGTATCGCGGATGAAAGAAGAAGGCATATACACAATAGCCCGGCTGGTTTGCTTTAAAGACCCCATTTGGAGCAGGCTGAACCCCGAGCATGCCCTTGTTGACAGTAATGGAAACATATGGGAAGACGGCGGAAGGTCGGCATGGCTCGACCCATACGACACGGCGGCATGGGAGTACCTTGCCGAGGCGGCGATAGAAGCCGCGCGCGTGGGTTTTGATGAAATCCAGCTCGACTATGTCAGATTCCCTTCCGACGGCAGAATAGATCAGATAGTATACAGCTCCGCTTCCTCCGGCAAAACCAAAGCGGAGGTGATCTGCGAATTTCTTGAATACATGCGGGAGGCGCTTGCCGATACGCCAATATGGCTTTCCGCAGATGTTTTCGGCATAATCTCCGTCGGCAGGGGGGATTTTGAAAACATTGGCCAAGATCTTGAATTATTGCTGCAAAACGCGGATTATGTCTGCCCAATGATATACCCGTCGCATTTTGCCAATAAAATGGAAAATGGCGTCGGGCAGATCATCAACGGCATTCTGTTTGAAATACCGGACTTAGAGCCATACGAAGTGGTATACAACATCCTACGGCTGTATAAAAACCGTCTTCCCGAAGAAGATGGGGATGCCGCCATCATAAGGCCATATCTTCAGGCTTTCACCGCCCCGTGGCTTGGATCCGGTTATTTTCAGACATATACGGCGCAAGAGGTTTATGAGCAGATACGAGCCGTCTACGACGCTGGGTTCGACGAATGGATACTTTGGAACCCTTTCGGCGACCCCAACCTTTACAGAAATGTCAGTTCGCTTATAAGCTCAGAGAATTCAGCAGGATCGTCAAGCGAGACGCCCGCCGTCAACACCGCTTGACCATACAATAGCTTCGCATATTTGGCGGCCTTCTCCTTATCGTTTTCAAATGCGTCCTTCAGCACGGCAAATGAAAGATGCCCGGCATTCAGCTCAAGGACGCGCTGGGCGCGCATCTCTCCCATGAAGGCATCCTGCCGGCCTTGCATCGACTTAAAATACTTTTCCATCTCAAGGCTTATTTCGCCTTGAGCGGCAAGGCAGACGGGGTGGCTTTTCAGCTTTTGCGACAGCCTTACGCCCGCGACTTTTCCGTCCAAAGATTCCTTGACAAACTCCAGAATGTCTTTATTCTCCGTTTCAAGGCGCTCCGCCTCTTCCTTGTTTTCGACATCCTCGAAACCCAGGTCGTCGTCGCTGACGGAGCGGAATTCTTTTTCCTCGTATTTTCCGAGCGCGCGGACGACAAACTCATCGATTTCTTCAGTGAGGTAGAGAATGTCATAGCCCTTTTCGCGGACCCGTTCCGCTTGAGGGAGCTTATCAAGCAAAGCGACGTTGTCGCCGCCGGCGTAGTAGATGTATTTCTGCTCCTCCGGCATATTTTTTATGTAATCCGAAAGCGGAATGAGCTTTTCGGCCCCGGATGAGTAGAGCATGATGAGATCCGACAGCAAATCGCGGTTCGCGCCGAACCCGCTCACGATGCCGTATTTCAGTTGGATTCCGAAACTCTTATGGAAGCCCTCATATTTTTCCGGCTCGTTTTCAAGCAGCCTTTTCAACTCCGCCTTGATCTTTTTTTCGATATTGTTGGCGATAACTTTTAACTGCCGGCCATGTTGGAGCATTTCGCGCGAGATATTGAGCGAAAAATCCTGAGAATCAACGACGCCGCGCACAAAGCGGAAATATTCCGGAAGAAGGTCGGCGCAGTGCTCCATGATCATGACTCCGGACGAGTACAATTGCAGGCCCGCTTCATATTCGCGCGTGAAATAATTATAAGGCGCGACCGACGGGATGAACAGCATCGCTTGATAGCTGACGGTGCCCTCGGCCGAGACCCGAATGACCGCTGTGGGGTCGGCGTGGTCGAAAAACTTCTCTTTGTAAAACTCGGCGCAATCCTCGTCCGAGACCTCGCTTTTTGAACGCTGCCATATGGGGATTCGGCTGTTTATGACTTCGGATTCGACATAGTCCTCCCAAGTCATTTTCTTTTTGCCGTCTTTATCCGTCTCGTCGCTTTCCACCTGCCGGCTTTTTGTGACATCCATGATTATCGGCCAGCGTATGTAATCCGAATACTTCTTGATAAGGCTGTGGAGCTTGTGTTCCGTCAAATAATCGGTGTATTTTTCGTCGTCGGAGTCAGGCTTGACCTCAATCAATATATCCGTGCCCGGGGCGTCTTTTTCGCAAGCCGTAATCGTGTATCCGTCGGAGCCTTCGGACACCCACTTGCTTGCGGCTTCTTCGCCATAGGCCCGCGAAATTACTGTCACGCGGCGCGCGACCATGAAGGCCGAGTAAAAGCCTACGCCGAACTGGCCGATTATGTCTATATCCTCGGATTTCTCGTCCATTTCGTTTTTGAACTGAAGGGAGCCGCTTCTTGCTATGACGCCCAGATTCGACTCCAGCTCCGCAGCCGTCATGCCTACGCCGTTGTCGCTGATTGTCAGCGTGCCTGCTTCCTTGTCCGCCTTGATAACTATCTTGAAGTCTTCGCGCGCCATCCCAACCTTATCGTCAGTCAGGGAGATGTAGCACAGCTTATCTATAGCGTCTGACGCATTTGATATAAGCTCGCGCAAGAATATCTCTTTGTGGGTGTAAATAGAGTTGACCATCAGGTCAAGCATGCGTTTTGATTCCGATTTGAACTGTTTCTTTGCCATTGCGTGAATTTTCCTCCTTCATATGTTTGTCATGTTATGTTATTGATGATTGCGCTGCAATCGTCATACCATGTCATCATACCCTCATTTGGTTGCGCCGCGACAAGTTAATGGTTCCTTCCGCCATGTCCCCAACCCATCCGAGCGCTTTTCCCAGGCCGTTGGCGACGCAGAGATCGGCGTCGTCGGCATTGAGCGTGGTGATGTTTGTCCTGCTTGCTATGAGCTTGTCAAAACCCCAAAGCTGGCTGTTTCCGCCCGTGAGGATGATTCCGTTTTGAGAGATGTCGGCAACTAGCTCCGGCGGCGTCGATTCCAGCACGCTATGCACGGCCTCGACGATTCGTTCCGTCACTTCCTCGAACGCCTCAAACGTGTCGGTTGAACTGACGGCAACGACGCTCGGCAGCCCCGTCATCAAGCTGCGCCCTTTCACCTCGACGGCCACGGCCTCAGAGCGGGGGAACACGCAACCTATGCCTTTTTTCAATTCCTCGGCCGTCGTCTCGCCAATGAGTACGTTGTGTTTTCGCCTGATGGACTTGATAAGGGCGTTGTCAAACGCGTCCCCGCCCAATTTCAGCGAAGCGGATTCGACGACGCCCGACAGCGACAGCACGGCGATATCCGTCGTGCCTCCGCCAATATCTATCACCATATGCCCTTCAGGTTTCGTGATGTCAAGCCCTGCTCCGATCGCGGCGGCAAGCGGGGCTTCCATAAGGTACACTTTTCGCGCGCCCGCCGCAATGCCGGCGTCGATGACCGCGCGTTCCTCGACTTCCGTTATGCCTGTGGCGACAGAGATTATTATTCTTGGCTTAAGCAATGAGAACGATTGCACTTTGCGCACGAATTCCTTGAGCATCCGCTCCGTCATGTCGTAATCGCATATAGCGCCGTCGCGCATGGGACGGATCGCGACGACGTTTCCCGGCGTCCTTCCCAGCATCCGCTGCGCCGCCATGCCAACGTTCAACAGCCTGCCCGTATTTTTGTCCATGGCAACGACCGTAGGCTCCCGCAGTATGACGCCTTTCCCCCTCGTTGACACCAAAACTGTAGTCGTCCCAAGATCTATGCCAATATCTCTTCCAAATAACATGTTATTCCCCCCGCGCCAAAGCAGCGCAGACAACTCTTGCGGCGCCTGCTGACAGCAATACTTTGGCGCATTCCGTAAATGTTGAGCCGGTGGTGACGATATCATCTATCAATAATACGCATTTTCCATCGATGAGTTCAGGGTCGGTCGCTTCATAAGCGCCGCTGATGTTCGCGCTGCGTTCCTCAATGCCGGACAATTCCGATTGGGCCCTGACATCGCGTGGCTTCCTCAGGGTTTCTATTGCGACATCGTTCAGTTGAAGCGCCGTTGCCAATGCCAGAAGCATAGCCTGGTCATATCCGCGCGAACGTTTGCGGTCGCTGCTGAGCGGAACCCAGGAGATCACATCATAGCCAAGATCAGGATTCTCGCGTATGCAGTCCGCCAAAATTTTGCCGTATACGTCGGCGTAAGCCGACATGCTCCTGAATTTGAATCGGAGTATGGACTTTCTGACCGCGCCCTTATAGTACAGCGGAGATACGCAGAAATCATAAAGTTCGCCTTCTTGCCTGCCGCTATTCAGCGTAAACGGCAATGACTCGGAGCATTTGGAACACCAAGTATCTCCAATGACCGCAAGAACTTTCCCGCAAAACGCGCATTTCGGAGGAAAAAGCAAATCCATTAATGATGATATGAAACTCATAAATATCCTCCTCGAGCTAAAATTCGCGCAAGCGGGCGTTTAATCCGCTGTAGCGCTTGTGCCGCCTGTCATTGTTTACCATCTGCATCATTATCTCCGAGGATCCGACCATGACCAGCAGTTTTTTTGCGCGTGTCATCGCCGTGTAAAGTATGCTGCGCGTCAAAAGCTGCGGCGCCGCTGCCGTCAAAGCTAGGATCACGGCTTGATATTCGCTGCCTTGCGATTTGTGGACGGTCATCGCGAAAGCGGGCTCAAGCTCCGGGAGCTGCTCGAACAAATATGTGACTAGCTTGTCTTCATAGTCAACGGTGACTGTTTCCTTTTCATGGTCGATGTTTGTTATCACGCCCACGTCGCCGTTATATATTCCGGCGCCGCCTGCCGACCCATCGGAGCTCCTCCAAATAATATCATAATTGTTCCTAATTTGCATCACTTTATCGCCGGTGCGGAACAAAAATTCTCCCCACTTTTTTTCTTTTTTCTGCGGATGAGGCGGATTGACGGCCTCGCGCAGCCTTTCATTTAGCATCGCCGTCCCTGCCAAACGTTTCCGCGTTGGGGACAATACTTGGATATTCACCGGATCGATGCCCATGTTCTTAGGCAAACGATGCCCATATAGCTCCGCGACAGTCTCGGCAAGCTGGGTTTCAGCGGGCCGGCGCATAAAAAACAAATCGGGGAATTTTTTCTCCAGATTCGGCATGATGCCGTTATTGACATTGTGCGAACACAGGACTATGCCGCTGTCTTCCGCCTGCCTGAAAATCTCCGACAAGACGATGGTTGGGACAATGCCGCTTTTTATTGTGTCCGAAAACACGCTGCCGGGGCCGACCGGAGGAAGTTGGTCTGCGTCTCCGACCATAATTAATCGGCTCCCGCGCCTCATAGCCGCCAGCAAAGAGCGCATCAAAAGTATGTCTATCATCGAGGATTCATCAACTATTACCGCATCTGCTTCAAGAAGGTTATCCTCGTTGCAGTCAAAGACAGGGGCACCGTATTCACCCAGGCTGGCGCCGAGCATGCGATGAATTGTCGCCGCTTCACTCCCGCATGTTTCGGAAAGGCGTTTGGCGGCCCGCCCTGTAGGCGCGCATAATAATGTTTTCAACCCCATCTCATTGAACAGCGTGAGGATGCCGCGTACCGTCGTCGTCTTGCCCGTGCCCGGGCCTCCGGTCAAGGCAACGACGCAGCTTTTTGCCGCAAGCTCCAATGCTGCCCTTTGCATGTCCGCATATTTTATTCCGTGACCCTGCTCAATATTACGGATGATTATTTGCAGATCTTCCGGGGCGTCTGACAGGCGCGCCATGTCTTTAATGCGGCTAGCCACATACTGTTCCGCATCATGCATGTGCCGCAAATAGCAGCCCTTTTCGCCTGCGATGGCGTCAATAACTATGTCGCCGCATTCGCACAGAGCATCGAGCGCGTCTTTTACAGACTCATTTTCAGCCCCAATGAGCTGTCCAGTCGCCCTTATCAGTTTTTCTTCCGGGATGAAGGTGTGCCCGTTATTCAAGTTATGCACGAGCTCGAAAACAATCGCCGCCGACACCCGCTCGGGGCTGTCGCTCTCGAAACCCAGATCAAGGGCCATCGCGTCCACCCCGGAAAACTCCGCGCCGTAGGAATCAGCGGTGATGATATAAGGGTTCTCTTTAACAATGCCCGTTGATTCGTCGCCGTAATCCCTGTACACGCGCATTGCGACAACAGGCGTTATCCCGTATTGCGAGAATAAATCCATCAATCTGCGAAGCCCCGCCTGCCGGCGATATCCTTCAGTGATTTTATGGGCGCTTTTTAAGGAAATGCCTTTGATGGAGGTGAGCTTTTCAGGCTCGTTTTCGATTACGCCCAATGCGTTTTCGCCGAATTTTTCAACGATATCGCGAGCTTTTGACGGCCCAATGTTTTTGATGGCCCCGGATGCAAGATAGCGGTATATTTCCTCAGCGCCGCTTGGCGGGATCACTTCATATGACTCGGCTTTGAACTGTTCGCCGTATTGCGGGTGCGTCGTCCACGAGCCGAAGAGCTTCAGCCGCTCGTATTGTGACGCGCCCGGGATGCAGCCCGCGGCGGTGGCAATGCCCCCGTCTGTGTCAAGGCGCAAAACGGCGTATCCATTCTCGGGGTTTGAGAAGACAACCGAAGTCACCACGCCCTCGAGGGTTATGTTGTTCATGTTGTTTTCACCCCCTGGCATCCTATGAGGCAAAATCTGCCGTGTCCAGTATTATTGTCACGGGGCCATCATTCACGGACGCGACGTTCATCATTGCTCCGAATTCTCCGGTCTCGACGGCAAATCCATGTTTTTTGCATTCATCGATGAAAAGCTCATAAAGCGGAATTGCGGTTTCGGGGAGCGCGGCATCCGTAAAACCGGGCCTGCGGCTTTTGCAGTTTGCGTAAAGGGTGAACTGCGAAATCACCAAGATGCTGCCGCTGACAGCTTCGAGATCAAGGTTCATTTTTCCGTCCTGATCCTTAAACACGCGCAAATGGCATACTTTCGCGGCGAGCTTCAGAGCGTCTTTCTCCGTGTCGCCATTTTTTATTCCCAGAAGAACAAGGAACCCTTTTCCGATTTTTCCCGCCACAATGCCATCGATTTCCACCGATGCTTCCGATACGCGGGTAACGACAGCGCGCATTGATTATTCACCTTCTTTATTAACTGTCCGCGCGGCGGACGTCCGTGACGCCTGATACGGACATAAGCCTTGCCATTGCCGAGATCAGTTCGTCGCGGTTTTTGACTTCCACGACAATGTAAACGGTGACGACGCCGCCGCCCGCGTCCCTGGCGGAGAATGACGTCATCTTGATATGAAGCGCGTTAAGGAGGGTGGCAACATCTACAACAATGCCGTCCCTGTCCCTTGCGGAAATCTTTATCCCGGTCGGATACGAATGACCCTCCGTATCGGCCCAGGCGGCATTTACCCATCTGCCATCATTGTCATGTAGATTCGAAGATTGGATATAGTTCACGCAATCTTGCCGGTGGACGGACACTCCGTAACCGCGTGTTATGAAGCCGACGACGAGGTCGCCGGGAACCGGCGCGCAGCAGCGCGCGAATTTTATGAGGCAATTGTCGATGCCTTCCACCGTCACGCCATATTCCGGCTTTTTCGGAGGCTCAGGAGGCAGTATCGGTTTCTGCGGCTCTTCTCTTTTCTTTGTCTTTGCCGCCGTGCGCATCTCCTCGCGGATCCTGTTGACGACCTTATGCGCTGTAATGCCCCCATATCCGATGGCGGCATATAGCTCGTCAACCGAACCAAAAGACAAACGTTCAAGAATTTTTGGAAGCATTTCGTCGCGCATCACTTCCGGCACAATGAGGTTCGCATGGCGCATTTCTGCCTCAAATGACATCTTTCCGTGGATAATGTTCTCTTCGCGTTTTTCCTTTTTAAACCATTGACGCATTTTGTTCCGGGCTTCGGGGCTCTTGATAATGTCAAGCCAGTCGCGGCTCGGGCCTTTCGCGGAGTTGGAGGTCTGTATTCTTACGATGTCGCCGTTATTCAAAACATGCGAGTAGGGAACCATGCGCCCGTTTACGTATGCCCCGGTCATCTTGTTTCCAATCGCGGAGTGGATGCTGTAAGCAAAGTCGATTGGCGTTGAGCCTGCGGGAAGGGTCACGACGTCGCCTCTTGGCGTGAATACAAAAACCTCGTCCGCAAACATATCAACCTTCAACGCATGAAAGAATTCCTGGGCATCGCTGTCCTGATGCGACTCCAGCAAACGCCTGACCCAGGCGAATTTTTCCTCGTCAGCGACCTTGCCGTCTTTGCCTTCTTTGTATTTCCAATGCGCGGCTATGCCATATTCAGCAGTTTGATGCATATCCCAAGTGCGTATCTGAACCTCAAAAGGGGTGCCCTCGCTGCCTATGACATTCGTGTGGATGCTCTGGTACATGTTCGGCTTAGGGTTGCCAATGTAGTCTTTGAAACTCCCCGGGATAGGATGAAACATTTCGTGGATAAGGCCAAGTACGTTGTAGCAGTCCGCGATGTCGTTCACTATCACTCGGAATGCGTACAAATCCATTACTTCGGACAGCATTTTGTTCTGGCTGTACATCTTTCTGTAAATGCTGTACATATGTTTTATGCGGCCATAAATCGTGCATTCGATTCCGTGTTCGTTAAGACGCTCGGCTATTTTGGACTGGATGCGATTGAAAAAATCTTCATCTTCAACGTAGCGGAGCTTCAACCCTTCCCTTATCTCCTCGCAGCCTATTGGGTCAAGATACCGGATAGACAGATCCTCCAGCTCCCATTTGAGCTTTTGCATGCCCAGCCTGTGCGCTATCGGTGCGTACATATCCATTGTCTCGAGCGCCTTTTCGCGTTGTTTTCGCTCCGTTTGATATTCCATCGTCCGCATATTATGGAGCCTGTCGGCAAGCTTTATGAGTATGACGCGAATATCCTTCGCCATTGCGATGAGCATTTTCCGCAGGGTCTCCATATGGGCCTCTTCTTTGCTCGAATAGGGAACCCTGCTCAGTTTGGTGACACCCTCAACGATGTCCGCCACATTCTTTCCAAACAGCTTCTCTATTTCTTCGCAAGTGGCCTCCGTGTCCTCAATGCAGTCATGCAGCAGCGCCGCGCAAAGGGAATCTTCGTCAAGCCCGATTTCCGCGACAATCTCAGCGGCGGCAAGCGGGTGCGTTACGTATTCGCTCCCATCCATGCGCTTTTGATTTCGATGGGCCTCCCGGGCATACTCGTAAGCGGCCCGGATACGAGCGATATCGGCGTTTGGATAATTCCCCAGTATGACCGCTTCCAACTGTCGATACCTATCTTCCGCGTCGTCATGAACAACAACTGATTGCAGGTCCATTTGGGAATCGGGCACAAGCTCCGCGCTGTTGTCCCCGCTGCCTGCATCTCCTATTTCTGCTTTATCATTTCTCATTTCTGCTTTCCCTAACGTCTATCATGTTCAGTTGGACATTGGTGCGGCCGCGAAATTCGTTTATATGAGGCTCGAAAACGATGTCGAGGCGCATTCCTTCTCTGACCGTCAGGTTTTCCGCCGGCATTGAAAAATATGTGCAATCCAGGACTTTCCCTGATTTTTCGATTTTGATTCGCGTATGCTTTCCGGAGCCAATGGAATATATGCCTAAGAGCAACGCATCCTTGATAAACAAGGTCGGTTGAGGATTGCCGTATCCGAACGGTTCCAGAAGCGCCAGGGACTTGATGTTTTCAAGGGTCAGCAGTTCCGGCTTTTCGACTTCAAAATCGATTTTAAGGCCCGGCCCGCTCGTAGATTCAATTCTGTTGAGGTAATACTCCCTCAAGCGTCTGCGCAGTTCATCGATGTTTTCCTCAGAAATCGTCACGCCGGCGGCCATTTCGTGTCCGCCATAATCCTCCAGAATATCCTCACAGGCGCGAAGCGCTCCATATATCCCGAAAGCGCCGACGCTTCGGCACGAGCCGCGTCCTATGCCGTCTTCGCCAATGCATATT
>Ga0099364_10002715_pt1 | contig 28061 bp, 31 predicted proteins | sample TergutTh196P3_FD_73070 | JGI IMG/M metagenome (GOLD analysis project Ga0099364, IMG submission 73070) | Microcerotermes parvus P3 segment gut microbial communities from Pointe-Noire, Republic of the Congo - Th196 P3 | ecosystem: Host-associated > Arthropoda: Insects > Digestive system > Gut ... | reverse complement strand
CGCTTTTCTTTTCTCACATTAAATGCACCTTGATTTTTAGCCGTTTCCCATAGTAAACGCAACTCACCCTTCTACTGTTGCATTTACTTTGGGAATTTACGCAGCAAAACAAAAATGCTGCACCTTCGTTTACTGGTCACGGTTACATAAATCGCGAATAATGCTCTGTCATCAACAGTCCGTTGTAGGGTGCGATGCCCTCATCGTCCCGCTTGATAGGCATATTCGGCTGAAATGGGCTGATGTGGGCATCAGCCCCTACAAGGCGTGAACTGTAACACACCTTCGTCTTTTTATTGGCGGGAGCTTTGCGTCTTGCCTATTTTTTCAGTTTGGGGTCGAGGGCGTCGCGAAGGCCGTCGCCCAGAAGGTTGAATGCGAGGACAGTGATCATTATAAATGCGCCGGGGAAGGTCATTAGATGGGGTGCGTGCCGTGCAAACTCCTTACCCTCTGAGATCATCGCGCCCCATTCGGGATGCGGAACCGGCACGCCAAAGCCAAGGTAGGACAACGACGCTGCCACAACGATCGTAATGCCAAGGCTGGCAGAGATTGTAACTATAACCGGGCTTAGCCCGTTTGGCAGCACCTGGGCAAACACTATGCGGATGTTTGAAAGCCCAATGGCGCGCGCTGCCTCAACAAACTCGTTGTTCCTGACTGTGAGGATTGAGGCCCTGGTCATCCTGATATAAACAGGTATCGACTGCGCCGCGACTGCAAGGATCAAGTTCTGAATGCTCTGACCCATAACGGTCACAATAACCATTCCCAGGAGCATACCGGGTATGGAGGCGATAACGTCTGATATACGCATAATGACATTGTCTACATGTCTGCCGTAGTAGCCGGATATGGCGCCGAGGGTCACCCCGAAAATTGCGGCGAGCGCCACAGAGCCGAAACCGATCCCCAAGGTGTAGCGGGTGCCGTAGATCACGCGCAGGAACATGTCTCTGCCAAAGTGGTCAGCGCCGAAAGGCAGAAGCGGCTCCGACATGCTGGGCCGGTGGAACCGGAGCCTCGCGTTGATGTCTGTGACCGAATGAAAGTCTATCAGGTATGACGCCAAAAATGTCAATACCACAATCCCCAGGATAATAAGCCCTGTCATGGCGCCTTTGTTTTGCCTGATATGATGGAATATCTCATGCATTTGGCTTCGTTTTCTGTATCTCTTTGTCGCAAGCATCCCGTCCGCGCCCGTCAAGTCATCCTTAAGTGTTTCCGCAAAGTTCGTTCTTGTTACGAAAGTCTTTTCCTGCTCTGCAGACACCGGCACTTCCGCCCGGGCTTGCGTATCCGGCGCCGATGCCGCAACGGGCGTCGATGCCGTCAGCGCGGTTTCCTCAGCATCGCTTCCCTGCTGCTTCCCGGAGGATGCCGGTATGCTTGCGGTGGCCGGCGCCCCGGCGTCAGCCTGCCCCTCGGCATCGGGCGCCCCGACGTCGCTTCCGATGACGGCGGCTACCCTCTTCCTTTTCTTGCCGGTACTCATATACTGGGCCTTGATCCTCGGATCGACAAAGGCGTACAGTATGTCAACGACCAGCAGGACTAACACATATATGATGGCAGTCATTATCACTGTCCCGGTCGCTGTTGTAACGTCACGCGACCGTACCGCCTCGGCGGCCATCCGGCCAATTCCGGGCCACGCGAAGACCTGCTCGACGACGACTGACCCGGCAAGCTGGACCGCAAGGGACGATCCCATAGCGGTGATGATCGGTATCCATGCGTTGCCCAGGGCATGCTTCTGGATAACTACCTCTTCCGGCACGCCTTTGGCCCGCGCAGTACGCAGGTAGTCGGCTTTGAGCACCTCGAGCATGTTCGACCTCGTCTGCCTTACGGTATTCGCCATAAGCATGACGCTGGCGCAGATGGCCGGCAGTATGAGGCTTCGCAGTCCCGCGTCAAACCTCCCGCCGGGAAACCAGCCGAGATTGAGCGAAAACAAGAGGAGCAGCAGCAGCCCCAGCCAAAAGGCCGGCATCGACATTCCGGCGAGTGCGAATACTGTCACGGCGTTATCTATTACGGACCCGGCTCGCCTTGCCGCGATTATGCCCATCGGTATCGCAACGCCGGCCCCTATGATAAGGGCGGCAAAAGCCAAGATCAGCGTGTTTGGCAGCCTGTCGATGAACATGCCCCACACGCTGGCGCCCGTGATGTCTGAGACTCCAAGATCCCCCTGCAGTAGATTGAGCATATAAAGCCCGTACCTGTAGAACATGGATTTGTCAAGATTATACCTCGCTATTAGCTCGGCGCGCTGCTCCGCGGACAAATCCTCCATGCCAAAGACGTCCACTATGCTGCCGGGGGCCAGCTCCATAAGCCCGAAAACGATAAAGGACACCACGAGTATGACCGGAATCAGCAGGAGTATGCGGTTCAAAATATAGCGAATCAACTATCCTTCCTCCTTTTTCAGCGGGCCGTGGCCCGGGAGCCACGGCCGCTCAAAGCAAGTAGGCTGACTCTGTTCGGCAACACGATTGGATAGATGCTGCCTCCGTCTTCTCTGCCGGTCGCCAGCCACTTGCGGTCTGCAGTGCGCTTTAGTCCTCCAGTACCAAGAACAAACCTCTCATGTCGGTCTGGTGGTGGTCGCCGGGTATGATCAGCCCGCCGAGTCCGGCACGGGCGATGACGGCGTTGATGCGCCAAGTTGCCGTTACGAACGGGGGATCCTCGGCGACGATTTCCTGAATCCTCTTGAAGTGGGCCTCTTGCTCGCTCAGATCCGTCATGGAAATCACCTCGTCAAGAAGCCGCGTGACCTCCGGGTTGTTGTAGTGCGACCTGATGTTCTGAGAAGCGCCCGGATACAGCACGTGCCTTATAGAAAACGGGCTCATGTTCAAAACGCAGTTAAAGTAGATGATCTGTGAGTTCGCGTCCGGCGTTGCCATCAGTGTGGCTACCCCGGGACCGTCGACCTGGACGACTTCGCTCTCAATCCCGACTGCGCGCAATTGCTGCTGCATGGCCTGCGCCTGCCTGATATTGGTGGTATTGGACGCCGCTATTTCAATTACCTCACCATTATAGACGGACTGGGCCAGATACTCCCTCGCCTTGTCCTGGTCTTGCAGTATCGGCGGGATGTCCCTGTTGCGGAACAGTGTCAAATGGCCCCACAGCGCGCCGTCGTCGTCGGCGCCCCTAGCCCATTCGCTGGCACCGAACCATGCCTGCTCGGGCTTATCAAGGGCATAAAGCACCGCGCGCCTGAAGTTGTAGTCGCCCGTAATCCGGTCGTTGAAGTTGAATGAGAAGCCCTGGGGGTTGTTGAACGTGAGAGGCACAACCTGATAGTTGTCCGGATCTTCCTGGAACACTATGACATCCTCGGCGCTGGTACCGAAGCTAAGCTGGCTCTCGTTGTTTTGCATCATGATTGTGCGTGTGCTCATCTCGGGCACGAAGCGCAGAGTTATCCTTTCGGTGACGATATTCCGTCCGCCGCCGTTTTCAACATCGTCCCACCATTCGTGATTGCGCGAAAGCTCCGTATAGTCATTGGAGACAAAGCGATCAACCTTGTATGCTCCGGTTCCGATCATCGAGCCGGTCTCGACGTCCGCGTCGATCGCCCTTTTATTGAGTACTCCGGCGTTCATCATGGACATGTTGAACAGGAAATCGACGTTCATCTCGGACAGGACGAACTCTATCTCGTAGTCGTTGACTATCGTGTAGGTGCTGATGGGGGCCCACTGTGAGGCGCCTTGTGAGCCGACGCCCAGCGTACGCTGCATCTCAATGGTGTTGGCGACGTCCTGAGCCGTGAACTTGTCCCCGTTGTGGAAATAGGCATTGTCGCGCAGCTTGAAGTTGAAGGTAATAAAGTCGTCCGTGTGCCACTCCGTCGCGAGTGCCGGCAAGTATTCGCCGGTCTCGTCGTTCCTGTTGAGCAGCCTGTCAAAGACCATGACCAAAATCCAGTTGGTGGAAGAAACGTTTGACGCGGGGTTAAGCGGGTTGATGGTGCCTATGTTGTTGTTGTCCACGATGACGTCAATATGCTCGGCAAATCTGACGTCGCTTTCCGTGTCTACTTCCTGCATCATTCCGCCGCCCTCGCCGCCGGTACCCACCGGGGCGCCCGGACTCTGTGCGACCGGCGCTGCGGGCGCAGGCCCTCCTGTGCCGCCGCCGGTGTCTCCGCCGCCGCAGGCTGCCGCCAGAGCGATGCACATGACCGTGCAGAGTATTAGTGCTGTCGTTTTTTTGATCTTTTTCATTTTTTCACTCCTTATTTCTCATTGTTGATTGTGAAACTCAAAATAGCTATAAAATAGCTGGTTTCGAGCTTCGGTTTATTCTGATATTTCTCCGCTTTTGCGGTATAATTTCATGCACCATAACAAAAGAATACACACACAAAGAGGAGAAAATATCATGCAAATGAAGACTGTGGCTTTCGAGGAGTCTCAATAATTACTCAGCCACTTGCAGCTTGCCGTCGTTGGTCAGTGAGTACTGCGGATCCATCACGATGGAGAAATGGAAAATCGGCCTATCCACTCTTGTTATCGTCAGCGGACAGTGCGGTAAGCCGGGGGGCAGAAACACAAGGGAACTTTTCGTCAAAATGTGTGTCTCGTCGTCGATAATAATTTCGATCTCGCCGCCGAGATCGTAAGGGTCGTCCGGGTTGGTGCCGTAGAATCCCAGAATCTCGGCAGCGTTGTCATGCACATGCGGCACATTGAAAGACAGTGACTTTGCCTTGTTCTCAGCCGGGTCGTCGTCATAAAGACCTATTGTGGGCTTTAGGTACAATGAGGTGTTCATCTGGAATGAGCCGGGTACTACATTGGAGTCGATCCAGTGTATCCTCCTCCCGAAGCGGGCGTACATTTCAAGGGCCTCGGGCGTCGAGTGGGTCGCGGGCAAGGTTAGTTCCTGCACGACCAGTCCGCCGTGCTTGCCGTCGGTGTTGTAAACAGTTGCCATTGGCAGTTCCTCCTAAATCTGATGATGTGTCCTCCGGTGCTCCAATTGTACCTTTGCGCCATTTACGTGTCAAGGAATAATTTGGTGAAATTCACATTTGCTTTCACATTTGCTTTTATATTTTCATATAGGTTTTTCTCTACGCCAGCATATGGTGATGATCTATTGAAATAACATCCGCGCCGTTTATTTCCGCTTTTACCGACCGGCCTGAACAAACGTCCAAGATAATATCAATCAGCTCATCTGCGCTGCCGTCTATCGTTTTTTCGCCGACGAGCGTACCGCCGGTTTCAAAGTCGAGCATATCGCTCAGATTTCTATATGTCTCCCTGTTGCCTGTCATTTTGATGACAGGGGCTATCGCGTTGCCAATGGGATTGCCCATTCCCGTCGTGAACACGACAGCCTGGCACCCTCCCGCTATCTTTGCCGTGACTGATGCGGCGTCAAAAGCAGTCGTGTCCATAAAAACGACTCCGCGCGTACTCACGGCGTCACCATAACCTACAATAGCCGTAAACGGCCTTGTTCCGCTCTTGTTTATGCACCCGAGCGACTTTTCCTCGAGAGTTGTGATGCCGGACTCAATATTGCCGGGGGACGGATTGCAATCGCGGATGTTTTCGCCCAAAGCCATAAAATCCGCGTCCTTATCGCGTACACAATTATAAATCGCCCGGCCGATTTCCGGAGTAGCGCCGCGCTCAAGCAATATGTGCTCCGCTCCAATAGCTTCCACCGTCTCGCTGATCACAGCAGTTGCGCCCAAGTCTACAAGACGGTCGGTAACTTTTCCGAGTACGGCGTTTGCGGAGATGCCTGACGTCGGGTCTGAGCCGCCGCATTCAAGGCCAAGGATCAGTTGCGAAATGTCGCAATCGACGCGGGTGCATTCAGCGGCTTTATCGACCAGCTCACGCACTGAGCTTATGCCCTTTTCCACGGCCCCGGCAATTGAGCCGTCTGTCTGGATGCATACGTATCTGATCGGCTTCCCGGGCGACTTTTGCTCAACAGCTTTGCGATATCGCTCTTCCCTGAGAAATTCGCAGCCAAGCCCGACTATAAGAGCGCCGAATACATTCGGGTTTGCGAGCAATCCCGACAGTATGTGCAGCGTCCGCTCAGTATCCGCGCCGGTCTGACCGCATCCATATGGGTTTTGCAGATATACGGCGCCCGTAGCGGCGGCTACCGACCGCGCCGCTACGTCTGCGCATATGACCCCGGGCATAACAACGACGTGGTTCCTTACGCCGGTCTTGCCGTCAGCCCTTTTATAACCGAGGAATCTCATCTTCATTTACATACCACCGGAGAACGCAAGTTGTGTACATGCACATGGCTTCCGGACTCGATATATTCGAGCGCGACACCAATGGCAGCACCATGCTTATAAACGCAGCAGCCCTTTTCCACAGGCTTTATTGCCATCTTGTGCCACGCCGGCACTCCCGTACGAGCTGTAACGGCTCTCTCCAAACCGCCGTCAAGGAAGCTTACCACATCTCCGGCGTCGGCTTTGCCGATAAGCGTAACGCAATTGTCCATGCTATTTAAATATACAGCTTTAACCGTTTTCATTAAGGTGTATAATAATATGCGGACTCCTATCTGTCAATACGCATGGCTTCCAGTGCAGGGCAACAGCATGAAAAACCGTAACGACTCAGAACCCCCTCCCGTCATTGCGGGCTTGACCCGCAATCCCCAGCGAATTTCAAGGGGGTTGCGGCTCGGAGGCCGCAATGACGAGGCTTGGAAGGTTTCTGCAGCGGGGTACTAATCAGCTGCAAAAAACCATGTATATGGGATTGCGGAAATAATACCTATCCCATCAGCACTCCGCCTTTGTCAGCCGAGGTCACCTGCGCGGCGTAGCGCTTAAGCACGCCTGACAGTTCCCTTGGCTTATATGACCATGCCGCCCTGCGTTTTTCCAGCTCGGCTTCGTCCACATGCAGCGTTAGTTTCTTTCCGGTTATGTCAATGGTTATCTCATCTCCGTCCCGCACAAGGGCTATCGGGCCTCCCGCCGCCGCCTCTGGAGAGATATGTCCCACAAAACAGCCGTTATTAGTGCCCGAAAAGCGGCCGTCAGTTATAATTGCCGCAGATTTTGCCAATCCTTGGCCTACTAAAGTTTTCATGGGTTTGTACATTTCCTTCATGCCGGGGCCGCCTTTGGGCCCTTCATAGCGAATGACGACGACGGACCCGTGCGCGATTTTTCGCGCTTCAATCGCTGCGACACACTCGTCCTCCGAGTCGAAGCAGACAGCCTTTCCGGCAAATCTGCGCATCTCCGGCGCGATGGCGGCCGGCTTTGACACGCCGGTGTCCGGGCACAGGTTTCCCCGCATTATGGCAAGACCGCCCACTGTGCTGTGCGGGTCGCCGAGGGTGCGGATGAGATCGCCGTTTCCCTTGTAGGGGTTTATAAAAGCGTCAAGATTTTCGCCAATCGTCTTCCCGGTAACAGTCAGCTCATCTGAGTTGAGCAGGGGGCGCAGATTTTTCATTACCTCCGGCACTCCTCCGGCATAATACATATCCATCGCGTCGTAATCATGCGTTGCCGGATTAATTTTTGCCAAAATGGGTATAGTTTCGCTGAATCGGTCATAACAGTCGAGTATCTCGGCTGCGTCTACTCCCAATTCATAGGCAATGGCGCAGCTGTGCAACACTACGTTTGTAGACCCGCCGACCGCCATCATAAGCATTATCGAGTTTTCAACCGCTTTTTTTGTCATAACTTTGCGCGAGGTAATCCCCATATTGACGTTCCGCACGATATGTTCGCCGCTTTCCAGAGCGCTGCGCAGACGCTCATTGAAAAACGCCGGTATCAGCGCTCCGCCGGGCAAGGCCATTCCCATCGCCTCCGCCATGCAGCACATGCTGTTTGCCGTTCCCATGAATTGGCATGACCCGCCGGTGGGCGTGCAGAGGGAGCTCAAGCCCATTACTTCCGTCTGCGTCATTTCCCCGGTCTGCACGCGCCCCATCGCTTCGCTGCAACTGGTGGAGTCCGTGATCCTCTGATCCGCGTATCCCGGGCCTGAGAGCATGCATCCCCCCGGCACAAAAATGCACGGCATGTCTAGCCTGGCTGCCGCTATGAGCATCCCCGGAACAATTTTGTCACAGCTTCCGAGCAGAACAAGCCCGTCGAGCCTGTGCGCCCGGGCGATGATCTCTATGCTGTCGGCAATGTTATCCCGCGACGGCAGAACATAATTGTTTCCGCTGTGCCCGGCGCCCAGCCCGTCGCAGCAGGCTATGACGCCAAATTCCGCCGGCATGCCGCCCGCGCGGTAGACGCCATACTTCACATGCTCGGCCAACTTGCGAAGGTTCGTGTGCCCCGGCGCCATATCCGTAAAAGAATTCGCTATGCCTATAACAGGTCTGGATATGTCGTCGTCAGAATAGGCGCAGCCCTTCCATATCACTTGGTTTGAAATCCGCGAAATATCCGCCAGCTTTGGAATATCGTCAAATCTCATGTCGCTCCTCCTCATTTGTATTTTGTGTTTTGTGGAAACTCAAAAAAATTGTGTCTTGACAAAACGACTACTTTATTGAGATGATGTGTGGAGTACTTTTGATGTGCAAAACCTTATGACGCTGCTTTTGTCCAAGGCTGCAGTGCTAATTTTAGAGGTGATCCCGGCTGACGAACTTTTCGCAAATCCAACATACCCATAATAAAGACTAAAGTCAATAGGAGGAATCTGGAAAATGAAAACAGCATTACTTATTAACCGCGATAACTTTGAGCAACACTCAGGCTGGGAGGACACCGGATGGGAGCTGATCCACATGGGAAACGGTGTTCCTGATCCGCAAAAGGTAATTGCCACAGGCGCCGCAGTCCTTGTTGTGGACGCAATGATGAAAATCGGCCCGGACATCATAGAAAATATGCCGGGGCTGAAGCTGATTCATTCACAGGGCGTCGGGTTTAACGCCATTGACATTGATTCGGCGCGAAATGCGGGCGTCTATGTCTGCAACAATGCCGGCGTAAACGCGCGGCCGGTCGCCGAGCATGCTGTTTTGCTTATATTGGCGCTGCTCAAGAGCTTTCGCTACAACGAGGACATGGTGTACGCGGGCAAGCAGATGGACGCAAAAATAGCAGGTTTTAGAGACGGTCTGCCGGAGCTTTACGGGCTTAAAGTCGGCCTTGTCGGCCTTGGCGCGATCAGCAAGGCGCTCGCCTCACTTCTAAAGCCTTTTGGCTGTGACGTGTGCTACTATACACGCTCGGGAGATCGCGGCGTCCCCGAACTCACATATATGCCGCTTGATAAGCTGCTTGCCGTCAGCGATATCGTGTCGCTCCATGTTCCGGTCACGCCGGAGACAGAGAACATGATAAACGCAGAGACTTTAAAATTGTTTAAACGCGGAGCAATCCTGATAAACACGGCGCGCGGAGAGATTATGGATCATGAAGCCGTAGCCCAAGCATTGAAATCCGGTCAGTTAGGCGGGTTTGGGGCGGATACGCTCGCACCGGAGCCTTTTTTGCCGGATAATCCCTTAATCTGCTCTCTATCAGAGGAGCTTCGCCGACGGGTAGCCCTCTCACCGCATATTGCCGGTATCACTTCGGGAACCTTTGTCCGTGTGTATGAACGTATCAGAAAAAACATTGAGGCTATCGAATGCGGTGAGCGCCCCGACTGTATAGTCAACGGGATGTAGCTTTATACGCATTTTTCGATGCAAACGCTGAAAAAAGACTGCGCGTAAAACAGAGTGAAAGCGGCTGTTATTGCCACTTCCACTCTGTTTTGTCGTCCGGCAAGGCGAAAGCCCTTAGTAATACATGCGTCTTTCAAGGGCTTTCAACGCAGTCAGGCGGCAAATCTACCAATTTATTTCTCGACAGACCCTTAGCTTCCGGCCTGATGAGCTTATCAGTACATCCCGCCCATATCGGGGGGCGCCGCCATCGGGGCGGGCGGTTCCGGAATATCGGCGACCAGCGACTCTGTCGTGAGAAGCATTGAGGCGATTGACGCTGCGTTTTCAAGAGCGGAGCGGCAGACTTTTGTCGGGTCTACGATGCCGGCCTTGATAAGGTCGCAGTATTCTTCCTTAGCGGCGTCGAAGCCGAAGGCGGCGCTGTCCGAACTTTTTACTTTATCAAGGACAACCGCGCCTTCCAACCCGGCGTTTACCGCTATTTGCTTTGTCGGTGACTCCAGGGCCTTTGCTGTCAGCAAAATGCCGGTTTTCTCATCGCCTGAGGCGCTTTCGAGCAGCTTTTCGACAGCTTTCGCAGCGACAACGTATATGGAGCCGCCTCCGGCAACGATGCCTTCTTCAACGGCAGCGCGGGTGGCGTTGAGCGCGTCTTCCATGCGGAGCTTCTTCTCTTTCATCTCCGTCTCCGTGGCCGCCCCGACTTTGATAACGGCAACGCCTCCCGAAAGCTTCGCCAAACGCTCCTGAAGCTTCTCTTTATCGTAGTCGGATGTGGTTATCTCGATTTCGCTCGTTATCTGGTTGATCCGGGCTTTGATATCGCTTTGCTTGCCCGCGCCCTCGACAATGATGGTGTTATCTTTATTGGCTTTGACCTGACGCGCCTTGCCGAGCATGTCTACGGTAGCTTCCTTAAGCTCCATGCCCAGCTCGCTGGAAATCACCTCGCCGCCGGTCAGCGCCGCGATGTCACGCAGCATTTCCTTGCGCCTGTCGCCAAAACCCGGCGCCTTAACGCACAGGCATACGAATGTGCCGCGGATTTTATTGAGGATAATCGTCGCAAGAGCTTCGCCTTCAACGTCCTCGGCAATAATAACAAGCTTCTTACCCGCCTGCACCACCTGCTCCAATACGGGCAGTATCTCTTGAATGTTCGAAATCTTTTTATCTGTGATGAGGATATACGGTTCGTCAATAACGGCTTCCATCTTCTCTGAATCCGTTATCATATAAGGGGTAATGTAGCCGCGGTCAAACTGCATACCTTCGACGACTTCGGAAAAAGTTTCAGCGGTTTTTGATTCTTCTACAGTGATAACGCCGTTGCGGGAGACCTTGTCCATAGCTTCGGCGATCAGCTTTCCGATAGATTCGTCGCCGGAGGAAACTGCGCCTACGCGCGCTATGTCGTCAGAACCGGAAACAGGGTTTGAATTAGCTTTGATAGCATCAACCGCCGCTGCGGCCGCTTTCTCAATGCCTCTTTTCATAACCATCGGGTTCGCCCCGGCGGCTACGTTCTTGATGCCTTCTTGAACCATAACCTGAGCAAGAAGCGTCGCGGTCGTCGTACCGTCTCCGGCTACGTCGTTGGTCTTTGACGCGACTTCCTTAACAAGCTGGGCACCCATGTTTTCAAATGCGTCCTTCAGCTCAATCTCTTTGGCGATCGTTACGCCGTCGTTTGTGATAAGGGGGGAACCGAACTTTTTATCAAGAACAACATTTCTGCCTTTAGGTCCAAGTGTCAGCTTTACGGTGTCCGCAAGCTGATTGACGCCTTTTTCCAAAGCCCTGCGGGCGTCCTCTCCGTAAATGATCTGTTTCGCCATTAGTCAATTACCTCCTATTCTACTATCGCGAGGATGTCACTCTGACGCACGATCGTCATTTCCTCACCGTCAATCTTGACCTCTGTTCCGCTGTATTTACCTGTGATGATACGGTCGCCTTTTTTAACGACCATGACCACCTCGTTGCCATCAATCACGCCGCCCGGGCCGACTTCAATAACTTCATAAACCTGCGGTTTTTCCTGAGCCGCGCTGGTAAGTATGATCCCGGCCTTCGTAGTCTCCTCAGCTTCTACCTGCTTGATAATCACCCGATCCGCCAATGGCTTTAATTTCACTTTTCATTACCTCCTTCATGGTATTTTTTAGCTTATAACAGTCTGGCTGCGTTAGCACTCGTGCTGTTCGAGTGCTAACGCAGTTTAATAATAATCCATGTTCAATCATTTCGCAACAGGGATAACCATTATTTTTTAGTCAATATTGCCGGAATTTAGCATTTAATGACATATATCTCTTGCGCTCTCCAAGAATCAGCCATTTTCTACAATTATCGCCAAATTTCTCAATTCGTTACTCAAAATAGTCCATTTCTTCCGGGAAGATAAAGTTCACCCCTTTATCAGCAACCTTAAAACATATCTCTTCCGCCATGACGGCCTCACCATCTATATTCACTACGAATTCGCAGTCTCCTTCGATTTTCATATTCCTTCCGCGGATGTGCGTTACTATCCCCCCAAGCTCGCGGAAGCGGCCTTGGTAGTACTTTCGTACAACACCGGCAACCTTGAGGCGCGATACTCCGTCTATAACAAGATATTCAAGTATACCGTCATCCGGCTGCGCCTCCGGGACAGGATTGAAGCCTCCCCCGTAAAATCTGCCGTTGCATGCACAGACCAAAGTAAATTCCCTTTCAATCGTTTCCTCACCTGTGGAAATGCGGAAATTCTGCTTGACCCCTTTTATAACATTTGCCACGAGTGACACGATATAGCCCGTCGCACCGCCGATCACCGGGATTCTGCTGTATTTGTGAACATCCGTTCCGATGCGGGCGTCAATGCCTACCGAACAGATATTTATGCCGTACCGTCCGCCGCAGTCTATCAGATCAAGCGGTCGGACCGTGCCGCGTACAAGCGCGGACAGATTTCTGAATTTCTCAATGTTAGCCTTCCCGAATGTCTTGATAAAATCATTTCCGGTTCCGCATGGATAATGGGTTATTGCCGTGTTAGCCCGCCCTGCGGCGCCGTTTACGCATTCGTTCAAAGTGCCGTCGCCGCCACATGCGTAGACACGAAGCTTACCCCCTGAGTCCGCCTCCCGCTCAATTTTCCGCCAGGCGTCCATCGGCGCTTTGGTAATGTATATCTCGTATGGTTCATCGAGCTGTGCCGTGAAGCCATTGATTTTGCGCTCCGTCTCCACGTATTGCCCCTTCTTCCCCCCGGCAATGGGGTTGATTATGAACAGGTGTTTCATCTCACGCCCTCACAACTCATTGGTGTTGGTGCTGCGTACAGGATTAGTAGTACATAAACAAATCGCATTTTATCATACCGTTATAAAGCTTGCGTTTTTTTACCGCTGTCCTGCCAAATGTTCTTTCGAACTCGGTATGGGATGACAGAATATACATTTTCCAGCCGTCCAGCTTTTTCACTGCCGAGCCGAAAGCCCTGTAGAGCTTCTCCGCGTCGTCTCGCTGCATTACACGTTCGCCGTAAGGAGGGTTTGTCATAATAATACCGCCGGGAGCAGTACGGAAAAATCCTGCCGCGTCCGACGTTTCAAAGCGGATATGCTCCGCTACCCCAGCCCTTGCGGCATTTTTTATTGCCATATCAATGTTTTTAGGGTCGATATCGCCGCCCCAGACGTCGTAATCACCTTTATACTCGCGGCTTTTTGCCTCATCTATAGCGTCGGCCCAGATTCTTCCGCGCAGCCATTCCCATTGCTGCGCCTCGAACATTCGACTAAGCCCCGGCGCACGGTTTACCGCCGCCAGAGCGGCTTCTATAGGTATCGTGCCGGAACCGCAAAACGGGTCGCAAACATGCTCTCGGCCCCTGTATTTTGAGAGCTTAACGATTGCCGCCGCCAGAGTTTCCCTCAGCGGCGCCGCACTCCCCGCCGGCCTGTATCCACGTTTGTGCAGGCCCGCGCCGGATGTGTCCAAATACAAAACCGCGGCGTCATTCATTATCGCAAACTGAATCTGGTACTTTTCCGAGCTGGTTTCCTGCAGCCATTGGACTTTGAATTTTTCCTTCATCCGTTCGACAACGGCTTTTTTGATAATGCGCTGGCAATCCGGAATGGACCGGAGCTCGGAATTTAATGAGTGCCCTTTGACCGGAAACAAACCGTCAACGGGTAAATATCTCTCCCACGGCATGGCCCGCACACCCTCGAACAATTCGTCAAAGCTTATCGCGCCCGTCTCTCCAACGACAAGCAAAACCCGCTCCCCGGTGCGCAGGTTAATGTTAGCCTTTGGGATATCTGCCTTTTCTCCGGCAAACATGACCCGCCCGTTCTCCGCGCGCACTCCTTCCATACCCAGCCGCTTCAGTTCATCCGCGCACAACCCCTCAAGCCCAAAAAGGCATGGAACGCAAAGGGTGAACTCCATATTTCTGTTAACTCCCCTCTATACCCTCTCTCCACTCTCCTATTCGCCGCGCGAACGCAACGATTCTACCATTTTTGCTATTTCGGGCCTGGACTCCTCCATGAGTTCTTCCCAGTCGTCCTTATAGCAGTAGGCAAGCTCTCCCCCGGCTTTTATCCGCCGGGCGTATCCATCGAACATGCCGTAATCACGCTCGTAGACATGGAAGCTGTTTGCCCTGTGCGTGTAACTGCCAATGGTTACGCCAAGTGCGCCGGCAATCTGCTTTTGCAGCATCACAAGCGCGAAAGCGTTCATAAACGCCGCCTTCGTCGCGTCGTTTGAGCGGAAAACAGCCTTACAGTGAAGCGCCCCGCCCCGGATCATGAATTGGATGATCTGCAAACAGGCCGGCGAGTCCGATGTTTGGTCCTGCTCGTTACGTATGGATATGACCGCCCTGCGCGACTCCGGGTTGCGCCGCAGTTCGTCAATGATCCAGGGTATTTGCTTTTCCATGCGCCGGTGGTATGTGTATTCCCAATTGCCGCGCTCAATCTCAAAATCAAGTATGCCGTCGAGCATTTCCTGCCGGTACTGCTCCAGGGAGCGCGGGTCGCCTATGAACAGCTTGCTGATCATAGGCTCCGAAAGCGGGTCTTCGGCGACAAACGTCACCGCCGCTTCCTTTTGTCGCGTATTGTAGTCCGGGCACGGCGTCTCATCATTGTTTTCGTGCAGCGCCGCCAGCGCATTGTGATAAGCTTCGGAAAGCGAGGTTCCTTTAACGAATAGTTCAAACACGGGCTATCTCCTTATTCTTACATACCTTTCAAATGAATATGATATTCCATTGTACACTTGTTCCGCTTTGCCGCTGTTTTGCGTGTGCCAATTCCGGTCGATAAGCCAGTTTTCCGCTTTGTCGAGATTTGGGAAAAACGTGTCTGAGGGCGGCGCTGCTTTTATTTTTGTGACATACGCGCACGCGCATAGCGGCAGCAGCATCGAGTAAATATCTCCGCCGCCTATGACAAAGACTTTATCCGGGTCGTCAAATTCGATTTCGGAAAGCAGGTCGTCAATTGAATAAGCAATAACTGCGCCGCAGATACGCAAATCCTTGCTGCGCGTCATGATTATATTTTTCCTGTCAGGAAGCGGCTTGCGGAAATCTTCAAAGGTCTTCCTTCCGGCTATCACAACTCCCCCAACGGTTATCCTCTTGAAATACCGCCTGTCTTCAGGTATCACAACCGACTGTGTGCCGCCGTATCCAATCCCCCAATCACTGTTTGCCGCGACGATAGCGTTCATCTTGCGCCTCCTCGTTGCACAGTATATACGTTCCTTCATAAAATGACAAGAGTAATTCCGTTGTTATGCCGTTCAAGATCGCTGTCACGCCGCAGCTCGTCGCAGATTTGGAAGGCTTTCCGGGTGGCTTCATCGAATATCGAGAAGGTCTCGCCGGTGATATAGTCTTTTATTTGTCCGTTTTTCTTTTGCCTTTCAAGGTATTTTCGCGCCTCAGTACGGATGCCGCCGCCTTTGCCGGTGGATCCGTACCCATGAATGATCTTGATGACTGTAACTCCGAATGCCCCAGCATTTTTGATATTATAAGTAATCCTCCGTATCGCATCGTCCACGGTTGGCATATCGGATTTGATATTAACTTCTCTTAAAATACCGCTGATACCGGACTCACCCCCTTCTTCTTGACATTTTCATTATAATCGTGTATCTTAAATAACGCAAGCACGAGGTGGGCTGAATACGGAAGAGTGTTGCCATTTGTCCTTGCTGACGTTTTTGTGATGTTACATACACGGAGGGGTGTCCGAGTGGCTTAAGGTGATTGATTCGAAATCAATTGTAGGGAGACCTACCGGGGGTTCAAATCCTCTCCCCTCCGCCATTAGGAACAAATGCGAACCCGACCCGCGTATTCTTCGTCGGGGAAGCGTTCGCATTTGTTTTCAATTTCTGAGGGGGGCATGCATGCTTACACGATTCTACGCAAATAATTATCGAACCTTGGTCGCGTTTGACATGAAGTTTGATTCAATGGCTGTGTTTTGCGGAGCAAATGGCTCTGGTAAAAGCTCAATGTTTGACGCAATTAGGTTTGTTCGTGATTTGGCGACTGGTAGATGCTCACTAGGAGCCATTAATGATGAGCGTTCAAAAAGCATAATTACAACACTAGATTTTACCAGTTGGATGAAATCAACCAATCAAGAGTTTGAGATAGAGTTAGAGCTGGATGGACGGAAGTTCGTTTACATCATTCATCTTGAACAAGCTGTTTCAAGGGAACCAAGAATTATCAAAGAAACGGCTCATTGTGACGGGAATGAACTCTACACAAGAGATTTGAAGGGGGTAAATTTTGGAAACCGTTCTGGATTTCCACTTGATTGGCGTCAAGCGGCATTGCCCTCAATACAGTCCGCGAATGAAGATTGGAAAGAAATAGGTACACTTCAGGCAGCGTTTGCAAGTCTCATCATTTTACAACCGAACACAATTGGGTTTGAGCATGAAAGCAAGCAGGAAAGCCGTTTTCCGATTCCAGACTTTACTAACTTAACATCGTGGTATCGGTATTTAGCGCTAGATTTGGATTTTACTGATGTGCTCCGTGAGTCTCTTAGGGAGGTTTGGCCTGACGATTTTATATCACTCAAGTTAAACGATGCAGGAATTTCTACAAAGTGGCTAGGCTTACGCTTTCAAGGCATAGAGCAACTGCGCTTTGACCAGTTGTCTGACGGAGAAAAGATGCTAATTGGACTGTACATGATCCACGCTGCGCTGTACATAGGAAATATAAACACCATCATGATTGACGAACCCGATAATTATGTGAGCCTACAAGAACTGCAGCCTTGGCTTTTATCGGTCGGCGAACTTATCGGCAAAAATCGTCAGATATTGATTATTTCACACAACTCTGAGCTTCTTGAAAGCAATCCCGCAGGTAGCGTTTTCTTTTGGAGAGATAATCACAGTTCACCCACCCGTACGGGACCTATAAATATACCAGATGGTTTGTCATTTGGCGAAGCACTTACCCGCGGATGGGTTAATGGTTATGGGAAGGTGAATGAGGATGCCTAAAAGAACGCAGATTATTTGCATGCATGAGGGCAAGCGAAATAAAGAAGGTATGCAACATAGTATCGACCCAATTTTTGCAAATGCGTTTATCAAGGCGTTCAAACCAAACTGGCTAAGAGGCAGAATGCAAACATTGGAGTGCGGGGATAATGTTCGTCTGCTTGCAAAATTTCCCGAAGAACTTAAACTCTGCGTCCAACAAGGCGGGGACACAACACTGATTGTCCTTGCCGATGTGGATGATGAACACAAGGATTGTGACGCACTAAAAGCAAAATATTTATCAACAGCAAAGGCGCATGGTCTCTCTGATGAGGCGTTTGAAAAAGTTGTTTTCATTTTTCCAAAAGATCGACTTGAAAACTGGATTGAGTTTATTAATACCGGACACACGGATGAAAGCAAAGAAGGTCCTAGGGTCGAACTCGCAGAGGCTGCTGATGCCGCAAGAAATCTGGCGGAGAAATGTAAGCGAAGCGACAATGCCGTCAAAGCATTCCCTCCATCCCTTCAATGGTCATGCCGCAACTGGAACGCATTGGTTGAGCGCATGAGAGAGACGTGATGAGGAGAAATATACGAACTCTCTTATTTTGGTTTTCGTATGGAAAACTTTGAAATCTGAGATCTCTCACTTATTTGATTAAATGATAAAAACTATTTGATAACAAACGATGTTTGCGGAGGCTGAAAATGGAAGAAGAAAAGAAATATAGATTTGAATTATTATACGTTGATATACATTAGAAGGTTGTACACGTCAAATAGTGGCGGAAGGGTCGCGTTTGACAATCGAAGAGGTAAAAAAACTAAAGACGGGTTTAAACCAATAGCATACTATTTATCACATATGTTACGATTCAAGCGTTGAACAGGAAAGGCCGGCGCATATGACTGCGTCAGTCTTTTCTGTTCGGTGTCACATCTATTTCTGACGCGATTATTTGAAACTTGCCTGTTGATGGATGCACAAAAGAAGGAAGCTGATTTCGTGAAAAAACAAATATATTTTGCGGGTGGCTGTTTTTGGGGAACCGAAGCTTATTTCGCAGCGCTGAATGGGGTTGTCAGCACTCTCTGCGGCTACGCTAACGGCAATACCGAAAATCCTACTTATGAGGAAGTCTGCTCAGCCGATACAGGCCATGCCGAGACTGTATTGGTTGAATATGACCCCTCTGTAATCGCAACTGAAAAACTATTGGCAGAATTCTTCAAAACAATCGACCCGACGACGAAAAACCGCCAAGGTAATGACATTGGAACCCAGTACCGCAGCGGAATCTATTATATAGACATGGCGGATGCGCCAATGATACAAAACTATGTCCTAAAGAAGCAGGAAGAGTATGCAAAGCCTATAGTAACCGAAATCCTTCCGCTACTTAATTTCTATCCGGCGGAGGATTACCACCGGAATTATCTTGCTAAGAACCCGAACGGGTATTGCCATGTCAACCTAAATCTGATCCGCGCGGGGGACAGAAAGTGAACAAACCCAAGGAAGAACGATTAAAAGAGCTAACGCCCATACAATTTGAGGTCACGCAAAGTGGTGCGACCGAGCGACCGTTTTCAGGAGAGTATGTCAATCTGACTGATATCGGCATATATGTTGATATAGTAAGCGGAGAGCCGCTTTTTTCATCCAATGAGAAGTTCGACTCAAACTGCGGATGGCCTTCCTTTGCCAGTCCTATTTGGAATGACTCCATTACCGAAACGGAGGATACTTCTCACGGCATGATAAGGACAGAAGTTAGAAGCCGGAAGGCTGATTCCCATTTAGGCCATGTGTTTCCGGACGGTCCTGCTGATATGGGCGGCTTGCGCTATTGCATCAACTCAGCCGCCTTGCGGTTCATTCCGCTTGAAAACATGGAAGGGGAAGGGTACGGGGAGTATATTGCCATGATGGAGCGTGAAAACCATATTCACTGAGGAATACGCATCATGAAACTGAAATGGTACGGAACAGCAACAATACTTCTTGAACAGGGTGGGACACAGTTGCTTTTTGACCCGTTTCTTTCTCTTAGCGACGATAACTTCAAGCCCCCGATAGATGAGCTATCAAAGGTAGATAGTATTCTGGTCACACATGGACATCTTGACCATATCTCCGATATACCGGCAATACTGAATCATGGCGGCGGCAAAGCCAAGGTCTATTGTACGGCAAGCCCACGGGAAACACTGATATCAAAAGGGGTTGCCGGCGGGAACATCCAATCGATTGCTCCAGGGGATAATCTCGTATTCGGGCCATTTGAAGTAGGTGTCTTAAAAGGGAAGCATATAATATTTGACAAGCGGCTGATAATGAAAACGCTTTTCAGCCCCCGTGTTTTGCTCAATTGTAGTAATTTCAGATATATGCTTAAAGAAAACAAAATCTGTGCCGAGGCCGGAGAAACGGTGATATATGATATTAAAGTACGGGATGAACGAATACTTTTGCTGGGCAGCTTGAATTTAGATGAGAATACTGACTATCCAAAAGGCGCGGATCTGCTCATATTGCCGCTCCAAGGGCGCTCTGATATAAGCAAATATGCGTTGCGTGTAATAGACCACCTGCAACCGAAAAAGGTGATGCTTGATCATTTTGATGATTCTTTCCCGCCCATCTCTTCTTATGTCAACACCGAGCATTTTGTGTCACTTATGAAGAGCGAATATCCCCGCATACCTGTTATATGCCCGAATGCAGGAGCGGGATGGGTAGGTGCGGTATGATGGAGCCAAAAGACTATCTGATTGGACACATGGAAGACTTGGCGGACAATGCGAATAAAACGGGATGTGCCGCTTCACGGTTTTTGACTCCCGCAGAAGCGCGCCGCGTCGCTGAACACTTCAAAAACAAGCGCGTTAAGCTGTTGTTCGACGGCGGGCATGAAAACGCCGAACGCGTCCGCGCAGTATTCTTGAGTCCGGAGTGGGGTGATTATGACAGTGAAACCCTGCTTTCAGCATTAAGAATCGAATATCGGCCGCAGGATACATTGGGACACCGCGACGTTTTAGGCGCGCTGATGGCGCTTGGTATTGAGCGCGATACGGTCGGCGATATCATCGTTGAGGAACACAGCGCAACTCTGATATGTCTGCCGGAGATGGGTCTTTTCATCACAGAGAATCTCGCCAAAGCGGGGCGTGTTGGAATCAAATTAATGGAAATCAGTTTGGATGAACTTCCGGCAAGTCAAGAAGAGTTGAACATCAAAACCGACACGGTGGCGTCATTAAGGCTGGACGCTGTATTATCGGCGGCATTCGGACTGTCCAGAGCAAAAGCGACAGAGCTTATTGCGGCCGACCGCGTGAATCTTGATCACCTGCCTTGCAGGCAACCTGCGAGGGAGCTTGCAGAAGGAGCATTGTTGTCGGTGCGCGGACTTGGGCGCGCCAAGCTGCTGGAAGTCGGCGGTGTATCAAGAAAGGGCCGGATATTTGTGCGAATAGGTTTATATGAGCGGTAGTGCGATTTGCTTGTCGATAATATGCTTTGTGCTATTGGGCTTTTGGCGAGGGTATGGCTACAATGTGATGTTTTTGAAAGCGGTAAAATATGTGATTTCTGCAAGATAGAATTGAGAGAATTGGATGAACACTTAAGAGCAACAGTTCGATTCCGTCTCACTCTTTAGTGTATGCGTTTGGACAAAATGAATTCGCACACTGCATTGATAACATGGCGAACAACTGATTTGGAGTGAATATGAGATTATATCTGACGCGTCATGGAGAAACAGAATATAGCCTTAACAATGATGTTTGCGGCAGCACCGACTGTCCATTAACTGACAAAGGCCGTGAGCAAGCAAAGGACTTGGCGGGCTATATCATGGATACCGGCTTGAATATCGGTGCTATTTACAGTTCGCCGTTGGTCAGAGCGCGGGAAACGGCAGAAATAATCTCCAAAGCTATTTCCGTGCCATACATTGTTGACAATCGGCTTCGTGAGCAAAGCTGCGGTGCTTATGAAGGCGTCACCAAACGAGACGATCAAGAGTTTAAAACGGCAATACAGCAATTTGCAAACCGGCTTAAAGGCGGGGATTCCGCCCTGCAGTTGGCTCAGCGGGTTTATAATTTCCTGGATGAGATATGCGTTGATGATGAGAAAAGCGACTCGCTGATAGTGGGTCACGCCTGTGTCTGCAAGATGGTTCATACTTATTTTACAGAAATAACAAATGATGAGTATTTTAGATACTTACAGGGAACCTGTACGTTGGTTGAATATGAGGTGCGTTCAGTATAGACTCACAAAACAAAAAGAGGACAGTGTTTCATGCTTCTTAAATTCATTTGCTGCGACGTCTTTGCCCGTATTGCCTGCGAGCTTGTTTCCAAGTCTCCGAATATCGTAGATTTGGAGTTTCTGCCTATGCTGGCTCATATGGAGCCGGTGAAACTGAAAGAGATGATCATAAACAAAGTCAGGGACAGCGTTTTAGAGTCAGGCCGGAAATATGACGCCGTCATACTGGGTTTCGGCTTATGCGGCAATGCGGTCGTCGGGCTTTCCTGCCCTATCCCCATTGTTATCCCTCGGGCGCATGACTGCTGCGCTATCCATATGGGAAGCAAAGAGAATTTTATGGCTGCTTTCGGCGATATACTAAGCGCACGCTGGTGCTCAACAGGCTATTTTGAACGCGGCCGCATATTGCCAATCGGCTATTCCGACCTAGAACAGCTTGCTAACTATAAGACCTCCGCTGAATACATAGGCTATCTGGAAAAGTATGATGAGGAAACGGCGGAATATATATGGGAAACTATGCACCCGAAGATGGAGCAAAATGAATCGGTCTACATAAAAATTGACGGGTTTGAATACTCAAACTCATTAGGGCTGTACAAAGCAGACATGGACGGAGCGGATATAAAACTAAAAATCGTCGAAGGGGATATATCGTGGCTTGAATCGCTGGTCAACGGCAAGTGGGACGACGACAGATTCCTGATTATTCCCCCGGGCAAAAGAATTGCCGGCGTTTACGATATGGATCATGTGATGAAAGCAGTAGACTAAGTAAAGCAGGGGGACGGTTCCTTTGCTTCTTTGAAGCAAAGGAACCGTCCCCCTTCACTTCAACGATGTCTGCCATTACCGTTACCGCCGTGGTGTCCGCCACTCTGTCTGCCGTGGTGTCCGTTGGTATCGTTAACATCCTCGCTTGGATTTTCTGTTCGGAATAATTCATCATCTGCATTTTGAAGTTCATCACCATCATTTTGATGAGAACCACCATGATGCGCTCTTGTTCTCGCCCTGACTTGTGTGATGCTGTGTCCCGCGCAGCTCTCAAACGTGGCGGTAGGGTCAACCTCTTGCAGTTCGGATATGGCGATATACATAGCCGGTGACACATGATGTTCGTGAGCATTAGTTCTAACTTCACTTGAGACTGAGAAAATATCAGTATGCGCGTTTGCATGATGATTAAGCAGTATGGCGGAAACTACCTGTTCTAATTGGGCAAGCAAAATATCATCCGCTCCGCTTCTTGATTGCACGGTTAACGAAACAAGCCCGTCCTCCAACAGAAAGCCGTTTGCGATAATAGCGTCAAGCAAAATTCCAGCGGCATCTTTGTAAGACTTAAAGCGCACATCAGCTCCACTTAAAACCACTGCACCGTCCTCGTTATACGCATGAACTCCTATCACTCGGTCAAAGCGGTTCAGAGTAAGCCCGACAGATGGGTTCACATCCATATCGACATATGCGGCAGGAATGAAATACAAATGGTATGAAACTCCGCTAAATATTATAAGCAGAAATATAGCGGAGCATACAGCGGCAAGCCGGAAATGTGAACGCGCTTTTGCTTGGTTGCGCTTGTTTATTTCCTCCAGCACATAACGCTCGGTTTTCGCTTTCAAGGCTTCGCTTGCGTGTATTTTGCCGATAGCATTATACAGCTCATTCCCCAACTTGCTCACCTCCAAGCCATTCTTTCAATTTCTTTCTGGCACGGTCAAGCCAGGTGTAAACCGTGTTTTCCTTACGCCCGAGAATTTTAGCGATTTCCACTGCTGAATATCCTTCGTAATAGTGAAGATAAATCACGTCGCGGTAGTTTTTCGGCAGTTTGAGGATCACGCTCAAAACCTCCGATTCATGTTCATGCAAATAAAACGGTTCTTCATAAAGTTCATCGAAAGAGGATACGCGGCTGCGGAAAAAACTCTTAAGCACGTCCTTACAGGCGTTTATGGCAACACGAATCAGCCATGCCCGTTCGTGGTCATCGCTCTCAAAAAGCGCGTCGCGGAGGGCATACTTCATAAATACCTCTTGAAATATATCCTCCACGTCGCAATGGTTTTTCAATCGCATAAAACAGATTCGCCGGACAGTGTCCGCATAACGGTGTATAGCCCGGCAAACCTCCGCCTCACTTCGCATTTTTGCTACCTGTTACGAGCGCGCCCTCCGCAAAAACCTCCGCCGCCGCCATACGGATAGTTGGCGCAATGATACCAAGTACCATTATGTTCGTGCAGTCCGAGAATGGTACATCCCCCCGTCGCGCATACCGAATAATTGTTCCAGTTGACGCCATTTTGATTGCAATACCAATTTCCATCATGTGCGTGTGGACCGTAGGCCTCACAGTTGTCGATAGGGCATAAAGCAAAACGTGGAGCGACGCTCACGCTTGCGCGTCCACCGCCATGATGTCCTCCTCCATGACCGCCACGGGCATAGGCGGCAACAGGGAACATGGCCGCTAAAACAATTGCGATGCATAGGGATAGTGCAATTTTCCTTTTCATAAAATCACTCCGTTCAAAATATTGACGTTTCAAATCGCCTACTAATAATACGAGCGATAATATCAAATCCTTTCACCTGTTCAAACTTTTTTCGCAACTATACTCAAATTATAAGGTCAACGCTCCCTTCTTGTTTTGTAGTCATTTTCCCAATCCTTTAGGCTGAGTTTGTCAAGGCGAAGTCTTCCGCAGCACGTTATGTCACTTATGGGAACAAATGTGTCGCTTATAATTTGATAATAATGAATATATCGAATATGCTTGCATATAGCAAGACAATCGCTTATAATGTGAATAATTCAAAGTGAAACTGTTAGGAGTAATTTATATGAAAAGAACATCAAACGTGTTTGCTCGTGTTGAGCCAGAAATAAAAGATCAGGCAGAGCGAATCCTGAATCAGCTTGGAATCCCTATGTCCAATGCAATTGGATTGTTTCTGCGGCAAATTATAATGCAAAGAGGTATTCCGTTCGACATGAAGTTACCAGCCCGAATACCTCCGGCAATCGGCGCGATGAGTGCGGCAGAACTAAATGCTGAGCTGCAAAAAGGATATGATGATATTTGCGAAGGACGTCTGCACGATCTTGATGATGTTGTAGCCGAAATGCAAAAGGATTACAACGCATGATTTATAAAGTTCAACTCACTGCTGAGGCAAAGCTGGATCTCTGCGGCATCTATGAGTATATTGCGTACTCCCTACTGGAGCCAATAATTGCAAAGAATGTGAAAAACCGGATTGTGTCCGGCCTAAAATCGCTCAAAAATGCACCGGAAAGGTATCCGATTTATCAAGATGAGCCGTGGAAAAGCAGAGGGCTTCGCAGGATAAATATTGGAAACTACAGCGGTTTTTTTCTTGTCGCGGAAAAATCTGTTCGTGTTATCCGCATCTTGTACGGCGGCAGAGATATACGTACCATATTGAATGAGTCTGAATAAACTCTCTACACCGTTAATAGTATCAGAAAAGCGATCTCAGTTATCCACCGCAGTAGGGTGAATTGCCGATAACAAGCAGCTTAGCGAAATGTCGGTCGATGTGTAGACCAGAAGCTTTCTGCTCCCCTTGACCGTTTTTGATAGTTCAAGATATGTCGCACCCAATCCGCCACTTCGCCAAGCTGCCGGACGTTATATGACATTCGACCTAGTGCGGTGCGTTTTTATTGACAATCCTTTGAGAGAAGCATAGGTTCTTGTTAAAGCAGATTATTTGTATCAGTTCGGCAACTTGAAAGGATGGTTTTATTAATGGCAGTAAGTGTTTTTGACAACAAGGCGGTAACTCCTGACGAGGGTATGATTTCAAATGCTCTCACGGAAGCGTATCCATTATGGGTTGAACTGCAAAACTATGTTAAAGAGAGTTATCCAAACGTTACAGGTGTATGGAAGCATTATGGCAAATCCTCGGGTTGGGTATTTAAGCTACTAAGTAAAAAGCGGAATTTATTATTTCTTATCCCCCTAGACGGGTGTTTTAGACTTCGTCTTGGTGTTAGCGAAAAAATAGCACCTTGTATTGAGGATGCTGATTTACCTTACGAAGTCAAGGAAGCTGTCCGCATTGCTACGCCTTATACTGAAGGACGAAGCATTGACTTAGATTTGAGTGCAAACAATTTAAGTGTTATGGCGTATGTCAAGGATAGGCAATTAGTTGACATAGGCACAATCAATGGAGAGCAGTTAGAATTAACTAAAAGATTGATTCAAATTACGAATCAGACGGGATAAGCAAGAATGTGAAGATAAATGGATACAGTCCGGGTAAACGTCAGATAACAGGCGGCTTAGCAAAATAGCGGTTTTTGTGGTTGCTTGAAGTCCTCTACGCCCCTCAACCTCTGTGATAACTCAGGGTATGTCGCACCCAATCCGCCACTTCGCCAAGCCACCGGGCGTTATATACAAGCTTTTTTGGATGGATTTGAATACGAAATGGTAAAGCGAAGTTATGAATCGTTGATAATGACCTTTTGTTAGGTTGCATATATCCTAAAAGTATGTTATTCTGCTTCTTGAAAGGAAGTGAGAAGATGACCATAAATGTGGATAACCTTGTTTCAATCTCAGAAGCCAATCAAAATTTTTCAAGAGTAGCCCGGCTTGTTGACGAGAAGGGTACGGCTATTATTCTGAAAAATAATGCCCCGAGATACGTACTGTTGGATTACAGTTTGTTCCGACAAGATAAAATTGCGGATAATGTGAACGTGGATGAAATTGCCTCTCGTATTCTGGCTAAACACATTAAGGCATTTGAGGAGTTGGCGAAATGATTGCACTAAGCAAAGAGCAAATCATACGCCTTCACAGTAAATTGCTGGAAGCTACGGGTGGTTTGGATGGGATACGCGATGAAGGCTTGCTAGACTCGGCATTGTCCTCGGCACATCAAACATTTGACGGCGAAGAGCTATACCCCTCAACCGTGGCTAAAATTGCCCGTCTTGCATATGGTCTTGTCAGTAATCATCCGTTTGTAGATGGGAATAAGCGTATAGGTACATATGTGATGTTGGTGCTTTTGGAGCTAAATCACATTGAAACTGATTTCACAGATGATGATATAATTCGTATTGGTTTGGAACTGGCATCCGGAAATATGGACGATTCACAATTGCTCGATATGATTTTGGAACGCATATAGGCACTAGCCACACTGAATAATGAATGGGTTGTATTTCAGAGAAGCGAAAAAAGGTGCAAAAAAGCCAGCGTATAACAAGCAGCTTAGCGAAATGTCGGTTGGTGTGGAAACCTAAAGCCTTCTGCTCCCTATGAAACTTTGTGGTAGCTCAGGCTGCGGCGCGCCCAATCCGCCACTTCGCCAAGACGCCGGGCGTTATATGCCATTAGCCCTAGTGCGGTGCGAGGTTATTGACAAGACTTCATTGTGGCGCGTTTGTTGGATTTCATAAAGGAAAGGTGATTATAGGGATGACGGGAAAAAAGGTGATTATAGCAGCAATAATAATAGTTTTAGCGGCGGCGTTAGTTACGGCGTGTGTGGTGGATCAACCGAAACTGATAAACTCGTCCGAACCCGTAAACACGCACGAAGTTTTGGGAACGGAAACGCCGGGGACTACACCGGGGGGCGATAGCACAAACACGTCGGACGACACACCGGGCGCAATCGACACAACACCCGACAATTCCACTGAGCCGCTGACAACAGAGCCGGACAATACGCCGGACGCGCCCAAAGAGCCTGTTTTATTATTGCCCGACCCGGAAAATATTAACTTAGAATATTTAGAATACATACATGGCGGCGTTACAATCGGTTCTTTTGGCGGTGCGACTGCTGTTGATAATATGTTAGATGAAATATACGAAGAATAGGGCAAATACTTGAATGAAAACATTTCAAAAAACTGTGTAAAGATTGGTATATATTCAATTCTTTCAATAAATGAAGACCCCGGCGAAATAACTCCCGAAGCACTTGAAAAAGTAAATACCTTTCTTGAAAACAACGGTGAAAACCCGCTTGACCCCAAAGACCCAAAAGAAAAAATAGCGGCTCTTTGGATTGCCGCGTCCTTATACTATGACCCGGACTTTATTGACCCGTGGGCTCCCGAAAGCGAATATGCCAGCCGATTTGATATAGGGCAGGCTTTTGCTCTTGTAAGGTATCCAGAAGATTTAGACGGCTATAGATATATTTATTGTGGTAATTATGCAAAACTTTTTAATATTGACTGGTAATTTTCATCCCTCCATAACTCAAGTGGCGCGGCAATAGCACCATGATAAAAGAACAGGAGCAACGATTATGAAAAACACAAAACGCACAATAGCGGCAATCTTGGCGGCGGTGCTTGCGCTGTCGCTTCTGCTGACCGCTTGCAATAAAGACGGCAACACGCCGACCGGGGACAATTCCACACCCGGCACATCATCCACGCCCACGGAAACGCCGGACGAGAGCAACACGCCCGAAAACACACCGGGCGCGACCGTACCGGCATATGTTACCGACGCGC
>Ga0099364_10002714_pt1 | contig 28067 bp, 20 predicted proteins | sample TergutTh196P3_FD_73070 | JGI IMG/M metagenome (GOLD analysis project Ga0099364, IMG submission 73070) | Microcerotermes parvus P3 segment gut microbial communities from Pointe-Noire, Republic of the Congo - Th196 P3 | ecosystem: Host-associated > Arthropoda: Insects > Digestive system > Gut ... | reverse complement strand
AGAGGTGTTTTGGAGACGGCCGTTCCGTTTTTTTGTTTGGGTGGGGGGGGTTTTTAAAATAGTGGTATAATTGTCTGTTGGGGGGGGGGGGGGGGGGGGTAGAATGTATTAAAATTCTTATCGTACAGTTCTGTGTTACAGACGCCGATATTTTCGATCATTTATACTTCCTTAATATCTGTTGAAAAATTAACGCTTTTTTCAGTTTATTCTGTTTTTACATGATTTGTCCAGCACCCGTTGTAAAATTATTGAAAAAACAGGAAAAACACGGTATAATCACAATATGACCGAAACACAACACAACGAAAACCTTTTAGTCGTTACAGCGGTTGAAGAATACTCAAGAAGGCAAGGGTTTTCTGCTAGAGAATATTAACTTCCGTCTAACCACTGGTCAATCTAAATAATCCGCCAGATCAGGCAGCTTGCCCGTCCACCAATCGCCGGTAAAGCCGAGAGTTGTCCACAAGTCTGCTGCAGTGATGTCTGCGCCGTGGATGGTTGTTTCGCCGGCGCCGTCGGTAACGGGGATTCCGTTTAACGGCATATCTGCGTACGCATAGTTGCCGCTGACCGATGCGCCTAAAACCGCTCCGGCAATACGTCCAATGCCTGTACCTGTTCCATCAACGGACATATTCAAAGCAACATTGTTGTTTACCCGGTTGTTTACGTTGACATTTGATTTATTACCCACAATGCCGCCGACATTGTCATTACCGGTAACGCTTGCCGTAGAGAAAGAGTTCTGTACCGAGCCGGAGGTGCTGCTGTTATTCCCAACAACGCCGCCGGTATTATCATTGCCGGTAACGCTGCCCGTAGAAAAAACATTCCGCACCGTGCCGCCGTAGTTTTGCCCAATCACGCCGCCGGTATTGTTATTGCCGGTAACGATTCCCTCAAAAAAACAGTTTTCCACTATGCCGTAGTTATACCCAACCACACCGCCAATGTCATAACCGTTAATACCGCTGATAGTACCTCTTACAAAACAGTTTTCCACCCTGCCTCGATTAGTTCCAACAATACCGCCTATGCTTGAGTTACCGACGGAAGAGCGGGTATTGATAAAACTGACATCAATAAGCCCAAGGTTTTTTATCACGCTGTTTGCGGTTGTACTGCCAAACATACCGTTGCTAGTAACAGTATATGTCAAATTAAAGTTCATGTTGCTGATGGTTTTATTATTTCCGTCAAAAGTGCCGTTAAAATTGAGTATACGTGTCCAACTGCTTGTAAGCGTGATGTCGTTCATCAGCTTGTAATGTCTATCAAGCCCCCAATCGGCGTATTCACCCGTACCACTGCCAACCCTGCGAAGTTCCTCCTCGGTACGAACCTCGAAAACAAGATCCATCTCATCCCAGCCGCCTGCTGTTCCCATATAGCTTGTATTCATGTTATCACTTCCGGCCGCAGTAAAGGTTCTGAATTTAGCAGGCGCAGCGGCATGATACACTGCATCGCCTGCAAAACCGCATGTGTTGGCTGCAAGAATGACGCCGTTATCATTGTATGCCACAGCGCCGGTAATGATGCCGCCCTTTTTTTCGAAAAATCCGTTGGCCTCCACATATACGCCGCCGCCGTAACCCGAAGAAGGGCCAATATTCCCGAAGATAAAACCATCATTCATTGTAAAGGTGCAGTCGTTCTCCACATACACTGCGCTGCCATGAACATTACCGTATACGGCTCTCGTTGAATTATTAGAGATGGTTCCGCCGTTCATGATAAAGGTGCCGCCGTCTGCCACGCTCACCCCGCCGCCGCCTGAAAGAGCTTTGTTATTGGAAATATCGCCGCCTTCCATGATGAAGGTTCCACCATCAATACGCACGCCGCCTCCACGCCTTGCGTTGTTATTACCTGATGGACCATTAGCATAATTCTCGCTTATTACCGAGCCGGGCAGCATATAGAATTCAGCGCCGGTATTCACTTTTACCAATGCGCCGCCTTCATTACCGCCGCTGCTTGTGGGACTTGGTATCCCATTCAGGGTAATACCCTCATCCAGCGTCAGCGTAACATTGTCTCCCAGTTCAAAGAGATGTCCGTATTCGGCAAGCTGTATGGTTACCGGCTGGTCATCAGCCACAAGGGTGATGTTTGTGCCGGGGACATCAAGGACAACATTCGCAAAGCTCTGATTCCCGGTGAGATTAATCGTGTAATCTCCGCCTGTTGTGATTGCGTCCAGCGCGGCTTGCAGATTCGGATAAGACACCCCATTGAGCAGGGCTGTCTGCCCCGGCGGCGGCTGTACCTCATGATTCTGCGCCCCGCCGACATTGCGCAGTATGGGCAGACTGCCTGTACCGGGTCTCATTTCCCAAACATTGACAAAATCCCAGCCCAACGCCGACCAGAAGCTCTGGCTGTGGTAGCCGCCGCTCGGCTCATCCGCCGACACATTTGCGCCGTCTTTGCCATTTGCATTTTTGTTAGGGCTGGGGAAGTCGGCTTGCGGGGTTGTGCCGTCTATAAATACCATATCCGCACGCCCGTAGTTGTTGTTGGTTGTTCCACTACTCCAAGTAACACGCCCGTAAGCATTACTAGTTCCTTCAATCTTCACTATTACCGGGTTCAAGGCAACGCTGGTCTGCACCGTGCTGCCACTATAGTTAACCCCCACAAGTCCGCTGGCACTGCCGCTGCCTCCATTGACAGAACCCGTGGCGTAGCTGTTTCGCACAATGCCGCCGTCAAAGTTGAGCCCCACAAGTCCGCCGGTTTGTGTGCTGCCGCCGTTGACATTGACTGCAGCATAGCTGTTTTCCACAGTGCCCACATTAATCCCCACGAGACCGCCGGTAGCAATATTGCCGCCGCTGACAATGCCCGTAGCGTAGGTATTTTGCACAGTGCCGTAATTATACCCAACAAGTCCGCCGACATAGTTATAGCCGGTGATGTTGACATTGACAAGCCCAAGGTTTTTTACCTCGCCGCCGGAGCCTATAGACCCAAACATACCTTGGTAATTTTCTGTTGAATTAATAGTAAGCCCTGAGATAGTATGACCGCCGCCGTCAAAAGTGCCGGTGAAACGGTTGGCATTGTTTCCTATGCGCATCCAGATGTAACCGAGCGGCAGAACGATGTTGGCTTCAAGCCGGTAATGTTTGTCAAGGTTGCTGTTGATGTCGGTCTGTAACACTTGCACCACGTTAGCGTTGTTGATCGGGATGGGGTTACCCGGCGTATCGCCCGGAGCCGGTTCAGCAATCGTTACCGTTACTACATAACTTTGAAGCGTGCCGTCAGCAGCAGTTACTGTGTATGATACAGGGCTTGTAAAGTCTCGCGCCGTTGTCGGGCTGTAACTTGCGCCTGTGTGCGTAACGGTTGGCGTAAGGCTGGTTACACTTGTCCCGTAAGGCACGGTTACGCTGATTGTCTTTGCGCTTTCGTCTATCACTCCTGTTACGGCCAGTGATGGGAATGCAAAAGCGGTTACCGCTTTTGCATTTGATGCGGCAATTGTTACTGTTACGGTATAATCTTGAGTTGAACCGTCAGCCGCAGTTACCATGTATGTTACAGGGCTTGTAAAGTCTTGCGCCCCTTCCGGGCTGTAATTCGCGCCTGTGTGCGTAACGGTTGGCGTAAGGCTGGTTACACTTGTCCCGTAAGGCACGGTTACGCTGATTGTCTTTGCGCTTTCGTCTATCACTCCTGTTGCGGCTAGTGATGGGAATGCAAAAGCGGTTATCGCTTTTGCATTTGATGCGGCAATTGTTACTGTTACAGTATAATCTTGAGTTGAGTTGTCCGCCGCAGTTACTGTATATACAACAGGGCTTGTAAAGTTCCGCGCTCCTTCCGGGCTGTAACTTGCGCCTGTGTGCGTAACTGCAGGCGTAAGGCTGGTTACATTTGTCCCATACGGCACGGTTACGCTGATTGTCTTTGCGCTTTCGTTTATCACGCCTGCTACTGCCGGAGAAGTAAATGCAAAAGCGGTTACCGCTTTTGCATTTGATGCGGCAATTGTTATTGTTACGGTATAATGTTGGGTTGTGCCGTCTGCCGCAGTTACTGTGTATAATACAGGGCTTGTAAAGTTTCGCGCCCCTTCCGGGCTGTAATTCGCGCCTGTGTGCGTAACTGCAGGCGTAAGGCTTGTTACATTTGTCCCATACGGCACGGTTACGCTGATTGTCTTTGCGCTTTCGTTTATCACGCCTGTTGCTGTCGGAGAAGTAAATGCAAAAGCGGTTACCGCTTTTGCATTTGATGCGGCAACTGTTACGGTTACGGTATAATCTTGAGCCGAGCCGTCCTCTGCTGTGACAGTGTATGTTACAGGGTTTGTAAAGTCTTGCGCCCCTTCCGGGCTGTAATTCGCGCCTGTGTGCGTAACTGCAGGCGCAAGGCTTGTTACGCTTGTCCCGTAAGGCACGGTTACGCTGATTGTCTTTGCATCTTCGTCTATTACGCCCGTTGCGGGAGGAGAAGCGAATGTAAAAGCGGTTATCACTTTTGAATCTTCCGGAGCGGCTGTTACCGTTACATCGAAAGCAGTTGTCTTTCCGCCGTAGCTTACGGTTATCGTACTTGTCCCGACATCCAATGTTCCGCTCAATGTGTAATCTTCTGCATTAAGAGTTATCTTTGTTCCATCATCAAAAAATGCTGTTACGGTTAGATCATCCTTCAAACTGTCGCGGGGCGTGAATGTATATATCGTCCCGGTTTGATTGTAGTCCGCTTCAATATGAGTCATTACTGCTATTGGTTCACGCAGCTCGGGATACATATGATCGGTAAGCTCGATAATCCAATGGTTTTCACAACCAAATACAATTAGCAAAGAGAAAATAGCAAGGAGCAAATAAAGAGTTATTTTTATCGTTCTTTCATATCTAATTTTTGATTTCTTATCCCCGCTCATAGCTTTCTCCTATTTAATATTTGCAAATTGCTATTTGAATCAAAGCCGTACCTTAAAATGCCTGCGATCAAGCAGCCGGCGTACGAGTGTCAGGCAACCCCTGTTTGTCATAACAAAACAATTTTTTGTGCAATTAGTTTTGCCAAATAAAACCTTGAATCAAAACCTGCATCGGTATTTCCTGCAAGGAATGTTTGAAATTCTGCGGTAAATGCTTCGGGTAAGATCGGCAGTTCGCAAACTTGCTTAAAATACGCACGGTGCGACGGTTCAAAATATTTGTTGATACAGAACAAGGTAAGGCAAGCCATTTTAATGAATCCGGCTGAGGCGATAAGGTAATGAAATTTATCACCCTGAAAACAGGCGGCGCCAAGATCGGAAAGAAAATGTTCCATTTTTGATTGAGCTGTTGTACGCATTTCTATCCAGAATTGGTCTGGGATATTTTCAAGGAGTTTTCTTACATCGTGAATCCAGTTTGAACGTGAAAAAATAATATCACAATTTTTTAAACGGTAAAAACTATAAGTTCCTGAATCTTTAATAAACCACAAGGATTCATGCTTTGAACAGGCAATGTTAACAAGTTCGTCGATCTTTTTGGTCTTTTTAAATTCAAGCCGTACCGGGATGTCGCCAATCAGGAAACGGTCTTTTTCGCCTCCTGCGCTTTCAAAAGCTGCGACATCGCCGCCGTAATGGCGGAATCTTTTTTCGGCATCCGGAATCGGGGCGGAATAAAAAACATCAAGGATAAGCGCAAAATACGGATCCAGTGTATCTGGCAGCGCCGCTTCGTTCAACGTTATACACTCAACGCCTTTCCATGAGGAGAGGATTTCGGTAAATCTTTCTACTAATACTTTGGTCTTATATTTCACAACAATTCCTTTTATAATAGTATAACATGGGAACTCATAATTGGAAACACTAAAAAAAGGCACTAATGTTTTTCTTGTCCTCGTTCCTCACCGTGATATAAGAGTAGCTTTAAGAAAATTCAGCGAAACGCTTGATATAAAAGAAGTTTATCCTTTTCCATGGGTTGCGCCGCTTGCAGTATTGTCAAAGCCTTTAAAAGCTGATGAACTAAAACAAATTGCCGCCTCACTGCGAAATAGAACAGAGAAATTTTGTGCAAAAGAACCATTAATTAACGCATTTCCAGCCGGTAAAGATAGTTTATCGCTTTTAGGTACAAGTCTTAATTTAGAAATAGAGCCGGACATTATCAATAAATTGAGGTTTATGGAAGTAATTAAAAACCCTGTAGTAGGAATGTACTTAATTCCAAAAAACAATACCAAACTGCTCCGTGAAATTCCGGTTTCTGTGAAAAATGTTCCAAAACTATCCTTCCGGGCGGCTGCCGCAGCCAATATGTACTTTTGTAAAAAATCAGAAGACACTTACCTGTGGAAGATAGACAAACTTTATTGGCTGCCAAAAGGTGAGAGTTAAAAAATTGTTAAATTTATATATCAAAGGATTTACAAAATCTAAAAATATGTAATAATAAAATTACTAACATCTGGAAGAACATTCAAATACATCTTTATACAAAAAATGAAGGAGTAAGAAATGGATTTTACCAATGATAATGCTGCCTTGTGGAATTTCATTCTGCAAATGGGTACAATTGCGGCAATATTAATAGCTGCGAATGTAATTAGGCGAAAAATTCCTTTCGTCAAAAAAGTGCTGATGCCGACAGCAGTACTTGCCGGATTTATTGCACTTGCATTGCGCTTAACAAACATAATAAAAATCGACATAGCCCTAATGGAGATGGTAACATATCACACCATCGCCATAGGATTTATTGCACTTTCACTGATAATCCCAAAAAGAGAAACAAATTATTCAAAAGCGCTTGTAGGGTCAAAAACCGGAGCGTTGATTGTCAGTACGTATCTTTTACAGGGCGTTATGGGACTTGTGATATCAATCGGGCTTGCCTATACCATAAAACCGGATATGTTTATGGCGGCGGGTATTTTGCTGCCGATGGGTTTCGGGCAGGGCCCCGGACAGGCAAACAATGTCGGCTCGACGTACGAGGCGTTGGGATTTGCCGGCGGACAGTCTTTTGCGCTAAGTATCGCCGCAATGGGTTTTATTGTCGCCTGTACCGTCGGCGTTATATATTTAAATATTCTAAGACGCAAGGGAGAATTTAAAAAGGTTGACGAAAATGGATCAATACCGGAAGCTGCCACAGTGGAAGATTTCCAGAATAAAAACGAAATCCCTGTTTCAGAATCCGTTGACAAATTTTCGATCCAGATTGCCCTTGTGCTAATGGTATATCTTGCAACATGGGGACTTGCAACAGCGCTTACACAAATGCTTCGGGCAACAGAAAATGATTTTGCAATGAGTCTTGTACCTTTAATCTGGGGCTTTAACTTTATTTTTGGATCACTGCTTGCAGTAACGCTTCGCGGTATAATCCGGCTTTGCCGCAATATCGGCTGGGTAACACGTCAGTACCAAAACAACTATCTGCTTGCACGTATATCGGGCTATGCATTCGACCTTATGATAGTTGCAGGTATTTGTACAATCAACATTGAAAAACTTGCAGGGCTTTGGCTTCCTTTCGTTCTTATGTGCATTGCCGCCGCCTTTGGCACACTGTTCTATTTAAAATGGATATGCAAAAAAATATACCCCGACTACTACTACGAAGGTTTCCTTTCCATGTATGGAATGATGACAGGCGTAATCAGCTCGGGCGTATTGCTTCTGCGTGAAATCGATCCCAAATTTGAAACGCCGGCTGCAAGTAATCTTGTACTTGGCAGTTCCTTTGGCATAGGTTTCGGCGTTCCAATGTTAATATTAATCGGCATGGCGCCGAGAGGGGATTTGGTATTTACAGTTCTTGGATGTTGTGTTGTATACTTTTTCCTGCTGTTAGCCTACATACTCTTCTTTAAAAAAGACGGAAACCGTATCAGACAACTTTAAGTTGAAGTTGAAGATTGGAGAAAAACTACGGAGAAAGCCTCCGTAGTTTTTTTATCCTAATAACCCGACAAGGAATGTGCTAATCCAGGGAAGATACGTTACCAGTAATACGACTGCCAGCCTTACAATCAGATATGGCGCTACATTGCTGCAAATCTCCACAAAGGGCTTTTTAAAGCGGTACATTGAAAGGAACAGGTTCAAGCCGACAGGCGGGGTAATGTACCCGACTTCGAGGTTTACAATAAAAATAATGCCAAGATGCACCGGATCTATTCCATAGACCGCTCCAAGCGGAATAATCAGGGGAAGTACAATAAGAATTGCGGAAAATATATCCATTAAACAGCCGACAACTATCAACGCAAGATTTAACAAAAGCAGAAATACAAATTTGGAAGAAAGGGCGCTGTGCATCCATGCAGCAATATTGGACGGCGCTTGAGTAAATACAATATAGTCAGAAAGCGCTTTTGAAAGCGCAAGGATCGAAAGCACTCCGCCAATAATAGGAATTGCTTTAATAAAAACATTTTTAATCTGCGAAATCTTAATATCGCGGTGGATTAAAACTTCTACAATAAAAACATATAATACAGCGGCAGCTCCAATTTCTACCAGCGAAAGAATACCGGTAAAATAACCTGCAATCAAAAATACAGGAAGTAACATTTCAAATGCCGAATCTTTTAATGTAAATAAAGCTTTTTTTACTTCAAATTTTTCTATGGGAATTTTATTCTTAACAGAAATAAATATACCAAAAACAGCCATAGCAACTACAAGGATAATTCCGGGAATAATACCGCCAAGAAACAAATGAATAATATTTGTCTGCATAACAGTTCCCACAAGAATCAAAGGCAAACTCGGCGGAAAAAGAAGACCAATACTCCCAACAGAAGTCAAAAGCCCGATTGTGAATTTCTCTGGATACTTTAAATGGCTGTGAAGCATTGTATACAAAATACCGCCGAGTGCAAGTATTGTAACGCCGGATGCTCCTGTAAAGGATGTAAAAAAAGCGCAGATAATTACCGTAACAATTATCGTCCCGCCGGGTATCCAGCTAAAAAGACTTTGAAATGTTTTAACAAGCCTTTCACCCGCTTTGCTTTCGGAAAGTAAAAATCCAGCTATTGTAAAGAGCGGAATAGCAACTATATTACTGTTAATAAGATTAGTGTAAATATTTCCTGCGACAGCATCCGTTAATACGCCGGATGCCATAAAAAGAATCAATGTAAGGCCGCCTATAACGACAAAAAGCGGAGTCCCTGCAAACGCCGAAACAAGAAGTAAAATAACAACCGGTGTTCTGGCATAATATGCAAAATCGTAAAACTTATCGGTAAGATCCCACATTGCATCGCTCATCTCAAAGCCCCAGATAAATTTAACAATCACAGGAAAAGAAGCTATTGTTCCAAGAACAAGAACAAGTATTGGAAAGATAATTTTCCAGCCTGTAAAAACAGTTCTTCGTGCAAAGCGAATTGCTATAATTGCAAAAGCAATGGGGATGATCAACGCAATGATATTTTTAGGGAAAATGCCGACCATTTCTGAAGAGTCAAAACCAATCTTAATAAAAGAAATTGAACTCCATGCAATAATTATACAAACAAAAGCTGAAATTAAATTACAACAAGTTCTGATTATCTGCCTTATCCTGCCTTCGGGAATATAATGCACAAGAGAAATTGCAAGATGCGATTCGCTTTTTGTACAGATCACTCCGCTGAGAAGCCCTGTAAACAACAGAAGATGCGTAATGTATGCTGTAGATCCAAGAAGACCGCTTTTGATTATTAGGCGGTAGATTATTTCAATTATGGGTATGAGCGCAAGAAGAGCCATAGCTGTAATACAGATGACTTCTTCTATCGTATATAGAACAGACCTTACCCCTTTAGGTTTTTCCTCTATAACCTGAGTCTGATTTTCCACTTTTTAATTTCTCCCTCGGAATTCTGTTAATATGTCTCTTATACGTGTGTAATATTCCCTGTGAAAAACAGGATTTGCCCCGCCGATAAGCGTATTCTCATAACCGGCGGTATCATCATACCAAACCTGAAGCTGCGCGGGTGTAAGTTCGTTAATAACAAGTCCGTGCCTTTGCATTGTAGTTATCGCTTCATTCTCCAGTGATATAACCGACGCTTCAATTTCTCTTTCAAGGCGTCTGCATACTTCCAAAAGCTGAGCCCTGTATCTTTCAGGAATACTGCGCCAGGCGGCGCTGGTCATTATAATGCCTCCCATAAATGGAGCGACACTTATGTTTGACATATATCTTGCCATGGTGAATATCTGGTTCGCGGCAACAAACACAGGGCTGTTATATGTAGCATCGATTCTTCCGCTGTTAAAAGCCATCACAAGTTCTGTTAAGTTATTTTCGATCACCTGATAACGCAAATTTCTAAAACCCTGAATTATCTCCTGTTGGCTCGATCCTGATCCAAGCCTTAACCTTCTTAAATCATCGGGAGTGGTAATCGGTGTTCTGGAAAATATCCTTATCCATCCTGCATGAACCCACGAAAGAGTTACAAAACCGCTTCGTTCCATCCTGCTGGTAAGATCCGGCCTTAGCTGCCTCATTACTTCGTTATACTCAGCTTCGTTTCTGATTAAGAACGGATAACTTATTGCAAGTACTTCCGGCGTTATCATATTCATACCCATGCTGGAAAAAACACCTGCCTGCAGTTGGTTAATCCTCATTTTTCTAAGGATTTCAGCTTCATCGCCCTGAGTTCCGTTATGGAAAACAATCACTTCGACTTCGCCGTTTGTGATCCTTCTAAAATCAGCCGCAAGGCGGTTAATTGCCTGACCCCAAGCTGTATTTTCCGGCACAATCGAAGCAAGATTTATTCGTATTGTGCGCTGGGCAAAAACCGGATTAACAATTATAAAAAATGTTAATACAACAAATAAAAATTTTAGTTTTAAAGAATTCTTCATACAATACTCCTTTGTTCAATATTCTTTATTCTTTACTTACCAGTATTCAGCGTCCCAGTCATAATCGTCATCAATGCCGAGAAAGAAAAGATAGGCTGAATCTAAAAGATAGCGCGCCTTGCGCTGGGAAATAACATTTACCAGACGGTTCGACGGACTTAAATCTACATCAATTGCAAGAGCGGTCTCAAGCAGTTCCCTGAAGCTGTCATAATCCTGAGCCGGAATACAAACCGACTGGGCATAAGCAACATAAGTTCCGGCGGAAAGCCCCCCGCTTTTTTCAATCGCCCTGTCAAAATAAAGATCTATTTTTGAAGGATCGCCGCCCATTGCCTCCGGAACAGATGCATTAAAAAGCAGCAGAAACTCATCCAGCGCGCCGTTATTAAAATTCGGGTTCAACTCATAAGCGCGCTCGACAAGAGCGAGAAATTCTGGAATTCTTAAACCCAAAGCAAGATCGAAAGCATCAAGTGAATATGCTGAAAGCCCGCCTGCAGCCGACCAGTAAAGCGCAGGTACATCGGCGGCTCTCATTCTTGCCAGAAATTCGGGCAGGCGGCCTTCAAAATATGAGTCGGAAAAACCCGGATATTTTAAATCAAGCCCGCGGTAAAGCAATTCAAGCCCCCTAAGGTACAGGCTTTTCGACCGTCTCATTGCAGCTTCGCGTTCTTCGTATTCGTAACGCGGAAGCATTTCCGCAGGTCCCTGAACAAATGCGTTGGCATACATAATAAACATGGAGCCCGTCGTATTAATAAGCCCCTGATGATTGGGATTTGCAGCAAGCAAAGATTCATACATTTTTATGGCAAAGGGAATAGCATCCCCCACCAGTTCCGGATCGGAATCCCCTGTGAAAACATCGGAGCTTCCTTCGCCTGTAAGCGCATCGGCAACCATATTCATAGCCATTTTATTAATGGAACAGGAAGAAAGCGAAAAGCAGACGATGATAACAGCAAACATTATGATATTACGTTTCATACTAAAACTAATATACCATAAAATAAAAGAAAAACAAGGGGATATAAAAAGTTTTAAGGCTCTAATCAAGCCCCTATAACAGCCCTGATGTCCTTTTTAATCGCTTCCAGTTTGCGGGAGGCTTCGGCTTTTGCTTCGCTCAAACCGCCGGGACCAACTTCTGTACAGCAGGATGCATAAAATTTGATTTTAGGTTCGGTGCCGCTCGGGCGGGCGCTTACCACAGTGCCGTCTGCAAGGAAAAACTGGAGTACGTCGCTTGGCGGAAGGCCGTCCGCGCCGTTTTTTATGTCGCGGACTTTTGTAACTTCTATGCCGCCGAGGGTTTTGGGGGGGCTTTTCCTGTATTGTTCCATTATACCGTTCATGATCGATGGACCTTCGGGACCCTGAAAATATTTGGAAATACCCATTTCTTCCCAATACCCGAACAGCCCGTATAGTTCGTCCAGCCGGTCAAGCAGGCTTTTTCCCTTACTGCGCCAGTACAGCGTCATCTCTGCGGTAACGGCGGCGGCGGATATGCCGTCCTTATCGCGGACTTGATCTTCCACAAGATAGCCGTAGCTTTCTTCTGTTGCAAATACAAAGGTTTTTTCGCCGCCTGCATTTTCCCATTTGCGCATAACGTCCGCCATCCACTTAAACCCTGTAAGACATTCAACGCAATCTGCGCCGTAATATTCGGCGGCTTTTTTCTGCATTCCCGTAGTAACAATTGAGTTGACCATCGCGGCATTCGGGGCAAGCCTCCCCTGCTCTTTTAATGAAAGAAAAAGATAATCGGCAAGAAGCGTACCCATCTGGTTGCCTGTAACAAGCGTATAGCTTTCATCATTATTCCGAACGGCAATGCCGAATCTGTCCGCATCAGGATCTGTCGCCATGACAACGTCCGCTTTTTCTTTTGCGGCAAGTTTGATCGCCATATCCAACGCGGCGGCTTCTTCGGGGTTTGGAAAATCCACTGTGGGGAAATTGCCGTCGCCTTTGCGCTGTTCGGGAACGGTGATTACTTTAAGCCCAAGATCGCCGAGGATTTTTTCAACATGCAGAGCGCCTGTTCCATGCAGAGGCGTGTAAACAATTTTTACTTCGTTTGCTTTTTCTTTTATAAGCTCCGGCCTGAAAAGACAAGACTTAACCATTGCCTGATAAGGTTCGTCAATTTCTTTGTCAATTATTTTTAAGAGCCCCCTGTCAAGAGCATCCTGCCGGGAAATTTCTTTTATTTTGTTAACATTATTAACTTCGTCAATTATGCCGGTGTCGTGAGGGGGTACTACCTGTGAGCCGTCGTTCCAGTATGCCTTGTAACCATTGTACTGCGGCGGATTGTGGCTTGCCGTAACAACAATGCCTGTATCGCACCCAAGGCGGCGGATTGCAAAGGACAGTTGCGGCGTGGGTCTTAGCCCCGAAAAAAGATAAGTTTTAATACCGTTAGCTGCAAATATCAAAGCGGCGGCTTCGGCAAATTCGGCGGAAAACCGGCGGCTGTCGTAAGCAATTACCGCGGATAATTTCCCTGCCGATGATTTTTCAGGAAATGTTTTAATGATATACGAGGCAAGCCCCTGAGTTGCGCTTTTGACAACAAGGGTATTCATTCGGTTATATCCGCCGCCGATAATCCCGCGAAGCCCCCCGGTTCCAAACTCAAGATTTTGATAAAACCTGTCCGAAAGTTCCTTTTCGGCAGCTTCATCACCCTGCGCAAGAAGGTCTTCAACCTCCTTTCTAAAATTATCATCCTTTTCTCTTGAACAATAATCTTTTGCCCTTTCAAGAATTTCCTGTTTCATTTTATCACCCCTTTTAAAATTCATTACATTATATATACTGCTGTATTTTCTCCATTACCTCGTTAAAGTCCAATGGTTTTCCAAGGTGGTCGTCCATACCAGCTTCAATACATCTTCCGATATCTTCCTGAAACACATTTGCCGTCATTGCAATAATGGGGACGCTTTCCGACTGAGCAACATCAAGCGCCCTGATTCTGCGCGTCGCCTCATAACCGTCCATTTCCGGCATTTGCACATCCATTAGGATCATATCATATTTATCAGGATTTTCGCTGAACATTTGCACAGCTTCCTTGCCGTTTTCCGCCCAATCCATATGAATTTGGGTTGGTTCAAGAAGCGCTGTCACAATTTCGCGGTTAATTTCTATATCCTCCGCAAGTAAAATATTACGCCCGGCAAAAATACCATTAATACATTCCTTACATTCTTCGACACGCTTACGATCGACGCCGAGAGCCTCATTTATTACATCAGCGACATGAGACGGAAATAACGGCTTTGAAAGGAATTTTTCAACGCCTGCCTCTCTCGCTTCTTTTTCCACCGCCATCCATTCTGCGGCAGTGATCATTATTACAACAGATTTAACAGATTGATGCAACTCTTTTAATTTGGCAGTTAATTGAATTCCGTCCATTTCCGGCATTCTCCAGTCAATAAAATAAATGTGGTAAAAGCCGTTTTTTTCCAGCAACTCAAGCGCTTCCTTCCCGCTTTGAGCAGTGTCGCATTTAACATTAAACTCATGCGATATTTCTTCAAAATAATTCAGAACATTTTTATCGTCGTCCACTACCATGATGCGGACATTGGAAATATTAACATCCGCCGCAAGAAGCCCACGGTGGGATTTTTCACCGCTTTTTAACTTAACATTAAAGGTAAAAGTTGAACCTTTTTCAGGATCGGAATCTACCCATATTCTTCCGCCCATCATCTCAACAATGCTTTTGGAAATAGGAAGCCCAAGACCTGTACCGCCGTATTTGCGTGTCGTACTGGTTTCCGCCTGTTCAAATGAATTAAATATACGCCCCTGCTGATCTAAAGTCATTCCTATCCCCGTGTCGGTAACAGAAATTTGTATAGTGCTAAAACCGTCATGTTCTTCGGTAAGACGCGCGTCAAGATGTATTGAACCTTCCTCCGGCGTAAACTTAATTGCATTCCCAAGCAGATTGGTAACAACCTGCGCAATCCTGTGATCATCGCCTATAAGTGTTTTGGGAATTTCCCTGTCTATATACACTGAAAAATTCTGATGCTTTTCGTCAATACGGAAGTTAACAACATTAACCACACGCTGGAGCATTTTTTCAAAATTAAATTCCGCAGGCGATAATTCAAATTTATTCGCTTCGATTTTTGACATATCCAGAATATCGTTGATTACGCCGAGCAGATGATCCGAAGCCTGCTGGATTTTGGAAAAGCAGCTATCCTTTTGTTTAGGGTCGCTGGATGATTTTCCAATCGTCGTCATACCGATAATTGCATTCATCGGCGTACGAATCTCGTGACTCATGTTGGCTAAAAACGCGCTTTTATGCTTGCTCTCTCTGGTTGATTTGTGCCTTGCCATATCAATGCGGATCAAAATACAGATTAGTATAAAAGCTAATAAAGCGCCGAGCATAATAAGGGTAAGCGCCATTGTTTTAATGCTTTGATAAAACGGAGCTTCAGGCGTTAACAGACCAAGATACCAGCCGTTAGACATTTTCCTGAAAAAAGCGACTGTCTCTTCTCCAAGCCCGTTAATTAATGAACGTTCTATAATATCCCTGCCTGCGATAAAATCATCCGCAAAGACAGAAACAGTTACAGAAGGATCTGTAACATGAATTCCTTTATAGTCCTGATTTTGATGAGCTATAACTCTTAAATCTTGTCCTATCAATGTCCCATAACCGCCCTGAGCCATTGCAATATTTACTATATTATCGCCAAGATGTTCTGTGCTTATACTAACGCCGATAATACCAAGGCGGGTATGTTCTTCATCATCGGCATGAATACAACGGGTATAGGATATTACAGTGCTTCCCGATATAACGCTTTCATATAAAGGCGTTTCCATAATAACACTGCAGTTTGTTGAAGCCAGTCTAAACCAATCCTGTACAAGCGGATCATACCCCTCGGGCGGGGCTCCCCTGCTGCTTATAAAAATCGGCTCATCAAATGCTTCAAAATACCCGTATACGACAATTGATTTCATTATACTTGACTTACTTGAGCTGACGTATTTAGCGACATCGTTAATAAAATGATTCAAGGTTTCAATGGAATCTCCGTGAAGAATCATGCTTCGGGCGGCATGTGCAAAACTGCCAAGCAATAACCTTGGTTCGTTTAAATCGGATTCAAGCTGAGCCTGGGTAAACGAAAAAACACTTTCGGTTTTTCGTACAAGGCTTTCATGAACAATACCGCGCATGTAAAAATAACTCAAAATAACCATTGCTGTGAACGCTAGTATTGTAAATAATACTTGAATATATAAGGTTTGGCTGAATTTATATTTCATATCATACTCCTTGGTTTTACATGACCTTTAACCCAATGTTTATATGAACATGTAAAAATTGACCTCTCTCACTACAAATATAATAAAAAATGTGTTACAATTTAGAAAAATTTTTGATAAAATGAAAAGCGGAGGTTTATAATGGCTTTGTCGTTATTTGGGCGGTCTTTACTCACATTATTGGATTATTCTCCTGAAGAAATCAGGCATATATTAAAAATCGCCAAAAGAGCTAAATTCGAAGCAAAAGCAGGCATAATTCGAAGGCGTTTTGAGGGAAAAACCCTTGCATTGCTTTTTGAAAAACGCTCCACCCGCACAAGATGCGCTTTTGAAACTGCTTTTGGCGAAGAAGGCGGCCACCCTGTTTTTCTGTCAACTGCGGATATACAGCTTGGCGGCAAGGAATCCCTTGAGGACACAGCCCGCGTGCTTGGCAGGATGTTCAGCGCAATACAGTTTCGCGGATTTGCACAGGAAACCGCCGAAGCTTTGGCAAAATATTCGCAGATTCCGGTGTACAATGGATTGACCGACCTTTTTCATCCAACTCAGGCTCTTGCCGATTTAATGACATTGGAAGAAAATTTTGGCGATAAAAAAGGAAAAACTCTATGTTATGTCGGCGACGGCCGCAACAATGTAGCCCGTTCTCTTATGATAATCTGCTCTAAGATTGGAACCAACTTTACAGTAATATCCCCGCCGGAACTTATTCCCAATGAGGATCTTCGAAGGTCTTGCACGGCCTATGCCGGATTATCCGGCGCGGTGATCACTGTCTCATCTGAACTTGAAGCTGTAAAAGGCGCAGATGCAATTTACACAGATGTCTGGACTTCCATGGGCGAGGAAGAACAAAGAGAGGAACGGCTTCGGCTTTTAAGCCCGTATCAGGTGAATCAAAAATTGATGGATATGACAGGCAGAAAAGACAGCATTTTTCTTCACTGTCTGCCTGCCGTAAAGGACGAAGAAGTTACAACGGATGTAATTGACGGCCCGCAGTCCAGGGCGTGGGATCAGGCGGAAAACCGCAAGCATACGATTAAAGCAGTCATGCTTGCGACATTATTAAAAAGAGTATGAGTGTCTGGAGCCGGCTTGGCAGTGTAATAAACAGTTACTTCAACGATTTTGGCGGACAAACTGTCAATAATTTCAGATCCTCATCCTCCGGCGATCCCGATTTAGATGCAGCTTTTGAAGAGCTTGATGATTATCTTAACCGGGATTACCTGCATCAAAGAGAAAAAAAACCGGGAGGCGGCGCTCGTTATGAAAATGTAAACCAACCTACGGGCAAGAAATTGCCTCCCGAAGAACTGCGAAAGGACTTTGAACTTTTAGGCGTTCCATTCGGCGCCGATGAGGAAAAATGCAAAATTGCATACAAAAAACTTTTAAAGATTCATCATCCTGACCGCCATGCCGGCCACGAGGGCAATTATAAAAAAGCGACGGAAAAGTCTGCAAAAATAAATGCAGCTTATGATAGAATCGAAAAATGGAGACAGGGATAACAATGAGTTTAAAAATTTTTACAGATGGCGGCTGTTCCGGCAACCCCGGTCCCGGCGGATGGGCTTTCGTTATGATTCAGGAAACTTTTCAGGGAGAGCAGGTAATAGCAAAAGACACGGGCGGTGAAAAGGAAACGACAAACAACAGGATGGAACTTACCGCCGTCATCATGGCGTTACGTGCATTAAAAACCATGAAAAATGTCCCGCGTCAGGCTGCCGTATACACAGATTCCCAGTACGTGCAAAAAGGCATTTCTGAATGGATACATACATGGAAACGCAACGCATGGAGAACCAGCGACAAAAAACCCGTAAAAAACAAAGACCTGTGGACGGAACTGGATTTAATCGCTTCAGAATTTAAACTTAAATGGGAATGGGTTAGGGGTCATGCAGGAAACGAATACAACGAAATGTGCGACGCCATGACCCAGAAGGCCATTTTTGAGATAAAGAACAGTGATCAATAGCCGGAAGCGGTTTTTCTTTTCACTGTAAACTAACAATTCTGATATTTTTCAGTTCTTTGCGCGTACCTGCGGGTAAACCGTTGGCGAAGGTCAGTTCTGTTGTTGTTACTTCTCCTTCTACCGTTACAGTGCGGTGCTGCAGATTGTGGAGTTTATCCATTTCGTCACGCGCTATATGCCAGTCTGTTTCTTCATCTGTTACGACAATTTCGGCAAAAAGTGCAGAACCTACAAGGCGCACCACTCCCGTTACCTGCACTATTTCGGCTCTTTCTCTGCTGCCAAAGGCCGAAGCCGCCGCTGTGCAGAAAAGAAAAATAAATAAAACAATTAAAACTCTTTTATTCATTGACGCGATCCTGTAAAATCATTGTCTTACTATTCTCCTGCACCAACCCGCAATGGGATTGTAAGCGGCGCTGATACAAGACTTCTTCCAATGGAAATATTATGCGGGGAAAGGTTAATCCCCTGCGAAGGAGAAGTCCCTGTTGTAATACCTGTTTCTGTGAATGAACTTGATATATTTGTACTTGTATTATAAGTAAGCAGAATATTGCCGGCCTCAAATCCGGAATCATCTACACTTGCAGAATCAACAATCAAACTTGTATATCTGATATTCCCCGAAGCCTGCGGCTTTTGTGAACTTTTATCTATAAGGCTGTACACTCCTTCTCCCGAAAAAAGTTGAACAGATTTGGATATCTCCGGCATAACAGGAATTTTTCTATTACGAAATTCATTTTCACCCCAGTAACCATAGAGACCTTTGTCAGCATTGATATAATTGGCGGCATGCCATGTTTTAAGCAAGGTTCGCCAATCAAATTGAGCACCGAGATCATGATTCAATGCATCTAACACTGCATTATAATTGTTAGAATCTGATGAAATTATTTTCTTGTAAACAGAAAAATCCCCTGTCTGCAGCCTAAGCCACTGGAAGAACATATATACGGTAGCATAATCGTCGAGTAAAGCATACACATTTTCATTACGACGATTACCCCATACATAGAAATTATTGCCTCTGTCGATCAAACCGTTAATGCTTGCAGTACCATTATTAAAAAACCATTCATACCTGTCTGTAGAATGTTCTTTCATGAAAATATATTCTGCGGCAGATGAAAGACCTTCATCAAGCCATGTATCTACGACGGAAGGAGATCTGGGATTGCTTTTTACCACCCTTGCGGCATAATTCATCAGATGCTGTGTTTCATGGGCGATTGTTCTGTACACTTCTTCAACGCCTTTTGGGCCTTTTATTCCCTGATTTATATCAATGTAAATCATGGCGCGTCTGTTTGAAGCAATTCCACTATAAAGATCATAGCTTGAGAAATAACCGGCAACGTAAGCGTCATTTACACCTTCTTCGTAATTATCCCTAATATCCAAAAGGAGGATACACAGTTTGCCATCGCCGTTTACCAGCCAATCTGCAAATTCCAATGTATTGTTAAATGGTATTCCTTCAAAAATGAATGCATCCGGACTAAAATAGTCTATCATGTTTGGATAAATTTTCTTGTCAAAGACGTCTGCTATTTTTTTGACATCGCTCCATTGCAGATTGGAACCTTTTTCCAGCCATATTTTACAATGCGTTCCTTCTACAACCAAATCAGCATTAACGCGATAAGAGGCTCCATTTCTTGAGTTATCCATCGCCCAAAAATTACCATCAGTTCCCGGCAGAATATCAAATAATTCGCAGGAAAAAAACAACAGAGGAATAATTAAAATTAGTAAAATTTGTTTTTTAGTTTTAACGTCCATGACATACCTTATATTTTTTACCGCTGCCGCAATGGCAAGGATCATTCCGCCCGACTTTAGGCTGGCTGCGTACAACGGTCACATTATCAGGACGGCTTGCTTTTTGCATTGGCGAAGGAGCGGAAGATTTTTCCGCCTGAGCCGCGCCGAACCCCTGGCCAAAAGAACCAATACTGTTATGGCTTGCCGACTGGTTTGTCCCAATGGAACGCGCAACAGGGCGGCGCGGCGCTTCTCCACCCATTTGAATTCGAATAAGATGAAGACGCGATGCTATTTCCTGCCTGATTTCTTCTATCATGGCCTCAAAAATCTGGAAGCCTTCTACTTTATATTCAGTAAGAGGATTTTTTTGCGCATAATGGCGCAGGTACACAGCTTCGCGTAAGGCTTCCATATTTTCAAGATGGTCGAGCCATTTTAAGTCAATGGAATGAAGATAATTGTCGCGTATGATCATATTTAAATATGTGCGGCCAATCATGGCTTCCTTGCTGCTTATATCCTGTTCCAAGTCTGCAACAATTCGCTTTTCCAATACTTCGGGATTTTTAAATTCATTATTGTTTGGATCCACCGAAAGATGATAATTAAATTTTATCCTTAGAATTTCCGTTAAATCTTTAACAGCTTCTTTTACATTATGTTTTGAAGATTCTGTAAACCCGTCAATATAATCGCCTACCATTGCCGCAGTTGAATCATTCACCCGTTTTGTCAGATCTTTGTCCGAAAGTATCGCATCACGCTGTTCATAAATAAATTTTCTCTGCTGGTTTAAAACATCATCGTATTCAAGAAGATGCTTGCGGATTTCAAAGTTGCGCTCTTCAACTTTTTTCTGCGCATTTTCGATACTTTTGTTCAGCATCGGGTGAAAAATCGGCTCCCCGCTGTTCATGCCGATCCTGGACATGATGTTTTTCATCTTCTCCCCGCCAAAGAGGCGCATGAGTTCATCGTCCATTGAGATGAAAAATTTACTCCTTCCGGGATCGCCCTGCCGCCCTGAACGGCCGCGAAGCTGGTTATCTATACGGCGGCTTTCATGGCGTTCGGTTCCGATTACATAAAGACCTCCGAGGGATTTTACTTCTTCGTAGTCTTTTCTCCATTTTTCAATTTCTTCTTTTAAGATTGCGGTGTACTGCTCGTGCGTTGTATTTGTTCCTGCACGGCGGCGCGCGCGGTGTTCGGGGTTTCCTCCAAGTTTTATATCCGTTCCGCGCCCTGCCATGTTAGTTGCAATTGTTACAGAGCCTTTTGCGCCGGCTTCTGCAATTATCAGGGCTTCGCGCGCGTGGTTTTTTGCGTTTAACACTTCGTGGCGTACCCCGCGCCGCGTAAGAAGAGTGGAAACTTTTTCGGACTTTTCGATGGAGACGGTTCCAACAAGCATCGGCTGGCCTTTTTTGTTCGCTTCTGCAATTTCATCGCATAACGCTTTGAATTTATCCGACTCGTTAAGATAAACAAGGTCGTCTTCGTCAAGGCGGGCTACAGGTACATTTGTTGGTATTACAACAACGTCAAGACTGTAGATCTTGCCAAACTCGACAGCTTCCGTATCTGCCGTTCCCGTCATTCCGGAGATTTTTTTATACATTCTAAAATAATTCTGAAAAGTAATTGTCGCAAGGGTGCGGTTTCGCTGAGCTATTTTTATGCGTTCTTTTGCTTCGATTGCCTGGTGAAGCCCGTCGGAATAACGCCTTCCGTGGAGAATGCGCCCGGTAAATGTATCTACAATTTGAACCTGTCCATCATCAACTACATAGTCAACGTCAATATGAAAAAGTTTATGCGCTCTTAAGCTTTGGGTAAAATAATGAATGTATTCAAAATTTTCTTCGTCTACAACCGCGCCCTGAATAAGATTTCTTTTTTTAAGTATTGCTTCGATATTCGCAAGTCCCTGATTTGAAAAAGAAATTGTTTTATTTTTTTCGTTGATTTTGTAATCGCCTTTTATTTCCTCGCCCTGAGCTTCGTCGGGATATTCGCCGTTTTCTTTTTTTTCCACCTCACGCAAGCTCCCGATAAGCCTATCAACTTCGGCGAATTTAAATGTGTCATCTTCAGCAGCACCGGAAATGATCAAAGGGGTGCGCGCTTCGTCGATTAAAATTGAATCAATCTCGTCCACAATGCAAAAATTGTGTCCCCGCTGGACGCGGCTTTCCATGTCGCGGTGCATATTGTCGCGAAGATAATCAAAGCCAAATTCATTGTTTGTCCCATAGGTAATGTCGCAGGCATAATTTTCCTTGCGCTGAGCATTGTCCATATTGGAAAGGATCATTCCAACGGTAATTCCAAGGTAGGAAAAAATCGGCCGCATCCATTCAGCATCGCGGCATGCAAGGTAATCGTTTACAGTAACGATATGAAGTCCGTCGCCGGGTATTGCGTTAAGGTAGGCCGGGGCGACCGACATCAATGTCTTGCCTTCGCCGGTTTTCATCTCAACAATCTTCCCCTGATGCAAAACAATCGAACCCATCACCTGCACATCGTAGGGACGCTCGCCGATACAGCGATGCGCGGCTTCTCTTGCAAGGGCAAATGCCTCCGGCAGAATACTATCAAGGCTTTCGCCGTTTTTAAAACGTTCACGGAACAGTTCGGTCTGCTTTGGGTACTCCTCCGCCGCAAGGGAGGCAGCCCACGCTTCTTTTTCGTTGACCGCCTTCACTATGGGAAGCATGGCTTTTATATCGCGTTCATGCTGGGAGCCGAATAGCGCCTTGAAGAATTTACTCATCTTGTTTGCAGTTTAGCATAGATACAGGGGATTGTGAAGATCACGCAATCTAACATTTGCCCCTAATGTGATACTACTACTCACTGCTCAATAATAAGTGCAATTCATTACTCCTTTTCAATTTTATAAACAAAATCTAACCTGTCAGGAAATGGCGGAATAGCAAAAGTGAATGATGTTTTGTCATCAGTATTGCAAATAGCAAAGTCACCCATTCCAATAATATCCATTCCGACAATCATATCGGCTGTACAAGGAAGGTCTAATACATAAACAGGGCAATATTCAATTAAAAAGTTATGCGATAATTGTGCGTTTATAAATGTAAAATCCGCTTTTACCAGACCGCCAATTCCCGCTATTTTTTTTGAAGATTGTGTTCTGGACATTTGCAATTTTAGATGATTCATTATATGTGGTTTTATCGCTGAGATTGTGGCTCCGGTATCCCACAACGCTGTAATTCTGTAAGGTTTTATTCGTAATTCTTTATCAATCGAAGCCACTGGAAATATATCTATGTCGGTTGTCAGTTTATTAACAGATTTACCGTATACTTTGATAAAACCCCTGCGCTTAAATTCATTAATAAGCATATTGAAAAGCCATTTTATAACCTTTAGCTGCGGTCATAGTCCCCTCAGTTTCGGTAATATTATCGTATTTAGGGTTTGATATGGAGATTATAGGTCCAAGCTCAATTATCTGATCGTCATCAGCAGGTCTGTGTATCATGAACTCTCCGGGTTCAAAATGTTTGAGGGCTTCTTTACCGGCTTCGGACACCTTATCAAAAACACCCCACAAGGAATCACCTGTTATAACAAGCCATTTATGGAGGTATTTTTCACGGAGTTCCGCTTTATTTGCTTCGTAATATGCGTTTTCTCGTTCTAACTCTTTCATAATTCAAATGTATCACAATATTATCAAAAAAGTAAGACGGACGGACTACGGACTAGATATTATCTTGAGAGGCAATTTTACGTTTGCAGCGGGAGAAATGTCAAAAACCAATCTGTCACTGGTCAGTTAAAAACAGTGTCTGTCATAGGGCAGTTTGTCTAAACACTCAAGGCGTTTAGACAAATCAACCCTTGTCAGGCACTTTTGAAATTTGACACCATCATTACCAAATCTTAGGGGAAAAATCATCCGGCGGCGGGATAAGATCGACTGCTTCGCCCTTGAGTTCCAAAACAAAAAAACCTGCTTCGTGGGCGTAGTCCCGGACTTCGGGGCTGACAACACCGCACGCAAAAGCTCCAAGGAGTTTCTTGCCTTTTACTTCTGCCGGGGGATATTCACGGATAAGGCTCATGCGTTTAATATGGCGGTCAACCTCTTTTGTATCTGTACATTCCCTTTTTACTTCAACGGCCATGACCCATTCGGTGTCCGCCAAAAGTATATCTATATCGGTTACTGCCCGACGAGCTTCGTTATAGATATTAACCCGTTGATACGCCCGTTCAAGATTGTAGGGATATACCGCAAATTTTTCCCATAGACGGGCGGCGATAAGAGTTTCTATCAACTGCCCTAATGAATCGCCCAGCCCTCCAAGGTTTTTCTCAATTCTTCTCCAGCGAATTTCATCTTCTTTCCGGCGTAATTTTTCTTCCTCCCATCGTAATTTATCTTCCTCCCAGCGGATTTCAGCTTTTCTTGCGTTTTCCTGGATTATACGGTCGGTTTCCTGCAAGGCCGCCCAGACCGTTTCAAAAGTGGGGGTGATGGTTGTTTTTGCTTCCGTCATAGTTTTACCTCAACTTTAAACGGCAGGATTGCCGCTTGTAAAATTTATCACACACAACGTGCGCTTCTTTACTATAATATATATGTTTTTATAGTTTCTGACAAGAAATTAAGGTTGTAATGTCAATTTTAACACAGGCAGCCCTCTCCCGTTGGTGTCAGAGCACACCGCACGGTTTACCCGATAAGTACTTTCTTCTTCGACTTGACCTTGTACACCAAACCTAAAATCTGCATGGTTACAATCGGGAACATGCACACAAGCGAAATCATCCCGAACCCGTCGATTAGAAGATTCGCGTCAACCTTGCTTGCGGCGACACCTTGGGTAAATGAAAGAATGAAAGTCGCCGTCATTGGCCCTGTTGCAACGCCGCCTGCGTCAAACGCTATACCCACGAAAAGTTTTGGGACAAAAAAAGTAAGGGCAAGCGCAACGGCAAATCCGGGAAGCAAAAAATGCCAAAGCTGAACAGCAGGAAAAAGTATTCGCACGACAGACAACATCACCGCAAGCCCTACGCCGATACAAAGCGGAACCAGTACGGCTTTCCGTTTTACATGCCCGCTTGTAACATTTTCTATTTGAAGCGTCTGAACATATACCGCAGGCTCGGCGGCAATCGTTACAAGCCCTATAAGAAAACCTACTATAATTGTTAAAGTATGATTTCCAAGCGAAGCAAGATTATACCCGAGCGCTATGCCCACATCCATAAACCCGCCGTCAACTCCGAGGAAGAAAAGTATCAATCCAAAATATGAGTAGATAAAGCCGATTATCATATTTCGGAATTGTCTCCTGCTCAGCTTTAACACCGTTAGCTGCAAGATGATAAAAATGACAAGCAGCGGAAGCAAAGTGATAAACCCGTCATACAATGTGGAAGGAATTATCCCGAAAAACGAATATAAGATTGAGTCTGTAACTTCCATTGTGATTGAAAGACTTGTATCATATTCTGTTGTTCCCGAAACCATCTTTAAGAAAAGCACCCCGATAACGGCTCCTGCCGAAGCCATTGCAACAAGCCCGAAGCTGTCCTCTTCCGAACTGACGCTGTTTTTCTTTCTTAAAGCTACGCCGGTGCCGAGTGCGAGTATAAATGGGACTGCAAGGATCCCCGTTGTTGCCCCGGATGAGTCGAATGAGAGTGAAAGGAATTCCGGCGATGTAAACAACGCACCAATGCCAATGATTAAATACATAATGATTAAAACTATATAAAGCGGAACCTTGGAAAAAATCCTCAGCAATCCTATCGAAAGGACAACGGCAAAACCGGCGGAAACATAGATAAGCAATCTTATGCCCGAAAGCCGCCCCATCGTGACCAAATCGACCTGATTCGCAAGGACAATCATACCGGGTTCTGCCAGCGATATAAAGAAACCAAGCACGATGCCCGCCGCCGCAAGAATCCACAGCTTGCTTGACTTAACAATCGCTTTTCCGGTATTGCTTCCAAGGGGCATTATGGCTAAATCCACCCCGAGTAGAAAGATTGAAAGCCCGAAAATGATAAATACGGCTCCAATAAGGAATTTAATTATCAATACAAGCGGGATTGACGCAACTGTAAAGCCGAGAATAAGCACCAATACAATAATCGGGGTTATGGCTAATACATTGTCTTTTAATTTTGTAAAAAAAACATTCATTCAGGTTCCGCTTCATTCCAAACTTAAGTTATTTTCATTGTATACTATTCTGAACATTAAACAAGTACCTGTATATGGAAGTCTCCCGAAGATAGGGTTGGCAGACAAAGCGGCTTGCTGTCGGCTGTTATCACTAGTCCAGATAACTCCTGATTGCTTCCTCTACAGCAGAATTAAGGGATTTTCTGTTAGAAACTGAATAAACCGCCAATTGTCTGTGAAGCTCTGGCTCTATACGTACATTAAAAGAACCTTTGTATGTTTTTTCCGGATTTTTGCCTAATTCTGCGCAAGTTTCGATATACTCTTCAACTGCCGAAATAAAGTCTTTTTTTAAAGAATGAACACTGTCACCTTCGTATGTTATCCGATCGTTTATCCCGATTATTTTTCATATTAAGACAAACTGACCAATGACAGGCGCCGTTTTCCATTTTTCTGACAGTTTTAATTATAGAAATGTTTTGCTTCGGAAGATGTCTGCGTGGGCTGCTGTGTAAAAACCTTTCGAGGGCTGATGTCGCCAAATGATTTTTGGTCATTTTTGTTCTCCATTCCTTTTTGATGCTTGGCTAAACTCGGTTGGCTCCAAACGCCCTCTACAGGTGTTTTCCACAGCCGCCCAACTATGCTTTTTCGAGCATAGATATCAAAGATTCACATGGTGCCAGGCAAGGGTTGTTTTGTCGTTTAGAAATGTTTTGCTTCGGAAGATGTCTGCGCGGGCTGCTGTGTAAAAACCTTTCGAGGGCTGTTGTCGCCAAATGATGGTTGGTCATGTTTATTCTCCCTTCCATTTTGATGCTTGATTAAACTCGGTTGGCTCCAAACGCCCTCTACAGGGTTTTCCTCAGCCGCCCAACAAAGCTTTTTCCAGCATACAAATCAATATTCAACATGGTGCCAGGCAAGGGTTGTTTTGTCTAAACACTTTACGTGTTTAGACAAATGGGGGGGTGTCAGGCACTAATTCTTGCCCTGGGTGTTTAGACAAACTGACCAATGACAGGCACCGTTTTCCATTTTTGTTCTGTCTGGTAATCGCCGTGTTGCATTTTCCGTCTTGTTTCGTTGTTCTGCTGTTCTGGTTCCGGTTTTACAAGGAGGTATCTATAGAATACAAATATTAATATTTCTTTATACAACTACTTGACTCGGAGGGCCATCATATCAGGCACTTTTTTCTTGTCTAGGCACTTGCCCCTGCCACCCCTAAGGTCTTTCGATGAGTCGAGAAATACCAGCTAAATCATAATCATATACGTGACGAACCAAGTTTCTTAAACCATCCATATCCTGTGTTGCATAAAATATATCTCCCATAGTCCTGGCAGTTTGTCTTGTTCTTTCTAGATCATTATTTCTAACAATGTAAAATTGATTTAAAGCTGTAAATGTTGCCTGACTTGGAGAAGTATAAAAATTCAGAATAACTTGTTTAAAATCTTGTATTATTCTCGAGGAAGCAAATAATACTTCTTCTGCTATCCTATCATATGTTGGAGATATTAATGCACCAATGTTATTGCGGTAAAAAGCCTCCACTTCCGCGCGGGTTACATTACCGCGGCCGGTGATGAAGCGCAGCACTTCTTCGTGCCTGTTAACCGCCGCCGTGTCGCCGAGGAAGCGTAGCACTTGCAGTTCCTGAAACACCGCCGCGCCGAGTTTTGTGTCCGCCAGTTTGGGGTTGTTTGCCGGGAGTATGGCGTTGGCTTCAGGTGGGCGGATGTTTAGGACAGGTTGGGAGTAATAGGAAAGGAGAGCAAATTCGAGAGGGGTGTCAACTAAATCTAATTCTCCGCCCACGGCAAACGCATGAAAGAAAAATAGATTAAAAAAGTGATATAATGGTCCTCATCAGGAGGGCAAATATAAAAACACATTTTGAAACACTAACG
>Ga0099364_10002713_pt1 | contig 28075 bp, 30 predicted proteins | sample TergutTh196P3_FD_73070 | JGI IMG/M metagenome (GOLD analysis project Ga0099364, IMG submission 73070) | Microcerotermes parvus P3 segment gut microbial communities from Pointe-Noire, Republic of the Congo - Th196 P3 | ecosystem: Host-associated > Arthropoda: Insects > Digestive system > Gut ... | reverse complement strand
GGTTTTTGTTCTGAAATGTTAGAAAAATACAGAAATGACAGTCGAATTGGACATATTTCGGGAACAAGCTATGTGCCACAAGAAAACACCTTTTATTCTTACTATTTTTCATCATTAGTAAATGTTTCGGCTTGGGCTACGTGGCGGCGTGTGTGGAAAGCAGTAGATATGGATATGTTGTCAATTAGTCGATTTATTGGTTCAAATGCTATTGAAAACAATCAATCATACGCAAAGGATAAAAATTATTGGATCGGATATTTTGTAAATTATCTATTTTATCGAAAAACAGATGACTGGAATATACCTTATACGTACAGTAATCTTATCAACAGTTACTTATCTATTGCTCCGACTGTAAATTTAGTGAAACCAATTATGAAACCTGATTTGGAGGATAATCAAGTTAGTATTGATGTGTCTTTACAAACAATAACAGAATTACAACACCCAATTTTTGTGTTTTGTAATTATCAAGCCGATTGGGAAGAACAAGATATTTTGCGAAAAACAAAGAACAAAAACAAACTCAGCGAGGATTTGAAAGATGGTTATACTTTTATAAAAGATAGATTTGTAGAACTATCGCAACAAAACGAAAATATGAAAATACCACGCATTATACACCAAATATATGAAGATCCTGCCGGTCCCTCAGAAGGATTACTAAAACTTGCTGAAACTTGGAAAGAACACCACCCGACTTGGGAATATCGTTTTTGGGGTAGAAAAGAGATAGAGGATTTTTTAACAACAGAGTTTCCTGATTTTGTTCCCACATATAGAGCCTATCCGTTTAATGTACAGCGTTGGGACGCTATTCGTTACTTGATACTTTATAAAATTGGCGGTTTGTATGTTGATTTGGACTATGAATGTTTAGAGCCATTAGATAGTTTGCTGAATGATGCGCTTTGTTGTATGGGAATGGAACCAACTGTTAATGCTATTACACATGATAAGTCAATGATTATAGGTAACGCGTTAATGGCTTCTGTTCCAAATCACCTCTATTTTGAAGCAATGATTAAGGATATGAAGAATGGCGAAAAATATTCGACTTTGTCAAAATCCCTGCAAATAATGGAAACAACAGGTCCTTTTATGACTACCCGTTTATATGAAGATTATCCGAATAAAGACGAAATAACTCTTCTGCCAGCGGAATTAGTTGCTCCGCTCACTGTATTTGAAGTACGGGATATGGCAAGCGGATTGGAATCATCCTATCTTGAAGATAAAGTAGAAAAATGTTTTGCTATTCATTATTTTGGCGGTAGTTGGGTTGAGCAAACAGTCTAAATGATTTAAAGTTAAGTGATTTTTATGATACCTATTAGTTATGGAATAACGGTTAGCATAGAGGCAGTAGAATTGAGCAAATTGTTGCAATGTTTGTTACCATATATCTGTCAAGAAGATGAGGTTATCGTCTTGGCAGACAAAGATAAAGTCACGCCTGCCGTTTTGCAGGTATTAGAACAATACAAAAGCAATATTAAAGCGATTTTTTTTCCTCTGAATCATAATTTTGCCAACTTTAAAAATCATTTAATAGAAACGGCGACAAAAGATTATTTATTTCAGATAGACGCAGATGAATTACCGAATGTTTATTTATTGCAATCAATAAAACCTTTACTTAATCGGTACAAAGATTTTGACTGTATAAGAATTCCTCGCGTTAATATTATAGAGGGAATAACATTTGAACATTTGAGGCAGTGGGATTGGGATATTGATATGTACGGTCGTATCAACTACCCTGATTTGCAAATGCGCATTTTTAAATTGCATCAAGGTATTGTATGGGCTCAAAAAGTTCACGAAATCCTCGTCAATTACAAACATTTGGTTAACCTTCCTTATCGAGAAAATGAAAGTTATTGCTTATATCATCGAAAAACGATTGGGAAACAAGAAGAACAAAACAAGTATTATGAAACTTTGCAATGATTAAAAAATTCCCTTTATATCAACAACTTGATGCAATGGATTGCGGTCCTACATGTTTGCGTATGATAGCTAAATATTATGGTCGCACCTATACTTTGCAAACTTTGCGGGAAAAGAGTTTTATAACCCGCGAGGGTGTTTCTATGCTCGGTATCAGCGATGCTGCTGAAGCCATCGGTTTTCGCACTATTGGGGTAAAAATCAGTTTTAATCAATTACTACAAGATGTCAAACTACCTTGTATTTTACACTGGAACCAAAATCATTTTGTTGTCTGCTATGGTATAAAGAAAAAGAAAAACAATTATTTTATTCAAATCGCTGACCCCGCAGGCGGTTTGAATACCTATACCGAAAAGGAATTTAAAAAATGTTGGTTTAGTACAAGCATAAAAGGTGAGGAAGTTGGTACAGCATTATTGTTAGAGCCTACACCTGCTTTTTACGAAGACAAAGAAGAACACGAAAAAGAAAAAGAAAAAGGAAAGAACTCTCGCAATCTTAGTTTTTTTCTCCGCTATTTGTTTCCCTATAAAAAACAAATGGTGCAGGTGATGTTGGGTATGGTAATCGGAATGATTTTACAACTTATTTTTCCGTTTCTTACCCAAAGTATGGTGGATATTGGTATTGGAACAGGCAATATAAGTTTTATTTGGTTGGTGCTGATTGCCCAATTAATTCTTTTTACTACACAGTTGTCAGTCGATTTTATTCGTAGTTGGATAATGTTGCACGTTACCACAAGGATTAATATTTCGTTGATTTCCGATTATTTAGTGAAGCTAATGAAATTGCCAATGAATTTCTTTGACAGCAAAAATGTGGGTGATATTATGCAGCGCATCGGCGACCACAACCGCATTGAGAGTTTTTTAACAGGTTCATCATTGAATACGTTGTTTTCGTTGGTTAATTTTGTGATTTTTGCCTTTGTATTGGCATATTTCAATCTAAAAATATTAGGCATATTTCTCTTGGGTAATGCCTTGTATGTAGCTTGGGTATTATTTTTTATGAGATACCGTCGAGCAATAGACCACAAACGATTTTCACAGGCTTCGAGTGAGCAAAGCAATTTATTTCAACTTATTACAGGTATGCAGGAAATAAAACTCAATAACTGCGAAAAACAGAAACGTTGGCAATGGGAACGCATACAGGTAAAACTATTTAAAATCAGTATAAAAGGTTTGGCGATAGGACAATACCAACAAATCGGCTCTGTGTTTTTCAGCCAAACCACAGGTATATTGATTAGTTTTATTGCAGCACAAGCCGTAGTTGAGGGCAATATTACGCTGGGTATGATGATGTCCATTAGTTACATTATTGGACAACTTTCTGCACCTATTGGTCAATTTATCGGTTTCGCACAAGCATTGCAAGATGCCCGCATTAGTTTGGAGCGTCTAAATGAGATTCACCTAAAAAAAGACGAAGACCAAACTGCAAGTTTGAAATTGTCGGAATTGCCTGAAAACAAAACATTGCAAATCCGTAATCTCTCATTTTCCTACGATGGTGCAGATCGCGACTATGTGCTGACGGACATTAACTTACAAATTCCACCCAACAAGATAACCGCAATAGTTGGTGAAAGTGGTAGTGGAAAAACTACACTTGTAAAATTGTTACTCGGTTTTTATCCCCCCAACAAAGGCGAAATAATGGTGGGTGAATCGTCTTTGAGAAACATTAATCCGTATCTTTGGCGACAAAAAACGGGTGCAGTAATGCAAGACGGATTTATTTTTTCGGACACTATCGCCAACAATATTGCCATAGGCGCAGAAACAATAGATAAACGTCAACTTTTATTAGCCGTAAAAACTGCTAATATACAAGAGTTTATTGACAGTCTGCCGTTGGGATATAATACTAAAATCGGTATGGAGGGCAACGGTATTAGTCAAGGGCAACGGCAGCGAATGTTAATTGCCCGTACGGTATATAAAAATCCCGATTTTCTGTTTTTTGACGAGGCGACTAATGCACTTGATGCCAAAAATGAGCGGGTAATTATGGAAAATTTGCAGGAATTTTATAAAGGCAAAACGGTTGTAGTGGTGGCACATCGCCTAAGTACTGTACAAAATGCAGATAATATTGTGGTATTGGATAAAGGTAAAATTGCCGAACAGGGTACGCATCGCGAACTAACAGACAAGCGAGGCATTTATTATCAGTTAGTAAAAAATCAGTTGGAATTGGGAAATTGATATGACAGAGGGTAAAGACATAGAATTGCGTAGTGAAGAAGTACAAGAGGTGCTTGGGGCTGTTCCTGTGTGGATTTTGCGTTGGGGCATTACCACACTTTTTGCCATTGTTGTTATATTGCTTATCGGCAGTTGGTTTTTCAAATATCCCGATACCATTCAAGCGACAATGACATTGACAGGCGAAACGCCGCCTGCGGGAATAGTCGCTAAAACAAACGGCAGGATAAAAGAATTGTATGTGAAAGACCAACAGCAAGTTAAGGCAAAAGAATATTTGGCGGTATTGGAAAATCCTGCTTCTACCGATGATATGCTGTTATTGAAAAGCAATCTCGAAAAATTTATTCAAACCGCAGATACTTCCGCAAATTTTCCACAAAACGAATTGAAATTGGGAATGGTGCAAAATGTTTATACATCATTTATACGCTCTTTAAACACTTATCAAAAGTTTGTAGGACTGAATTATTACCCACAAAAGATAACAACAATTGAAGAACGCATTGCTCAATACAAACAGCAATATTTGAATTTGGAACGCCAACAAAGTATTGCAAAACAGCAACACGTTCTTGCAGGAAAATTGCACCAACGCGATTCGTCATTGTTTTTACAAAATGTTATTTCGCAAGAAACAATGGAAAAATCTACAAATGAATATTTACAAAATCGTTTGTCGTTAGAAAATTCCCGCGCCACACTCAAAAACCTGCAAATACAAATTTCCCAACTAGAAGAAACGCTGTTGGATACCGAACAACAATACGCAGAAAACAAAAATCAGTTGGAATTGGAGTTAAGTACGCTTGCAAGTCAGTTGCTCAATGAAATCAACACTTGGGAAATGAATTTTGCGCTGATAAGCCCTATTGACGGCAAAGTTACGTTTGCAGGTTATTGGAGTGAAAACCAAAATGTAACCGCAGGCGAAACTGTTTTTAGCGTTATTCCTACGCAGGAAAATAATTTGATAGGCAAAGCGCAATTACCGATAGCACGTTCCGGAAAAGTGAGAGCAGGACAAACGGTCAATATTCGTTTTTTGAATTATCCAGATAACGAGTTTGGTATGGCAAAGGGCGAAGTAAGCAATATTTCGTTAGTGCCGATAAACAATTATTATATTGCCGAAATCTCTTTGCCCAACGGACTATTGACGACATACAAAAAAACTTTGCCGTTTTCGCAAGAAATGACAGCAAATATTGAGATTATCACAGAAGATATGCGCTTGATAGAGCGCTTTATTTTGCCTTTGAAAAAAATATGGAAAGAAAGTATGTAATAATATTCTTGCTTTTTGTTTGTTTTTCAAACCTCAAAGCGCAGCAAACATTGACTTTGCAACAATGTGTTGACAGGGCATTAGAGAACAATCGGCAGATAAAATCACAATCGTTAGTTAAACAGGAAAGAGAAATTGCCTATCGTCAAGCACGGCAAAATCTATTGCCCGATTTGAATGCAGGAGCTGGTCAAAATTTTTCCTTTGGTCGTTCCATTGATGCCTCTAACACCTATCAGAGTGCCAATTCTACACAAACCTCATTCAACTTGTCGAGTAACCTAACCATTTTTGACGGCTTGAAAATGAAACATAACATTGACGCTCGAAAAGCAGAAATGCGCGTTTCGGAAGCCGATTTGGAAAAAATGAAAGATGATATTACGCTTGCTGTGAATATGGCTTTTTTAGAGGTTTTAATGAATAAAGAGTTGTTGCAAATTGCGCAGGAACAATTAGGAATAACCCAACAAAACATTGAACGCCAAAAACTTTTGGTAAAAAGCAAGAAAATTGTCGAGGGAGAGTTATATGAGTTGTTGGCACAAGAAGCAAGAGAGAATTTTAGGTATATAGAAGCGGATAACAACCTTCAAATTTCATTGCTCAATCTTGCTCAAATAATCGAATTAAACGATTTTCAGAACTTTGATGTTGTTGTGCCTAATGATTTAAGCGATGATTTGATATTATTTTCGATAGAAACGGTCTATGCAAACGCGCTCAAAAATCGTCCCGAAATGAAAAGCGCGGAATTTAGACTGCAAAGCAGTAAAAAAAATGTTTCGATTGCTCGTTCAGACTATTTTCCGACATTATCTTTTGGGGCAAATGTTGGCACAGGCTACTACAATTTGAATAATATGCAAAATTTCCCTTTTGAAGAACAATTATCAAATAATAGGAGTACGAATGTAGGTTTTTCTTTGAACATTCCTATTTTCAATCGCTTCAATGTGAGTAATCGTGTCAAAAGCGCAAAATTAGCAGTTGAAAACAGCGAGTTGAACATAAATAGCACGAAAACAGAATTATACAAGACGATACAACAAGCCTATTTGAATGCCAAAACCGCAAAATCTCGTTGGAATGCTGCCATAAAATCAGAAACGGCAACGCAAGAAGCCTATCGTTTTACTTTACAAAGATTTGAAGCAGGACGCGCATCGCAATTTGAGTTATTTCAAGCAAAAAGCCTATTAACACAAGTTCTTTCGGAAAAAGCACAAGCAAAATATGAGTATTTTTTTAGATTGAAGATTTTAGAAATGTACAATCAATAGTAAGTAAAGTTTTTTTAATAGTGTGAAAGACAACCGTTTGGTTGTCTTTTTTTGTTTCGTAGAACTCAGTAACATTTCACAAACCATTTTGTCTAATTCCAAAATAGGTTGTCTGTCTAATTCCAAAATAGGTTGTCAGGTATTGGTTAATAATAGTTTACCTGTCTATAAAAATAATATAAACCCAAAATAGGTTTACAGAAGTTTCTGCAAAGAAACATTTTTTTTGAATAATTTAGCAAAAATTTCATACTTTTGTCCTTTGGTTAAATGTCCCATAATTTTCTTTTTGACCGGAGGCAGAATTAAAGACATTTTCTCCATTTAACAGGAAGGAGAGAGTTTTTTTACTTTCTCTTTCTGTTAAAAAAAATCTTTATGCGTTCCGAAAATTTGCATTTCTATTTTTCCATCTTTTTTTTAGTTTTCCAACCTTTAATTGAGCCTGCGCCGGTGTTAACATATCACAACTCAAATGAGGTCTTTGTGTATTGTATGTATTGATTATCTGACGAATACGATTGTTTGCCTGCTCAAAATTATCATACTGTTCATAGTCTAACCATTCCGATTTTAGGATGCCATTCACTCTTTCAGCCAAAGCATTTTCATAAGGGTCGCCATTTTCAGTCATACTTATGCGTATATTGCTACTTTTTAGCATTGTAACATATTCTTTACAACAATATTGCACTCCTCTGTCCGAATGATGTATCAGCCCAACCCGATGACTTTCCGGCGTATTTTCAATAGCCATACGCAGTGCGTCTATACTACCTTCGCTTCCGAGTGTAGAACTGAGTTTGCAACCTATGATTTTATGCGAATAAGCATCAGTTATCAGCGATAAATAGGCAAAATCGTTGTTTAGATTTATGTATGTAATATCACTAACCCACAATAGATTGGGGCGATGAAAATCAAAACCGCGAATCAAGTTCGGCCATTTGCGCATCCAATGCCTTGAGTCAGTAGTAACGGCATATTTCTTACGCCTGCGAACCAATAGTCTATTGTTTCTGAGTATATCAAAGAGCGCCTTTCGCCCAATTTCATAGCCCGATTGATTAATCAAATAATGCAACTTAGTGCCACCGATACGAGGCATTTGTTTACGGTAACTTTTAATCATATCAAGCAAAACTTCTTCCTCTAACTGATGTTTTTCATTAGATTTCAAGTGTTTATAATACGCTTGCCTTGTATAGCCAAACAGCCCGCAGATAGTACGCAAGCCTACTTCCGCGTGTCGTTCTCGAAGTCGGGAGACTGCTTGGCTTCTGATTTTTTTAGTAAATCAACTCCATATTGCTCTTCCAAAATATCGCCCATAATTTCATAGCCTTCGATTTTTAATCGGGCTGCATTAAGTTGTTTGCGCAACTCTTCAATTTCACGCATCAAGTCAATATCACTGACCGTGTTAGACTTTTGTTTCATCGGTGGCAAGATAGTTGGTTGCTGCGCAAAGGTAGGCAAAAATTTGTTTTTATGGCGAGAAATCATACTGCTTATGGCATCTTTGCTCACACCATACTCTTCGCTCAACATCCCAAACGTTTTAACGCCACTCAAATATTCGCAGATTATGCGCTCTTTTACCTTACGAGGAAGTTTCCCCTTACTGCTTAATTCCATATTTAGTTGTCAGTTTATACTGTCAACCTTTTTTGGAACGATACAAGTCAGGCAATAAGGACTTATCTCGTCTTATCCGGTCATAAGTCGTCGTAAGTCGTCAAATAAAGCACTCTCGTTAACGCGATAGTGCAACTTTGCGGTATAATTTCTCATTGTCAAATGGAAAAAACCGCAAAAATAGCACTCTCAATAGTTAGTTTAGCCGCTTTGAGTTTTGGAATAATCAAATTATTCCAACTTCAAAACTTTGCCAAACTGCTTTCAATTACGCCCAAACTTGACGGCGGACTGAACAATATCAGCATAAAAAATGGCAATATGTCTATTCCCGTTGCCGTTGATTTTGCCAACCGCACCGACCAAACAATGACCATAGGCGTAAATTCTTTAAGCATTAATTTACGAGGAAAAGAAGTCGCAAACATACGTCCGAATGATAAAAGCGTAGAAATTAAAGCAAACGCAATCAGCACATTAAAAGGTTTACGCCTTGACATTCCTATTCTTTCTCTTATTTCTATCGTTGGCACGATTGTAAACACAATTATTACTTCCGGTACTTCCGCTCTTGGCGATTTGGTCAGCGAAATGACCTTAAACATCACTTGTACGCTCAACAAAAGCATTGTTTTTTCAATCAACAACATCAAACTTGGCGAAAAGAAAGACGTAAACGCCAACAATCCAAAAGCCGTGAATGGACTCGGATTAGTAGCCGCAAGCGAAAGAAACATCAAGCCGTTGAGCCATTACGAGATGTACATTTCGCCAAAAACAGCACTCAAACGCCGTGATTTGATTTTGATACCCGATGGCGAAGTAGATGACACCGTTTATTTAATGCACGACATTGCAAAAAAATACGCACCCGACACACAAACTTTGGCAAAACAACTCGGAAAACAGAACATTCCGCAAACCTTGCAAAGCATTTTCGATTTTGTGTATAACTACATTCAATACATTCCCGACAACCCGTTGGTGGAACAAGTACGCCGTCCACTCCGCACCCTTTGGGACAGAAAAGGCGACTGCGATTGTTTCAGCGTACTTATCGGTTCCATTCTCCACAATTTGAAAATCCCCTTTAAATTCAGAATAGCCGCCTATAACGGCAAAGAAAAATATCAGCACGTTTACGTTATCGTGCCTTACAACGGTAAAATGCTCGTGTGCGACCCTGTTGTAGACAACTGTTTTTACGAAAAACCAACTTCAAAACAAAAAGATTTTTAAGAAATGAACGGCATAGGAATACAATTTTTAGACGGCTTAAAACGTGGCAACAAACGCAAACGCATTAGCTATCGCAAACTCAACAACGAAGTAGATACAGTTGTAAAAGGACTTGATTTTGCAGGTCTTTCAGGCAACGGCTCTATCGAAGACGAAGAAATGTTACGCAATCATTTAGTTCGCACTAAATATATTGTGGAACAAAATCCGATGTCCGTTGCCACATATCAACACCCGAAACAATTTAACAAAATGTTGGGTTACGCTCTCGAATATTGGGACACACCGCAACGTGAAGAAGCACTTGATACACTCGCCAAAGAGGAAGAACGCCTAATCGGTTTAGGCTCAATTATAATGCCTTACGACAACGACAGCGACTTTAATTATTTGTACGGAATTGAGTGCAATTTGTTCAATAAAGAAGAATACGAACTTGACGGCACAGGCAAAACACGCCTAAAAAAACGCAAAAACGGCTTTTTCCAAAACATTCGCAGAGCAAACGCAAACGCCAATCTTTCGGAAGACGCACGAGGAATGAAAAACGCTGCACAAGAAGCTTTCCTTAGCAAAAAAGTAGGCAGAAGACGTGCAGGAATACAATCGAACCGAAAAAGAGTAAAAAAAATGACTGCAACCGCAGTTCCCGACATAACACCAAACGGACAAACAGCCGAACAACCCGAATACAAAGAGATTGTACAAGATATTGCTACTACTGACGAAGTATTATCAGGACTTGGCAGTACGCACGACAGCGAAGAAAAATTCGACCACATTTTACAAGGTTTTGACCTTGTCGGCTCGCTCGGTGCCATCAGCACGCACGAAGACGATTTGCAAGCCGTAAGAGATTATTACACCAATGTCCGCAACCTTGTAGCCGCAAGTCCTGCCGAATATTTCGATACGGTTGAGCAAGCAACACAATCTATCGGTGCAATCGACTACATCATAGTTAATACCGACAACAAAGCACGTTTACAAAAAGCACTCGGACTTTTGGCAGGTATCGGCATTTCGGACGAACAACACGAAGACTTTTTGGAAGAACTCGGATTTGCCGATTATTTTGACGAAATGGACAGTTTGGGTGCTATTGATGGTTTGTATGGACTCGACGGCAAAGCAAAACGCCAAGAGAAAAAAGCCGCTAAAAAAGCTGCCAAAGCCGAAAAGAAAGCGGCAAAAGCACAAGCCAAAGTCGAGAAAAAAGCGGCAAAAGCAGAGGCTAAGGCTGTACGCCAACAAGCCAAAGCAGAACGCAAAGAAGCAAGAGCCGTAAGAAAAGAAAACAAAGCAGTAGCCAAAGCCGCCAAAAAAGAGGCGAAAGCCGATTTGAAAGCAGCACGAAAAAGCGGAGATAAAGAAGCAATAGCAACGGCAAAAGCAGTAAAAAAAGCAGCTAAACAAACCCTTAAAGCAGTAAAAAAAGAAAACCGCCAAGAAGTCCGTGCAGAAATAAAACAAAGAATCAAAAACGGTTTCAAAAAAATCGGTCAAGGATTAAAAAAAGTTTGGAAAGCCATTGTTCGTTTCAATCCGTTAACACTTGCCGCTCGTGGCGGAACATTGCTTGCCATGCGAACAAATATGTTCAAGTTTGCTCAAAAGATATATCCGGGAACAATCTCGCAACAAGAGGCGGCAAACAACGGAATAAGTGTCGCCGATTGGCAAAAAGGACAAGAAGCCTATAAAAAAGCACTAAATATTTTTGAAAAAATAGGCGGAAAAGACTACAACTTCAAAGCCGCTGTGAAAATTGGTGCATTCAAACAATGGACAGGCTCGGAAGATTTTAACCGGCAAGAAGCTGAAATAGCAGCCGAACAATCGGGCGAAATAACCGATATACACAACGCTATCAATGAAGAAACAGCACGTCTGCAAAGCGAAGGGGCAATACTAACCAACGACCCTGCTATTTCTTATGAGGAAACGCAACAAGAAGTAATCATTGACGAAGAAACAGGCGAAGAATTTTCGCCCGAAGATTTACAAGGTCTTGGCGAGCCTGCTACGGCTGTAATCATTACAGCTGCTGCCGCCACATTAGCCGCAATAGGCGGTGTAATACAATCTATAATCGGAAAAAAACAAGCCGAAATAGAAAATGATACAGCCGAAAAAATGAGCAAAGGCTTTGCCACAGACGAATACGACAATCCGATTATGCCCGAAACAGAATACGACTATGGCGATGAAGATTGGGACGAAAGCGAAATGATGTACCTCACACAAATTGCAAGCAATCCCGAAGCGTTTGACAATCCGATGATACAGGCAGCACTTGCAAGCAATCCGAAACTTGCCGCAAGTCCGATTGTGCAACAAGCAATGGCAAACAAAAACGCCAATCTTCCTGCAACTCAAACAGGAATGAGTACAGGTTTAAAGGTCGGATTGGCAATAGGCGGCGGAGTGTTGGTATTAGGTTTGATTGCTCTTGCTTTGAAAAGTAACAACAAAACAACGACAGCATAATGAAAGTACAATTTTTAGACGGAATAGGAAATGCCAATTTATTTGAAAACATAAATAGTGCGGTAAATGCAGGGGCAAATGTTATGTCAAGCGTAGCAAATATTGTTTCAGCAAAAAAAGGTACAGGCGTTGTGAATATGCAAGCAAATGGCGGTGCCGTTCCTCAAAGTTCTGTAAGTAGTATGGCAAATGACAGCACAGCACTTTTGCAACAACAACTTTTATTGCAACAAATGGCTAACGGAAACAAACCGCCGGAAAGCAAAGGACTTTCTACCAACGCCATGATAGGCATAGCCGTAGGCGGCGTGGCAATTTTAGGCGTAATTATAGCAGTAATCGCGACAAAAAAATAACAACAATATGGCACAATATACGGTAACATTAACAAGCGGAACGCTCAATTTACGAGCAACACCAAGTATTTCGGGAACGGTTTTGGCAAGCATACCCAATTATGCCGCTGTTACAAGCATTCTCATCATTCCGTATCTAAGTGAAAACGAAACAGCAGACGGTAGAAATTGGAAAAGTATAGAATATAACGGCAAAAGAGGTTGGGTAGCCTCCGAATTTCTGACTTCGGGCAGCGTATCCGCACCTGCTTACGCCAACGGCATTTTACATCCAACAACAAACAATAACCCTCAAAATTCAAATAGTATGCTCACATTAACAGAAGAAACAAAAAAGAAACTGAAAATCGGTGCTGTTGTAATCGGCGTGGCGGTTGTCGGCTACGGTATTTACAAAATGACATCGGGCAAAAAACAACAGGCATTGCCGCCAAGTACAACACCGGCACTTGCAGGCGTTCCACGCCGTAAAAAGCGAAAAACAGGCAAAAAGTCGAAAAAAACGACTTCAAAAAGCAAAAGAAAATCATTCAAATTAGACTAAAAAATTAACAAAATGGCAAAGAAAAGAAAAAAACGCCGTTCCTCGTCGAGCGGCAAATCAAACAGAATGCCCAATTCATTGTTGGATTCGGGACTTCAAATCGGCACAATTTTGTTGGGCGTGGCAATCGGCTCACAAGTAAAAAAGTTTGTCGAGAAAAAAGACGCCGTTTCGGGTACTGACCTCTTGGGATTGGACGGCGAAACAAGCAAGTTCACAACGCCTTTCTTGGTGTGTGCCGCAGGTAGTGTCGCTACATTGCTTGCTAAAAACAACAAACATTTACGAAACATAGCACTTGGTATCAGCGTAGCAGGCGGTGCAGGTTTGGTAAATGCTTTTTCCGACAAACCTGTGGTTTCGCTCGGAAATCCCGACGAGTATGTCCCTGTAATGTTGCCGGGAATTGGCAGTCCTGCCGATGTTCCGATGTTACCGGGAATTGGTACGATTACTCACTACGAGCAACTGCCGACACAATACGACTACGACCTTGACCCTGCTTTGGCAGTACAACCATTGCAAGGTGCAGGAACCGGCATTGATTTGAGTACAATTATTTAATAACACAATCTAAAAAAAAGAAAAAAATGAGTGCAAAAAAATTTATGGAGAACACAGCTCTCTTGCCGCAAGAAATCCAAGACGCAATCAAAAACAAAGTGTTGACTTTGGTTGACAGTGTTGTTTATTCGGCTAAACCGTTGAAAGCAAGTACAACCGTAGAGTTAATGACCCCAAGCGACACGCAAAAAGTGGGAACAACCAATGTGAACAATCGCAAATTAGAGGCAGGTCAGTTTATGCTTGTTTCAGGTGTGCGTTTGGCAACCGCAACCGTAGCACAAGACGCTACTGACGAGCAAATCGCCGCCGCCGATTTTTCGGGTGCATTGAATGCTGTTGTTGCTAACGGCGAACTTGACATCATTGTTGCAGGTAAAACTATTTTACCGAGAAACTCAAACCGCCGTTTCGTAACAGGAACAGCAGTTGCATTGAACAACTATTTCGCACTTGACTGTCCGAAATTGGTAGTTCCACAAGCCGAAATCGTGCCGACACTTTATTTGAGCCAAAGCACAGGTGGAACTGTTGCTGCTCGCTTGGAGTTGCACGGTGTAAGAACGGTAAGAGCATAGCCCCCTAAATCCAAGCCCCCTAAATCCCCCTCAAGGGGGACTTAAAGACCAACGAAAAATAATTGAACACAAAAAATGAACACAAAAAACAACAATAACAATGTTTCTGTAAGTCCCCCCTTGAGGGGGGATTTAGGGGGGCTCGGGGCTTTCTTTTGGTCAATACCCTCAAATCAAAACGAAATTATCACAAACACACCGTTGGGCGTGAAAAGCATTCAATCTCTGTTCTTTGAAAACAAAAACGGAAAGATGTTTTCGTTTGGCGATGTGGTGGACTGTATAAGCATAAGCATTGATAACAAACAAATTTGTCGAGATATGATGATGTTGCCGTTCTGTACCGAAAGTCCCGACCGCAGACATCGTTTCGATTGGCAAAACGTTTGCCTAAAACTCGGTTTGAATGTAAACAATTCCGAAGTAAAAATAAGCGGATTGAGAGATAACGATTTGAACATCGTTTTTGTGTGCGACACCGCAGAAATCCAACAAGAAAACGGTTTTATTTTCATAGAAAACAAAATTTTAAGACTTCGCTGTCCCGAAGACGACAGCGACTATACGCCCGTGTGGCGACCTAAGCCACGATTACAACCCACGAGAGTAGAACACGACAAAGCCGTAGTGCTTGGTTATGATTACAAACCGTTAGGAGTTTTCGCCTACCCTTTCTATACAATAGAAAACGGCAGGGTTTTTAACTTCAAAACAGACAACAAAATAACATTTGACATTTCGGCTGACAGCGTGATTATGCCCGAAGATATGGAAATGTTTATGATTTCGGCAAATCAAAAAATCACTTGGAAAGATTGCTTTTTGCAATTCGAGGGCGAAACCGCACGCAATTTGGAAGTGAATATGCAGTTCAGCGAGGAACTACAAAACCAACTTGCAACAGGTACATTAATTATTGAAAACGAAAAAGTAAAAACTATTGACATCGCCATGTCATTTTTCTACAAAAAAATATAAGCAATGAAAAAAACATTTCAAAAATTTGAGATAACAATTCCTGCCACAGAAACCACACTTGTGAGCGAAGTGCTGAAACAAGAATATTCAAACTGCGAGGCTGTGTTTTGCACCTTGCCAAATCCTGCACAAGCAGATAAATTGACAATCGGAATGAAAATTGACGGTGCAGAAATTCTACCGAACAACACCGATTTATCGCTAATTCATTTCAATGGAAATGTGTCTGTGAAAGATACGCAGTACGATTTTGCCGAAGATAATATGCCCGCTCGCAGTTCGCAGGTGGAATTTTCGATAACAAATTCCGACACGGTAAACGAGGCTGTTGTGAATGTTTATTGCGTTTTAGTGAACAAATAAAAACTAAAAAACAGATGTTGCACATTTTTGAAATAAAAATACCTAACCGCACAAAATTTGGCGGTGTTTTCCAAGAGGAATTTATTTTGCCTACAAAAATCGGCAAGATAAACGGCATTTGTGCAAACATAGTGCTTGACAATCGCAGTCGTTTGAAAAAAGAAAACGATTTGGAACGCACGTTGCAACTCGGCACGGTTGCGGTTTCATTGAACAACACCGATGTTATTTCTGCCTCTGTTCGTTCGGTTGTGTTGGCAAAACAACCGATAAACAGCCTTGCAAAAAATATGACACGCTTTGAGCCAATCGCAATTACAAGCGGCTCGAATATGCGTATCATTTTTGAAGAAGTATTGTTTTCGCCATTCGTAAAAGCAAACGACCCACAAGTGGCAGATTATTTCCAACAGGACGAAACGCCGACCAACGGCTACACGCTGAAAGTTTATGTTAATTACACAAAAAAGTGATTGAATTATGTTGCAAAATCTCATAGAAATAGAGCAAAACCGTCTTAAAACATTGGGTTACGACAGCGTTGTAACGCCAAAAGCTGTGTTTGTGGACGAAAGCCTTGTGATGTTGAATTTGAAAAATGACACATATATTTTGACAGGTATTCGCATAAGCAAAGACGATGTAAAGAATGACGAACACGAGGTTTGCATAAGCTCGCCGACAGAAAGTTTACAAATTACACAGCAAGAAATTGCAACGCTCGGAACATCAATTCTAAAAACTTTTAAAGAAAACATCATCATCAAAACCACAGACGAAAACGAATATTTGGAAGATACAAAAATTTCGCCTTTCCGTTTGGATTTTGTACGAATTACGCCAATAAAACAAGACTAAAAAACCGATGAACAAAGAGTTAAGCATAACAGAGGTAAATCAGCAAGTTGCCGAAATTAAAAACCAAATGAAAGGTTTTGACAGTGGCAGGTTGAATTATGAGATACGCACATTCAACCCAAATTTGTCGCAAGAATATCAACTTGTGGCAAAAGGCACAAACGTAAAAGGAAGTGTTTACGAAAAGTTTTCCAACGAAATAGACACAATTCTGAACTCGCCATCGGTAGCAAGAATTAAAATTTCGTGCAAAGACAGCCGTAAACCGCTTATGGATGTCGAGTTGATTTTGCGTGGTGCATATTCGCACCTTACGCCTGTGCTAACGCCGATTGTAGAGCAAAAGCCGGCACAAGAACAATCACAACAGGCTTATTATCAGCAAACACCACAGCCAAATCCTCTCGCAGGTTTAGGTATTTTGAATTTGCTTGGTTTTGGCGAAATGTTAAACGGAGTGAATGACGAAATGGGCGGACTTGGTGCCGTGCTTGCCGTGCGTGATAAAGTGATAGAAAAAAAGTTTGAGGAGCGTGATAACCAACGAGAACACGACCGTCTTGTTGGCGAAAATGCAATTCTCAAACAAAAAATCGAAGAATTTGAAAAAGAAATAAAATCTCTGAATGGCGAATTAGACGAAGCCGAAGATAAAATAGACGATTTGGAAGACGAGCTTTCTGAATACACAAAACTAAACCCAAAGCGTGATGTTGTTTCGGGTTTAGGCGGTTTGGCAGTAGAAAAAGGTATCAATTTGTTTTTACAAAAAATGCCTGCAATTCAAGGGATTTTAAATGGTTTGGGCATTGCGGAAGAAATACCGGCAACGCAACCGACAAATGTTCCTGCTGTGGCAATCGAAGAAGTTGACGAAAGTCCACGAGGACAGGCAAAACAACAAATTACGACTTGGATTGACACGCTTAACGAGATACAATTTGCAGAGTTTTACGAACTTTTAACGGCTTTTGCCAAAGGTGAAAAAACAATCGCCTCGTGTTTAGGTACACCTGCACCGATAATGTTTCCTGAAGATGACACTAACGACTAACGACTTTTAAAACTATGGCAAAGAAATTAGACATAAACCCGATAACAGGCAAATTCGACCTCACGAGAGATTACGAAGAGCAAATTTCACAGCTCACGAGCAATCTTAACACAGTCATTCAGCGAGTTGATAACTCGGACGAAAGGCTCGAAGATGTTATGCGTTCTTTGCAAGGCGGACAAATAATTCCTGCCGAAAGAGAGGGCGTGCAAGAACTCGAAGACATATTATGTAATGTAGAATACGAAAATTATTTGGCTACCAACAAAGCTGAAAAGTTTTTTGTAATACTTGATAATCCGATTGTTCCCGAAAATAGCGGAGAAAAAAATCTAAAACTCAAAATACAAACGGATAAAGAATATCAAGTCAATGTTCCGCCGCCACCGCCGACAGCTATTCCAAATGCAAGCAATCCGTTTGCAGGATTGATTGGCTACAATGCTGAAAAAGGAATTAGCATTTTTATAGACGAGCGTTGTGTGTTTTTTGCTTTGCGAGAAAATGACCGTCTTTGGGCAAACGGCAATTCGGGAGCAGAAGTTTACGATGTGCGTTTTAATTACGAAGTTGTAACCGAAACACAAACTATCGGCGAGGGCGAAACTGCTACTACAAAAATACATCTGTTTGAATATACCGAGCCAACAGAAGAAACAACCGAGCCGACAACGCCACCCTCGCCTGTTATGATAATTTCCAACAGAAACGAAAAAACTGTAACATTCGAGAAAACAAGCGGCACATTCGGACTTTTGGAAAACATTATTATCAACTTCGGCAACGACCTAATAATCACACAAGGTCAGAATGATTGGGCTATTGTGCCGGTTATGCTTGATGACGAAACTTCGGCAAAGATTTCCGACATTGTTGGTAAGCGTTCTTTAATGCGTGTTGTCATTGACGAAAATGATGTTGCGAATAGAAATGCGTATATGATAGGTGGTGGTACTAATTCTTGCGAATGCGACAACCAAGAGCCACAACAAGCCACGTGTTTGTACACTCTCATTTCGGCTGAACGGGAAATAAACGCAGACGGAATTGTAACATCTTGGCACAGAGAATTTTCAGATGGATTTGTGGAAATGGGCGGTTGCTTTCAATGTAATCACACAATTTGGGGACACGAAACTTCAATCGGACAAATAACATTCGCAAAAACTCTTATTGCCAAACCTGTGGAGTTTAATGCTCGTTTTTCGGGGCACGTTGGCAATACGGCTCCACCTGTTTTGCACACTCCGCCTCAGTCGGGACAGGGATTTACAGGCGGTACAATCTACACACGCAGCTTTATTGGCGACATTCACAATTTTAGAGAGTGGGTTTATTGGACAGCAAAAGGATATAAAAACACTACAAATAACTAACTACAAATATGAAAATAACAATCGGAAATAAAAAAACTCTCATTGAGTACGATGAAGTAAAAGACACGCAAGGCGGAATTTCAAAGCGAAAAATCTTTGACAATTTCGAGGACATTGAGTTTACTACTCACGAAGATTATTTGTCTGTTTACCACCACGATAAACTAAAAGTAGTTGAGCCGGTTGCAAATATTACTATAAACGGACAACAAGTAAATGCAGGTAATTTTTCTGATATTCTTACGCAAATTGTACAATCCGACACAAGCGGTACAGGCGGTAGCGGTTGCTGTAATTGTTCGGGAGGCAAAGATTTTGAAGATTGTGCGGAGATAGATACGAGTATATCGAGCGGATTTGGCACATACAATTCAAACCAAGCTGAATATTTTCAGTTGTGGGCAGAAATTATTAATGGAGAACTAAAAGTTACATTATGTAACAGAAAAGCATATTCGCCTAATGGTGGTAGAGGAGATGTCATAGACCAACGTTTGTCGCCAATGGGGACAACTGCCATTCATTTGATTAGAACAAATTTAAAACGCGACCTAAACGCTTCCAATGTTAAAGTATCAGTAGGAGATATAAATTATTCGCAAGAATTTACTGTTACAGCTTTCGGCTTTAATGTGGAAAACGCTGCTCTTTCCTTTTTTAAAGTTTCGCCCAATGGCACGAAGAGTTCTTCGAGGTGCCAGTTAAAACTATATGATGATGAAAATTGGTTTACAGGTCAGTATTTTTATCTTGAAACAGAAACTTTGTTAAACTCCCTCGAATTAACGGCATTAACACGAGGTGATGTTCCCGAAATGCTTATTGGAGAGTTTTATTATTACAATTCAGGTTATAGGCATTCGGGAAATACAGAGGTAGCTGTATCTATAATCGACATTGTAGTACCACCTGCAAAATAACCTTAAAAACGATATAAAAATGAAAATGCAAGAATTAAAACGTAGAAGATTGGCAAATCCACGCATAGAAACAGATAGCGAGGGAAACCTTATTTTGCCCGAAATCGCAAATCGTGTAAGTGGCAAAAAACAAAGAGAAAAAGCCAATTTGGGTGTATTTTTCAAAAAAGACGAAAACCACGAAATAAGCAACAAGCGTGGAACTTATCGCTCTTATAACTTTGGCGACCCAATGCCCGAAGATACAAATGCAGACGAAAAAGTGGAGGACTAAATTATGAACATAACAGACATATTACCTTACATCATATCAATCGCAACTCTAATTGTCGGTTGGGTTGGTGGGCGAAGAAAGTCATCGGCAGAGGTTGAAAGTATAAAAGCCGACACAAGTAAAAAGTTGCTCACGGATTACGACCAATTTATCGTAAAACCCTTACAAAGTCAAGTAGCAAATTTACTTGCTGAAGTTCAACGCCTAAACATTCTTATTGAGAGCATAAGCGAATGCCCGAACAATCAAAACTGTCCGATTAGAAAAAATAAACATCAAAAAAAGTAAACGATATGCCGCAGTACAAAATCAACATCACGGTAACAACCGAAACACCGCAAGAATGCCAACAGCTTGGCAATTTTATTCAAAATTCGGTAAACGTAGTAGCAAATGCCGATATGATAAAGTTGTTACAAAAAGTGCAACAAAACCCAAGTATCGTAAAAACGGCTTTGAAATTCATTTAAAACCTTTTGAGTTATGAACGCAATACCAATGAACGTAAATACAAATGCCGATATGAGCATAAACAAACCTATTATGTGGGTTGGTATTGCCGCTATCGGTGGTTTGCTTGTGTGGAAAATTGTAAAAAACCACACAGCAGGTGCAGAACAACGCAACCTTGAAAAAGCCTTAAACCAAGTAACAGTAGTAAATACATCGCAACTGACCATTACACAGGCAGAGGCTGTTGTGATAGCTCAAAAGCTGTTTTCTGCAATGGAAAGTATGGGAACAGACGAAAAGGTAATAATGGATTTGCTTATAAACACGCCTCGCACAAATGATGATTTAAAGCTGATTGTTCGCACTTTCGGACTAAAAGAGTATGGCACTTTCGGCTCGCCGATGTGGGGAAAAGGCACACCAAGCGACCTGTCAACGTGGATTCGCAACGAGATGTCGGGCAGTAAACTTACACAACTGCAACTGCGTTTCGCACAAGCAGGTATTCCGTTTTAAGAAAAAATAAATAATTGAGTAATGAAAAGCAAGACAATCATAACGATAGGTAGTGTATTGGTAGGCGTTGGCTTGCTTGGATTTATATTTCGTAAAAATATAGCTATGATTTTTGATACATATATAATAGAAAACAAAGAGGCTTTTTTGGCAAAAGTCAAAACAATAGCCTCGCAACTCGGCATACAGCCCGATTGGTTAATGGCTGTTATGGCTTTCGAGAGTGGAATTAATCACAAGGCGGTAAATTCCACAAGCGGTGCAACGGGATTAATTCAATTTATGCCTTCGACTGCCGCAGGTATGGGAACTTCAACATCAGCATTAAAAGCAATGTCAAATGTCGAGCAGTTGGATTGGGTTTACAAATATTTGAAACCATACGCCAATAGAATGAAATCGTATATAGATGTGTACCTCGCCGTATTTTTTCCTGCCGCAATGGGAAAGCACGATAACTATGTAATTCAAACATCGACAATTTCGGCAGCAACAATTGCTAATCAAAATCCAATTTTTGACATCAACAAAGATAAAATAATAACCGTTGGCGAAGTAAAAATCAAATTCAGCGAATGGGTTACTAAACGAGGTTTTACAATAATATAAATGAGATTATGAGAAAGTTAAATTTTGAAAGAATATGTTGCTCGGTTGCCTTTTGTGCACTTTTTTTCTTGTTGCTGTTTTTTGCCTCAAGTTGCAAAACAACAAAGAGAATCAACACAAAAGCCGATGTAGAAATCGAACAAAGCACCGAAACGCAGAGTTCTGAAAGTGTAAAAAAGGACACAACAGGAGTAAAAACCGACATTCAAATTGAAGTTTCCGAAAATATAACCATAGATAAAATTTCTGAAACACATTTTGAAATTTCCGAAATCTTTGACGAATACGGAACATTGCGACAGCGAAAAACCAAAGGCACAATAATAGACACAAGCAACGAAAAAGCCGATAGCAACTTAAAAGCCGACATCAACATAGAAGAAAAAAGCACATCGGAAGAAAGCGAAAAGCACAATAGCGAAACGGAAAAAACAAATATAACAGACAAAACAACGATAGACACACAAAAAACGATTATTACTGTGTGGTGGATTTACGCTCTGATTTCAATAATCGTTGCCATTTTTTGCTTGACATTTAAAAACACAAAACGATGAACACAACTAATACAACATTACTGTTGCAAATGACCTTCGATGGCATTTCGCCTGCCAAAGTCGATGAAGTAGATATGAATACCACTTATGTTGGCTTTTGCAAAGATAGTTGTAAAGGAGTTGATGACCCAACTTGGCTTATCAAACGTATAAAAAAAGAGGGTACGGAACAGACAATCACATTTGCCAATGGCAAAAAGAAATACACTCAAAAATGGTCAGAGCGTTATGATTTGGATTATAAAATCACAGAGTTTGAAATCACGGCAGTAGAAATTGAAGAAGAAAATGACTAAACTTTTTGAAAATAGGAATAATCTTTTATTCGGGTTGAACGGAACACCCGAAGAAGATTTTATTGCCGAAATTATTAGGACAAGCGAAAAACTCAATAAGCAGAAAATCATTGCTTTGGCAAATAAAAACGGCGTTATTGCAGACGAAACGCAAGTCAAAGAGTTGTACGAAGTGGCAATTATGCGAGCGTTGAAAAATCGTTTGACTGACGATGTACAGACAAATTACCAAATCGCACAGGAAATTTACGAAAATCAGATAAATTTTAACCATCGCACCAGCAATAGCGTTTTGTTGCAACAATACTCAACTCCTTTGCCGTTGGCGTATTTGGCAGGTGCGTATGTAAGTTGCAAAAGAAAACCGGAAGAAAGACATCGTTATTTTGAGCCAAGTGCCGGCAATGGATTGCTTACCGTTGCTCTAATTCCTCGTTGGACTATCGTCAATGAAATAGATAGGAACAGACGAGAAAATCTAATTAAGTACGGAGAATTCTTAAATGTAACAAATAAAGACGGCTCGAAACATTTTGATAAAGACAAAGTGTTTGACGGCATTATCACCAATCCGCCCTTTGGGCGTTGGGACACCGAAAAAATCGGCGGCTACAAAATTTCAAAACTCGAACATATTATGGCAATCCGTGCTCTCGACACAATGAAAGACAACGGCAGGGCGGCAATTATTATCGGCGGACACACAGAATGGGACACTTACGACCGTGTGGAAAATGGAGCAAATCGCTATTTCCTTTCATATCTCTACCATTATTACAATGTTGATGATGTGATAAACATTGACGGACAAATGTACCGGAAACAGGGTACAACTTTTCCTATTCGTCTGATTTTGATAAACGGTAGAAAATCCAAACCCGATGGCACAGCACCACTAAAAACCAACTACGATTATACGGTGCGTACTTTTGAAAAACTTTGGGAACGAATGGCTGGGTATTTTGATAACAAAAACACACGCCTTTCCATTCTCGAAAAACAAATGCAGGCAGCAATCGCCGAAATGGAAAAAGAAATGAGCGTTGAAAAATTGAACGGAGCAAAAAAAACTATTCCGAAATACTTAACGAAACCATTGTCTGCATACACCATTGTTGAAAATGGCACAGATTTGACCGATTGGCGAAATGGTGCTGATGAAATTTCCGAAAGAATTGAACAACGTAAAAGATTGGGGCTTAAAATTCCCGACTATTACTACACAAGATTGTCAAAACTATTGGACAAAATCGAAATAGAAAGAACAAAAACATAAAATTTAAAAATTACCATTTATGGAAAAACAAGAAGATAACAAATTTTTGTACTTATTAGGATTTGGCGTGGCTATATCTACATTATTGCTCAATATTGTGCAAATCCGAAGTCTTGTTAAAAACCAAGAAAAGGAAAATAAACCTAACAACAATGACAATCAACTTTAAAAAAATTACATTATGGCAACACAAAAACAGCTCGAATCTCTAAAAAAAGCTCGTGCGGCAAAGGCAAAGAAATCTACCGCCAAAAAGAGAAAAACCACAAAAAAGCCGACAAGCAAAAAGGTAACGAACAAAAGAACAACTCGCAAATCTACCAAAAGCAAAATGCAGTTAGATGTTTTGTCTGCTCTTGTAAATGGCGATATGCCGAAAGCAAGAAAAATCTTGACAAAACTAAAAAAATCCTAACGATGTATTTTGCCTATTGCCATACCGCCGCCGACTGCAAAACTCGATACCGTGAACTCGCAAAGGAACTGCACCCCGACAAACACGGTGGTAGCAATGCCGAATTTGTAAAAATGCAAACAGCATACGAGGAACGATTGCGAAAACTGCAAAGCAAAACCCCAATAAACAGCCGTGAAGCAACGGAACTCACAAAGGCAATCCTCGAAATATTGCGTATCACAAAACCCGAATATTACGAATTGATACGGCGAGCTGCCGCCATTCCGACAGTAAATGTGTTTGCCACAGTTTTGGGCAATCTTTTTCCCGAAAAAAAGGAAACGCTGAACGGAATTATTAAAATTTTACAATAAGCAATGAAACAAATAAACATCTTAAATCAGTTTTTCAAATTCAAAGGAAAACTCGGCACACAATTTTGCACTGCCGTAAAAACCGATTTGAAATTGAATGTTACCGAAGTAACCTATATTTCAGTAACCAATACAAAAAAACTGCCTGCCGATTGGCAAAATAGCAAAAAACAACACGTAACAACGGCTATTACAACCATTGAACCGATTACTCAAACCCTCAATGGTTTAGGAATGTCTTACACACCTGCCGCAACTGCCGTTCAGGTGTTGAATACTGTTGTTCCCGACAGTATGGGCGAAGAAATGCACGCGGCGCTCAACTCACTCAAAAAAGCCGTTGGCGATGTGTCGGGCTTTGTTGCCGAGCGTTTGCAATTCAGCCGCGAAGAACTCGCCGATCGCCTCGCCGCCGAACAGGTAGATGCCATTGCATTGAGCATTTACAACATCGAGGCACGCGAACAGGGTTTTATCACAGGCGACCAAACAGGCGTGGGAAAAGGACGCGTTGCCGCTGCCATGATACGCTATGGCATTGTGCAGGGACACAAACCTATTTTCATTACCGAAAAGCCAAGTCTTTTTACCGATTTTTACCGCGATTTGAATGACATTGGTTGTGCTCACTATAAGCCGTTTATCGTGAATGCCAACGAAATCAAAACAAAAATCAAAGATATGCAGGGCAATGTGATTTTTGAGCCGGACGACCCGAAAACACAATCCGAAATTATTAATAAGGCACTTGAAACAGGCAAAATTTTTGGCGATTACGACTTTATCATTGCCACCTATTCGCAATTTTCCGACAAAGAACTCACGCCTAAAAAGCAGTTTCTTGTCCGTATGGCAACGGGTAATGTTTGCGTACTTGACGAGGCACACAACGCAGGCGGCAGCGTGGGTAAGCAACACAAGAACGCTGACGGCTCTGTTTCCGTCAAAGGCGGCTCAAACACCGCACAGTTTTTTCTTGATGTGGTAAATCGTGTCAAAGGAGTTGTGTTTTTGTCCGCTACATTTGCCAAACGCCCCGACAATATGCCGATTTACTGCATTAAAACCTGTATCGGTGAAACAAGTTTGCCGTTAGACAAAATGGTGGAAGCCATTACCAAAGGCGGCGTTGCCTTACAGGAGGTTTTATCAAGCAACGTTGTAAAAGAGGGGCAAATGGTGCGCCGTGAAAAATCCAAAGACCAAATTACGGTAAACTACATTAACCTTGACAAAGAGGGCAAAAAACAATTTGGCGTGAACGATGCGGAGAAAGAACATCGTGCTGCACTCGACAGCATTACGGAATTAATGCGTGATATTATTACCTTTCAAAAAGACTACATCAATCCCATTGTTGACAGATTGAACAAAATAAACGCCGCCGCCAATATCAATGTCGAACAGCGAAAAGGCACGGAGGCATTGGGGGTAGATAATCAAGATTTTGCAAGCAAAACATTTCAGATTATCAATCAGTTATTGTTTTCTATTAAAGCAAAAGAAGTTGCCAATCGTGCTATTTGGAATTTACAGAACGGCAAAAAAGTTGTCATTGCTTTTGCTTCAACAATGGAGGCAATGCTCAACAATTTGGGTGCAAACGAGGGCGATGTAATCAATCCCGATTATTCTGTTTCATTGCTTTCGGGTTTGGATTCCACACGCCGAATAACCGAAAAAAATGATACCGGTGGCAGCGAATACCGAATGATTAGTTTTGACGAAATCGGCAAAGAGGGTTTTATGTTTTACAACCGCCTCACGCAGAAAATCCGCAAAAACACAAGCGGTATCAGCCTTTCGCCCATTGATTTAATGAAACACATTATCAACGAAGCAGGTTTTGAGGTTGCCGAAGTTACAGGGCGGCAATTTCAACTCAATTTCAATAAAGACTTAACGAAAGCCACCGTTGCAAGACGAAAAAAAGAGAATGCCACCGATGCTTTCCGCAGGTTTAATCAAAATGAAATAGATGTTTTGTTTATCAACCAATCGGGCAGTACAGGACAATCGGCACACGCTCTTCCAAACAAAGTTGTACCGCCCGAAAAAGTAAAACAGCGTGCAATGCTTGTTGCACAAGCGGAAGGTAATATCAATACCGAAGTGCAAAAACGTGGTAGAATTGACCGCACAGGACAGATTTATCCGCCTATTTATGAGTATCTGACATCAGCTATTCCTGCCGAAAAACGCTTAATGATGATGTTGCAAAAGAAACTCAAATCGCTTGATGCAAACACTACAAGTAACCAAAAACAAAGTAGAAATGTGGTTGATTATGATGACTTTCTAAATAAATACGGCGATGAAGTTGTCATTCAATTTCTTAGAGAAAACGAGGATTTTAACACCGCACTCGGCGACCCTTTGAAAATTAAATCCGAAGATGAAAAATCCATTGTCAAAGAGGGTGCTATCAGCAAAATAACCGGGCGTGTGGCATTGCTTACAACGGCAGAACAAGAGGAATTTTACGAAATAATGCTCGAAAATTACCGCAATTTCATTGATTTTAAAATACAAGAGGGAACGTATGACCTCGAAATGGAAACAATGGATTTGCAAGCTGAAACCATCAGCAAAACAGCCACAATTTCTGCAAAAGGAATAGGGAAATCGGTGTTTTCCGCACCCACTTTCGAGGAAACTTGTTGGATAAATGTGCTGAAAAAACCATTTACCAAAAAGGAACTTGACGATAAACTTAAAGAGGGAAACAAAAGAATTGATAACAGGCAAATTTCAGCCGATTACAAACATTCTTTACTTGGCGCTTACAAAAAACGAGAAACAATTATCAATGCCAAATGGGATAAAACCATTGCGAACATTATCAACGAAAAAGGCTTTAATGAAGCTGCAAACAAACACGACTACACCGAAAAACGCAAAATCGAAATAGAAGAAAGTCGTGTAGAAGATAAACAACGAGAACAGGAAAAATTGAACAATCAATTTGAAAACATAAATCCTCTTATTGAGGTATTTACCGTTGGCAGCGTTTGGAACTTTGCGTGGGGAGAACGGCAAGATATGACTTTGCCCTGCGTATGTTTAGGCGTTTCTATCAATCCAAAAAGCAAAAATCCGTATGCACCGAGCAATATGTTCGTAGAATTTGCCGTAAGCGACAGCACACGATATTCCAAACTCAATTTTGCCGACAATCAACGAACGGCATTGCAATCTATCAGAACTGCACCACGTCATAGTTTCCGTAATGAATTGATAGAAAAATGGGAAGAATACACCGCCAAACGCTCTGCCAATCGTGAAAAACGTATCATTATCACAGGCAATATTTTACAGGCTTTCGACCGTGATGAGTACGCAAAAGGCAACAAACTTGTATCATTTACACGCAAAGGCGGAAAAGTGGAAAAAGGGATTTTATTGCGTCCCGACATATCAGAAAAATTGTCGGAAAGTAACACAAAAATAGAGGCAAAAGTGAGCGTTCCGGTGGAAAAAGCCAAACGGCACATTCTCAATCTTGCACCGAATAATTCGTACCAATGTTCGGGCAATTTCTACATTGTGAAAAAATATCACGGCGATAAATTCCAAATCGTTACCAATGGCGGCAGCAAAGGCGAATTTGAGTGGT
>Ga0099364_10002712_pt1 | contig 28077 bp, 24 predicted proteins | sample TergutTh196P3_FD_73070 | JGI IMG/M metagenome (GOLD analysis project Ga0099364, IMG submission 73070) | Microcerotermes parvus P3 segment gut microbial communities from Pointe-Noire, Republic of the Congo - Th196 P3 | ecosystem: Host-associated > Arthropoda: Insects > Digestive system > Gut ... | reverse complement strand
CAGACCCCCTTTCGGTCATAGTGTCGTTGAAAAGCGAACGCTATGACGAACGCATCGAGCAGGCAATAGAGGATATCCTCAAGAGAATTTGGGTGTAGTATATGGAAAACAGCAATAACCTGTCTCGGAAAGAGTGTGAAGCAGAAAAGGCTGGAATAGAGAAAATAACAACTCTTTTCGCGCTCTAAATGTAATTAGTAAAGGAATTGTCCGATTAGGCATCATAGCTGGATACAAAGACTACCCCAATATACGCGATTGCGAACGAATTGCAATGCTAGAGCTTTTTTCAAGAAATTAGTGTTGTAATTACGCCCGTCCTATGGTATCATTCCCATAAGAAAGGCCATAACGAAGGCCGCAACGGCCGTGGCAGTGTTACAGCACCACCACGGCGAATGTAGGGACAACAGTTTAAAACGACAAAGCCTACATACACGGGATTACCCGCCGCTACGGTGGAATCAGTATAGGAATGTGTAATAATAGGACTAACCAGTAAAATCCTTGAAAACAAAGGGTTTGCCGCGTTAGTCCAATTTTGTTACACCAAATTTCTATGAAAGGCTGGTTCTTCTATGGGTAAAACAATCTTCATCGGCGTAAGAAAGGGCGGCGTCGGTAAGACGATGACCGTCGCAAATCTCGGCATCGGGCTTGCCCGCGAGGGCAAAAAGACACTCGTAATAGACACGGATTCTCAATTTTCCCTGACCGTAAGCCTCGGCGTGAGAGAGCCGGACAAGCTGCCTTTCACGCTCTCGACAGTTATGAGCAACATAATCAACGAACGGCATTTCGACCCAACGGAAGGTCTGATCCATCACTCAGAAGGCGTAGACCTGCTACCCGCAAATAGCAGCTTAACAGGTATTGAACTCGCACTCGCGCCTCTCATCGGACGGGAAACCGTTCTTCGGCAGTATGTTGAAATGGTAAGGCCACTCTACGACTTCATTTTAATCGACACTCCGCCGACGCTCGACCTACTGACCGTCAATGCACTCGCTGCCGCAGACAGCATAATCATTCCGATAGCGCCAAAGTTCTTAGACGCGAAAGGTCTGGAACTGCTGCTTAGAAGTATAGCGCAGATACGACGGCAAATCAACCCCAATCTCTTAATAGAGGGAATTTTATTGACGATGGTAGAACGCAGGGCAAACCATACGCGGGAAGTGATTGAACTCGTGGAAAACGCCTACGGCGGCAACATTCAAATCTTCGCCGACTACATCCCCCGGTCTGTTCGAGCCGCAGAAACATCAGCGCGCGGCGTGAGCATATTCGCTCACGAACCAAACGGAAAAGTCGCGGCGGCATACCAATCCCTCGTAGGGGAGGTGCTTCGCTGTGCGTAATCAAACCATCGGTAATCTTGCCCTGACAGGATATGGGGATATTTTCAATATTAACGCTGAAAAAACGTACAGCGAGTATGTCGAGCTGATTCAACTCACCGATCTGCATCCCCCCGAATTCCATCCTTTCCTAGTCAACGATGACGACGCCATGACCCGCTTGTCCGAAAACATCAAGCGAAGCGGCGTACTAGAACCGGGACTTGTACGCAGCCGTGCCGATGGGGGCTATGAGCTCATAAGCGGCAACCGCAGAAAACGCGCCTGCGAACTTGCGGGGATTGCGGCTATGCCGGTCATTATCCGCGAACTTGACGACGACAATGCCGCGATTGCGATGGTCGATTCTAACCTCGAAACGCGGGAAAAACTGCTGCTGAGCGAAAAGGCATGGGCGTACCGAGTGAAGATGGAAGCATTGAACCACAAAGGCGTTAAGGGCGACAAGCATTCAGTCGATGTATTGGTCGAGCAGACCGGCGAGAGCAGAAACCAGGTTTTCCGCCTCATACGGCTGACCGAGCTAATAATCACCCTGCTTGACAAAGTAGACGCAAGGCAGCTTGCCTTCAACCCCGGAGTTGAGTTATCCTATTTAACGCAGAAAGAGCAGTCGGCTGTTGCAGCAGCAATGGACAAGTTTCAGGTGAAACCGTCGCTGTCACAGGCGCAGCGGATAAAAAAGGCCAGTCAAGACGGCAGCCTGACAACCCACGGAATTGAATCCATCCTATCCGAGCAGAAAAAAACGCCGGAAAAAACAACGCACAAATTCAATGGTTATGGGCAGTTCTTCCCGCAAGGATATACACCTGAGCAAATGGAAGCGGTTATTGTCTCGCTGCTGACCGAATGGAAAGACAGAGTTGCAGTATAAACGATTGCCATCAGATAAGCATTGAGAAAGCCCTGAACCAAACGGAAATAAGTAATTATGCGAACTGCGGATGAGGCAAAAGGCACAGTATCTAACTGATATATTCAGCGCTGTGCCTTATACCATGTCCGCTCATAGAATGTATTACTTAAACACATAATGCTTCTTGACGGGCGCTGACACCTTCCAAACGCAAGACAATCCCTGCGGGAACACGACATAATCCCCCGCGCCGAAGGTAACGCTCCCTCCGTCATATGTGACCGTTACTTCGCCCTCAATAAGATAGCATGTTTCCTCACTGTCGTAATGCCAGCCAAACTCCGAAACCTCGCAGCCCCAAGTCGGCTTCATAAGCATATCGGCTATTTCGGATTCCGATGGCTTTTTCACGCTTATACTCATAGCGATCTCCAATTCAATTTAGCGTTCATGACCCGTATAATATCATATAACGTGCAATTAGTCAGCGCCGTTTTGCTGTTATACTCGCGAACGCAAGAATACCTTTGCGTTTTCGCATAAACTCATCATGATCAAGCCCCGGACGCTTCCTGGTTATCAGGAGCGCTCCGGGGTTTTTTTATTTCCATCATTATACTAGGAGGGATGGCAATGAGCAGACACGCAGGATACGCCAGCAAATGGAAAGGGTACTACCTTGAAGACTGCGAGTGTTCACTCTGCCTGTATTATCAAAGCAAGAAGCTGGGATGCAAACTCGATAAATGCTGCTGCGGGGAAGAAAAACGTGAGGCAGCGGCGAGCGGGCGGATAAATCGCCAGAAGGGTGCGATGCAATGGGATGGGTGACGCAAGAACAGATCGAGCGGGCTAGGGAGATTCCCGCCATCGACTACATCTTACGGCACGAGAGCGGGAACATAAAGCGCGTCGGCAAGGAATACCGCCTGCTCGACCACACATCCCTTGCGGTCGGAGAGAGGGGCTGGTACTGGCACAGCCAAGGCATCGGCGGCTGGTCGGCTCTGTCGTTTCTTACTCAGGTGCGCGGGTACGGGTTTGTGGATGCTGTTTGCGCATTATTGAACGAGAAGCCGGTTAATCGCGCCAAAACGGAAAATGCCATCACTGACGGAGAACCGTCTCCGCGCAACGGAAAACCGAAGCCAGAGCGCCCGCCTTTTTCATTACCCATCCGCAACTCCGATAATAAGCGAATCATCGCATACCTGCAAAGCAGGGGCATCGACAGGGAATTGATTGTAGGCTGCATAAAACGGGGCGACCTGTACGAGAGCAGGTATTACCATAACTGCGTTTTCTTAGGTAAGGACGAAAACCGCAAGACGCGCTACGCAACGATGCGCTCTACAAATACCAACTATATGCTTGACGCTGACGGTTCGAGCAAGAAGCACGGCTTTATTTTACCGCCAAGCGATCCGCAGACGCATGAAATCGCCGTATACGAATCACCGGTTGACGCGCTTTCCCACCAGACGCTATGCAAGCAAGGTTTCTTGCCGGCATTCGGCGGCTGGCGGCTATCGCTCGGCGGCACAAGTGCGTTGGCGCTTGAACACTTCTTAAGCCAGCACGGCGGCGTTACACACTGCGTCATATGCACCGACGATGACAAGGCGGGGGATATATCCGCGTTAAAGATAGCGGCATTGCCGGGTATAACAGCAGAGCGCGCGCTCCCGGCTGCCGGATGCAAGGACTGGAACGATGCCCTCCAACTCTTGCAAAAAGCGGAACGGACAAAACACAAATCACTGCGCGGCAATACGCCGCAACTATACGAGGAGAGGGGATGATGACATACCATGATGGAACATGAGCAGATAAACGACAGGAGCGTTGCCCTTTCGGTCAAATGCGCGAAGATGACCGGGCGGACGCTCGCCAAAGCAATGGAGGCATTCTTGAAAAAGGCTAAGGAACCTCATGTCAAGCACGGGGAGCAGAGCCTGAAGTCCCTCTCCAATCAGGGGGCGAGCCTCGCGGACATTGAAATATCCGGCAGCAACATAGGGACGTTCAAGAAAACGGCGCGCAAGTACAACATAGACTTCGCGCTCAAAAAGGACAGTTCCTCCGACCCGCCGAGGTGGATAGTGTTCTTCAAAGCAAAAGACGACAAGGCTTTGGATTCGGCTTTCAAGGAATACGCGAGCAAAACGCTTAAACAGAAAAGCCGCAAGGAACCCATGCTGGACAAGCTGGTAAAATCCAAGGAGCTTGCCAAGACAGCTCCGCAGAAAGTGCTGGAGCGCGCCAAAGACCTTGCAAACGCAGGGCGATAGGCGGTGACGGATGAATACTGAAAAACTGAGGAAATACGTTCTGCCTTACCTGCCATACGCAATACTGTTCTGGTTCTTTTCCAAATGCGCCGAGGCGTACCGTCTCTCCGAGGAAACCGACGTCATAAACAAGCTGATGGACGCGCTAACCAACCTCGGAGCGGCGATGGGAAACCCGCTGCCCTCGCTCAACCCGTTTGATTTTCTCATAGGTCTTGTCGGGGCGGCAGCCATATACGGCATCGTATGGAACAAGAAGCGCAACGCGAAGAACTGGCGAAAAGACGTGGAGTACGGCAGCGCCAGATGGGGCAATAACAAAGACATTGAACCATACCTAGACCCGAAGCCGGAGAACAATATAATCCTGACCTCAACCGAAAGCCTGACGCTTAACGGCAGACCGAAGAACCCAAAATACGCCCGCAACAAGAACATCATGATAGTCGGTGGCTCAGGTTCGGGCAAGACGAGGTTTTTTCTCAAGCCGAACCTTATGCAGATGCACAGCAGCTATGTGATTACCGATCCGAAAGGCAGCATATTGGTGGAGTGCGGCAAGCTGCTGAAGCGCGGTTCCCCCAAAACCGCGCCTAAGACCGGCAGCGACGGCAAGCCGCTGAAAGACAAGGCAGGCAACGTCATAGAGCAGGTCGTCCGCAATAAAAAAGGTAAGATCGTTTACGAGCCATACGAGATTAAGGTCCTGAACACCATTGACTTCAAGAAAAGCATGCACTACAACCCGTTCGCTTACATCCGCTCTGAGAATGACGTGCTGAAACTCGTGACGGCGCTGATTACGAACACCAAAGGCGGCGATGGGAAAAGCTCGGACCCTTTCTGGGAAAAAGCTGAGACGCTGCTTTACTGCGCTTTGATAGGCTACATCCACTACGAGGCCGAACCCCACGAAAAGAACATGAACTCCCTTGTCGAGATGATAAATTCGATGGAAGTCCGAGAAGACGACGAAACCTACAAAAACGCCGTCGATTACCTGTTTGACGAGCTGGAAAAAGAAGACCCGCAGCACTTTGCCGTCAGGCAGTATAAGAAGTACAAACTGGCGGCGGGCAAAACTGCGAAATCAATACTCATTTCATGCGGCGCGAGGCTTGCCGTGTTCGACCTGAAGGAAGTCCGGGAACTGATGAGCTTCGACGAGATGGAGCTGGACACCATCGGCGACCGCAAGACGGCGCTCTTCATTATAATAAGCGACACCGACGACAGCTTCAACTTCATCGCTGCCCTGATGTACTCGCAGTTGTTCAACATACTGTGCGACAAGGCGGACACCGTCTACGGCGGCAGGCTGCCCGTCCACGTGAGGATGCTTCTCGACGAGTTCGCGAACATAGGGCAGATACCAAAGTTTGACAAGCTCATAGCAACCATAAGGAGCAGGGAGATATCTGCCTGCGTCATATTGCAGGCGCAGTCGCAGCTTAAAGGAATCTACAAAGACAACGCCGACACTATCACGGGCAACTGCGACACTGTCCTGTTCCTCGGAGGCAAAGAAAAGACCACTCTAAAAGATTTGGCGGAGTCGCTCGGCAAAGAGACTGTGTACATGCTTACAAACAACGTCAGCCGGGGGCAGTCCCCGTCTTACAGCCAGAACACGCAGAAGCTCGGCAAGGAACTCATGTCCATAGACGAACTCTCGGTCATGGACGGCATGAAGTGCATATTGCAGCTTCGCGGCGTCAGGCCGTTCCTCTCGGACAAGTTCGACATAACAAAACACAAAAACTACCGCTTCCTGTCCGACGCGGACGACAAGAACACGTTCGACATCGGCAGGCACGTCAACAGGAAGCTAAAGGTGAAGCCGACAGAAAAATACGAGTTCCACGAGTATACGCCCCTGGACGAGGAAATCCCGGACGAGGCGTATGAGGATTTTGGGGTGGACTTGGAACCCGTATAGGAATCATGTATGAGCCTTTGCAATTAGCCGCCTTCTCCACACACCGGAGGGGCGGCTTTATTCATATTCAGTAAACTCAAAAAATAAGCAAACGGAGGAAATCAAAATGTACGACTTAACAATCATCAAGCAAAACGGCGGCAACTTCATTGACAGCCGCGAAGTAGCCGATGCCATCGGCAAAAGGCACGACCACCTGCTGCGGGATATACGCGGATATATTGATATCATGCAGAAATCCGCTGCCCCCAACTTTGGGGTCAGTGCATTTTTCCTTGAAAGCTCGTATCTCGACAGAACGGGGCGCACACTCCCCTGCTATCTTGTCAGCAAGATGGGCTGCGAAATCATAGCGAACAAACTCATCGGCGAGAAAGGCGTAATGTTCACCATAGCCTATGTGACACGTTTCAACGAGCTTGAAGCCGTCGAACGCGCCGAACTTGAAGCAATGGCAGTATCGCCCGCTCCCCGACTCGGGGAGTTCAACGCCTGCGCGCGCCTGATTGTCCGCGCCCTGCGCGACATGGGCGCGACACCGGAGCAGGTGATCGGATTCCTGAAAGGCGTTTACGAGCCGTTTGGAATATCAGTTGCGGAGGAGGGCGAGTTCGACAATGCGCCGAAAATGTACACGGCGAAACAGATAGCCAAGATGCTCGGCATATACTCGGTTGGCGGCAACCCGCATTATCAGGCGGTCGCCTGCATCCTCAACGAGAACGTCTTCATTAGCGACATCCACAAAAGCGTGGCCACGGAAGACTACGGTAGTCATGTCGGTGTCTGCGTCCGTTACGACGACTTCGCCGTGCAATCAGTGAGGGACTGGCTCAAGGAATACGGATACCCATGCGAAGTCTACGGATTCGAGCGGACTTACCGGGTTCTGTACGATTTCCAGATATCCGGGCTTTAACAAACGGCAACAAAAGCTACGCAAACCGCAGGCGTATCCGTCCAGCAGGGCGTCATGGCAAGCCATGATGCTCTTTTTAATATAGCAAAACCTTAATGTGCGCGAAACAAAATAAAAACATAAAGAAAGGAAGACCAAAAACCGCATACGCGCACGGGCAGCCAATCACGCTTGCAGCGGGCTTGACTGTCTTGAGTATAGTTGATGTAATGTGCAAGATGAACCATGCTCACTAAATTGTCGTTTTTTGGTCTAATTGGTTATTATTATGGAATTTTTCAACAGTGCAGTGGGAGTATTGCAGACATTGGTCATCGCGCTTGGCGCCGGCCTCGGAATCTGGGGCGTCATCAACCTCCTAGAAGGCTACGGGAACGACAATCCCGGCGCGAAGTCGCAGGGCATGAAGCAGCTCATGAGTGGCGGAGGCGTGGCCCTGATCGGGCTTTTGCTTGTCCCCCAGCTCAGCGGCCTTTTTGGATAAAAAACCGAAGCGTAAGTTTGATGAGTGATAGTCATAGCTGCCCGGATTATTGATTTAATGGGCGGCTCCGTCGGGCTGCGCCTTGCATGGCTGGAGCTAAAACGTGCAGGGCGACCAGGATCGCATCACAGGCCGGGGTCATTCATATGGCCCCGGCTTAATCAGGCTTTGTTCAACCGATTATGAAAGCGAGGGTGATTATATGGAGTATTCCAGCATATCAGGTTTTATTGAAAAAGAAGGGATGGATGAAGCACGGCTAAAACCTTGCTTTAGCATGAGGGTGGGTTGATGTTTGGGTTATTCGACGCCATCGCGAACTGGTTCAAGGTGCTGCTGATAGACGGTATCATCTATAACTTCACGGGCATGTTCAACGACATGAACGAAAGGGTAAACGAAATAGCGGCGCAAGTAGGTCAAACACCGGCGGGCTGGAACGCTGATATCTACAACTTGATCCGCACCTTGTCCGAAACCGTAATCATACCTATAGCGGGCATGATTCTGACGTTTATACTCTGCTATGAGCTTATCACGATGATCATAGAAAAGAACAATATGGCTGATTTTGAGACATTCACGCTGTTCAAGTGGATTCTGAAGACGTTCTGCGCGGTCTTCATCCTCACGCACACGTTTGACATAGTGATGCTTGTTTTCGGCCTCGCGCAGAACGCAGTGAACAACAGCGCGAGCATAATAGCGGGCAGCCTCGACATGGACTTGGCGATTGCGGAGCTTGCCGACCAGCTTGCGACGATGGGCGTGGGCGAGCTGCTGGGGCTGTACTTCCAGTCGCTGATACTAAGGTTTGTAATGGGCGCGATTACCATCTGCGTCTTCCTGATAATATACGGCAGGATGATAGAGATATACCTTGTTATATCCGTTGCACCGATACCCATGTCAACGATGGTCAACCGCGAGTGGAGCGGCGTCGGGAACGGCTACCTGAAGTCGCTGTTCGCGCTGGCGTTCCAAGGCTTCCTGATAATGGTCTGCGTAGCCATCTACGCGGTGCTTCTGCAAGGGATAACGTCTTCGACGAACATACACGCGGCTATCTGGGGTGCGGTAGGGTACACGATTCTGCTCTGTTTCATCTTGTTCAAGACGGGCAGCATAGCCAAAAGCATTTTCTCTGCAAGCTAGTGTTGACGGACAAAATAGTTGGTTAAAAACTTCGGACGAAATGACAAGCAAAATCAGTAAAAAATACAATAAAGTCGGTAAAAACTGTGATGTAAGCGAGTTTTCGCCTAATTAGCCTATATATTTGCGGCTGTTTTTACCAACTATCTTTGTCATTTTCGTTTACCAATTCTAGTGTCCATCTACAGCTAGTGGTTTTCGTAGAATAGTTTGATAGCAAGAAGGCGTAAAAATGCAAAAAAGATAAATAATTAATTAGAATAGTCTGATAACAGGAAACCCCGCAAACGGGAGGGATTGAGCAATACTATATGGAAGGAGACCCTGATTTGAAGCAGATAGACCTCGAAAACTGGGGAACATCCCCCGAGAACCCCCGGAGGCTTAGCTATGCTGGGCAGCGCACGGCGCAGGAAGTGTTCTCCGAACTCCGGCACCGGCTTGAAGCCACGGGGATGCTGCCCGATGAGTATTTCCGGCTTGACGGCGATTGGGAAAACGGCAGGGAAATACCAAAAGACGCGGTAATCTTCAGCACGGTCGAGTACGGCGGGAGCGAGGGCATATACCTCGACGTAGGCATCAGGTGGCGCGAAAACGACAACGCCCACATGAATACCTTCGCAACCGGGAAGACGCTCGGAGAGAGCGAACTCCACCTTGACCGCATGTACCTTACCGCTTCAGCTATAAACAAGGCGCTGTATTCCGGAGAACAACATGCAAGGTATATACGCATAGGCGGCGCGGAAGAGCCGCCCGCAGGGGCAGTCCTTCATCTTGACGCTGCGGAGCGCCGGCTTGTGATTGACAGCCTTGTGGAAATGAGGAACGGCAACCCGCAAGACATAACCGCTGTGGAACAGCTACTGCGCCGCGTCGCCGGCAGCATCACCGAATTTGTCAATGAGGTTGGGGCTAGGCCGCTGCGAATAAACGATTATGACATGGCGGTCCTGGCTATACAGGACGGCAACATGGCGGCTTTTGAAGAAGCATATAAGAAAGCGCCGGACAAAATGGGCGACCTGCTGATATGCGCCGCCGCCCGTCCGGGCAAGGTCGGCCTCAACATGACGTCGCTGATACTCCAAGAAGCAAAAGGCGTGTCAAACGAAGCGTACCTTGCCGCGTGTATGAACGCCATTTCAGCGGGCAATACGGAAAAAACCTTACTAATCACAGAAAAAGCCGTCGATTGCGTCGCGGATTTGGATATGGGCTTATACGGCAAAATGATCAGCGAGGCGATGACCCAGAAAAAAATGCACATTGCCCACGAGTTGGTGAAGCAATGCACACCCGGACAGATACGGGCAGCAAACCCATACATTCTCCCTCAAGCGTTATACTCACGCGATACGCAGCTTGCGTTCGCGATGGCTGAAAAGAAGATTGATGCAACGCACGAAGCGGCTCAACTGATACGCGCCCTGAAATTCCATAACAACGGCTGGATGCTGAAACATCTGTACGAGCGCGGCATGGAAATGAACCCCAAAAATATTCCAGCCATGCAAGCGTGTATAAGCGTCGAAAGCGCGGAGATGGGGCAAGTCCTTATCGACCGTGGCATGAACTTCGGGCATTTCGAGCAATTAGTGGCAAATAACCCCGGCTTTTGCGAGGTCAACGAAACTTTCTCCGCGCTAAAACAGCATTGTGAAGCCAAAGCCGCAGCGGAAAAGCCGAAAACGCTTGCCGAAAAGATTCAGGCGGCAAGTGAAAAAGCCAAGGCGCAGGACGCGCAAAGCAACACCAAATCCCATAACCGGGAAGAAAGGTAGGAAACAATATAATGGCAGACAACAAGTTAGATGTAAGGGTATACCCCATCGACGAACCAAAGGGCAGCACGAAAGCCTTTGCGACCGTTTCCGTGGACGACATGATCGCCATACGGGGCCTCCGCGTGGTTGAAGGCGAAAAAGGGCTTTTTGTGACCATGCCGCAGTCGCAGGACAAGAAGACAAACGAATACCACGATATCGCTTTCCCTCTGGACGGCGATCTGCGCAAGGAAATAACCAAGTCCGTGCTTAGCGAGCATGACAGGACTTCAAGCCTCCCCCCTGATCTGCGCGGCTATGAAAAATCTGACATAAGCGCGGCTAAAGCCAAGAACGTTAACGACATAAAGCTCGACGTCCGGGTGTACCCCTTAGATGAGCCGAAAGGCAGCACTAAAGCATTTGCGAGCGTTTCGGTAGATGACCTGATCGCAATCAGGGGCGTCCGCGTCGTCGAGGGCGAAAAGGGGCTTTTCGTGGCCATGCCGCAGTCGCAGGACAAGGACAAGAATTTCCATGACGTAGCGTTCCCGCTCAGCGGCGCCCTGCGCAAGGAAATAAGCAAAACCGTGCTGGCCGGCTTTGAAGCCGCCGACAAAATCGCAGACAGGAAAGCGTCGCTCGGCGAGAAACTGGCAGTGGGCGCGGAAAAAGCCGCCCGCGCCGCATCCCCGCCGCAGAGGTCTGCTGCGAAATCGCATGGCGCAGGCGCATTGGAATAGCGGGCGTCAACCGGACAGTCAATCAGGGTAATAAAAAAGAAAGGGGATAACCGAAAATGGCTTATTCAGTTTTTATGAACAAAGCCAAGCGAACCTTGATGAAAATTTTCGGTTACATACGGTATGGCTTATGTAAACGTGCCGAAAGACCTGAGCAAAATCAAGAATAAGGCATTGTTCAACTTGACTTTCAGGCAGATTGCGTGTTTCGCCTCCGCAGCAGCCTTGGGCGTACCGGCGTACTTCCTGACACGCGGCATCATCGGCGGGACTGGCGCGGCGCTCCTTATGATAGGGCTTATGCTGCCCATGTTCTTCCTGGCGATGTACGAAAAGGACGGGCAGCCTGCCGAGAAAATCCTGCGCAACTACATCCGCACCAAGTATTATTTCCCGGGCAAGCGCCCGTACAAAACGGAATGCCTATACGAAAAGCTAGAGAAGGAGGGCAAAAGAATTGCAGACAAAGCAAAAACAGCAGCAGCGCCGGCTTCCGGCAGAGGTAAAGCAGGCTCAGGCAAACCGCGCTGAACTCAAAAAGAAAGACCCGAAAAGGAAGACAAGCGCGCCGCCCGCGTCAAAACCGGGCGGCGGTTCTTCTTTAGCGGCAAAAATATTCGGCAGGGCCGACAAGCCGGCCACGGCGCAGCAGTCAATACCCTACCGCGAGATGCACAAGGACGGCGTATGCCGGGTAAGCGGCAAGCTGTACACCAAGACCGTCGTGTTCAACGACATCAATTACCATTTGGCGCAGAACGACGACAAGACGCAGATATTTGAGAAATACTGCGACTTCCTCAACTACTTCGATTCCTCCGTGTCCGTGCAGCTATCGTTCATCAACCAGTACGGCAACCCGGAGGAGTTCAACAAGTCCATTGACATCCCCCCGCAGGGCGACGCATATGACGACATACGCTCTGAGTATGCGGAAATGCTGAAAAACCAGCTTGCCAAAGGCAACAACGGCCTTATCAGGATGAAGTACGTCACGTTCGGCATAGAGGCGGACAGCTTCAAGGCGGCGAAGATGCGGCTGGAGCGCGTGGAGGCCGACATACTGAACAACTTCAAGGTGCTTGGCGTGTCGGCTTACCCGCTCAATGGCGCGGAGCGGCTTGAGGTCATCCACGGGCAGTTCCACCCCGACGGCAGGGACAAGTTCATTTTCGACTGGAAAGACCTCGCCCATGCTGGCTTGACGACGCAGGACTGCGTCGCGCCGTCCGGGTTCGACTTCCGGGACGGCAGGACGTTCCGCATGGGGGCGCACTACGGCGCGGTCAGCTACTTGCAGATTCTCGCCCCGGAGCTTACCGACAGAATGCTCGCCGACTTCATAGACCTAGACGCAGCCGTTACGGTCACGCTCCATGTGCGCTCCATCGACCAGTCCGAGGCGATAAAAACCGTCAAGCGCAAGCTGTCCGACCTTGAAAAAATGAAGATAGAGGAGCAGAAAAAGGCGGTCCGGTCCGGATACGACATGGACATCCTCCCGACCGACCTCGTAACCTACGGCAACGAGGCGAAGACGCTGCTTGAGGATTTGCAGAGCAGGAACGAGCGTATGTTCCTTGTCACCATGCTTGTCATGAACACGGCGAAAAAGAAGCAGAAGCTCGAAAACGACGTGTTCTCGGCGGCGGGCGTGGCGCAGAAGTACAACTGCGCGCTGGGCCGACTTGACTACCAGCAGGAGCAGGGGCTGATGAGCAGCATCCCCATCGGGCTGAACCAGATAGAGATCAAGCGCGGGCTTACGACCAGCAGCGTCGCAATATTCGTGCCTTTTACGACCTGCGAGCTTTTCCAGAGGGAGGAGGCCCTTTACTACGGGCTGAACGCTTTATCAAACAACCTTATAATGGCAAGCCGCAAGGCCCTTAAAAACCCGAACGGCCTTTTCCTCGGCACCCCCGGCTCCGGCAAATCGTTCTCCGCGAAGCGCGAGATCATCAACGTTTTCCTGCTCACGAACGACGACATAATCATCTCTGACCCGGAAGCGGAGTATTTCCCCCTTGTGAACAGGCTCGGCGGCCAGGTTATAAAGCTCTCGCCTATGAGCACGCAGTATATCAACCCTATGGACATAAACCCGGACTACTCCGACGACGAGGACCCGCTGACGCTCAAGAGCGACTTCATCCTGTCCCTGTGCGAGTTGATTGTCGGCGGCAAGACGGGGCTTGAACCCGTAGAGAAGACCATTATCGACCGCTGCGTCCGTCTGGTATACCGCGAGTACCTCGCAGACCCAGCGCCGGAGAGGATGCCGATGTTGCAGGACTTGTACGAACTGCTCCGGAAGCAGTCCGAAGCGGAGGCGCAGAGGATAGCCACCGCTCTCGAAATCTACGTCACCGGCTCGCTGAACGTGTTCAACCACCGCACCAACGTGGACATCGAGAACCGCATCGTCTGCTATGACATCAAAGAGCTTGGCAAGGGCCTCAAGAAAATCGCGATGCTGGTGCTGCAAGACGCAGTATGGAACAGGGTGACTGTCAACCGCGCCGCCAAGAAAACCACATGGTTCTATATCGACGAGATGCACCTTCTTCTGCGCGAGGAGCAGACGGCGGCGTACACGGTCGAAATCTGGAAACGCTTCCGCAAGTGGGGCGGCATACCCAGCGGCCTTACCCAGAACGTCAAGGACTTCCTCGCTTCAAAGGAAGTGGAGAACATATTTGAAAACTCGGACTTCATATATATGCTCAACCAGGCGGCGGGCGACCGTCAGATACTGGCGAAGCAGCTTGGGATATCGCCGCACCAACTGTCCTATGTGACGCACTCGAACGCGGGGGAGGGCTTGCTTTTTTACGGCAACACCATAATCCCATTTGTGGATAGATTTAGTCGTGAAGGCGAAATATATGGCCTGCTTACGACGAAGCCCAATGAGGTCAAAGCGGAGGCGGCGGGATGAGCATGATGGAGAAGCTGGGCGCGGCGAAGGAGAAAGCCGCGCTCAGGGAGTTTGAGGTAACTATAACGGAGACGCTCGAAAAGAAGGTCACGGTCATGGCAGGCGACCGGCTCGAAGCGGAGCAGATTGTGAACGACGAATGGGACGACAGCGTACATATACTCGACGACAGCCATTTCATCCGCGCAGAGTTCAAAGCAGCGCCGGTGAAAGCCGAGCGCCTTTTCGACAATGAACGCTGAATAGGAACGGAGGCAACGATGAACGACGACACGCTGAAAAGGTTCGCGGCGGCTATCACTGCCGCCGCGCCGGGTATCACAATGCCCGCTTCGGAGGTTGAAGCCGCTATAAAGGAACACGGGCTTGGGCATTTCATCCGGGGCGCGGGTGGACATGCGGCGGAACTTGCTGAAATGGCTGAACTCATGTCAAGCTTGGACGGGGGTGGTTAGCGGCATGGAAGCAAGCAGCCAACTGGAAGCCGACCGTGAAAGGCTGTCCGCGCTCATATGCAAATACACGGGGATATCCGCCAAACGCGTATACGGCTTCATTATCGAAAACGGCGCGGGCGAGCTTATGTCGTCGGGAAACATGCTTGCCAAAACGGAAGCGCAGAGGGAGAAGCTGAATAACCTTGCTGATTTCAAGAACCTGTATGAAACGGTAAAGGGCGCGGACAATAAAAAAGAGTACGTCCTTAGCAGCACAGAGGAAGCTATGGACTACTTCAAGCATTTATTCTCTGATAAAAACGACAGGGAGCGCGTGGTAGCGGTGTTTCTGGATGCCGCAAACAAAATCATAGCGACGAAGACAATGAGCGACGGGTCGGTCAACCAGTCACCGGTAAACCCCCGCGAAATAACGAGGGAGGCGCTGTTCCAAAACGCGGTCGCGGTAATTATGGCGCACAACCACCCCACCGGAGTGATAATCGCGTCCACATCAGACGTGGAAGCAACCGATAGGGTGGAGAAAAGCCTTGCAGCCGTGGGGATTGCGCTGCACGACCATATCATCGTCGCCGGCAGCACCGCTATTTCAATAGCTGATTCGGGTCGTCTGGGACTTGGCGCCATAATTGGTGAAATGAGCAAAGCGGCATCGCCCGTCAAGGAGGAAGCGGATGCGTATATGAAAAATGAAAGTCTGGAGGTGAATACCACGATGAGCGAAACCAATATAACCAACCCGGCCGGCACGGGCAGCGTTTCCATCCCCCTTGCCGAAAACGAACACGTCAAGGAGCTGCTCGGCATACTCCGCGACAACGGCAGGGACGCAAGCGGGCTGACCGCGCTGCTTGACCATGTTCAAGGAATGGAGAATTTTATCAAAACAGCGGAAAGCAAGATCGCTGACATGAAAGCCCAGCTTGACGAGATGAAGGAAGTGCAGGACCACCCCGTAAAAACCGCTCTGCAAAAAGCGATCAAGTCGCTTGAAGAAAAGGTTGCTGCGGTAAAGGAGCGCCTTTCCGAACTGAAGACGAACATAGTCGAGGGCTGCAAAAACGCCGTGGCAGCGTTCAAGGAGAAAGGCATTGCGGCGTTGAGCAATATAATGTCCTTCTTCAAGGTGAAAAGTTGTTTGCAGGCGATAAAGGGTGACACCGCCAAAACAGCGGCAATCTGCGACAAGACGGTCGGCAGAATAGAGGCATTCTCCAATGAATACCACATGACGGGCAGGCATCTTCGGAACATGGGCCGCGTACTGACCGGCAAGCCGCCAATCGACGCGGCGAAGGAATCCGGCAGGCTCGCTAAAGCAATTAGCGCGCCTTACCGCGCCGAAAAAGCCTGTATGCTCGGCATTATGAAAGCCGCTGAATCGGCTATTATGAAAATCAACAGCCTTGAACAGCGGATTGAGGCCAGGCGCGCGGAGCGCCCGCCAGCCGAAAAGAAACCGGGCATAATGGAGCGGTTGCAGGAAAAAAAGGAACTTATCAAGCAGAAAGAGCTTGAGGGGCCGAGGCTTGAGCGCGCGCCGAAATCGAAAGGGCTTGAAGTATGAGCAGGGACAAATATAGCGCACGGGACAGGGTTACGCTGAAGATGACGCGGGACGGCCTTACGGAACGCAACGAAGCGACAGGCAAGGACAGGCGCATCAGTAGCCGCGAAGCTGATTTTGATTTAGCCAAAGCCGAAACGCACGGTGAAACGCAGGTTTCAGGGCAATCAGCGTTGCATGAGCAGCACAGCAACCCCCATGCCGGCAGCAGATATAACGGAGGAGCAGACGATAGGATCAGCGGGCAGCATCAACAGAAATATGATAACGCTCATAACCCAACGCCGATACAGGGTGATAACGCCAAGCCTGCTGAGTCCCAATCGAATCATCAGCAGATGCCGCATGAGCCAAATTATGCAGCTTGGCAGCCACAATCGGCAATGCAGCCGGAATCATTCAGCCAACCGGAATCAACGAGCAAACTTGAACCGGCGCGACCGAGTGAATCGGTGCGGCATCCACCGGCAGTCAGTCAGTCTGAACCGTTGCGGCAACCTGAATCGACGCGGCAACCCGAACCTGCGCGGCAACCTGAATCTGCGCAGCAACCTGAACCTGCGCAGCAACCTGAATCTGCGCGGCAACCTGAACCTGCACGGCAACCTGAACCTGCGCGGCAACCTGAACCTGCGCGGCAACCTGGATCTGCGCGGCAACCTGAACCTGCGCGGCAATCTGAACCTGCACGGTATATTGAATCTAACAATGGCGAACAGCGAAACAGCAACTCACGACTTATGCATAATCATGAAACGGCAGAGCATACAGCGCGGCAAGGTATGGAGACGGCTACGGAAATCTCCGTTTCGGACAGTCCGGTCAATGCCGTCTCCGATGCTGCGCACATCCGTCAAGCCGTGCTGACCGGAAACACGCAGCCGCAAAGGAAAGGTCAAAACAGACTCAAGAATCGGCAAGTTACGTCTTTTCATCATAATAAGCAAACTGTGCTTAAAAACGAAACCGCCGAAACCATGCTTCTGCATAAGCCGCTTCAAGAAACGCAAGCAGTTGGGGAAGATATTTCTTTGCCGCCCGTTCCCCATGACATGGAAACGAGCGGCAAAGCATCCGATACTCGGAGCGGCAATGAGAAACAGCCAAAAAATGCTATTAAGGCAAAAATACAGCGGGAAGGCTACAAGAAGCATAATCAGCATCACGTCGTGCCTCTTGCCGCGAAGGATGATGGCGGGGCTGATCAAAAACCGCAGCCGAAGCAGGAACCGTCAAACGGCAATGCTGATTCAGATAATACGGATTCTGCTAGAAACGACGGCGGGCAACAGGAATCCCGCGAATCTGCGCCGCCTAAACCGAAACAGCCTAAGCCTAAGCCCAAGGAGGGTGACGTTCCCGATGCCGATGACGATGACGCAACTACCGACGATACCACGCCCCCCGATGATGCCGATCTCCCCGACGACACAGCCCCCCTCAAAGAGCAGGGTGGCTGCGGCGGTAAGCCCGAGAACAGCCTAAAGCCAAACAAGGACGGCAGATTATTGTTCACTGAAGACGAATCCGCGCCACAGAAGCCCAATAGCCGCAAGCTCGTCAAAGCCGAGCGGCAATTGGAGAAAACGGGCGGCAAGCTGGAGAAAGCGCGTGAAAACCTGCCTGTCAAGCGCAAGCCGAAATCAAGGCTTGTCTTCGACGAAAAAAAGGGCAAGGCAAAGCGCGAGCTGTATTTTGAGAAAACGGTCAAATCCCAGAAAGAGCATCTTAAAGGCCCATTGCCATTCAGACCCGTCAAGGCGGGCGTGAACAGCGCAATCGTTTTCGGGCATAAGAAGCTCTATCAGGTGCAGCACGAAAACGTGGGCATTCAGGCCGGTCACAAGGGCGAGATGATGGCCGAGGCCGGCATCCGCACCGCTCTGCGGCACCGCAAAACCGCCCCGTACCGCAGGGTGGCGAAGCTGGAACACAAGCTCATGAAGAAAAACGTCAACGCCGCGTACCGCAAGGCGCTTGAAAAGAACCCGAAGCTGAAAAGCAATATGCTCTCGCGCATGTGGCAGAAGCGGCAGCTTAAAAAGAAATACGCAAAGCAGTTGCGTGAGACTCAGAAAACCGCGCAGAAAGCCGCGAAAGCCGCCCAAAAAGCGGGGAACGCAGTGCAAGCGATGGGGCGCGCCATTATCAAGAACCCCAAAGTCGTCATTATAATGCTGCTTCTCGGATTCATTCTGATGCTCATCCTTTCCATGTGCAGCGTGATGGGGAGTTTCGGCATGAGCGGCTCGGGCGCGGTAGCGGTTACGACTTATCTGGCAGAGGATGATGAGATATATGCCGCGCAGGAAGCGTATGCCGAAATGGAGGCGGACTTGCAGGACTATCTGGATAACTACGAGACGCACAACCCCGGATATGACGAGTATGTCTATATCCTTGACGAGATGTGGCATGACCCGTACTCGCTGATTTCGATCCTGAGCGCGTTCCATGTCTACGAATGGACGCTTGACGACGTGCTGCCGACGCTTGCCATGCTCTTTGACCTGCAATACATCCTGACGGAGACTGTAACGGTCGATGTCAGGACGGAAACGGTGGACGGCGAGGAAGTGGAGTACGACCACTACATCATGACGGTCAAGCTGGAGAACTTCAACCTCTCCCACCTGCCCATCTACATGATGAGCGAGGAGCAGTTGGGACTGTACGCGATGTATATGTGGTCGCTCGGGAACCGGCCCGACCTTTTCCCGGTCGAACTCTACCCGAGGGCATCGTACTACAGGGAAGTCGAGGAGCATGACATACCGCCGGAATACCTTGAAGACCCTGTTTTCGCAGCCATGATGGAAGAAGCGCAGAGGCACATCGGGATGCCTTACATATGGGGCGGCTACAGCCCGATAACCTCTTTTGACTGTTCCGGGTTCGTCTCATGGGTACTCAACCAGAGCGGCTGGGACATAGGGCGGCTCGGTGCTCAGGGGTTGTACAATATTAGCGCCCCTGTGTCCGTATCCGACGCAAGGCCGGGCGACCTCGTGTTCTTCGTAGGCACTTACGCAGCGCCCGACCCCGATGGCGTGACGCATGTGGGGATATACGTCGGCGACGGGATGATGATCCACGCCGGGAACCCCATAGGGTTTACTTCAATCGAAACGGATTACTGGCAGAATCATTTCCTAGCGTTCGGCAGACCCTAATACCAATTTTTCAGAAAATGGAGGAAAACAATAACGATGAGGAACAAGATTACTATTATGCTCATGACGCTCATGCTCTGCATGGGCGTTCTGCATACCACGGCGCTTGCGGAGGAACTTGACGAGACTGCGGATATGCCGGAATACGTGGACGAGGTTGAGGTAAGTACTGATGCCTTTGCCGAGTCTGAGACGGAAACAGCGGAAACGGCTGACGATGAACAAAGCGTCGGAGACCCCGACGATGGGGATGCTGACGACGAAGACCTTAACGACGAGGAGCCTGATTTCCCTATCGGCACAGGCTTCAGGCCGTTCACGCCGCCCGGCACAGGCACGGTCATCGACAACGCCATAGACGGTGACGGCAAGGAGTTTTACACGATATCCACCCCAGACGACAACGTGTTCTACCTGATAATCGACCGCCAGAGGTCAACCGAGAACGTGTACTTCCTCAACGCCGTCACGGAGCAGGATTTGATTTCGCTCGCTGCGGAAAACGACAAGGTTATTACCGGCAGGCCGAACACGGGTACGGCAACAAGCCAACCGGGGCAAAGCGGGGAGGATGATGAGCAGTCCGATCAGGAAGAAGACGATGATTCCTCCGGCAGCAACATCGTTTTGTACTTGGTTATCATCGCAGCCGTCGGCGTAGGGGTTGCTGCGTACTACTTCAAGGTCGTAAAGGGCAAGAAGAACGCCGCGCCAGACGATGATTACTACGATGACGACGATAATGGCGGCGGCGATGACGGCTATGATGACGAGGATGACGATTACGGCAGCGACCCGCAGGGTAACGGCGATGACTACGGTTACGAGCCGGACGGCGGGGACGAAAGGGAATAACCCGCATGATTATGGCTTCGATGGGGACAGCGCTGTTCATCACGGCTGTCATGCTTGCGGCAAAAGAAATCCGTAGAAGACGTCGCGGCAAGAAATAATTGATGCACCACTATATGCGCCGGAAACCGTAAAAGTCTCCGGCGCATTAGCCGCATGTCGGAAAACTTTCTAGGACTTTTATCAAAATAACTGACCATTCCCGTTGCGATGTGGTACAATACCAGTCCCCGATGTTATATTGGAGAGGTTTGTTGAGATGGCAAAGAGCAAAAAGAAAACGCACCCGCATATAGAACAGAATAACGGCTGGCAGGATGACAGCTTCTATTACATTGCCGGGCACACATCAGGCGGGGCGGCCTATGGCATCACTTGGGAGGAAATGGGATTGAAGCCGTGGGATAACGACTATGACGATGAAGACGAAGAAATAGTCTGCCACCGCCATTACGAGTTTCTTAATAAAAAAGAGAAGGAACATATAGACAACAGGCTGCGTGAGGATTTTTCAAGGTATGTCAGCAAGTACAGGCGGCTCCCGAGCAAAGGCAAGCAGCAGCGCCTCATAGAAAGCGTATTTGAAACCTGCCCCGGCGGGCCGCTTCTGTATACAAAAGACTTCAACAGCATATACCGAAAACTGTGCAGGAAGCGCGAAAACAAGTTCATTCAAGATGGCACCCTGCCAAAACGCTTCACTCCAACTGAGCTTAATAACTGTTTTGAGCAAAGCGTGATGCTCGAAAGCGAACGGTTGATATTTAGGAAAATCACGCATGATGATTTTGACGACCTCGCCGCCATGCTACGCGACCAGCTCGTGATGGCAGCATGGGAGCATGCATTTACCGATGAGGAAATTCACAAGTGGATAGAAAGCCAAATCATAAGATATAGGAATCACATAGTCGGATACTTCGCCGCCATACTAAAGGATACAGGCGAGTTTGTTGGGCAGATGGGCTTGATGTGGAACGACTTTGACGAGATGCGCGCTCTGGAAATCGGCTATATGCTAAAGCGCGGGCATTGGGGCGTGGGCTTTGCCGCAGAGGGCGCAGCCGCGCTCGCGCAGTACGGGTTTACGGTCATAGGTATGAACAAGCTCTATGCCGCCGTAAGGCCGGAAAACCAGCGGTCAGTCCGCGTTGCCGAGCGGATCGGTATGAGCGCCGAGGGTACTTTTACAAAGCAGTACAACGGAAAGGACATGGAGCATGTAATCTACGCATTGAACAGATAGGCCGTATAAGAAACATAATGGATTTCTCTAGCCGCTCCGTCAAAATTTTATTGACAGGGCGGTTTTTTCCATTGCATAACCGAAACATTTAAGGAGGTAACACCTTGTATAGACTTGTAGTAGCTGAGAAACCGTCGGTCGCCAAGTTAATAGCATCCGTCCTGAACGCGAATGAGCGGAGGGACGGTTTTTTTATTGGAAACGGGCATATAGTAACATGGTGCGCCGGCCATTTGGTCGAACTGGCGCCGCCTGATGCTTATGACAAAAATTTCGCCAAGTGGCGTTATTCGGACTTGCCGATAATCCCGGCAGTGTGGAAATACATTCCGGTAAAAGGCAAGGAAAAGCAGTTGAAAACCGTTACAGACCTAATGAACCGCCCTGACGTGGAGTGCGTTATTAACGCTTGCGATGCTGGCAGGGAGGGTGAGAACATTATGCGCAACATCTACTGCTATGCAGGCTGTACAAAGAAGATGCTTAGGTTTTGGGTGTCTAGCGTAGAAGAATCGGCTATTAAGGCGGGGCTAGACAACCTCAGAGACGGCGCAGAGTATGACAGCCTATATAAAGCCGCATCATGCCGCGAACGTGCCGACTGGATCGTGGGATACGCAGTGACACGTCTTATCTCAATTCTATATGGAACCACCTTGACCGCAGGACGGGTGCAGTCCCCGACGCTCGCCATGCTGGTCAGCCGCGAAGCGGACATCACAGGATTTGTCAAAGAACCATTCTACACGCCTGCCATTGATACCGGGGAGATCACGGCATCGGGGAACAGAACTAAGGAAATGCGCGAAGCGGAGGCAATCCGCGCAGCCTGCGACGGCAAGAACGCTGCCGTCCAGTCCGTTGAGCGTCAGAAAAAGAGCGAATCGCCGCCTAAGTTGTACGACCTTACCGCCCTCCAGAGAGACGCAAACCGCCTGCTTGGATTCACGGCGCAGCAGACGCTGACATATGCACAGAGCTTGTATGAAAAAGCCGTGCTATCTTACCCCCGCGTTGACAGCAAGTATCTTGCAAGCGATATGCGCGGCACTGCGGCTAAACTTGCTGACTGGCTTCAATCCAATTCGCCATTTGCTGGCGGAATGCCGTTCACGCCCGACATCGACAGGCTCATTGACGATTCTCGCGTGACGGATCACCATGCAATTATCCCGACTGCCGGAATAATGAAGGCCGACCTATCCGCCCTGCCCTCCGGGGAGCGCGACATCGTGAACCTCGTCACAGTGCGCCTGCTCTGCGCCTCCGCTGAACCGCATACATATGAGGCAACTACGGCAGCTTTTGACTGCTGCGGTCACATTTTCACCGCAAAAGGCAAAACAATCGTAACCGACGGATGGAAAGCGATTGACGCGGCATATAAGGCATCGCTCAAATCGAAGCCTGAAACCGAGGGCGATGAGGACGAACCCGCCATGCCGGAACTATCAAAAGGCCGGACTTTTTATAGCGTTGCCGCGATGGTCAAGGAAGGAGCGACTACGCCCCCGAAGCACTTTACGGAAGACACGCTCCTTTCAAGCATGGAGAACGCTGGCAATGCCGAAGCATTTCAAGATTCCGAGCGGAAAGGGCTGGGCACCCCCGCCACACGCGCAGCAATCATCGAAAAACTTGTAAAGATCAACCTTGTCGAACGCAGGAAGAAAAACATCATGACGAGCGACAAGGGCAAAAACCTTGTAGCCGTGCTGCCTGATGCGCTGACTTCACCGCTGCTCACGTCTGAGTGGGAGCATCGTTTATCTCTGGTTCAGAAAGGCGAGTTGTCGGAAAGCGAGTTTATGGCTGGCATAGCGGAGTTTATAACGGCGATTGTTACAGAGTACAGCGCGCCGAAGCCGGAGTTTGCGGGATTATTCGCAAGCAAGACCGACGCTGAAACCCTCGGAGTTTGCCCCCGTTGCGGAATGCCTGTCCGTGAAGCATCGAAAGGGTTTTTCTGCGACAGCCGCACTTGCGGGTTCAAGCTCTGGAAGGATTCTAAGTTCTGGACCGCGAAGAAGAAGCCGCTGACAGCTCCAATTGTAGCCGCTTTGCTCAAAGATGGGCGTGTCAGTTTGAAAGGGCTGCGCTCTGAGCGGACGGACAAGGAGTATAACGCGACGGTTTCCCTTGACTATACCAACAGGCAGTATGTCAGATTTAAGATGGAGTTTGGCAGTCATCGTGGGTAAAGATAGGCATAGTGGCGGCATAATGCCGCCACAAGTGCTTTGCTGGTAGTTTACAAGCCTTACGATAATTATTTTGCATAATCACGTTATTGTGGTTGAAATCATTTCTATACTAGCGTATAATGGCGTTAAAGATTAACTTGTGAGGGGTTAACAATGCGTTGGCTTAGCCAGTAAGACTGATTTTCAGTCGAGCAACCGCCTTGCCCGGGGTTAATCTTTTTTTACCCAATCTCACCCTGCGTCGTGTAGATGTAGAGTAGATACTCTATCAGACTCTCAGAATACTTCTTTATTTTTGATTTCCCATAATCCACTTCATAGCAAAAACGCTGGTTGTCCCTTACCTTTTTATCTCTGCAAAGGTTTGTAAACGTAGTCATGGTAAAGCCATGCTCGGTGCCTATGCTAAATATCAGCGTCTCTTTTATTTTCTTTACAGCCTCTTTTGCCGAGTAAGGATGCGTATCGTTGACATCTTTTGGTACTTCGATAAAATGAACGCTTCCATCGGCATCATCGCTTATTGAAAACCTAATATCGGCCTCTTTGCTTTTTTTCGTAGAAACAAGTTTTATCGTCTGAGTAATAGATTCCTCGTTAGTATCTGATGATATTTTATCTTCCAGCATTTTCAGTTGGAACAGGCTTCGCGGGTTCAAAGACAAAACCGATGATTTTTCATCCGGGATGTTCGACAAGGCTACGAAGGCTGATACTTGCTTATTTAGCGGAAACTCCGGAAAATGTTTTCTGACGAACATATTGTAATTGCTCACGCATCGTTGAAAAACAGATGCAAACGTAAAGTCATATTCCGGCAAAAACGAATGTGTGCTTTTATTCCTGATTTCCCTGATATAGTTAAGGTTGGCTTTTGTGTAATCAGTAGTGCTGGTGAACACCTTTTCAATACATTCCATAAGGCCAAGCGTCTGGTTGGGGTTATGCTTGAAGTTTATCGCATTGATGTCATTCTCCCGCCTGATAATAAAGGCTTTCAGCAACAGTTCCCACGCATTGCAGACAAAGAAGCAAAAACCTTCCGTTCGATATTTGATTGTGGGTTTATTTACTATTTCCAGAGCAAGCAAATAGGCTTCTTCGGATTTTTCCAGTAAAGCATTGATGTAGCTGCCGATTTCTTCAGCGCTCAACTTCACGTTTTTAGTATCCATGACATTTTCCTCCAAATTGGCGAACGTAAAAGTACCTGTGTCTACGCGTCATACTACGTCTAGGAGCGTCCACATAATCGACAAGTCGAAGTATATCATGATTCCCCAGCATTATCAATCACCAAGCACTGCTAATCATAGGATGAGCAGTGCTTTTTTTATTTTCAAGAAAAAGGAGGACAGACCAAATGCAACAGGAAAGCACCCGACAGCGCCAAGGGCGCGATTTCACAAAGCATAACCATCTCGCAACCGCCGAAATGTGCGTCGAAGGCAATTATAATAACATCGACGGCATCATCGGCAACAACGACACTAAAGACGACACCGAAAAAAGGAAAACGCTCCATGACCGTTTGGAGCATTACAAAAAAGAAGCGGAGCGTAAAGCCGTCTCGGTGGACGGCTGCGAACCCCCACTGGAAAGAGAGGCTCGATAAGCATGGCAAACGATTTCAGCGCGGCAATCAACGAGATCATGCCGCTTGTAGCGGACGGCGACAAATCGAAGCCGTTCATCATCTCAAGGGACAGCGCCTATGGCGACTGGCAAGTCTGTTATCCGCACCCCGCCAAAAACGCCAAAATAATCTTCGACTGCCAAAAAGCGCACGACCCGTTCGCCGTAATGTTCACAGGCTCGGACTTTTCAAAGGGCAGCGGTTTTCCGTATGTATACGATGCCGTGCTGTGCAACCGGCTCCGTGTAGAATATTTCGCTACCAATTTTTCCTATGAGGACGAGGAAAGGCTGCCCGCGTTCCTCAGCTTCTTTGCGGAAAACACCGGTAATTTTTCACACACGGTCACGGCTTACCTGACCACGCTTGAGCGCCCGCTAGCCGCACTCGCCGAAATGTGTCCGTTTGACATGACGACTAATCACGAGGGCTGGAACTATAACGAGGTCTTAGCGGCCGACGCGATAGAATTGATAGAAAATGCCGTCCGTGATCATCTGCACATCAATGTCGATAACCCCGAACCCGAACGGCAAGCGCTCGGCGAGTATAAGGAATTGAACAGGATAAGCGTAAACCAGAGCGATATGATCCTCTCAGAAAACCCAGATGCAGAATACCGTTACATGGTAATCGAAAACAGATACACGCCATACTACAACAATTTAGGCAATAACAACATTTTTACGGGGCATACGAATGACTATCTTGAAGCGATTGACGAGTTTTCAGAAAGAGTGCAATACAACATTAGGTGCTTCAAGTCAAGCTGGGAAGCCTTTGCGGAACGAGACGAGGAACAAGATAAGCAAAAGTCAAGCCCCGCGAAAAAGCACACGCTTCAAGAGAAACTCGACAACGCAAAGCAAAAAGCAGCCATGAACGATGCCGCAAAAAATAACAATCGCGGCGACAAACCGAAAACACACGACGGGAGGGAGTAATATATTATGGCCGACCTATCGCAAGTCAAGGAACTGACTTCAAAACTGGAACAGGGCGTAAAGGATTTGTTCGAGAGCGACAGGTACATGGAATACCTGAAAACCATGTCACGGTTCCACAACTACAGCACGCGCAATACTTTGCTTATCTTTATGCAGCGCCCCGACGCAAAATCGGTGGCCGGCTATACCTCATGGAAGACGAAGTTCGGGCGCTATGTCAACAAAGGCGAAAAAGGGATAAAAATCCTAGCCCCCACCCCGTACACCATACGCGATGAAAAAGAAAAGCTCGACCCCGTCACGAAGCTGCCTATACTCGACGAAAACGGGATGCCCGTCATAGAGTACATAGAAAGGCAACTGGCGCGCTTCAAAGTCGTCCATGTCTACGATGAGGCGCAGACAAGCGGAAAGCCGTTGCCCTCCCTAGTCCAAGACCTGACGGGGAACGTTGAACAGTATGATGCGTTCATGGACGCGCTCCGCGCAGTATCGCCGCTCCCGATAGTGTTCGAGCCGCTGCCGGAAGGCATGGACGGGGTATGCCGCTTCGGTAAAGAGATCGCCATCCGTGAAGGCATGAGCGAGACGCAGACGGTCTGCGCCATAATACATGAGATGGCCCATGCAAAGCTGCACGACATAGAGCAATTAAGGCTCAACGACCCGGACGCAGCCCCGAAAGACCGCCGAACGGAAGAAATAGAAGCCGAGGCTACGGCATACTCGGTCTCGGCGTTTTATGGGATAGAAACCGGCGCAAACAGCTTCGGTTACGTTGCCACATGGTCAAAAGGCCGAGAACTGAAGGAACTCAACGCTTCGCTTGACACCATCCGCAAGGCCACGGGTGAACTCATAGATGCCATAGACGGCAAGTTCAGGGAAATCGCCAAAGAGCGCGGCATTGACTTAACTGCCGAAAACGCAGTTTCGCTTTCAAATAAACCTGAACCCGAACCGTATGTGCGCGGCGGGATAAGCAACGATAGTAAACTTGCTGCCGTTAGAGAGCGGTACGGCAAAAACTCCTTTGAGTACGAAACTATAAAACAGGACATGGAATTGACTTTCGATGAATATACAGCGATACTCGGCAGATTAGAAACGGAACTTAACAGGCGCGGGTATGTTGAATCGGAACATTCCGAACATACCCCACAGGATTTTTTGAATGATTATATTGACGAGGTAGATTTGCACCCTGCCACAGATGATTATGAAAAAATTGCTGATTTCATCGCTGAAAGAAGTAAAACTCCGGCAATCATTGCTCAACAATCGGAACCTGCGCTGAACCCTGCTATAAATGAGCGCGTTGTGAAAGACTTGCGCGCGCAGCTCCATGACTTTTCAGCAACGTGGTTTCATAACATCGGCGAACAGGATTTTATGCCCGTCAAGGGTAATCTTGTCATCGGCGAATATGATGAGGTCAGGGTTACGTTCGATGATAAGGGCAGCGTGATTATTCCGACGCCGGAAAAACAAGAAGTGCAGGTCGGCGATGTTTTGCTGATAAGCGGCAAAAAG
>Ga0099364_10002711_pt1 | contig 28079 bp, 29 predicted proteins | sample TergutTh196P3_FD_73070 | JGI IMG/M metagenome (GOLD analysis project Ga0099364, IMG submission 73070) | Microcerotermes parvus P3 segment gut microbial communities from Pointe-Noire, Republic of the Congo - Th196 P3 | ecosystem: Host-associated > Arthropoda: Insects > Digestive system > Gut ... | reverse complement strand
TTACTACAACACTAAACGCATGCACTCAGCACTCGGATATCTCTCACCGACAGAATATGAGAGGAGGACACTTACTTAAACGTCAAATAGGCTTCTTAACTTTGTGTCCAGAATTGGTTGACATCCACTGCGATTGCCCACGCACCACGCCGATCGCACGCCACGCCCACGTTCGCACTACCGAAGGCCGCTCCTCCCCGGGCGGCCTTCATCTTGTGTTATAATATAATAGAATTATTATATGTATGATATTTAAGAAACGGAGGTTGCATCATGGGTGCACCTGTCATGGATCTTTCGACGATGACACGCAACTGCCAAGTCACGGTTCCGGTAGAGTTTCGCCGTCTGCTCGGCATTGAGCCGGGCAATAAGGTGCTGTTTATCACGCGTCCGAATGGAGATGTGGTAATCGGTAACGCCACGGTAGCCGCGATGAGGAAAGCACAGGCAGTTTTCGCCGGTGCCGCAGCCTCCTTTGACTATCAAAACGAAGATGATGTGACCGCCGATATTATGGCTTCTCGCTATGGGAGTGACGCTTTATGCGAGTGATGATCGACACCAATGTCATCATTTCCGCCCTCATGTTTCCCGCATCAAAACCTGCCGATGTACTCGTGTGTGTTGCAGAAGAGCATGAGCTGATTCTGTGTGACTATATCGTCTCTGAAGTTGAGGAAAAGATTGCTCAAAAACGCCCCGATTTGGTTTCGGCAGTCAAGGTTCTTTTCGAGTCGATGTTATATCGGTGTGTTCCATCGACCACTTTCTCCGGCCATGTAATCTCTGATCCAAAAGATCAGCCGATCTTAAATGCTTCCCTCAAAGGTGATGTCGACGTCATGGTAACAGGCGACAAACATTTCAAGAAGCTCAACCTCGAAAGGCCACAGGTCATGAGTCCCGCCGAGTTCCTCGACACGTTCCGCTAGTCGCTCACGCTTCCGAAGGCCGCTCCTCCCCGGGCGGCCTTCTACGCGCCCTGCGGTAAAGATAAGGTGCTATAATGACCTCATGAACAGCATGTCTTTATCGCGCAAACTTGTTTTGATGGGGTTGGCTGCGGCGCTCGCCTATGCGACGACGTTGCTTATCCGCATCCCCATCTTTGGCTTTCTCACCTACGACCCCAAAGACGTCATCATCGTGCTCGCCGGCTTCGTCATTGGACCGCTTGCAGCGTGTGCTACCGCAGTTCTTGTGGCTGCACTCGAGATGCCGATAAGCGGTACCGGGCCGATCGGTTTTGTGATGAATGCTGCGGCCAGCTGCACGTTCGTCGGTATTGCAACCTTGATATATTGGCGCACTAAGACGCTCAAGGGGGTACTCATCGGTGTGGCTGCCGGCGGGCTGGCGATGGTTGCAGTCATGCTTCTGCTCAACTATGTGCTGACCCCACTCTATCTGGGCGTTTCGCGCGAACAAGTCGTCGCGCTTATGCTGCCGGTACTTCTGCCGTTCAACCTCATCAAGGGTGGCGTCAATGCCATATTGATACTTGTCTGGTACAAGCCGTTTCTGATGGGGCTGCGGGCAGCGCGGCTCATCGATGAAGAACAAGTCGACGAAAAAAAAGATTAGCCTATGTTTGAGACGTTTTTGCCTTACATGCAGATTGTGGCCGGGTGTGCCGGTCTGCTCGCTGGGGGCGAGTTTTTGGTGAGCGGAGCGGTCTGTATCAGCAAACGTCTTGGGTTGTCGGCGTTTTTTATCGGATTGACCGTTATTTCGTGGACAACCTCGGCACCGGAGATTGCCGTCTCGATCGATTCGGTACTTCAAGGTGCGGGCGACCTCACTATGGGAAATATCGTGGGGTCGAATACGGCAAATATCTTGCTCGTTCTTGCACTTACGGCGCTCGTTATGCCCATTGCTATCAAAAAGAAGATGGGGCGCAAGGACATATTCGTTATGGTGGGAACGGCTATCGCTTTGCTCATGATAGGTTTTATATTTGGCGAGGTCGGCCGCGTGATAGGTTTCCTGTTTCTTGCTGCACTCTTTGGATATCTGGCATTCACCTACCTCGCGGAAAAGCGTCGCGGTACGACCGATACCTACACGGCTGAGGAGGTCAAAGGAGCTAAATCGCTACCCCTTGCTGCCGTTTTTGTCGTTGGCGGCATCGGCGCACTAGTGCTGAGCGCGAACTGGCTTGTGTCCGGAGCAACCACCATCGCAGAGAACTTCGGTGTCTCGCAGGCCGTCATTGGCCTGACCGTGGTGGCCGTCGGTACCTCGTTGCCGGAAGTTGCTACCTGTGTTATCAGTGCGTTTCGCGGTCACAGCGAACTCGCCGTCGGCAACATCGTTGGCACGAACATCTTCAATATCCTCGGTGTGCTTGGTCTCACCGCCGCCGTTAAGCCGCTGGCGATCCATCCTCACATTATGTACATGGATATACCGTTCATGATTCTGTGTTCGGTTGCGCTGGCGGTGATGTTGCTCGCACGTGGCAAAATAAGCCGTCTGACCGGCGCATTTTTTCTCGTGGTATACGTCGGGTACGTCATTGCGAGCTATATGGTAACTATCGGGTGAACTCCGGGTTACACCTTCTCGCTACGACTCGAAACTGCCCCACAACTGACACACGTCCGACCCTTGCCCGATGATATAATCGAGCCATGACACAAGATACCAAATACGATACCCCTCCTCATACCCACGAATGCGGCGACTGTGCGTGTTCTCAGCCGATTAGCCTCGAGACGACTCAGCGCGTCGAGCGTCCGGTATGGCCGGTCCGCGACATCGCGCGTCTCGTCATTGCGTCATTGCTGACGGCTGTGTGCGTGTTTGTCGAGATGCCCGAACTCATCGCGCTGGCAGGATTTATCGCGGCGTATCTGCTTGCCGGTTATCGCATCCTGTGGCGTACGGCAACGAATCTTGCGCGCGGCAAAATCTTCGATGAAAATTTCCTTATGACGGTAGCCTCACTCGGCGCGTTTCTCATCGGCGAGTACGCCGAAGGTGTCGCGGTACTCATCTTCTTTAGCGTCGGTATGGTGCTGCAGAACAACGCGATTGCGCGCGCTAAGCGCTCGATTGCTGCGTTGATGGATATTCGTCCTGACCGTGCAACGATACGTACTGCCGATGGGTGGCAAAGTGTCGACCCGGCCGACGTGCCGATTGGCTCGATTGTGCAGGTCAAACCGGGTGAACGTATCCCGCTCGACGGTGTCGTGACCAGCGGTACGAGCTATCTTGATACTCGCGCGCTCACCGGTGAGGGTGTTCCGCGCACCTGTACGCCGGGCATTGAGGTGCTGAGCGGATTCGTTAATCTTGAGTCGACGATCGAAATCGAGACGACGGCCGCCTTCGCCGATTCTGCCGCCTCACGCATCCTCGACCTCGTTGAACACGCGCAAGAAAAGAAGGCAACGACCGAGCAGTTCATTACCCGTTTTGCGCGCGTCTATACGCCGATTGTGCTCGTCATTGCGGCGCTCGTCGCGGTCGTGCCGCCCCTGCTGGGCTTTCATACCTTTGAGTATTGGATCTACAACGCACTCGTCTTTCTCGTGATCTCGTGTCCGTGTGCGCTCGTGATCTCGATCCCCCTGAGCTTCTTCGGCGGCATCGGTGGCGCGTCCAAGCACGGTATCCTCGTCAAGGGTGGCAACTATCTCGAAGCACTGGCTCGCATCGAAGCGATGGCCTTCGACAAAACCGGCACGATTACGCAGGGTAACTTCGCGGTGACCTCGTTCGAGAGTGTCGAGGCCGCAGAGGCCACGTCCGCCACGCCTATCGCCCCCACCGAGCTACTCGCGCTTGCCGCGAGTGCCGAGAGCCACTCGTCTCACCCGATTGCAACCTCACTGGTCGTGTACGCGCGTACCGAGGGCGCAACGCTATCCGAGCCGCAAGACGTGACCGAGCGCATCGGTGGCGGCGTGCAGGCGACCGTCGATGGCCGACGCATTGCGGTGGGTAGCGCGGCATTCCTGCAAGACATCGGCACGACTGGCGTACCTGCTACGATGCCATCGACGGTCTACCTCGCCGTCGACGGAGTCTATGCCGGAAGGTTTGTTATCGAGGACGAGGTACGTCCTGACGCCGCCAACACGCTCGCTGAACTGCGTACATTGGGTGTGCACGATATCTATATGCTCACGGGCGACGAGGTGGAGATTACCGAGGCGATAGCCGAGCGTGTCGGTATCGACCACGCGCGTGGTGGCCTGCTCCCCGAAGACAAACTGACGCAACTCGAGGACATCATGGCCAGTGTACAGAAGCCGGCGACGGTCGCTGCTATCGGTGACGGTATCAACGATGCCCCCGTTCTGAGCAGGGCTGACGTCGGTATTGCGATGGGTGGCATCGGCTCTGACGCTACCATTCAAGCGGCCGATATCGTCATTATGAACGATGACCTCGCCAAACTTCCGCTCGCTATCAGGATTGCGCGCAAAACGCTCGGTATTGCCCGACAGAACATCGTGCTCTCGCTGGGAATCAAGTTTGCCATCATGGGACTCGCGCTTTTCGGTATTGCGCATATCTGGCTTGCTATATTTGCCGATGTTGGCGTGGCGCTGATTGCGCTGGCCAACGCGATGCGTGCCCAAAGGGCGTAGCGGACACAGCGTGTCCCCAAAACCTCGCTGCTCTACCGTATCTGCTCCAAATCAAGTAATGCCTGTTTCACATCTAATCCACCGGCAAAACCGACGAGTTTGCCCGATGAGCCAACGACGCGATGACAAGGCACAATAATAGCAATAGGGTTCTTGTTGTTAGCTGATCCGACTGCACGCGCGGCACGCGGGCGACCTACCGTCGCCGCAATCTCTCCGTAGCTACGAGTCTCACCGTACGGGATGGTTGTGAGCGCCTCCCACACACTACGTTGAAACGGAGTACCACAGACAATATCGAGCGGCACCTCAAACACGGTGCGTTTCCCTGCAAAGTATTCATCGAGCTCTGCGTGTGCCTGCGCCAGAATAGCACGTGCCTTTGCTCTCTCACTTTCAGACACTGCGTTTGTGTCGACCGCCATCTGGCGTTTATTTGCGGTAAACGTCAGTCCACAAATTCCACAATTGGTTGCCGACAGGTGCAAAACTCCAGTAGGTGATCGATACTTCGCACAAACGAGAGGTTTTGCACAATCATCGGTGGATTTCGACATAATGACTCCTCCCCAAAAGACATCGCAAGATACATGATACGGTATTGGTGCGTTAAGAGCGAGGTATCTTGTAGAGTCACAGATCGTTAACTTTCTCCGGGTATGGTGAAGATACGGATGAAAGGATAACGATGAACCACCGTAAGCGTCTTTTGATAAGCATCATATGCGGCGTGCTTGCTGCACTTTGTCTCGGGCTGTTCCTATATAGGACCTCCACTGCAACCGCACGTGAACAGGCACGATTATTCAACCGTTTTGGCGGTACGACGGTGCAGGTCTGCGTGGCGAACCGCACGATTCAGCCGGGTGAAAAAATCACTGACGGTGCCGTCACGACCGAGGAGTGGCCCTCAGTACTCTTGCCGGACGACCCCATATTGGATTCCGAGCGCCACAAGGCGGTTGGCAACAGTGCGAGTACTGTTATCTTGCCCGGCGAGCCGCTTCGTTCCGGACGTATCGACGCGACCCCCATCGCACTCGACAGCGTTCCGTTAGGTATGCAGGCGATAACAATCCCGACCGATCCGATACGCGCGCTCGGCGGACAGATTCGTCCAGGCATGCGTGTTGATGTGTTGTGTTCGAGCGGCAGGGGAGATATTGAACTACTTGTGCAAGGTGTCGAGGTCTTGGCGCTTAGCAATGCACGTGACTATGAAAGTGCCACGGGGAATGCCGGTACTTCACAAGGATTGTTAGGCGGACGCGCCATCGAGGAGATTCGTTGGGTCACGCTCTGCATACCGCAGGAAAACGTGCAGCAAATCGTTGCAGCCGCCAGTGAAGGCAAGGTCTATCTGACCTTTCCCGGTGAAACGTTGGGGCGCTGATCATGGTTGATATTCTTCTCATCATTTCGAGTGAGCCGGAACAGTGCTGCGCTTATCCGCTTGTACACGGCTGTGAAATTGCAAAGTCGGTCTATCATTTCTCAAAAGGAACCGACTGCCTCAACTATGTCGAATCGCTTCCACTGGATACGACGATAGTTGCCCTTGTCGACGCGCGCGTTGATGACATTGCCCCACTTAACGTCGTTAATGCACTTCATGATGCACATGGAAACATGCAAGTTGTTGCGTTTCTTGCCGACAATGACGAGCGTATGATTAACAACGCAATGCTGGCCGGTGCGCGCTGTGTCGTTGACACTGCGTGTACGCTCGAAGACCTCAAAACCGCTATCACTAAGGTTGAGCGGAGTGGTCGTCCCGTTGATACTCCAGATGTGGAAACACCGGAACTAGGCGAGGGTGCAGGCGTGCGCATTGCGGTCGTTAGTGCGCGTGGTGGCTCCGGCAAGTCGTACGTTGCCACCTTGCTGGCAGCTACGCTGGCACAGAGTGCAAAACGTACGCTGTTACTTGATGCCGACATTCAATTCAGTGATCTGGCACTTATGTTTGGCCGGAGCGAACCGATGAGCGCGCATGATATGCAGGGCTTTTATGCCATGAAACCAGAAGCATTTACCAAACTTAGCTCACCAATTGCCGAAAACCTCGATCTTCTGCGTTTTGAGCCATCTCCGGAGCTTGCCGAAACCTTTGCTGCCAAGCTCTCACCGTTGCTCAAGCTCTGTGCACACGGTTACGACGCAACAATCATCAACACGGGGTCGTTCTGGACACTTTTCCAATCAGCACTGCTCGAGTCGTGTGACTGCGTCATCGTTGTGAGCGACCATCGCCTGCCCGGTATTAAGGCGACGCAGGGTCTCAACGAGATACTCGATCGTATTCAGGTGCCTGCGGCTCGGCGACTCTATCTCATCAATGCGCACTCCCGCCCCGGCCTTTCCCTCTACGATATCGAAAAGGCACTCGCCTGTGAAAACGTCTTTGCGTTGCCCCGTATGTCGGAAGAATTCTGTCTTTCGGTCGATGCGGGCGATCCCTGTCAGGCACTACGCGAGTCCGACGAATATGCAAACGAACTTATGCGGATTGCCGAGTCTGTGGCGACGATAACGGGACTTCCTTTACACGATGCGCAGGCGATGCACCGGCGTGTTGCGCAAGGGAGCTGGCTGAAACGACTCTTCTCATGAACGACGCCTTCTTATGAGTACCGTATGTGACAAAACGATGCGCGATAAGTTGCGCGAGCGCCTCTACGAGCGTATCTCGCCGGAGCAAATTACCCGTGAGGTTGCCCACGATGCCGCTCTTGCACGCAAACAGATATTTGCGTATCTGCAGCAGATACTTGCGGCCGGTGCTGTACCACAACTTGCGCCTCATCAACATAGCGCAGCTGCTCAAGAGGTTGTATGTGAGATTCTTGGCTTCGGTCCCATCGACGAGCTACTCGCCGACGAACACATAACCGAGATTATGGTTAACGGAGCCGACTGCATCTTTTTCGAGCGCGGCGGACGTCTCTATCCTTCAAGCGCTACCTTTGAAGATGACGAAGCGTTACGTGGGATTATCGACAGGATTATCTCTCCGCTTGGTCGACGTATCGATGAACAGACCCCTATTGTTAACGCGCGACTTGCAGAAGGTCATCGCGTGCACGCGGTTATTCCGCCGCTTGCACTCGACGGGCCGACGCTGACGATTCGTAAGTTTCGCTCGCGCATCTATTCGCTCTCAGAGCTCTCCACGTTGGGTGCGTTGCCGGTGTGGCTTGCACAACTACTGCACTGGGCCGTGCGTTCGCGCCTCAACATTGCTGTGACCGGGGGTACGGGCAGCGGGAAAACGACGCTGCTCAACGCGTTGTCGCTTGAGATACCCCACGGTGAGCGCATCATTACTATCGAAGATTCGGCCGAGCTCAAGTTTCATGCCCACCCCCACGTCGTACGTCTCGAATCACGCGCAGCCAACATCGAGGGAAGTGGTGAGATATCGATTCGAGACCTCGCTATTGCGAGCCTGCGCATGCGTCCTGATCGTATCGTCGTCGGTGAAGTGCGTGGCGCCGAAGCACTCGAAATGCTGCAAGCGATGAACACCGGCCATGACGGCTCACTCACAACGGCACACGCAAACTCGCCCCACGAGCTTGTTGCTCGACTGGTTACGATGGTCGGCTATGGCTCCGACATGGGTACCGACCAGATTACCTCACAGATTACCGCGGCAATCGATCTCGTGGTGCATCAGGCACGACTGAGCGATGGCTCGCGCAAAATCACCTCGGTCTGTGAACTGATCGCTGATACCGATACCGGCTACAAAGTTGTCGAAGTAGCGCATTTTAACCAAGAAGGCGTTGGCGATGACGGAGTCGTTGTGGGCGAGATGAGTCTAAATAAAGAACCGGATTTTCTTGCATCAGTGGTGGCGCGAGGAGTTGCGACAGAAGAGGAGGTTGACGCATGGAAGTGCCTGACACGTTGATACTTCTCAGTCTCGGACTTAGCGCCTGTAGTGCGGGTGCGCTAGCATGCGGGATGTTCGCTAGCATGCTGTGGCGACGTGCTGAGACAGTGCGAGGCAGACACGACTCGCGCAGACAGCTCGGTATCGAAGTGCCCATGGTCTCGCGTCGGCAGCGACACGCGCGACGTATGCAGATTCCGAAGTGCTGGCAATCGTTGGCGACACATCTCGACCTGTCACAGCAGCGTAAAGCACAGCAGTTCACAACGCAGCTGCCCGATGCACTCGACCAAATTGCGCAGGCACTTGAGGCCGGCCTTTCTCTTGCGCAGGCTATCGAGCGAGCAGCTTACTATGCGCCCGAGCCGATACGTGAAGGGCTCAAACATGTCTATTCGCACCTAAACACGGGCTACAGTCTCGAGGATGCTTTTGCCCATCTTCGGAAACGATATCCAAGTCCGGAGCTCACATTGGTCTATTCCGGCATCATGGTGCAGAGTCGACTTGGCGGCAATATGAAGCAGATGCTCCAACGATGCGCGCGTTATTGCCGCCAGTCCCAAGCACTTTCTCGTTCGCTTAAGACACAGACGGCACAGTCTCGACTTTCGCTGCGAGTCATCCTGTGTGCGCCGTTCGTGTTGCTTGCGGTGCTCAGCCTCTTTATGCCCGGCTACGTTATGCCGTTATTTACGACTGGGGCTGGTCGCACAATGCTGGTCCTTGCCATCGTGTTAGATGTCATTGGTCTACTGTGGGCGCGGCGTGTTCTGAAGGTGTCGTTATGAGCGTGATAATAGATATCGGTATACTTGACCTTGGCACGATACTTCTTACGGGGGCGTTAGCCGGTTTGGCGGGGGGATTGATTACCCAGGTAGCTCTCTCTTCGCAAATCGCCGCCGGTTGGAAGATGCAGCGTACCCTTCGTACCCTTCGTGACACACATGCATCGCAAAGCGTACTCAAGTGGGCACAAAACCTCGAGAAGCGCACTGGATTACATAGCGTGCATCTGCTCGTTGGTGTGTTGATGCGACGGCAAAAAAAGCAGGATATCGACGAGATATCTCGTGAGCTACCTAACATGATAGACATGATTACACTGAGCGTGTCGGCAGGTCTTTCATTTGACAAAGCGCTCCAGTCATATGCACAACAGAGCGACACAATTTTATCGCGCACGTTTGGGCAGGCGCTGACCTACTGGCAGACCGGCTTAAAGCTGCGCAGCGAAGCACTGGATGACGTTGCCTCACAACTTGAAAGCGAACAAGTCAATCGATTCGTTGCATCAATTCAGCAGTCGCTTACGCTTGGCACCGCACTCGTGTATGCACTCGAAGCGCAAGGAAGTGAAGCGCGTGCTGCACGTAAGGCCTATCTCGAAACGCAGATTGCCAAAACACCCGTCAAGATGCTCCTGCCCATGGCAGCGTGCATTCTTCCCTCAATGTTACTGCTTCTGTTGGGCCCGGTTGTGCTCGACATCATGAGGGGACTTGGTTCGGGTATGTGATGGAAAGCAATCACAAAGAAAGGTTGTGAAGGAATGTGCCGTAATCGGCAGGAGAGGAGTTATCGTGAGAAAAATGGGAAGTCTTATCAGAGATAGTCGCGGTCAGGGAATGATCGAATACGCAGTCATTATTGGGGTTGTCATTGTCGTGGCGGTTGCGTTGGTCATCTTGTTTGGTAGCCAAATTGAGGCACTGTTCGACAGTGTCACCTCTGCGTTGGGTGCGATTTAAAGGTGACGCGTAACGCACACATCTTTTTTGCACTTTTGCGCGATCGACGAGGACAGGGCGTCGTCGAGTATGCAGTGGTGCTCGGTCTTGTGCTGGTTGTGCTGGTCTTTGTGGGCACGCTCTTTCGTGACATGGAAAAAAGTGCAACGGAAGGAACACACGCTCGCACCTTTGAGCGTGCGCCGTATACGATGTCGAGTTCGGGAGGAGCAAGCGGTCAATGGATCAAAGACATTCTTCTGCGCTAGCCGCTCTATCGACGTGCTCGCGTAACACCCGCTTACGTCATCGTGTCGGTGTACTTCTGCGCTCACATCGTGGACAAGCGCTTGTTGAGGCACCGGTCACTATCTTTGTGATGTGCATCATCGTGCTGATGGTGCTACAGCTCGGAGTGTGGTTTCGCGCATACATCATGGTACACGCGATTGCAGCTGACATGTGTCGTATCGTCGCTGTTGATACCGGGACGGTTTCGAGTACGGTACTCCACGCTTATGCATACGACCGCCTGCAGGCACTTGGGGGCGGCAGTGCGTTTATGGTGCCAGGGTCGCTCGTTGTTGAGAGCGGCGGAACATCGCGTGGCGAGGTCAGTGTGACAGTGCGCGTTAGACAGGAAGCGCTTCCGCTCGTCCGTGTTATCAGCGTTGGTCTCGTACCGGGCGAGCTGCCTGTTTCCTCAACGTCACGGACTCACGGTGCTCAGCAGGGTGTCGCGGGTTCGCCACGTACGGCACCGGATACGTTTGGGAGCGTGACGCGATGAAAGGGAAGAGTATCTTTCGTGACGAGCGCGGTTCGACCTCACTCACCATCATCATTGCGCTCGTGCTCGCTCTTGCGTTGATGGCATCGTGTTTGCAGTGGTACTGGACCAGTTCAAGCAGTACCGATATCCAGACCGTTGCCGATCTTAGTGCGCTGGCAGCCGGTGATGTTGTTGCGCACTCGGTCATGCTTATACAGACGCTCGATGCATTCTTGTTGACGCTTAACCTGTTTGGCTTATTGCTTCATACGATCGTGCTTGTCGCGGGGGTGGCGGTAACCGTTACGGCACCGATTGGTGGTGCGGGAGCACTGCCGTTTTTAGAACGTGCCATTGAGTTTGACCGCAAGTTTTGTGAGACGCGCAAGAAGGTTGCCCAAGAGGTCAAAAAACTCGCCGAGGCCATCAATGCGGCAACGCCGGTGTTGGCGATGGCACACGGCACGCGGGTTGTCAACGAAAATCAGGCGTTACTGAGTGCCGGTAACGGGAGCGAGTATGTGGGTATCATGCTACCGGCACCGCTGACCGGCACCGTTACGCTTACTAATGATCCGGAAGGTCTCGGTGAGCAGCAGGAGGAATGGCGTAATCACGCGCAGGAAAACAAGGAGAATGCGCAACGCGCTGAGACGTTGCGCGAGGATCTTGAACGCGCTATCGACGAATGCTTTCGGCTTGACATATACAAAGAGCCGTCAACGCAGCGAGCTTTTTGGAATCCGTCACAGGCACTTGATGATTATCGGCGCGAATGGGAACGCATTGCGAAACGTCCCACGTCGACTCCCAATACGCCCGTTGCCATTGACGATACGGCGTCTACTCGCTCGACGTTGGCGTCACGTTATCTCGACTACTATGAGCAGCTTGGGCGCGAATGGGGGCCGACAGTTCTCGATGCTATCGGCACCCCACCTTTGGGCGATGCGCCGATGACACCGCAGTATCTTGACCTCAGCACTCTAAGTGCGCCCGTATGGGACCAGACAGTACGTTTGCTTACGCATGGCCCGGACGAACGTAAAGCCTATCATCAGCGCACCGATTGTTTTGGGCTTTCGAACGCGCAAGGAACGCTCGAACGAGTGCGGCTCGCCACCGTCAAAAATGATCTCGATCATCCACCGTGCACTCACTGTTCGCCGCCCCACTGGCGCTCACCTCAGATGCTTGAGGACAATGCACGTGCATTTATCGAACAGTGGAATCAACAGGTCGTCGCTATCCTTGAATACGAACGTATCCGCGCGCAGATCGAAGAAGAAACCTCACACATCAAGACACGCACGACCTCGTCTATCGATGAGATAGTGAACATGGCAAAGGGGTATCTCGCTGGTAATCGGCTCATTTACGAACCGGCCGGCGGGCGTGGTGTGTGGTCCATGGTCATCAATACGTCTTCACGCACACTTCCTGACTATACGCTTCCAGCTCTGACAGGCGCCGGTGAGGTTGAGCTTGGCCAACAGATTGCACTTGCGGGTGTGCGCCTTATGCCGTCGGAAACCGAATCGACACTACCGAGCTTTCTTGCCGATGTCGACGCAGGTACATCTTCGAGCACGGGATTGGGTGGGGTTGTGCGTTCAATGATGGGCGACGATAGCTTTATCGTTCCCACGGCACTTGCGCTCTGGGGGACGTCTCTCGATGTGCATGGACGTGGCGCCGCAGGGCTGGAAAAGTGGTCGAGTGGTTTGCCGTGGGGTCTTGACGCCATCGTAGGAAGAGGGCTTGAAGCAGTGTTCCGAGAAGCACAGATGACCGCGCCCGATATGCGCAAACCGATTCCGACGCTCGTTGCGGTCAGTGACGTTGGCTCACCTGATAAGGCCGGTTTTGAAGGGTCGTTTGCGCGTTCGCTTGCACAAGGCAAAGAGATGTTGGAAGCTACCGGCGGAGCAAGTTCGTTTGGCCTGAAGGTGCAGGTCGATCAGGCACTGCAAGAACTCTCGACAAGTGCCGGCGACAAAATTGCCAAACTGTTCGATGTAGAGATTTTAGGTGTACGAATCCCCTTGCCTTTCTCTTCGCAACTGGCATGGCTCACAAGTGGTGTTGTTGAGGGACTGTTGCGCCGTATGACCGATTCACTCTATCGAATGCCGGACGTCACATGGTAGCGCAGCTTATACAAAGGCTATACGCACACATGCGACGCATGACAGGGGGCATCGCACGGTCCCAACGCGGTTCGCTGAGTGCAGAGATGGCCGTTGTTGCAGGAGTCTGCGTCGTTGTCATGGTTGTGATGTCGAACATTTGCCTTTATCTTGTGCGTGCAGCGCAGTTTGAGCGTATTTCGGGTGAGGTGGCGCGTAGCTTGAGCGTGCCGGGACGCTCGGCACAGGAAGAGATTGAGCGCGCAATGGGCTTGTCTGCCGACGGCGCTATCAGCAGGTCACAACAGTTTCGTGTGACCGGCTCCCAAGGTGCGGACGGTGGCGTATGCGGCTCGAAGACCGTTACATTTGAGCTGGAGTATCAGCCGCTTATCTCACACATCGGTGTTGGTCGTCTTTCCGTGACGACGCCGGTGTTGCGCCGCACAAAATCGTATCAGGTGCCGACGCTTGGATACGAGCCGGATCAAGGGGATTCACCATGATTGGCACGATTACCTGCGGAGAGCTTTCCTGTGAGACAGTCTACGCTGTCACATGGGGTGCGCGTTTACACGGCCTGCACTGTTACACTCATGGCGATATGGAGCACCGGCAGCTTTTATTGCGTCCATGTCGAGGTGTGCATACCTACGGCATGAAATACGCGCTCGACATCGCGTTTCTTAATCGTGATAACGAGGTACTCCGCGTAATGCGGCGCGTGCGCCCCCAGCGTATCGTCTGGGGCCCACTGAATACTCACTCGGTAATAGAACGCTCGGCCTGTCCGGGCGCATGGTACAAGGTCAAAGATCGATTAGAGGAGACGATATGAAAAAATGTCCGGTATGTCGTGCATATGCCACAAGCAGTGCAGCGACGTGTTTCGAGTGTCTGTACAGCTTTAACCACATGACATCGCTTGAGAGTAGCAACACAATTGAAAAGACGGTAAAGCGTGCGCTCGGTTTCGAAATTCCCGAACAACAAGAGGTGACAGCTCCTGTGCCCGCCACATCGCCGGCATTCACCATCAGTGTCGAGACGAGCGATGCGGATGCCAAAATCCTTATCAACGGCGTGCAGGTACACACGCACCACAGGTATGCTGAGAGTTATGGCGCAGAAAAGGACCGAGCACGCGTTATTGAAGAGGTCGAAAGTCAACCTCTTTTCGAACTTGCATAGCCTCGCATGAGTTATAATGGTCCTTCGTGAAACAGGAGGATACACGTGGCAAAGTCAAAGTTTGAGGCACTTGATGACGGAAAGGTACGGCTCACGGCAACGGTTGATGTCGCTACCGTCGATGCCGTAATAGCGAAGATCTACCGCGATGCAGCCAAAAAGTACAAGTTTCCTGGGTTTCGACCGGGTAAGGCACCGCGTTCGGTAGTGGAGAAAGCCGTTGGCACTGAATACGCGGGCGTGATGGCAACTGACGAGGTCATCAACGCTTCGTTTCCGCAGCTCATTGATGAGGCTGGTTATCGTGTGATAGGGCGTCCGAGCTTTGATGAAGAGGCATTCATCGAAGAAGGCCAAGACTTTGTGTATACCGTTGAGTTCGAGGTACGCCCTGTCTGTACGCTTAAGAGCACAAAGGTGAAGGCAACGATGCCTCCACGCGAGGCGACCGACACCGAGGTCGATGCTCAGGTCGACACAATACGTGGCCGGTTTGCGCAGCTCAAAAAAACAAAAAGCCGCACCATCAAAGACGACGATTTTGTTCTGCTCTCGTTTACCTCGATGATCGATGGCGAACCATACGAAGGCAGCGAAGTAGAGAATTATCCCTACCAGCTGGGCAAGAACATGATGCCACCGGAGTTCGAGGAGGCAATCGTCGGTGCGAAGCCGGGCGATACCGTTGAGACCGAGTTTGTTCTCGAAGACAGCGGCGAAAATACCGAGTTTGCCGGTAAGACGATTACCTTCAGTATCACGCTCCATGAAATTCAGGCTCCCGAGCTTCCCGAGGTCAACGATGACCTTGCTCAGATGTCGGGATTTGAGAACGTCGAGGAAATGCGCGCCGAAATCAAGAAGAGTATCGATGACAAGAAAGCGGGCTCATACGACAACGTGTTGAGACAACGCTTGGCATCGGCACTTGGTGAGCAACTGAAGGGCGACATTCCCGAGGTGCTCATTGAGGCGCGCGCAAACACGCTCAAGCGCGAACTTGCACAGATGCTTCAACAAAATGATATGACGCTCGAACAGTATATCGCGGCTACCGGCACGGCACCGGAGGAGTTTGAAAAAGACGTCATCACGCAGGCCGAGATGGCGCTCTCTGAGGAACTGGCTCTTGAGGCACTGGCACGTGCCGAAAAACTGGAGCCGAGCGACAAGGATATTGCGAAAGAGTTCGAGAAGATGGCGAAAGAGAGCGATGTGACCGCAGCTCAGATGCAGGAACGCTTTGAAGAAGCGGCGCTCATGACGACGTTGCGTGATGATCTCGCGCGTCGTAACGCGGTCGAATGGCTCGTCGAACATGCCGAGATTGAGATTGCCGAGGAGGCGATTTAGATGCACATCGATACGCGTATAAGCACACCGAGTGCGAGCGCACGAACACAGGGCGCCCACCGCGACGCACATGCGGCCTACGATCAGCTCGTGCCGATGGTCATCGAACAGACGCATCGCGGTGAACGCAGCTTCGATATTTACAGCAGACTCCTCAACGAGCGCGTTGTATTTTTGAGTGGCGAGGTCAACGAGATATCGGCCAATCTTGTCATAGCACAGCTGCTACATCTTGAGAGTGCCGATCCCGCGAAAGACATCTCACTCTACATCAATAGTCCCGGCGGTTCGGTCGTTGATGGGCTGGCCGTCTACGACACCATGCAGTTCGTCAAGCCCGATGTGGCGACGTATTGCGTAGGACAGTGTGCTAGCATGGGCGCCGTGCTGTTGGCGTCAGGAGCCCCCGAAAAACGCTTCGCGCTTCCGCATAGCCGAGTACTCATTCATCAACCATGGGGTGGCGCGCAGGGTCAGGCCGCCGATATCGAGATCCAGGCGCAGGAGATTTTACGCCTGCGTGAGGAGCTCAATCACATCCTCGCTAAGCACACCGGCAAACCGGTCAAAACTATCTTCAAGGATACCGACCGCGATAACATTATGGATGCAAAAGCGGCTAAAGAGTACGGGCTTATCGATCAGGTGTTGGTGACCCGTGGATAACGTGCGTATTGTGTGTTCATTTTGCGGAAATTCCGCAACCGGTCAGGTCTTTTCGGGTCTTGACGAAGCCTACCTGTGCGAGTCGTGCGCGGCCGAACTTGTGCTGACGATGGCCGCACTTGAAGAGCAGGCTGCTCATCATACGCACCATACGGAAATCGCCGGATCTGCGCTGAGTAGTAAGGGTGTTTTGGACACTGATACCGCTTCTGCTACCTCTAATCCTGCACCGACTTTACCGCTGGATAAGGTGCCGACACCTCGTGAGATACACGCATATCTCGACGAATACGTCATCGGGCAGGACGTCGCAAAAAAGTACCTGTCGGTTGCCGTGCACAACCATTACAAGCGTATCGCGTGTGGTACGCTTGGCGATGAGGAAGTCGAACTCGCCAAATCGAATATCTTGTTGCTTGGACAGACCGGTACCGGTAAAACATTGCTGGCGCAGACGCTCGCGCGTTTTCTTAACGTGCCGTTTGCTATTGCGGATGCAACTTCACTGACCGAGGCAGGTTATGTGGGCGAGGATGTCGAGAACATCTTGCTCAACCTTATTGCGGCTGCCGACTCTGATGTTCCGCGCGCGCAGCTCGGCATTATCTATATTGACGAAATCGACAAGGTCGCGCGTAAGGCCGAAAACCTTTCAATCACGCGCGACGTATCGGGTGAGGGCGTTCAGCAGGCGCTCCTTAAGATTATCGAGGGCACGGTTGCGAGCATACCACCGAAGGGAGGGCGCAAGCATCCACAGGAGAAGCTTACGCAGATTGATACAACGAACATCCTATTTATTCTCGGCGGCGCGTTTGTCGGGCTCGATAAGATTATCGCGGATCGCATCGGCAAGAAAGGTGCCGGATTCGCTGCTGATCTAAGCGGACATGAGAAGCGTGAAAGCGGGGAGTACTTTCAAAGTGTGCGCCCCGAAGACTTGCATGAATTTGGTATGATTCCCGAGTTCATCGGGCGTGTACCGGTCATCACAAACACCGAGGAACTGACCGTCGAAGATCTCGTGCGCGTATTGACCGAGCCCAAGAATGCACTTGTCAAACAGTATCGTGAGCTATTTGCTCTTGAGGGTGTCGAGCTCATCTTCCAACCGGCGGCACTTAAGGCCATTGCGCACCTTGCACAGGAACGTGGCACCGGTGCGCGTGGCCTACGTGCCATCTGCGAGGCGCTGCTGCTCGATTTAATGTACGAGATTCCCGGTGCCGGCGCAAGCTGTGGTACGGAAAACCCGATAACGAAGGTCACAATCACCGCAAAGGCGGTACGTGGGGAAGATGAGCCAAAAATTACGCGTCGTGCTTCGCGTAAGACAGCCGATACCACACGCACGATGCGCAAGGCATCGTAACATGGCGAATCCTCCGCACGATACCATGCCACCAACGCTCAGCTCCCAGTATGACCCGCATGCCATCGAGCAGATGCTTTTCGACAGCTGGATGGCCGGGCACTACTTCGAACAAGATGCAGCTGAAAGCAAGGCGACCGGCCAAGCATCCTACGTTGTTTCGATTCCGCCGCCGAACGTAACCGGCTCGCTTCACATGGGCCACGCGCTCAACAACACGATTCAGGACGCGCTTATCCGCTATCATCGTATGGCGGGGCGGCCGACACGCTGGGTGCTCGGCACCGATCATGCCGGTATTGCGACGCAAAACAAGGTTGAGCAAAAGCTCGCCAAAGAGGGTAAAACGCGCTTCGACGTGGGGCGTGACCGCTTCATCGAGCTGTGCTGGGAGTGGCGCGACGAGTACGGCTCAACCATTGTTGAGCAGCTCAAACGTATGGGCTGCAGCTGCGATTATACCCATGAGTGGTTCACGATGGACGAGCACTACCAAAAGGCCGTACGCACGACGTTTGTCGAGTGGTTCGAGCGCGGCCTTATCTATAGAGGAAACCGTATCATTAACTGGTGTCCGCGCTGCACTACGGCACTTTCTGACATCGAGGTCGAACATGAGGACGCGGATGGCAGCCTGTGGCATATCCGCTACGAACTCGACGAGCCGACGACGCTGCCCGATGGCACTACGATGACGCATGCCGTCGTTGCAACGACACGTCCCGAGACGATGCTCGGCGATGTGGCGATTGCGGTGCATCCCAGCGACAAGCGATACAAGGGCCTCGTGGGCACGACAGCGACGCTGCCGCTCGTGGGGCGAAAGCTCACGATTGTAGCCGATGAGTATGTTGACCCGGAGTTCGGCACCGGTATGGTAAAGATTACACCGGCACACGACGCGAACGACTTCGAGATTGGCGAGCGCCACCAGCTTGAGCAGGTAAAAGTGCTCACCGATACCGGCACTATCGTTGACGAAGAGCCGTACGCAGCATACGCGGGGCTCGACCGTTACGAAGCACGTAAAGCTATCGTGCGTGACCTCGAGGCGGGGGGCTATCTCGTTGAAATCGAGGAGCACGCACATGCGGTTGGCCACTGTTATCGCTGCCATACCATCATTGAGCCATACCTGAGCGAGCAGTGGTTCGTTGACATGAAACCGCTTGCCGCACCGGCCATTGAGGCGGTACGTGACGGGCGCGTGAAGATTCATCCGCAACGCTGGGAGCAGGTCTACTTCCACTGGATGGAGAACATTCGCGATTGGTGTATCAGCCGTCAGCTTTGGTGGGGACACCGCATCCCCGTCTTTTACTGCGATGCGTGTGACGAGATGATGGCGAGCATGACCGACATTACCGTGTGTCCGAAATGTGATGGCCCCGTGCGTCAAGACGAGGATGTGCTTGACACATGGTTCAGCTCGCAGCTGTGGCCGTTTGCGACATTAGGGTGGCCCGACGATACCCCTGAGCTGGACTATTTCTACCCAACCTCGACGCTTTCAACGGCACGCGACATTCTTTTCCTGTGGGTTGCACGCATGATTATGAGCTCGATGGATTTACTCGATGGCAAGATTCCGTTCAGCGATGTCATCATCCACCCGACCGTCTTCAACAAAGAGGGCAAGCGCATGAGCAAGTCGCTCGGTACGGGAGTTGACCCGCTCGATTTGATGGCCGACTACGGAGCCGATGCGATGCGCTTCGGGCTTATGCTGCAGGTTACCGGCGTGCAGGATCTCAAGTTTGACGATGAGAAGTTGCTTTCGAGCCGGAATTTTGCGAATAAGATATGGAATGCTTCACGTTTTGTCCTGATGAACATCGAAGATGGGGCGAGCGCACTACCGGACTCGGCGCATCCTACTTCGCTCGCAAACCTTTCGATAGCTGATAGGTGGATACTGTCGCGTCTCGCCAACCTTACCGAAACGGTGACGCGCGGTCTCGAGGCATTCCAATTCGGTGAGGTAGCGCGTGCACTCTATGAGTTCTTCTGGTCGGAGTTTTGCGATTGGTATATTGAGTTTGCGAAGGGGCGTCTTCAGGGCGACGACTCGGCTGACCGTGCTCAAGTACAGCAGACACTCGTCTTCGTACTCGATAATGCGCTACGGTTGTTACACCCCTTTATGCCATTTCTTACTGACGAGATATGGAAGACGCTACCACGCGAGGCGCACGACGAAGCACTCGCGCAGTCTATTATGGTGGCACCATGGCCAAACGCAGCCGAATTCACCCACCTCATCGACCCTGACGCCGAGCACGCCATCGAGCGCATCAAGGCGGTAGTGACGGCAGCACGTGCGGTGCGTGCACGGTATGGGCTGAGCCCGCGCACGGAGCTTACGGCCATGGTCAATGCATCGAAAACGGACGCCGAACTTCTCGGAAAGAACACCGCGCTCATCACCTCGCTCGGCCGGCTGGAGAGTTTGGCGGCATATGAGGGGCTCGAAAAGCCTGCGCAGGCGAGCGTGACCGTTGCCGCAGGGCTCGAGATTTATATCCCGCTCGACGCTCTCGTTGACTTTGATGCTGAGCGCACGAAGCTCGAAAAGGAGCGCACCAAAACCGCCACCGACCTCGAGCGTTACGAGCGCAAACTTGCCAACGAAGGTTTTCTCGCAAAGGCCGCACCTGAGATTATCGAGAAAGATCGCGCCATCGCCGCCGAGCTTACCGAGGTGCTCACTCGCATTGACGAACAGCTCACCGAACTTGGGTAGATTCTTGGGAGTACTGGCCGTGAATTTGGAAAGAATGCAATGAATGGTTGGTTCGTAGTCAATGCATCGTTGCCTTCCGACACTTTTATCGAAACGGAACAGGCGTTAAAAGCGGCTGCAGAAAAGCACGATATTTGGTTGGAACAAAAAACCAACGAAACACTTCTTGCCTTTTGGGGAGGTGCGCCTAGAACATCATTTTTCAAAAGAGAAAACATTCCCGATTTTGTTATTTTTTGGGACAAAGATGTACGTCTTGCTGCATATCTTGAGCAGTACGGAGTGAGAGTCTACAACTCGGCAAGAGCAATCGAACTTTGTGATGACAAAAGCCTCATGTATCAATGTTTGGCGGAACATAGTATTGCGATACCAAAAACCGTTATTGCACCTCAAGTGTATGCAGCAGGTAAGAGCAGCGAATGGATGTGGCTGGAGTCGGTTATTGAGGAATTGGGGTTTCCTCTTGTAGTTAAGGAGTGTTTTGGCTCATGGGGCGAACAGGTTTATCTTATCGATGATGAATTTGCCTTACGTGATTGTCTGACTTCAATAGATGAGCGTCCTCTGCTCTTTCAAGAGCTTGTGGTAGATAGTTTTGGCTGCGATACTCGTATTCATGTGGTGGGTTCTCATTGTGTTTCGGCCATACGCCGTACATCACCGTCAAATACATTCTTGACCGGTAGGACAGCGGGCTCATGTGTGGAGCCGTATCAAATAAGCTGTGAAGAGGAGGAAATAGCACTTCGTTGCATCGCTGCGACCGGTCTTGATTTTGGATGTGTTGATTTGTTTTGTGGGGATATTCATAAACCAGTAGTTTGCGAAGTTAACTCAAATGCCCAATTCTACGGAGCTGCTCACAATGAGAATTCGGTCGACGTAGCTACGCATATTATTCGACATATCTCCGATGACATGAAGGATGGACTGGGTGTAATAGGAATCAAAGAGAGGTTACATGTCTACAGCTAATAACAACAATAACACGGCCACAGACAACAGTTTGTTTGTGGATAGCACGAAAATGACGCCCAGTACGCTGGCTCTCAATGCTGTGCAGGTGCAAAAGTCCTGGCTTGAGGAGACGACACAGTTTCACGAAGGCGAAATTGTGCGTATTGAGAGTCCAGCGCATAATCTTGACGAAGAGGCGATTTTGTTTTGCACAGGCGCCCCTCTTCCTGAGAAAAATAACTGCCGCCTCACGGTCAGTCTATACGAAAGGCTTGAGTTGGGTTCCGATAATGAGATTTTCATTAAGCCGATAGAGAAGCAACAGATGTCGGTCATTCTTCCTCAGCGTATTGATGTGATTAAAACTGGAGAGATTACTGTTTCGCCCCGTGTACACGCATGGCTTATGCGCGAACCGCATTTTGCGTGGTATCGCATTCATAATCAAGAGACTAACATGATTCACGTGGCGCATCGAGATTCTTTTATCGCTGATAAAGGATTGTCTGATACTGAGATGAAGCTTAATCATTGTCAGCGAAAGTTACTTGGGATTAATGCAGATGCTAAGAAGGATGGATGGCGGCACCGGGCCAATCTCTGTGTTATCCCCCTTGTTCAAAGCTCGAATGTTTCTCTCGTCGCCTATCAAAAAAACAATCGTTGGCTTAGTCGTAAGGTGGGCGATTTCTTCATTGGGAGCGCGTCGCTTACCTTACAGAGTATTCGCCCGTATGTCTTCGATGAAGATGCCGATATCGTTCGAATATCGAGAACCAGTGCAGGTCTTTTGGGGATTGAGGAGACCGATCTTGTCACTATTTCATATGGCGATTACTCTACAAGGGCGCGCGCATTCTTTTTTGAAAATTTTGATGATGACAGAGAGCGAACGAAGGCCACGCTTACTCAAAACGCGACATTGCAGGACGGGCTTCAGGGTATAGCGGTAGGCATACCGGTGCGGCTACGAAGAGAGCTTGGGCTCCCCACCATCAAGCATACGGTAATAGTGAGCCGAGATACAGGATTTTTGCTCAGAAAACATATCAATTCCCAAATACTCCCACTTGCTGCATTCTTCCTCGCGCTTATTACGACAGTCGGTGTTTTTGTCGAGCTCGAGGTACTTGCCGTCGGCATAAAAACTGCGGTTGGCGCGCTGCTTGTTAGTCTTTGGCTGCTCGTAATAGCGATTTTTGTCTTGTTCTCCGGTTTGCGTAGTCGCGTTAAGTAGCAAGACCGATTGCTATGATTTCTGATAAACAGAAGAGGGAGGCTGGGAAAGCGTTAGGTATAAATCTCAGTCTTGAGGAAGTTCGTCTACTTGCTGAAGAGTTCGGAAATCCTCAGAACACATTTGCTTCGGTACGCGTTACGGGTACAAATGGAAAAACCTCGACAGCACGTTTAATAGGCGCACTTTTACTGTCCGCAGGGCAAAAAAGCGGGCTTTTTGTTAGTCCTGGTATGAAAAATCCTATTGCTGACATTACCGTAGGAGGGGAGGATATTCGGGAAGACAGGCTTGAAAGATATCTTTTGATGGTGCAAGAAAAAGCAAAAAGTTTGCGGTTGCGGTTAACTGACTTCGAGATTATGGTTCTTGCATGTCTTCTTGTCTTTAGAGATGAGAGAGTCGATTTTGCAGTCATTGAGTCAGGGCTTGGAGGAACATGGGATGCGACGGGTGTTGTTACCGCCTCTGTGGCTGTTATTACGGGAGTTGCTCTTGACCACACCGAAGTTCTCGGCGAAACGGCTGAAGAGATTGCTCGTAATAAATCACACGTTATCTGCCCCGGCTCTAGCGTTGTATTGGGAGAGGGAGTTCGTGCTGTGGAGGATATCTTTTTGAAACGCGCTAAAAAGTTTGGGGTCCACCCTCTCTCCATCACTGAAGACTCTTATCGTGTATACGATAGCGCCTCATTCGGTAGCCACTTTGACATCATCACTCCGCATGCAATTTATGAAAATCTGTGGCTTGCCGGCCCGCCATACCAGCTCAATAACGCCACCGTCGCCGTCACGGCAACAGAGGCACTGCTCGGCCGTACTCTCGACCCCCAACGCGTGCGCGATGCGCTTGCACATATGACCTTTCCCGGCCGCTTCGAAATTCTCGCCACCTATCCGGATGGTACCGCGTCCGTCATCTTCGATGGCGCACATAATCCCGAGGCAGCGCACCACCTTGCCCGTGCTGTCGAGCACGCAATCGCACAGGGGGCTCTGCGCGAAAAACCTCTCTGCGCACTCGGTGTTCTTACCGACAAAGACCTCGACGGCATCATCTCTGCTCTTGCACCGGTTGTCCACGCGTTTGTGCCTCTCGCCGTCGAACAGCACACGGGTCGTGCTCGCGCCGCTACCGAACTTCACGATGCGTTTGTCGCGCACAACGTGCCTATCAGCGACGAACCGGCTACTTCGCTTATCACGCCACGTCCACCATACCCCCTGCTCATAACTGGCAGTTTAACACTTTATAGACATGCGACAGACTGCCTCGATCAACACTAGCCGTACCGTCACTGCGCTGTCCCGCCCTGACCCGATTTTCTCCCCAATCCACAGTTGCGTGCAAGTTTGACAGTTTTTCTCAACATTTTAATTAGTCTGTTACAATAAAGACCAGTTCTTGCACGTACCGTTTACGGTATGGTGTTTGCGTATGCGATTACACGCAGGAGGAATTATGGCAGGGAAAGTAGCGTTTGAGCGTGAGGCCAACGGCTATGCGGTTGCGCAAGTCGATGCGTACATCGATACGTTGATGTCTCATTACGACGAACTCCTGAAGCATTATGAGGCCCTCCAGGCCGAGGTCGAGCAGGCAAAAACTGCAGCAACGAGTGGTGCGACAAGTGCCACCGATGCGTCGACGACGCCGACACAGAGCGACTACACAGCAGAAGCGCTCGAACTTCTTAATGAAACTACACAGGTCGTTACCGGCGTGCGTAAGGAGGCGCGTGCCAAGATGGTCGGTCTCATCGATCAGACATCGGGACACGTCCGTCGTCTTGAGGATACCTTGCAGGAACTCAAGGATGAACTTGCACATACCTATCAAACTATCGAAGAAAAACTCTAGGTGCTCATGAGCGGATTCAGACCACAGAGTCTCGACGATATTAACAATCAGTTCGGTACCCCGAGCGTGCCCGGCATGCCCGGTGCCCCCGGCGTGCCACCTACGCCTGTTCCGCCGATGCCCACGGTGCCAACGCCCGACGCAATCGATGCGCTTCCTTTGAGCGACGATATGGCGCGTCTGCAGAGTGCGGCTGGCTTGCCGCCCGTGCAACCACCCGCGGCGCAGCAACCTCATACCGATCTATTCGCGCCATACCCGCAGCAGCAGCCTGTCGCCGGTATGCCGACGCAACAGATGTATCCGCCACAGCCATCACCCGCAGCTCACACTCCTCAACCTGACCCCTTCGCTGCTCAGCAGATGCAGCCGCCGCAATCGCAGCAGCTACCTGCTGATTTCGTGCAGTACGATGCTTATGGCAACCCATACGATGCGTACGGCAATCCCATCGTACCTGCCGCAGCATCCAAAGACGACGATCCCGGCTGGCTTGTGCCGATTATGCGTGCGATTGGTATCGTGTTGCTGGTGGTGGCCGTTATCTTTGCAATCGGCGCTGCCATTGGTTTTGCGACTAACAACGAGCGAGGCGTCGACCTTGGCGGCTACCACATCTACTACATGCGTACCCAAAGTATGGAGCCCGACATTCCATTTGGTTCGCTCGTTATTGCGTCACGGGCAACCGAGAGCAACATCGTCGTTGGGGACAAGGTTGCCTTTATGGTCGAAGGCAATCCGGACGTGTTTGACTTAGCTAAGGTCGTGCGCGTCAACAGTACTAACGGACGCCTCAACTACATGACCCTCCAGCCATCACAAAGTGCAGATCAAGCCGTGTCGCGCAGTCCCGCCTCGGCTATCAGCGTGGTACAGTTCTACCTGCCCGATGTCGGGCTTGCCATCGAGCTTTTGATGGCGAGTATTTGGTGGATTGCAGGTGGCTTTGTGCTTGGAGTCGTGCTGTTGATGATCTTTAAGATTGACGAATAAGGAGCTACGTTGGCCGGACTTCTTGGACCTATCCTCTCAAGCGGCGCGTTCCGTATGGTCTCGCTGGCTTTGGGCATTCTGTGCCTCGTTATTACGCTCGCACTCATCTATTGGTTGCGCCAAGATGCAAAAAGACGGAGTGCCGGTGCGCTGGTGTGGACTGGGGTTGCGCTGGCCATAGCAATTATCGGTGCGCTGTCAGGTTTTGCTTTCATGAGCTTCGGATTCGGCCCCGTAGGGCTCATCCCGTTCGTGCTCGTCTGCTGTCTTATCATCATATATGTGGTTATACGCCCGGCTGAATTTACTGCCGATGCACGCGAACGTGACATGTCGCTTCGCCTGCTGAGCGCTGAGCTTGAAAGTAAATCGTGCCCCCGATGTGGCGCCGGCATAGAGGCCGAATTCCTCATCTGTCCCGAATGTCTGATTGAGCTACGTCACAATTGTGACTACTGTGGCCGTCCCGTTAAGCCATCGTGGCAGGCGTGTCCCTACTGCCGGAGTCGTCAGCAAGGGGGTGCAGCGTCGTCGAATTCAAAGTCGCGGCCGGCGCGCACGCGCAGTTCTTCGCCATCGAACGCCGGTGCGAATACGGATAAAGGTTCGAGTGCAGGGGCCGGCTCCTTCGGCGACCTTGATCTCACGTTCAACTAACGGCACCATGAGCGCCGATCTCGAACGCATACGTCACTCGACGGCGCACGTCATGGCTGCGGCCGTACACGACCTGTGGCCCGAAACCCGCTTCGGCATCGGTCCGGCAATCGAAGACGGCTTCTATTACGACTTTGACTCGCCCCACACGTTTACGCCCGATGATCTTGAGCGTATCGAGCAACGCATGCGTGAAATCATCGCCGAGGGCATACCGTTTGAGTGCGAAATCATCAATGAAAGCGACGCACGCACATTGCTTGCGAACGAACCTTACAAGCTTGAACTTATCGATGAGCTTCCCGATGACGAAGACATTAGCGTCTATACGAGCGGCTCATTCACTGATCTGTGTCGCGGTCCGCACGTGACCGACACGAGTGAGCTCGGTCATTTTAAGCTGACCAAGCTCGCTGGTGCGTACTGGCGTGGCGACGCGAGCCGTCCGATGCTTCAACGTATCTACGGGACTGCATGGGCGACCGCTGCCGAGCTTGAGGAATACTTAACGCGCCTCGAAGAGGCTGAGAAGCGCGATCACCGTAAGCTAGGCCGTGAGCTCAACCTCTTTAGTTTCGACGAGCGCGCCGGTGCCGGTCTGCCACTTTATCACCCGAAGGGTGCACGCGTGCTGCGTCTGCTCCAAGATTGGTTGCGCGAGGTGTTGCTGAAGCACGGCTACGTTGAATCCATCACGCCGCACATATATAAGCGCGATGTCTGGGAGCTGAGCGGCCACTGGGATAACTATCGAGAGCACATGTATCCCTTCCAGATTAACGACGGCGATGAGGACCACCCGCGCTACACCGATTACGCTATCAAGCCGATGAACTGCCCTGGCCATCTCATGATTTACGCGAGCGACCTGCACTCTTATCGAGATTTGCCGATTCGCATGTTCGAGTTCGGTACCGTCTACCGTCACGAGCTTTCCGGCGTTGTTCATGGGCTGCTACGCGCACGTGGCTTCACGCAGGACGACGCGCACATCTTCTGTCGCGGTGACCAGGTGCCCGACGAAGTCAACCGTATGCTCGACCTCGTTGACTACGTGATGACGACCTTTGGCTTCACCTATACGGCCGAGCTTTCGACGAAGCCTTCTAAGGCGCTCGGCACTCAGGAGACGTGGGACTTTACGACCGGCATCCTAAAGGACACGCTCGATAAGCGCGGTATTGAATACGAGATTAACGAAGGTGATGGCGCTTTCTATGGCCCGAAGATTGACATCAAGATACGTGATGCCATTGGGCGCGAGTGGCAGATGTCGACGATTCAGTTCGACGCCCTGTTGCCCGAGCGCTTCGAGCTTGAGTATCGTACGGCCGAGAACTCTGTCGAGCGCCCCTACATGATTCACCGTGCCATCCTCGGCTCGATGGAGCGTTTCTTCGGCATTTTGATCGAACACTACGCAGGCGCATTTCCCGTGTGGCTCGCGCCGGTGCAGGCTACCATCATCCCCATTAGTGACGATCAACTTGAAGCGGCCGAAGCGGTCGCGGCCGAGCTTACAACGACAGGCGTACGCGTCGAGATCGATGCGAGCTCCGAGCGCATGGGTGCCAAGATCGCAAAGGCGACGGCGCAGAAGGTGCCGTATATGCTGATACTGGGCAAGCGCGAGGTCGCAGATGGCGTTGTCGCCGTACGCCATCGCACCGATGGCGACCTCGGCACGATGAGCGTTGCTGCTTTTGTCGCTTCACTCGACCTTGAACCAAGATAACAAAGTTTGCTACACTAAAGAAGGTAGTTACGAGCAAGTCAACATAACGCGACATGCGTTTTTTGCATGAAATGAGGGCAACATGAGCACAACTGAGAAAACCACACGGGGGGGGGGGGCCATGGCAAAAAAGGCGAGGGCCCTTTTTTAGGAGAACCACCGCC
>Ga0099364_10002710_pt1 | contig 28081 bp, 30 predicted proteins | sample TergutTh196P3_FD_73070 | JGI IMG/M metagenome (GOLD analysis project Ga0099364, IMG submission 73070) | Microcerotermes parvus P3 segment gut microbial communities from Pointe-Noire, Republic of the Congo - Th196 P3 | ecosystem: Host-associated > Arthropoda: Insects > Digestive system > Gut ... | reverse complement strand
ACATTGCTTGAGCAGAGCGGAAAATTAACCCCCCCATCCGATATTCGTAAAATTCAAGCGCCGGATGATGCGTTTGTTTCATTGGTTGAAGCTGATTTAATCAAAAAAAGCCAAGCAGTTAAAAAAACGTTGACTATCCCCTCTTGGTTAAACGAGATAGCGGAGAAAAAACATATCAATTTTTCAGGTACATTGCAGGAAGCTCTTATTCAAAAGTTAAACATCAGCCAATCTCAATAACCCGATTGAGCTTAAAGGCGAATAACGGATCAACAAACAAAGGAGAGCCGAAGCTCTCCTTTGTTTTCTATAATTAGTGTTTTCTATAATTAGTAGTAACGGCGGTTGCGATTTTAAGTTATAATATGCAGTATCTTTACGGTGCTGTTTGGTTCATGCGTACGTAATTTCTGCTAAGGAGATGGGATGTATGTGGAGGAATTTTAAGATTAGAACCAAAATGCTGGTTGGCTTTGCCCTGGTTTTGACGGTGTTTGTAATTTCGGTAGTCCTGGCGTGGTCGTACCTGAACGGCATCAGGGCCGACAGCGAGTATATCACCAGCAAGGCAATTCCGGCGCAGGGTTTGTGTATAAACATTAACAATGCCGTGTACGAACTCTTTATGGCGATGCGCCTCTTCCAGGTCGACGAGTCGGCGGAAAACGCCGCCGACGTCAGGCGATGGATGGCGGACACCCAAAAAGCTATGAACGACATATCGGCCATGAACACCACGTTCCCGGAGATACAGGTCCTGCAGCACCAAGCGAACCAGGTGCTTCCCAGGGTGAGGGAATACCTGGCCAGCATCGAGCGGAGCCTGACGGTCACCGTAAGGAAAAACGAGATATTTGACGTTTTGGTGACCGCGGCCAACAGCTTCACCCAGGCGATCGAAGATTTCAAGGACGAGTTGATAGAATACGCCAAAGTAGAGGCGGTGACGGCTGACGCCGACCTGCGCGTGAAGCGCCTGGACGATATCGGAGACGCCGCCGATTTGGTTATGGAACTGGCGGAGGTGCGCCGCCTTTTCCAGGCCGCCGTGTCCGCCAACGACCTGCCCGCCCTGGACGCGCTCCTGACCAAGCTCGAAGGGGAAATCGGTCCCGGTATTACGGCTCTCAGGGGGAAAATCGGCGTTCGTGAGGAAGAGCGCAAGCTGGACAACGTCTACAGGATGATGAGCGACTACCAGACTGCGGTACGGGAATTCATCGTGAGGAACAGGGAACTGGAAAGCATCACGCAGGCCCGGTCACATCTGGTCGCCGAGGTCAACAAGGAAACTTCGAGTTCCATCGAATTGACCCAGGAGCGAATAATGGAGCTTTCAAACGAGAGCCTTACCGACGTGTACGGCGCGCTGAGGGTTCTGTTAGCCTCGGCGGTCACGGCTGTTTTGTTCGGTATAGGGATAGCGTTTCTCATCTCCCACACCATAGCGGTCCCCCTGGCCATGATCGTGGGGCTGGCCGGACGCGCCAGCGACGGTGACCTGACCATTGAGGCGAAGGACTTCCACTATAAAGGCAAGGACGAGCTGGGGCTTCTTGTGGACTCGATATCCGCGATGATTGCGTCCCAAGAGGAAGCCTTGAAGCGCGTGTCCGACGTTTCCCATAACCTTGAGGAGAGTTCGGTCAGCCTTGCCGCCATTTCGGACGAGTCCATTTCGCAGATGAACGAGGTCAAGATCGCTCTGGATCAGGTGTCCACGCTCAGCGAGAGCAACGGCGCCGCGCTCGAGGAGTGCAACGCCGGAGTGGAGGAACTGAGCGCCGGGGCCGACACCGTGGCCCAGTCCGCAACGGACAGCGCCGCTTTCATCGCGCAGACGACCGACGCGTCCAACAAGGCCATTCAGACCGTAAACAAGGTTATTCACGGAATGCGCGACGTTGACGCGAACTCCAAGGAAAGCGAAGCTAAAATCAGGCAGCTTGTTTCCTCCGTCGAGAACGTCAGCAGCTTCGTCTCCGTCATCACGGGAATCGCCGACCAGACCAACCTCCTAGCTCTCAACGCCGCTATCGAGGCGGCGCGGGCCGGGGAGGTCGGGCGCGGTTTCGCCGTTGTCGCGGAAGAGGTGCGCAAGCTGGCCGAAGAATCCGCGCGCGCCGCGCAGAACGTGAACGGCATCATCACCGATCTCCAGGGCGGAGCGCACGAGAGCATCAAGGCGACCACCGAAGCGGGCCGTATGCTGGGGGATACCCTCGTCCAGGCCGAGCAGGCCCAGAGCGAGCTGAACAACGCCCTTACGGAAATGAACAAAGCCAACGACTCCATTCAGAACATCGCGGCCGTGGCGGAGGAGCAGGCCGCCTCCTGCAAGGAAGTCGCCTCCGCCATTGACAGCGCCACCAGGTCTACGATGGAGGTTGTCGAGACGATATCCTCCCTGCGCCAGGGGGCCGATTCAATGGTTCAGATGTCTCAAAACGTGGCCGAGCAATCCGGCGGCATAAGCGAGCACGCCGGAGAACTGACGGAAGTGATGTCCGGCTTCAAGCTGAATATCGACGACGGCGCGGCTAAAGCCTCGGGCAAACAGAAACCCAAGGCGCTGAAGGCGAGATAACAGGTAGGGCGTCCCGCTTCCGGGAAACGAACTAAAATGACGGGCGGATGGAAATCCGCCCGTTTTACGTTTATAATCGACCTGAAGTACGGCTATGATACCAGGTTGCAGTCAAACGAATGTTGATCTGGGCCTTAAATACTTGTCAAAGCTGCTTTTAGCTATTCTAACCTTAGGTCTTTTATTTCAAACTGGTATGAGAGGGGATGTTTTATTGAGTCTTGAAATGTTCGTTCAGAATTTTTTCAACGCGCTTGGACTGGGCGCGCTTTACGGCCTTATCGCCGTCGGTTACACAATGGTGTACGGCATATTGCGGCTCATCAACTTCGCGCACGGGGATATATTCATGCTTGGCGCGTATTTCGTGTTCTTTGCCACCATCCAATACAAACTTCCCTGGGCGCTGGGGGTGGCGCTGGCGATAGGAGGGGCGACGCTGTGCGGCCTTCTGGTGGATAGGATCGCTTACCGCCCCCTTCGCGGCGCGCCGCGGATATCGGCCCTGATAAGCGCCATAGGGGTTTCGTTTTTCCTGCAAAACCTGGGCGTGGTTGTTTTCACCGGTATGCCTCGCGCCGTCATCCGGCCCAGGGAACTCACTAACCCCCTGCCCATCAAGGACATAATTCCCCTGGAGTTTTTACAGGCCGGGCGGATAGGGGAGGTGCGCCTCATACCTCTTGCGATATGGGTTCCGGTCGTTTCATTCCTTCTGGTGGCGGTTCTGCTGTGGATCGTCTACAAGACCAAGCCGGGGCTGGCGATGCGCGCCATTTCACGCGACATAGAGACCACCCGGCTCATGGGCGTTTCGGTGGACAGGGTCATCGCCCTCACCTTCGCGCTCGGTTCTGCCCTGGCCGCCTTCGCCGGCATAATGTGGGCGCTGCGCTATCCCAGGGTAGAGCCTTTCATGGGCGTTATTCCCGGTTTCAAAGCCTTTATAGCGGCGGTTTTCGGCGGAATCGGCTCAATTCCCGGGGCAATGATAGGCGGTTTGATTCTCGGCTTCGTCGAGATCATGTCGGTCGCCTTCTTCCCTCATCTTTCGGGATATAGGGACGCTTTCGCGTTTATCCTTCTGATATTCATTCTGCTTGTCAAACCCACAGGGCTGCTTGGCGAGCGCATGGAGGAAAAAATATGAGCAACGGGACGCGCAACGCGATATTGAACTTTTTAGCCGTTGGAGGGTTCGTGTACTTTTTGTGGTGGGCTCCCGAAAATCTCGACGGCTACAAGCTGCGCATAATCAACCTCATAGCCATAAACGCCATTCTGGGGCTGTCGCTCAACCTGGTCTACGGCATGACGGGAATGTTTTCGCTGGGGCACGCCGGGTTCATGGCTATCGGCGCTTACGTTTCGGCGCTTTTGGTTCTTACCCCGGGGCAAAAGGCCACCATGTGGATACTGGAGCCCATGGTGCCGTGGCTGTTGAACCTCCATGCCCCGTTCCTGATATCCCTTGTCCTGGGCGGGGCCGCCGCGGCTTTTGTGGGATGCCTCATAGCGCTGCCGGTGCTGCGCCTGGGCGGGGACTACCTTGGCATAGCGACTCTGGGGTTTGCCGAGGTCATACGGATACTGATAGCCAATTTAATCCCCATAACCAACGGCTCCCTGGGGCTGAAAGGGATACCGGCCCACACCGACCTGTGGATGAGCTACGGCTGCCTGGGGGCGGTGCTGTTTTTTATGGTACGCCTGATGAACAGCAACTTCGGCAACGTGCTGCGCGCCGTGCGCGACGACGAGGTCGCGGCCAAGACCATGGGGATCGACACTTTCAAAATCCGCGTGCTGGCCTTCACTATCGGCTGCTTCGGGGGCGGGCTCGGCGGCGCGCTGCTTGGTAACCTCCTCACCACCATCGACCCGAGGATGTTCATGTTCATCCAGACGTTCAACATACTGATGATAGTGGTTGTCGGGGGATTAGGCTCCATGACGGGAACCATCATGGGTTCCGTCTTCGTTACAACCATGCTGGAATGGCTAAGAATCACCGAAAGCCCCATGACGATAGGCTCCCTCCGAATTCCGGGTATTCCGGGTATGCGAATGCTCATCTTCTCGCTGCTTCTGATCGCCGTCATAATTTTTCGGAGCCAGGGAATCATGGGCACGAGGGAGTTTTCGTGGAACTGGTTTTTCGGCGATTGGGGCGACGGACGTAAGGCGAAGGGGGCGCGGTAATCGATGAAAAGCGAGAAGAAAAACGTTCTCGAACTTGAGCGCGTTTCCATGAGGTTCGGCGGGCTGACCGCGGTGAACGACCTTTCGCTCGGCGTGCCGGAGGGGGGCATAACCGGGCTTATAGGTCCCAACGGAGCGGGGAAGACGACGGTATTTAACGTTATCACAGGATTTTACAAACCAACGTCGGGTTCGGTGTCCTTCGCGGGGCAGGCCATCACGGGACTGCCTCCTCACAGGGTGTGCAAGGCCGGGCTGTCCCGCACTTTCCAGAACATACGCCTCTTTCACAACGGAACCGTGCTGGAAAACGTCATGACAGGGAGCTACGTCCGTCAAAACGGGGCCTGGTGGGAATGTCTCAGCCCGTTTATCTTCCGGTGCGCCGCGATAGAGGAGCGCGAGATACGCGAGTCATCGCTGGCCCTGCTGGATCGCCTGGGGCTGGCGGCGCAGGCCGGCGTCCTGTCGTCGTCCCTGCCCTACGGGGCGCAGAGGCGTCTGGAAATAGCGCGCGCCCTGGCCACAAAGCCCAGATTTTTGCTGCTGGACGAGCCTGCCGCCGGGATGAACCCGCAGGAGTCGGCGGAGCTTTTGAACTTCATCCGCAGGCTGAGGGACGAATTCGAGCTGACGATTTTCCTGATCGAGCACGACATGAAGGTCGTGATGGGAGTTTGCGAACATATATGGGTGATGGATATGGGCGCGTTGATAGCGGAGGGCGCGCCGGCGGAAATACGCGAAAATCACAGGGTAATCGAGGCTTATCTGGGAAAACCCGACGACGGGGAGGCCGGCCGATGCAAATAGTGTTGGACGTTCAGAACCTGAACATCTGGTACGGAGGTATTCACGCAGTGAAGGGCGTCAGCCTCTCCATTGAAAAAGGCGACATAGTCACCCTGATAGGAGCCAACGGAGCGGGGAAGAGCAGCACAATCCGGGCGATAGCCGGGCTTGTGAAGGGATACAGGGGAACGATTCAGTACACGGACGCCGGCGGGACGCAGGTTCAACTGAACAACCGCCCTCCCGAGGACATGGTCAGGATGGGCATAGCTCTCAGCCCGGAGGGGCGCAGGATTCTGCCGCACCTTACGGTTGAGGAGAACCTGCGGCTCGGCGCTTACAGCCGCAAAGACAAAGCGGAAACAGCAAGCGACATGGAATATGTATATAATCTGTTTCCGCGCCTCAGGGAACGCCGGGGGCAGAAGGGCGGCACTCTGTCGGGAGGCGAGCAGCAAATGCTCGCGGTTGGACGCGCCCTGATGAGCCGCCCCGACCTCCTGATGCTCGACGAACCCTCTCTAGGGCTGGCCCCGAAGCTGGTCGGCGAGGTCTTCGGCATAATACGCGAGATCAACCGCCAGGGAAAGACCATCCTGTTGGTTGAACAGAACGCCTTGGCCGCGCTGTCGATAGCCAATAAAGCGTACGTCCTGGAGGTAGGCGCGACGGCCGTCTCAGGAACCGGCGAAGAACTGCTCCAGGACCCCAGGGTGAGGGACGCGTATTTAGGCGCGTGAGGGACCGGCGGTCAGCACTGCGCCGGATCAATCGGCGTCAAGCCGGCGCAGCTCTCGATCGGCACGGATACTACAAATCCGCGCGCGCTGGTGAGCATACCGAATGTCTTGCCGATAGACCGCATGAGTTCAACTTTATGCGCTTCTTCGGCAATGATAAGGATTATCTCTTTATCAGGCTGGAGTGAAATGCCGAAAAATTTGGACGCCTCCTCAATCGCGGCCTGCCGGGCGTGCAGCACCGTACCGCCGCGCACGCCCGCCGCCCGCGCCACGTCCATTACCTCCTCGCTGTATCCGTTATTGACGATAGCGATAACCAGTTCATGTTTCAATTTGCCGTGCGTTTCCGTATGCTCCATATGGTTCTCCTGTCTTTCGGCATATTTTTTATTTTCCGTTTCAAACGCGCGTACGATACATTTACTCACGCCTGAGAGCGGGACGGTGAATATGATCCCGTGCCCCGGGCGCATCATCTCCATACGCTCCACAATCGAGTCCATTACCCGCCGCGCCTTACAGCGATGCGCAATGCACAGCCCGATGGTTTTCTCTCTTTCGGACAGCCCGAGCACATTCAATATTTCGGAACGCGCGGTGCCTATCGCGTTAATCAGGTATTGAAAACTCACCTGTTTTTCGCGCAATATATCCTCAAGCTGCGTATGCTTGCAGCGATCGACAACAGCTATCAAAAGACGCGGTGATTCGACACTACTCATGTTCAATTTCTCCTCCATCTTCGTCAAAAACGATGATTTCGTCATCCAGTACATCGTCGTGCCGTTCCAATACGGCGAGTTTCATTCTGCGATTATACACAACTCCCATAATTTGAATAGAAACAGGCGGAGTCATCGCTATAAGGGCAACTGTCCCGAAGGCGTCCAGCATTACCCTGTCAGGGTCGATACAGGCGCCTATCGCGAACGGCAATATAAACGTGGACGTAACAGGGCCTGTAACCGCGCCCGCTGTGTCAAACGCAATCCCCGTGTATAACTTGGGCGAATAAAACGTCAGCGCAATCGCTGATATGTAGCACGGGATCAGAAGCCAGAGTATGGGAATATGGAACAGAATCCTTACCATTGTAAGCGCCAGCGACACGGCAACGCCGCACGACAGATACCTCATCACGGCGGCTCCGGGTATGACGCCGAGCGACACTTCCTCGACCTGCTTGCGCAGCGCGTGTATCGCCGGTTCCGCCGCGGCTACAAAATAACCGATTATCGCGGCAAGCGGTACTAAGAGCCATTTCAGCTCGGACCCGGCGAGGTCCGCGCCTATAAATACGCCCACAGGTATGAAACCCACGTCAACTCCCGTCATAAAGATCACAAGCCCTGCGTACGTATAACCGAATCCTATCAGCATCCGCAAAAAAAGTTTTATGTGGTAGCTTCTGGTCAGGATTTGATAAATAATAAAAACCGCGACAATCGGCCATATGGATTTTGCGACGTCTATGGACTGGTGCGGAAGCTCTTTCGCGAATTCCAATATGGTATCGCGCGTCGTCAGTATCTCGGGTATGGGAGGAGGCGTGTATACGGCCCCCTCGGGACTGAAGAGAATTCCGAGCATAAGAACCGTCATTACGGGGCCGATTATACACAGCGCCACAAGCCCGAAGCTGTCTTCGATAGAATCCCGGTCGCTGCGGAGAGACGAAACACCCAATCCCATCGCCAAAATGAAGGGAACGGCTATCGGGCCCGTCACCACGCCGCCGGCGTCAAACGCGACGGGCACAAAATTGTCCGGCGCGAAGATCGCCAGTATGATCAGTATTGAGTAACACGCTATGATAATCTTTGACAAGTTTATGTGAAGAATGACCCGCAGCACGGACAAAAAGAGGGAAAGCCCCACGCCGATGGAAACGGTTATGAGCAGCGTCCACCTCTCTATACCCGGCACGAGCATTGACAGAACTTGCAGATCAGGTTCGGCAAACGAAATTGTCGCTCCCATGGCGAATGAAAGGGCGCAGATCAACGCCATTTTGCGGGTTTTTGTAATGCCCGCGCCCACGTCGCTGCCCAGCGGCATAAGCGCCATGTCCACGCCCGTCGTCAACAGCCCCATTCCGAATATCAGCATGGCCGCGCCGACCAAAAACAGCATCAGCGTCCCCACGGGCATTGGGGAAACCAACACCGTGAACACGAAAATTACCAACGTGAGCGGCATTACCGCCGACAAAGCCTCGTGTGTCATTTCCTTTAATTTTTCCCGCATCTCTCCCGACCCTTCCTATTATTGTGTAACGCTATTATAACGGAAATTCACCCCGCTACTCAAGGTAAGAGCTTGTCAATAAAGGCTTTATAGAAATGTATTAGGATTTGCGGCACGGTATCAGCCTCTCCTCCCTGGTCAGGTCAGGGTTGGGCAAAAGGAGTTCTCTAAGGCGGGAGGCGCGGAATTCGGCGTCCGCCGTCTTTTTTGCCATCGCGCCTCCTTTTTGCCCGGCGGCGGGAAGCCTCGTTATTATCGGCACAGCGGCGTCGCCGCGTTTTTTTCGTTCGCGCAGAAGTTCGCGCCCCAGTTCGTCATACCCCAGCACGCGTATGTATGGCGGGGCGGACCGGGAGAGCGCCGCGGCGGTCTCCCGGTCCAGCCCGGCAAGGCAGCGCGCGGCCTGACGCTGAAGACGGCCGCGCGTGTACCGCGCGCACACGCAGCGCCCGATGAAATCCTCGTAAGAGTCCGCGCGGGCGTAGTGTTTCAGAAAAAGATTCTCCAGCCCCTCATCCATGCCCGCGCAGGCCCGCAACGCTCCCGGCGTGGAACGCGCAAGAAGCCCCCGGAGCTGATCCCACAGCTTGCCCGTGCTCGAACAGAGCCTGCCCATATCCTTTTCTTCCGTTAAAATGGACATGACGGAGTCCGGGACGGCGTCTTTCACCCAATCGGCGCTGTCCCGGCCTGAAAGGCTCTTTCGTATGGCGGCCGCGCCGGCAAGCCCGGCAAACCCGCCAAAAAGCCCCGGGGCTTCGTCGTTGTGCGCCCCTCCCTCGCGCTGCACCGGAATGGGTATCAGCTCATATCCCCCCCTTTGGATTTCGGCGAGGTAGGATACGGCCAGCGCGTTGTTTGGAGAAGAGACGATGTTATGGCTCCCGGGACGCTCACGCTCCAGGGCGAGAGCGAGGGCTTTGGGATACGAGCACCCTGACGCCAGGTTTTCTCTGAGATTTGACTTGAAAGAGAAAGGTTCCTGGATTAGAATTCTTAATAGGTTATCAAGAAAAGGTTCGTCTTCATTTTTTTGAGAGAACACGGAGGCGTTTTCCGCTCCGAAGGCAAGGTGCGTGACGAACCGGGCGGCGGCCATGATGCCGACGGCGCCGCGCGCGAACTCCGGCCCCGAGTTGCAGGCGTGGACGAACGGCAGTTCGAGCACGAGGTTTACTCCGCCGGCGAGGGCCATTTTGGCGCGGGCCGTCTTGTCGGCGAAGGCGGGGAGGCCTCTTTGTGTGAAACTGGAAGACAGCGTCACGACGACGGGCACGGTTGTTCCGGCGTGTTTCAGGGCTTCTCTCGCTTTCGCCAGGTGCAGGACGTGTCCGTTGTGGAACGGGTCGTATTCGGCTATAACCCCTATGACGGGGGTGCTTTTATTAAGTTTTCCGAGAGCGTTTTCCATGCTCAGATTATAAGACAAAAACTGAAGGGCGGGTCTGAGGTATGAAAATTTTGGTCATTAACTGCGGCAGTTCGTCTTTGAAGTATCAGCTTTTCGACATGGACAAGGAGCATGTTTTAGCGAAGGGCCTGGTGGAGCGTATCGGTATAGACGGCTCCAGGATTAAGCACACGAAGACGGGCATGGACGCCATAACCACCGAAACGCCTATTCCTGATCACAAGGCGGGGATTAAACTTGTGATTGACTCCCTGCTCGACAAGTCTCACGGGGTTCTGGCCTCCCTTGACGAACTGAGCGCGGTGGGGCATCGCGTGGTGCACGCCGGCGAGAAGTTTGCCACCTCCGTCAAACTGGACGACAAGGTAATGGCCGCTTTGAAGGATTGTATCCCTCTGGCGCCGCTTCACAACCCCGCCAATATAATGGGCATAGACGCCGTGATTGACGTTCTGCCCAGGATACCGCAGGTGGGGGTGTTCGACACGGCTTTTCATCAGACCATGCCGAAAGTCGCTTTCACTTACGCCATTCCCTACGGCTACTACGAAAAATACGGCGTGCGCCGTTACGGTTTCCACGGCACCAGCCATTATTACGTATCGCGCCGCGTGGCGGATATGCTCGGTTCACCCATAGAAAAACTGAAAATCATCACGTGCCATCTTGGCAACGGCAGCTCGATCACCGCCGTGGACGGGGGCAGGTCGGTGGATACCTCCATGGGTTTCACTCCTCTTGCCGGCGTGACAATGGGTACGCGTTGCGGCGACATAGACCCGGCGCTGGTTCCCTTCATATCCAAAACGGAAAATTTATCCATCGGCGAAGTTGATTCCCTCCTCAACAAAAAGAGCGGATTGCTGGGTATTTCAGGCGTCAGCAGCGACATGCGCGACATAGAGGAGGCGGCCGGCCGGGGCGACGAGCGTTCCAGGCTGGCGCTGCAGGTTTTGGTGTACGGTATCAAAAAATACATCGGCGCTTACGCCGCCGCTATGGGCGGACTTGACGCGGTGGCGTTCACGGCGGGCGTCGGCGAAAACAGCGCCACGGTGCGCTCTATGGCGTGTGAAGGGCTGGAATTCCTTGGCATGGAACTGGACGGCGAGAAGAACAAGGTTCGCTCCGAGGAAGCTGTCATCAGCACGGACAGCTCAAAGGTCAAAATTTTGGTCGTCCCGACAAACGAAGAACTGGTTATTGCGCGCGACACCAAGCGGCTGTTGGATTGAAAAACTCCCCCCGCCCTGCGGGCACCCCCCTCGAAGAGGGGGGCTTAGCTTCCTTGAGGAGGGCGCTTTAGCCTCCCTCTTTGAGGGGGGTGCCCCGGAGGGGCGGGGGGAGTTCTTTTGAAAGCGTGGGAATAGAATTGATCCCTGAAAACTGGAACTTCATCGTAGAACTGCCTCACCGCCGGGATGATGTCACCGTCGTCGAAAAAAGCTGGAAAACAGACCTTCCCGGCGGAGTGGATTTTGACGGCCAAAAGTTCTTCTTTCCTGAGGGTTTATCCGTGCGCGCGGAGGTTCAGTGGGTGGAGGAGCAGCTTCTGTCCGTCCGCCTGTCCGTCGGGGCCGCGGTGAGGGGTGAGTGCTCGCGTTGTTTGGCCGACGCGGAGCTTGCAATATCCGATGATTTGATGTATCTTTATCAATTGCGCGGATTGGAGCTAGGCAAGGATACCAGGCTTCAATCTGACGAAGGTTTTATGCCGGTGGAAGTTGATTACTGGGGACGGACTCTTTCCCTGTCGGATCAGGTTTGGGAGACGTTTGTGACGCTCCTGCCGGTGAAGTTGCTTTGCAGGGAGGACTGCGCCGGGCTTTGCCCAAACTGCGGCCATGACCTTAACGAGGGGATCTGCTCCTGCGAAGCGCGGGAATCGGATCCGAGGCTTGAAATCCTGCGCGGCGTTTCCTTCACGGATAACTGAATGTAAAAGGAGGGAAAGAACAATGGCAACGCCCAAAAGAAAATCCTCCCACGCGCGTACGGCGCAGAAAAAGGCCCATTGGCTGGGCGCGTTAAGCGTACCCAGCGTGGCGGCCTGCTCCAATTGCGGCGAGACAGCCCTAAGCCACAGAGCGTGTCCGTCTTGTGGATACTACAGAAAACGCAAAGTTTTGGAGATCAAAGAAGAAAAGGTATAAAAAAGCGGGCGGCAGGATGCCGCCCGTTTGCCGTTATGTTTTACTCCTGCGCCGCGGCCTTGCCTTTCTCGTACGCGGCCAGGTTCATCGTCAGGAACTCGGGTTTTCTCGCGCCCATCTTTTCCTTTACAGTTTCCAGGCAGGACTCGTCGCCCACTATGCCGGAGACCTTCACCAAAGCTCCCAGCATGACGATGTTAGCCACTCTGTTGCTGCCGATCTCCGTGGCTATTCTGTTGGCGGGAACCGCCACGGCCTTTATGTCGGGGCGTACCTCGCCGGGTTTGACGAGGTCGCTGTCGTAGAGCAAAACCCCGTCCGGCCTTACGCTGTTTTTGAACTTATCGAACGAAGGCTGGTTCATGGCGATTATCGCGTCGGCGGACTCCACCACCGGAGCGCCTATTTCGTTATTCGACACTATCACGCAGCAGTTGGCGGTTCCGCCGCGCATCTCCGGACCGTAGGACGGAATCCATGAGACGTAAAGTCCTTCAGCCATCCCCGCATAAGCCACCAACTGCCCCAGCACCAACAGGCCCTGCCCGCCAAATCCCGCGGCTATCAACGATCTCTTGAATTTTTTGTCAGTTTGGCCGGTCATGTCATCACGTCCTTTGCTTACTCGAAATCTTTATGGACGCCCAGCGGGTAGTGCGGAATCATGTTCTCCTCGAGCCACCTGCAGGCGTCCACAGGGCGCATTCCCCAGTTGGTCGGGCAGGTGGAGAGAACCTCAACAAACGATACTCCCTTTTCCTCGATCTGGTTCTTAAAAGCCTTCAAAATGGCCTGCTTTGCCTTGATGATGTCCTTTGGCCTGGTGACGGACACTCGTTCTATGTACGCGGGGCCTCCCAGGGTCGCCAGCATTTCGCACATCCTGATGGGGTAGCCGTTTGCCTCCGCCGTACGTCCCGTGGGACAGGTGGAGGACTTTTGCCCCAATAGGGTGGTGGGGGCCATTTGGCCTCCCGTCATGCCGTATATGGCGTTGTTGACAAATATCGTCGTGAGCGGCAAAGTGCGGTTCATCGCGTGGATTATCTCCGCAAGGCCGATGGAGGCAAGGTCGCCGTCCCCTTGATAGGTGAAGACTATCTTGTCGGGGCGTACCGCCTTGACTCCCGTCGCCACAGCCGGGGCGCGCCCGTGCGCCGCCTCCATGAAGTCGATATCCATATACTGGTGTATCAGCACGGAACAGCCGACCGGCGCCAGACCTATCGTCCTGTCCTGTATATCCAGGTCTTCCAATGCTTCGCAAACCAGGCGATGGACAACCCCATGCGTGCACCCCGGGCAGTAATGTGTATGCGTGTCGGCGTTCCAAACCTTCGGCATACTGAAAACCTGAGTTTCACTCATCTTGGGACACCTCCCTCAGCACTTCTCTGCACTTGTCCTCTATCTGGCGCACGGTCGGAGAAAAACCGCCCCACCGGCCCGTCGTGAAAATTGGGATGTTTCTGGTCAGAGATATGCGCACGTCGTCGGCCATCGGGAAAGCGGCGCTCATTTCCACGTCGAGGATGCCCTTCACGCATTCCGGTAATCGGGACAAACCGGCGGACGGGAACGGCCAAACCGTCAACGGACGCATCATTCCAACCTTATATCCCTCCTCGCGGAGGTTGTTTATTGCCGAGCGGCATACGCGGCTGGTCGTTCCGTATGACGTCAGCAGCAGTTCGGCGTCGTCCGCCATGTAGTGCTCGAAACGCGCCTCGTTTGCCTTGACGATTTTGTACTTTTCCTGCAGGCGCGTGTTGTGCGCCTCGAGGATTTCCGGGTCTAAATACATGCTGTAAACCGTCGCGCGCTTCCCGCCCCTTTCCTTCCACCAGCCCAGGGCCCAGGCGGCGTTGACCGACGGGTCTTCGGCCTTTCGCGGCGATATCTCCACGGCCTCCATCATCTGCCCCAGGAAACCGTCAACCAGAACCATGACCGGCATACTGTACTTCTGAGACAGCTCAAAGGCGTCCTGCGTCAGGTTGACGGCTTCCTGCAGGTTACCCGGCGACATGACCAGCATACGGTAGTCCCCATGCCCGCCGCCGCGGGTGGCCTGGTTATAGTCGCCCTGCGCGGGCAGGATGTTCCCCAGGCCGGGGCCGCCGCGCGCTACGTTCACGATAACGCAGGGAATTTCCGCCATGGCGATGTAGGAAATTCCCTCGGACATCAGGGAAATGCCGGGGCTAGAGGACGTGGTCATCACCCTGTAACCGGTGGAGCCCCCGCCCATGACCATGTTGATAGAGGCAATCTCGCTTTCCGCCTGTACGTAAACACCGCCCACCTCGGGCAGGCGGGTCGACATGTACTCCAGTATCTCGTTCTGCGGAGTGATGGGATAACCGAAGAAGTACTTGCACCCGGCCTGAATCGCGGCCTCCGCAATCGCCTCTGTCCCCTTCATCAAAGACTTGCCCATACCAGCACCTCCTCAGCCGTTCTTATACACAAACAACGCCACGTCCGGGCACACTTGGGCGCACAGGGCGCACCCCACGCACTTCTCAGCGTCGCCCTGCTCGACCGGACGATGACCCTTCGGGTTGATGCGCTCGGAAATCCTCATGATCTTCGCCGGGCACACGGCTACACACAGCCCGCAGCTTTTGCAGTACTCCTCCCTGACCGTCACACGCCCTTTTGCCATTGCAAGGACTCCTTTCTTATAATTATGACCAGATTTCAGAACCTTCCCAGGGGCGTTTCATAAACCTGACCAGAGGCCACACCGGCACAATATCCTTTAAAAGGGCGCGCGTTTCCTCGTACAGCCCGGGGACGACCGTCGCGCAGAGTACCGGCAGATTCATGCTTTTTCCGGCTTCCAGCACTACGTCGAGTCCGCGGGCGACGTCCGCCGCCGTGGTAGGCTCCATGACGTGCGAATTGGAGACGAGCGCGCCGATTTTTATACCGCAAAGAGCCTCCATTTGAGCCGCCATGCGTTTAATGCCGTCCGGCGTCGAGGTTTTGGGACGATAGGCGTTTACTGTAAGAATGAGCTGGTGACTCACGGACAGGATATCAGGCTCGAACTGCTTCAAAGCCTTTACGCCGCCGGCGCCGCCGCCGACGTCCAGGATAAGGTGGTCGTACAGCCCGGAGGACACCCCGGCGATGGTGTTCCCTATGGCCGCGTTTATGACGGACATATCGGACCACTTCGCGTTTTTCGGAGGGGTTAAAATGGTAAAACCTTCTTGTTCAAGGGATTTTGTTATTTGACGGATACAAAAATATGGATTGATAATGTCAGCGTCAGCTATGACGACACGCCGGCCGATTTTTTTCAAACCTCCGGCGAGGTTCAAAACGAATTCGGTTTTGCCGGAACCGAGCGCCCCCGTGACCGCTGTCGTCTGCGGCCACTCACGGCAGCAGGCCGCGAAAATGTCGCCCAACAAGCCGTCTTCCATAGAAAATCACACCTCAATTCGTATTCAAAGTAGTCAAGACGTCTCCTTCTTTTAAGCGTGTACCCCTGAACCATTCGGCTCCGCTGACCCTGCGTTTGCCCTCGTTTTGCACTTCCATCAGCCGTACCGCGCCCTTGCCGCAGGCGACCAACGGGTCGCCGCCGGTAAGGCAGAGCACGGTTCCCGGCGCTCCCTCGCCGGTATCCGGGGCGGTACGCCACACTTTGAGCCTTTTGCCCGCAACCATCACAAAAGCCCCGAAAGAAGACGCAAAAGCCCTCACCGTATTATGAACCGAAAGACCGTCCCGATCCCACAATATCCGCGCTTCTTCCTTGTCCAGCTTGGCGGCGTAAGTAACTAATTTGGAATTTTGTTCTGAATAATGATAGCTGCCTGATATGATTAAGTTTACACTTTGTATGGCAATTTGGCTACCCTCGAAAGCAAGGGTTTGAAATAATTCACTGGAATCCGTCAGGACAGGCAAAGATATTTCGGTCTGGGCCAGGATAGGCCCGGCGTCCATTTCTTTGACAAGGCGGAAGACGGTTACTCCCGCCGCTGTATCCCCGCTCAGTATGGCGCGCTGCACAGGCGCCGCCCCCCTCCAGCGCGGAAGCAGCGACGGATGGACGTTCAGACACCCGTGCTTCGGGCCGTTCAAGAACGGTTCGCCGATCATCTGGGCAAAGTCAATGACAAAAACGAGGTCGGGCGGCTCGGATATCATGGCATTTTTAAGAGGCTCGTTACTGCGTAACGGCCCCGTGCGCTCAACGGCCAACCCCAGTTCGCCGGCGGCGCGCTCGACCGCCGATACCCGCTCCCTCAGCCCTCTCCCCGCCTGAGTGGGTTCGCCTGTGATTATTTTTTCAAACCGCAGGCCCCCGTTCATTGTAACTAAATAAAAAAGACAGGAAGCGGCGAAATCGCCGCCGCCCATGAACCATATCCTCATGATTCAGTATTCATCCCCCACGGCGCGTTTGTACATTTTTTTACGTATCATGCCCCGTTTGAGCCCCGACAGGTGTTCAATGAAAAGCCTGCCCTCCAGGTGATCCATTTCGTGAAGGAACGCGCGCGCAAGAAAGCCCTCCACATCGTATATCATCTCCGCGCCGCTTATGTCGAGGGTGGAGACGGAGATACGGAGCGGGCGTTTCACCGGCGCGTATATACCGGGAAAACTGAGGCATCCCTCGTCCCCCTCCTGCACGCCTTCCTGGCTGAGAAGCCTTGGGTTTATCAATACGTAAAGCTCGTTTTCAAACTCGACCAGGGCGATTTTTTTCAACACGCCGACCTGCGTCGCGGCCAGCCCGACACCATCGTGGGCGCTCATGGTCTCGTGCAGCTTTTCCACGAATTTGACGAGGTTTTCGTCAAAGCACTCAATGTCCTCAGCCGGCGTCTTCAACGCGGAGTCGGGGTAAACTTTGACCTTAAACGCCCCGGCAACCGCTTTGCCTGAGGCTTTGGGCTTAACGTCTCTGGATTTCATTCAGCTCATATCCCATACGGCCCTCCGGCGGTGCTCTGCCGGAGGGCGTTTATTTTTACATGAACCTGTCAATCTTGCCTTCGTGTTTTTCAAACGTGGGCGCGTAAGGCTGCGGCTTGCGTCCGAAGCACACATCCATCTGTTCGTAGAACGAAACGACGTCAAGGTCTACGAAGCGCTGCACGATGGCTTCTTCTGTCGGGATGTAACGGATTTTTCCGCCGTTTATCCCCACCACCGTAACGCCGCTCAGGCCCTCTTCGAGCAAGAGAACGGCGGACGCGCCCGCTTCCTTGCCGAAGCTCACGTCGTAGGCCGACGATTCGCCGCTGCGTACCATGTGCCCCGGCGTGATCTCACGCACTTCCGGCGTCTCGAAAACTCCCTCGACGAACATGCCGGAGTCCTCCATGAATTTGCGGATATCGGGGTCCTTCTTCATCATGTCATTGATGCGCTGGCGGACAAAACGGGCCGCGCCGGCAAGTTTGGTGTGCCCGAAGGAGTCCACTCCGCCGCTGCCGTCCGAAAAAATCTCGCCGTCCTCGCCGCGTACGCCCTCGGCCACCACTATCACGTAAGTTCCGGCCCTGACGTCGGAGTTCATTATGCGGCGTAGAAAATGGCTCTTTATGTGAGCGTACACCGCGTTGAAATCAACGGCGACCTCCGGGATCAGTATGCAGTCCGCGTCGGAGGCTATGCCGCCGCGAAAGGCGGTGTGCCCCGCGTAGCGCCCGAACACCTCGACGACCATCACTCGGTTGTGAGTTTTGCCCGTCGTTTTGATTTCCTCTACAATACGCGCGATTTTGTTGATAGTGGAGTCCCCGCCCACGGAGTAGGTCTGAAGGTCGAGGTCCATCGTCTTGGGCGCGTGGACGCACGATATCCCGTTCTTCACCAGGTCGACCACCACGCTGCCCGTGTCGTCGCCGCCGGATATCACCAGCCCGTCGATGTTGAACTTACGCAGCCCCTGCGCGATGCGGTTGTACTTGTCGGGGTCTTTGATCTTGGAAATTTTGACGCGGCTGTGCCCGGCTTCGCTTCCCGCTAAGGCGGAGTTGATCTGGTCGGTGCGCTGCACGTCCAACTGCACCAGCTTGTCGAAGTTCACCAGGTTATACAGCCCGGCGTAACCGTTGGGTATTACGTAAGCCCCGATCCCACGCGCTATAGCCGCCTTTGCCGCGCCGCGCACAACAGCGTTAAGCCCGCCGCAGTCACCCCCCGACGTTATGATGCCGATATTCTTCACCTTTCCCATACCTGCCCGATCCCCTTTCATGTTTCAATATTCCTGCCCCTATTTTATACCAATACGGGCAAACGTGGGCATAAAAGGCGAGGTTGAGCCATAATTTTTGATAGAATACGACACATGATAAAACCAAACGTCGCGGCCATCTTAAAGAACCTTCCCGACAAACCCGGGGTATATATAATGCGGAACTCCGAACGGGAAGTTATCTATATAGGCAAAGCCAAGAGGCTGAAGCGCAGGGTCGCCTCTTATTTCAGGCACTCTGACTTTGCCTACGCCTCCCCGCGCCTGCGCAAGCTCGTCGAGATGATCGACGACATAGCGATCCTGCGGACGGAGACGGAGGCCGAGGCCCTGATAGTCGAGGCAAAGCTGATAAAGAGATACTCTCCGTTCTTCAACGTCGACCTCAAGATGACAGACCGCTACCCCTACATCCGCGTGACGAACGAAACCTTCCCCCGTCTGGTCGTGACGCGCAAAAAGGAGAACGACGGGTCTATATGGTTCGGCCCTTACGTCAGCGCGGGCAACATACGAACCCTCCTGCGCCTGATAGAGCGTTATTTTCCCCTCAGAAACTGCAAAACCGAGACGCTGAGGGTCAACCCGGATAAACGCCCCTGCATCGAGTACGCGCTCTCGCGCTGCATGGGTGTGTGCGCCCGCCGCGCGTCGGAGGCCGAGTACCGCGACCGGGTGAACGACGTCGTCCTTTTGCTTCAGGGCAGCACGGGGGAGCTGGTGGAGCGTATGCGCCGCCGGATGGACGCGGCCGCGAAAAACATGGCGTTCGAGGAGGCCGCGCGCTGCCGCGACACGATAAGGGCGCTCTGGAAGGTGTCGCGCCAGCGCGTGTCCGAGCCTCTGCAGGAGGACCTTGACTCCGAAACCTGGCAGGCGCTGACGAAAATGCAGGAAACGTTCGGCCTGAACACCCTCCCCTGGCGAATCGACGCCTTCGACATATCACATATGTCCGGGCGCGAAACCTATGGGTGCTGCGTGGTGTTCGAGCAGGGCGGGCCGAACCCGTCGCTGTACCGCAGGTTCAAGATACGCTCCCTGGCGGAGGGGGAGACGGACGACTTCCGCTCCATGCAGGAGACTGTTTTGCGCCGCTACCGCCGCGTCCTGGACAACGCGGAGCCCATGCCCCAGTTTATACTTATAGACGGCGGCCCGGTGCAGCTTGAATTTGCCATGAAGTCCCTGGAGGAACTGAAAGCGGACATTCCGGCAAAATTCAAGGGGACTTTCGCCCCCCCGGAAAACCCATATGTGGCAGCCCTTGCCAAAGAGGAGGAGTTGATTTTTCTGCCGGGCATTTTTGATAAACCCGAGCCGCTGCGCCTCCCCCTCGACAGCCCGGTGCTGAAACTCCTACAGCGTATCCGCGACGAGGTTCACAGGTACGCGGTGACCACGCACCGCAACGCCAGGGCGAGCCGCCTGCGCCGCTCCGTGCTGGAGGAAATCCCCGGCATAGGCAAGGCCCGCGCCGCTCAGCTTCTGGTAAAATTTGGAAGCGCCCGCCGCATCGCCATGATGACCCCGGAGGAACTCGCCGAGTCGGGAGCAGGGATAGGAGTGGGGAAAACTCTGGCGAAGAAGATAATTGATTATCTGAGAAGCGGGGACGGACAAACCCGCGCCGAAGGAGGCCAATGTCATGATTGAAGACGTTTTGGAACTTATGAACGAACATCACGTCAACCCGACAAAGCTGCAGGAATTGACCGCGAAAATGAATACGGTGGATGTTGCCGACGCTTTTGAGCTTCTCGACAAGGAAAAAGCCGTTCAGATATTCAGGCTCCTGCCGAAAAGCATTGCCGCCGACGTTTTTTCATATATAGTTCCCGAAAAGCAGCAGATAATCGTGGAGGCCCTGACGGACGCGGAGGTCGGGAAAATCGTCAGCGGGCTGTTTGTTGACGACGCCGTCGACTTCATCGAGGAAATGCCGGCGAACGTCGTAAAGCGCGTGCTGCAGAACGTAAACGAGGACAAGCGCCGGCTTATCAATCAGCTTCTTCAATATCCCGAGGATTCCGCGGGCAGTATCATGACGACCGAGTATGTGGCTTTGAAAGAGGACTCCACGGTCAAAGAGGCTTTCGACAGCATAAGGTCGACGGGCGTAAACAAGGAGACGATTTACACGTGTTATGTGGTCAGGCGCGGCAAGCTGCTTGTCGGGGTGGTGTCCGCGAAAACGCTTATGCTGTCGAAGCCGCAGGACAGGATTGCCGATATTATGGACACGAACCTGATTTTCGCGCACACGACCGAGGACCAGGAAGCCATCGCCGACCTGTTCAAGAAATACAGCCTGCTGGCCCTGCCGGTGGTGGATAAGGAGCGGCGGCTTGTGGGCATTGTCACGGTCGACGACATTGTGCAGGTCATCGAAGAAGAAAACACCGAGGACTTTGAAAAGATGGGCGCCCTCAACCCGTCCGAAGAACCGTATATGAAAACGGGAGTGTTGACGCACTCGCGCAACCGCATCTTCTGGCTGATGTTCCTCATGCTGTCCGCGACGATTACCGGAAGCATAATTTCCGGCTTTGAGGATTCGCTCGCCATTTTGCCCGCGCTTGTGGCGTTTATACCGATGCTTATGGACACGGGCGGCAACGCCGGCGCTCAGTCGTCCACATTGATCATCCGCGGGATAGCCCTGGATGAAATACACTTCAAGGACATTCTGAACGTGCTGTGGCGCGAGGCGCGCGTTGCCGTTTTATGCGGGCTTGCCCTGGGGGCCGTCAATTTTGCCCGCGTTTACATAATGAATAACAGGGACTACCTGCTGGGCATAACGGTATCGCTGAGTTTGATAGCCACGGTTATCATATCGAAAACCGTCGGCTGCCTCCTTCCGCTTGCCGCGAAAAAAATGAAACTCGACCCGGCCATTATGGCGGCCCCGATAATTACCACCATAGTTGACGGCGCTTCGTTGATTATTTATTTTTCAATAGCGAAGATGATTATGGGCATATAGCGTACGCCGGCGGTTTTGGCTTTTTCACTCTTCTTCCCGCAGGCGGTAACCGACGCCGGCTTCCGTGAAAATGTACTCCGGTTCCGCCGGTTTTTTCTCGATTTTTCGCCTTATGTTAGCCATGTTCACCCGCAGTATCTGATTGCCGCCTTTTGAGCCTGGCCCCCATATTTCTTTCAAAATATAGTCGTACGTGATGACCTTCCCGGCATACCGTCCCAACAGCGAGACGATCTTGTATTCGTTTTGCGTTAAACGGACGTTTACGCCGGACACGGACACCTGGTGTTTGTCGTAATCAATGACCAGATCGGCGACCTGATACTTACCCATCAAAACCACGTCAGGGCGGGCGCCGTTGATTCTGGCGCGCCTGATTGCCGCTCGTATGCGGGCCAGCAGTTCCGACGGGCCGAAGGGCTTCGTGATGTAGTCGTCGGCCCCCATATCCAGAGCCGTTACTTTATCCCGCTCGTACATTCTGGCTGAAACCACCACGATTGGAAGCTGCGACCATTCCCGCACCGTTTTTATGATGGAAAGCCCGTCCATGTCGGGAAGCCCTAAATCAAGCAAAATCAAGTCCGGGCACTGTGACGTAATCATGCCGTTGGCCTCCGCTCCGGTACGCGCGACAATAACGTCATAATCATTGGAGGTCAGCGCCATTGACATAAAATGGCTTATGCTGTTCTCGTCTTCAACGATCAGGATTCGATCTTTAGGAGGCATACGGCATCATTTCCTCCAACGGCAGCGAAAAACGGAAACTGACTCCTCCGCTCGCCATGTTCTCCGCGGCAATATCCCCGCCGTGAGCTTTCACAATAGACGCGCAAACCGATAATCCAATTCCCATGTTGCGCCTGCTTCCGGTCTCCGCCATTTTGCCGGCGCCGAAGCTGTCGCCGGCAAAAAGACGCGGCAGAATAAGCAAGTCTATAGGGCTGCCGTCGTTTTCCACCGTAAAGATCACGTTTCGTACTTTCACATTCGCGGAAAGCTCTATACGTGTCAGGTTTTTCCCATGAATGACGGCGTTTTCCAGAAGATTCATCAGAACCTGTTCTATGAGAATGATGTCAACCGTGATAAAAACCGGTTCTCCTGGTATTGACACACACAAAGGCGCGGCGGGATAATTTTTACGGAATTTGTGAACCGTTGAGCCAATCAGTTCTTCCAGCACCTCCGGTTGTTTGTGTATCTTTGCCTCTCCTCCCATACGCGTGATGGACAAAAGGTTTTCCACCATACGAATGAGCCACAGGGCTTCGTCTTTGACTTCCTGGAGTAAGGCGCGCCGCTGGCCGGCGGTCAGATTCCCTTCGTTTTCCAGGATTGCGGAACTGGAGCCCACGATGGAGGTTAAAGGAGTTCTCAGGTCATGAGAAACCGCCCGCAGCAGGTTAGCTCGCAGTTTCTCCTTTTCCGTTTCAGCGCGCAGCTTTTCCTGCTGCTTGATCTGCGTGGTAAGGGCGCTGGTGATGACGGACACCGTCAACATGGTGAAAAACGTCAGCGGGTAGCCGCTAAGCGTAAAGTCAAAGGCGAAATAAGGGTAAGTGAAGGCGTAATTGACGCCGAACACGGCCGCGATGGAGGCGAAAATGCCGTAAAAATACCCCTCCGTCAATCGGGATACCAGCAAAACCGTCAACACAAAAATCAGCGGGACATGAATATCCCCGCTGCCGAAAAAACTTAAAACGCCGCAAAGCAACGCTGAAAGCGCTATAAGAGCAACAGCGATCACAGAGTCCGCAACGGATAAACGAAACGGATTTTTCAAGGAGCGTATCACGGTTTCAGAAGATTACATATCGCTTTTTCATCATCGGGGGTTATGTTATAAAATACCAGTCCTTTGTAAATTTTTTCGTTGTTTTCCATGTCGAACTCACCCCGAAAAGCCAAGCCGGGCAGTTTTCCAGCGGACGCTTTGAAAACGGAGGACCCCAGCCTGACGTGACAGTTGCCGCCCTTGGATTTTTCGACGCGTAAATCATCAATGTCGGCTATACGCAAAGCACATGCCGTTTCGGACCCCGAGGAAACAACTATGCCCCTTTTGTCCGTTATGGCGTACAGCAGTTTTTTTACGTTATTTTTATCAGTAATCGGGCCCCAGGCAAATATGAGGGAAATAATCACGCAAATCGCCGTAACCCCTTTTCCCATTCCATGTCCCTGCGAAGCGGTGAGCGCGTAATAGCCCCCCATCAGTAATATTCCCCACACCAGCGCCCAGCTCAGGGATATAATGGTCGAGGTTTTGTGTGTTTCATCAAAAAGCCTGTAAGGCTGCGGGGTTCCGCTCCAGCGTATTACTTCCCCTTCTTCAAGGAATTTGTCCAAACGCTCTTTGTCGCTCATCGCTCACTGCCGCCTCCTGTCAAATAGCCTTGAAGGGCATTATATGATGAGCGCGCGTTAAGATACCGTAAAGTTATTGAATTAACCGTAAAGAACGAGCTAAAAGTCTCAATTTTTGCGGCTGCCTTCAGTTACTCACGAATTCTTTCCCGCGTTTGTCCATGACCTTGAGGCTGGACAGGCGCAGAGCAACCTCGTTTCTTTCCGTTACCTCGACCTTGCCGGTCGCCTCTACCCACGCGTCAGGCTCAGGCGCCGGGACGCCGTCCAAAAGAACCATGAACCCCATCTTTCCGTCGTCGCCGCAGCAGCCGGGCGTTTTACGGTACACGTAACTTATGGGATCTCTGCCGTCCTCGTTCGTAAATTTTGAATAAATGCCCTCCAGCCGGACGGTTTTGCCAAGGTACTCGCCCACGTTGATATATACGTCGTTAGACTGCTGGATAAACATTCTATCCCTGATCTCGATGACTTTTCCCTCGTTCGCGCCGGTAACCAGTACCGCCGAAGATAAAACAGCGGCAAGAAAAACCAGTCCGGTTATTTTCATGTATTTCATGTATTTCATGGAACTTCCTCCTTAAAATAAGCGGGGCTAAGCCCTCAAGCCCAGTTTTTCAGCGGCCCAGAAAAGACAGAACGCCGCCAGGTTGATGATCACAATACTTGCTCCGACCGGCGTGGAAAGCGCGAACGACAGTATGATGCCGACGAAAAAGCACACCACGGAAAGAACCGCCGAGCAGATAACCACGCGCTTGAAACTGGAGAATACGCGCATCGAGGTTAGGGCGGGAAAGATTATGAGGCTCGATATCAGCAAGGCTCCCATCATACGCATACCCACCACTATGACCATGGCGGTCAGGAAGGCTATAAGGGCGTTGTAGCGGCCCGCTTTGATTCCCGTGCCCCGCGCGAAATTTTCATCGAACGTAACGGCGAAGATGCGGTTATATGACAACACGTAGAGAATCAGCACCAACGCCGCTACCGTTACGCTCAAATACACGTCGCCCCTGCTCATGGCCAGAATGGAGCCGAACATGTAGTTACATACGTCCGTGTTCATGCCGGTCGTCAGGGATACGACTATCACGCCTATCGCCAGGGAACTGCTGGATATCAGGGCAATAGCGGCGTCTCCCTTTATTTTGGAGTTTTCGCTGACGCGCAGCAGCACAAACGCGGCCAGAAGCATAACAGGAATAGCTACCCTGAGAGGGGCTAAATTGAGGGACATGGATATTGCCAGCGTACCGAACCCCACGTGCGAAAGGCCGTCCCCTATCATGGAATAACGCTTGAGCACCAGGGTCACGCCCAGAAGCGCCGAGCACAGCGCCACCAGGACGCCCACTATCATGGCCCGCACTATGAAACTGTAGGAAAAAAGCTCCGCGAGCAGATCAATCAGGGCCGTCAAGCGCCGTCACCCCCCATGCCGCTCATGAAGCGGTACAGATCGGTCTTGGCGTAATCGTCCGTTGAGCCGCAGAAGAGCGCCCCCCGGCGCATGTGCAGAATTTTCTTTCCGTAGGACACGGCGCTTTTCAGGTCGTGGGAAATAACGACAAGGGTCATTCCGTCGCGGTTCAGTTTTTCAAGCAGCGCGTACAACTCGGAAGCCATGACGGGGTCAAGCCCCGCCACGGGTTCGTCGAGCATCAGCAATTTGTCGGCGGCGCAAAGAGCGCGGGCCAGAAGCACCCGCTGCTGCTGCCCGCCGGACAAATCACGATAGGATTTTCCGGCTTCCGATGATATGCCGAGGCGTTCGAGGTTGTCATTCGCGCAGGCGCGGTCGCGGCGCGTGTAAAACGGAAGGAGCCCGCAGCGGTTGAGCCGCCCGGACAGCACCACCTCGCGCACGCTCGCCGGAAAATCCCTCTGCACGACTGTCTGCTGCGGCAGATAGCCTATTTCGGTGCGTTTAACGCCCTGAAACTCGATCCTTCCGCCGCTCAGCGGCAAAAGGCCGAGTATACCCTTCATCAGCGTGGTCTTGCCCGAGCCGTTTTCGCCGACGACGCAAAAGTAATCCCCCCGCTCCACGCTGAAGCTGACGTTCTCCACGACAGTCCTGCCTCCGTATGACAAACTGACGTCCCGGCATGTCAGCATACTAATACAAGCCTTTTCTCAGGTTTTCCAGGTTTCGCCTCATGAGATCGGCGTACGTGACGCCGGAGTCGAAATCCGCCCTCGCCACGTTGTGGTAGGAGTGCAGCGTCAGCATCTCCGCGCCTGTTTCCTGGGCTATGCCCCGGGCAATGTTCCCGTTGCTGAGCTCCAACGCGTACACAGCGGGGATGCCCCCGTCCTTCACAAAGTTTATCAAATACGCCATCGTGGCGACGCTCACGTCGGTCTGCGTGTGGCATCCCGGAAAGGCGGCGCGGTATTCCAGGCCGAATTCGTCCGTGAAGTATCGGAACGGGAACCTGTCGCCGAACACAATAGTTTTCCTTTTTGCGGACCCTACAAGGGTTTTAACTTCCTCGCCCAGCGCCCTGATCTCGTCTGCGTACCTGTCGGCCCTCGCCCTGTATTCATCGGCGTTCGAGGGGTCGGCCGCGCTCAGGGCGTCCGCTATAGCCCCAATCATGAGAATCGCGTTCCTGGGAGAAGTCCAGATGTGCTCGTCGTAGTCTTCTTCATGCTCTTCTTCGTGCCCGTGTTCTTCCTCCTCGGTCTGCATACCCTCCACTGTTTCCTCTTTCACGGCGCTGACGTGCTCAATCAGGCGCACGGCGGTCTGGTCGAGTGGCTCCGACGACTTCATCAGAGTTTTCACCCAGGTATCGCTTTCGCCGCCTATGTAGATAAACACGTCGGCGTTGCGTATTAAAAGGATGTCCTGCGGCGAGGGGTCGAAGGAGTGAACCTCGCTTCCCGGACGCGCAAGCATGGACAGGGTTACCCTGTCGCCGGCGACGGCCCTTACAAAGTCGTAAACGGGGAATATGGTGGCCACCACCTTCAAGGGCGCGGCATAGCCTGTTTTGGCAGACACCGGCGCGCAAAACAGCATTGCCGCGGCCAGGGCAAATATCATAACAACTTTAGACATAACGATCACCTCTCAAGAATTTTGTATGGAACGGTCACCTGCGCAAGAAAGGTTTGTCCGGTTAGTTGTTCATTCTTACCTTTACGCTGACAAGAGTTATTAAAAGACATCTTATAAGGAAATCAATTTTTGTCCGGGTAACAATCGCGCTAAACAAACATGCGCTCACGATCAATATGACGGCAGCCGGTTTTTGCGCTTTATGAACATACGCGCAGACAGTGCAGTGTTCTGCTATACAATCGTGCTCCGCGTGAATTATGGTAATTATAGTTGTCAGCAGGGGGGCGGCAACAAAGCAAAGTAAAAGCGACAACGCGACAAGCCTTCTCATGAACTGCTCCCCCTTGCAAGATTTCAGATTACACACCTCGGCTATTATACCCTGTGTCGTACTCTAAAAACCGCCAGCGCGTGACTGCGGAAGTGCGAACGGGACGCCCGGGTGTGCGTCCCCTACGGCCTTCGGTATGCCGGTGTGCGTGGACAAACACGGGCGGCAGATTGCCGCCCCTACAACAATTCGGCGACCTCATTATTTATCTCGTTTGTTCGCTTGACGCTGAGACCGCCAGTTCGCGCCAAACGTTTCAAAACTTCGTCCGAAGCGCCACCTTCCACGGCGGTACGATACGCAGCCTCCCATCCCTGATCCCATCCCTCTTCCCGTCCGCCGGCTCTGATGTCTTCTTCTCTGTCTACCAATGGCTTGTACATCACGACAAATTCCTCCTTCTTCCCTTGTTAAAAAGGACACGTCGTTCACAAACGGGCGTGAAACTGCGGGAGAGCGGAGGTCGAAACACTCTATCTCGTCCGGGGTTAAGTCTTTGCCGCAGAACGCTCGATACAGGTCGGCAAAATATTTTTTTTCGCTGAATAAGCTGCCAAAAAACGAGTCCTTTTGGTTCCTTTTGGGGCGAAGGTTTTGCGCAGCAATACTGATCTGTCCTTGTGCCGTTCCCTCGGGGCAGAGAGAATCAGATTTTTCCTTAAAGGGTTCTTTATTCATGGATTGCGCCTCCTCTTTATTTCATAATTATTACACCGGAACCCGAGTACCGCAAGAGGCTCCCAAGCATCCCCCGGGTAAACGCTTACGTGTAGATGCTTGCCCGGTAGGATGTAACGCCGTATTTTCCGTGTCCCGCGAGAGCAGGCGAGCGAGTTCCGCCGGTATGCCGGGCGTGGTTTGCCCGATACGCTTGAAGCCTTGCAAACACACGACATACGCTCCAAACGTCCTATCAAAAAGCCTTTCGAGGGTTTT
>Ga0099364_10002709_pt1 | contig 28086 bp, 25 predicted proteins | sample TergutTh196P3_FD_73070 | JGI IMG/M metagenome (GOLD analysis project Ga0099364, IMG submission 73070) | Microcerotermes parvus P3 segment gut microbial communities from Pointe-Noire, Republic of the Congo - Th196 P3 | ecosystem: Host-associated > Arthropoda: Insects > Digestive system > Gut ... | reverse complement strand
CTTCCGCTTAATCCCAGGTCTTACCCCGCCATCCCTCATGGCAGGCTACAATCAATGAGAACATACCTTCCACTGGCAAACCATATGTACTGTATAGTAGTCGAGAGGAGAACCTTCCGTTTAATCCCGGAGTAGCCTACCTTTCAAGAGATGCCTTCTGTTTTGAGCAGCCTACTCCCTAATCTGTCCGCTGCCTCTTACCCTGTACTTAATTGCAGTTAACGCCTCAAGCCCCATGGGACCGCGTACGTGGAACTTCTGTGTGCTTATTCCAAGTTCAGCGCCAAAGCCGAACATCTCTCCGTCTGTAAAACGTGTAGAGGCATTCACATAAACGCAGGCAGCGTCCACGCGGCGGGAGAATTCATCGGCGGCTTTTAGATCGTTGGTCAGTATTGCCTCTGAGTGCAGGGTGCCGTAAGTGTTTATATGTGTTATTGCCTCATCTACAGAAGAAACTATTTTTATGGCAAGTATGTTATCCAGGTATTCAGTTTCCCAGTCTTCCTGCACCGCGTCTTTTAGGACTAGGCCGGCTGCATTTCCGGCTCCTGCGGCAATAATCGCTTTTGCCCCTGCATCACAGCGGAGCTCCGCCTTGCCGGCAAGCCTCTCTGCAACAAGAGGTAAAAGAGCATTTGCTATGTCTTTATGAACAAGCAGGGTTTCCACTGCATTGCAGACTCCTGGTCTTTGGAGCTTTGCATTGTCTATTATGTCTACAGCATTTGCCATGTCAGCAGAGGGTTCAACGTAAATGTGGCAGTTGCCTTCCCCTGTTTCTATTACGGGGATTTTAGCGTTTAACACAACATGCTGTATGAGCTCTTTTCCGCCCCTAGGTAGAACAACATCAATAAAGCCCCTTGCGCTGAGTATCTCATCCACCTCGTCTCTGGAGCCGGAGTCTGCCAGCTCTAGAGCAGCGGGAAGGCCATAATTTTCAAGGCCTTTTTTTATAGCCTTAACTATGGCTCTGTTGGATTCCAATGCTGCTGATGAGCCTCTAAGCAAGATGGAGCAGCCGGCCTTGTAAGCCAGGCTGAACGCGTCGGCTGTAACGTTGGGCCTAGATTCGTAAATTATTGCAACTGTACCCATGGGAACAGAAACTTGCTCTATAAAAAGACCATTGGGGGTAGTCCAGCCGGATTTTACTTTGCCTATAGGATCATCAAGGCTAATAACTTTTTCTATACCTTCACATATACCCTTTATCCTTGAGGGGTTAAGGCTAAGTCTGTCTACAAGGGCTTCCTTCATTCCTCCGGCCCTGGCTCTTTCCACATCTTTTGCATTGGCTGCAAGGATTTCTGCTTCATTGGCCTGTATGGCAGCGGCGGCGGCAGCAAGGCCCTTGTCCTTTTCCTTTCTGTCCAGCTGTCCAAGCTGAGCCTTTGCCTCTTTAAGTGATTTAAAGATATCGTTAAGGGTACTCATAGCTAAATCTAGCACGAATAAAAATCTATCACAATAGATACTCCCCGCTAGACAAAAAAAACATCAATATCTATATTACTTATAGAATGTTGAACATAAACAGAAAACTTAAGGAAGAGTGTGCCGTAGTGGGGCTTAGCCTTCCCGGTAAAAAAACCGCAGGCATTGTGTATAACGGACTTTTAACACTGCAGCATAGGGGCCAGGAAAGTGCCGGTATAGCTGTAGTATCTGACGGAAACATTATATGCAAAAAAGATGCAGGGCTTGTTGCAGAAGTTTTTGTTCAGGAAAGCCTGGATGACATACCCCATGGCAGTACGGCGATAGGTCATACAAGATATTCAAAATCAGGCGGCAGCCAAAAAGAAAATGCCGGTCCCTTTGTAACTGAATATTTAACAGGCCGTATTGCGGCAGCTCATAACGGCAATATTACAAATGCAGGGGAACTTCGCTTATATCTTGAATCCTGCGGTCTTAGGTTCAAAGCAACATGCGACAGCGAAGTTGTTTCGTCTTTACTTGCATATAGGATAGTCAAGGAAAAAGATATTTTTTTGGGAATAGAAAAAGCAATATCAGAACTGGAAGGAGCTTTTTCCCTATGCATTGCAACAGCAGAAGGTCATCTTTTTGCAGTCCGTGATCCTGAAGGTTATAGACCTCTATGCCTTGGCAGGAACGAAGACGGCATTATGGTTGCCTCAGAGAGCTGTGCTTTTGATGCCTGCGGCTTTGAGTTTTTGCGTGATGTAGAACCCGGCGAAACTGTAATTATAGAAAATGGTAAAATTGTAAGATCAATTTTTAATGCCAAAAAAAAGAAACAGACACACGGACTTTGCATTTTTGAATATGTCTATTTTGCACGTCCTGATTCTGTAATGGATAACTTAAGTGTATACGAAGCCCGTTTTAACATGGGTGCCATACTTTCCAGAGAACATCCTGCCGATGCCGATATAGTATCAGGTGTTCCTGACTCAGGCCTGGATGCAGCTATAGGTTACAGCTATGCTTCCGGTCTCCCCTTGGTTAACGGTTTTGTAAAAAACAGATATATAGGAAGAAGCTTTATTTACCCAAGCCAGGATTTACGCTTAAGTGCCGTCAGGCTAAAACTAAATCCCCTAAGAGCCGGTATAGAAGGCAAGAGAGTTGTACTTGTTGATGATTCAATAGTACGCGGAACTACCCTGGAAAAAATTGTAAAGAGTTTAAAAGCAACGGGTGCAAGGGAAGTTCATCTTAGGATCTCCTCCCCTCCTTTTAAGTACACATGCTCTTATGGTACTGATATAGAAAGCATGGAAAGTTTAATTGCAAACAGAATGAGTCTGGAAGAAATACGCTTATCAATAGGAGCAGACAGCCTTGGTTATATAAGCCTTGAAGGCTTAAAAGAAGCCTGCAATAAATGCTCTGTCTCTTTCTGCTCTTCCTGCTTTACAGGGGAAGATTACGGTGTTGACTAATTCACATTAAAATGCTATAAAAAAGTCAGTAAACAATGGCGTTTACCGGAAGGGCAAACTATGTCCGCCGGTAGGCGCCTTTTTTTTTGCCCACGTCTAAAACTTTAGAGTGTTATTATGATTAATAGGATATTCGTAGAAAAGAAAAAAAGTGTAAATAACTTTGCAGAAAAACTGCGTCTGGAATTAAACACCCAGCTAAACCTGAAAATTAAACAGTTAAGATATTTTATACGTTATGATATAGAAGGTTTAAAAGAAGAATATTTTGACAATGCAGTAAAGACTATTTTTTCTGAACCCCCTGTCGATGATGTATACCTTGAGCGTTTACCGGAACTAAAGGGATACAGTGTATTTGCCACACAATATCTGCCGGGTCAATACGACTTACGCGCAGATTCTGCCTCTCAATGCGTTCAACTTTTAACAATGGACACAAGGCCGGATATAAGATGTGCATCTGTTTATGCCATTAAAGTAAATGATAAATATGCCATAAAAAAAATTCAAAACTATCTAGTAAATCCAATTGATTCCCGTATTGCAGAGATAGCAAAACCAAAAAGTTTAGCAGAAAAAGCATCTCCCTCAATAGAAGTAAGAACTATTAATAATTTTCGTAATTTAAACAAAAATGAATTAGATGCGTTTCGCATTAAAGAAAAACTTGCAATGAATATTAATGATATTCAATTTATTCAGGATTATTTTATTAAAGAAAAAAGAGACCCCACAGAAACAGAAATCCGGGTTATAGATACATACTGGTCAGACCATTGCCGTCATACTACATTTCTTACAGAACTTAGCAATATTGATTTTTACACAGAAATCCCTGACATAAAAAAAACATATAACACTTATTTAAAACTTTTTTCCAAGCACAGTAAAAATAAATATCCCTGCCTTATGGATATAGCGACAATGGCATCCCGGGAACTTAAGAGTAAAGGCTATTTAAAAAACTTTGATGAATCCGAAGAAATTAACGCCTGCTCTATTAAGGTAAAAGCCAAAACAAACAAAGGAATAAAAGATTACCTGGTGATGTTTAAAAACGAAACACATAACCACCCTACTGAAATTGAACCATTCGGCGGAGCTGCTACATGTCTGGGCGGGGCAATTCGCGATCCCCTTGCAGGCAGGGCCTTTGTTTTTCAGGCCATGCGTATAAGCGGGGCTGCTGATATAACACAAAGCCATCAACATACTCCGGATGGAAAACTAGCCCAGCGCCTTATTTCCAAAGAGGCCGCCAAAGGTTTTTCGTCTTACGGTAACCAGATAGGTCTTGCAACAGGAATGGTTGCAGAAATTTATCATCCCGATTATATAGCCAAAAGGCTGGAAGCCGGCTTTGTGGTGGGAGCCGTTCCCGCAGAAAACGTTATACGCCAAAAACCACTGCCCGGCGATTTAATTCTTTTAATTGGAGGTGATACAGGGCGGGACGGCTGCGGAGGAGCTACAGGATCTTCCAAAGAGCATAACGAAGAAAGTATAAAAACAGGCAGTTCAGAAGTTCAAAAAGGAAACCCCATAACAGAGCGAAAAATACAAAGATTATTTTTTAACTCAAACTTTTCCACTCTCGTTAAACGCTGTAATGATTTTGGCGCAGGGGGAGCCTGTGTTGCACTTGGAGAACTTGCAGATGGTATAAAAATTAATCTGGATGCCATTCGGGTAAAGTATAAAGGCCTAGGCGGAACAGAACTTGCAATTTCTGAATCCCAGGAAAGAATGGCAATTGTTATATCCAAAGAAAATCTTGGCAAAGTTAATCAATTATGCAAAGAAGAAAACCTGCAAGCTGCACATATTGCAGATGTAACGAATAAAAAAGAAATGGCTATGTCATTTAAAGGCAAGGAAATACTAAACTTAAAACGTACATTTCTGGCATCTAACGGTGTAAAGCAAAAAACAAGGGCTATAATAAAAGACAGAATTCCCTGCTATATGAACAGGGCATCAAAAGAGGCTGCTTACTTTCTAAAAAAAGGGAACTATGCCGCAGCACTGCAGGCAGAACTTTCCAGGCTTAATGTTACATCAAACAAAGGCATGGGTGAAATGTTCGATTCTACAATAGGGGCTGGCAGTGTATATATGCCCTACGGAGGCATTAAGCAGCTAACCCCTGCATTGGCAATGGCAGCAAAACTTCCCGTATACCCGCTGGAGACGGAAACAGTAACAGTTTCCTCCTGGGGCTTTGATCCTTATTTAACAAAACAGAGTCCTTTTATAGGGGCGCAGTACTCAGTTCTACTCTCTGTTGTAAAATTATGCGCAAGCGGAGCTGCGTATAACAATATAGTACTTAGCTTTCAGGAATATTTTAAAAAACTGTTTAATGATCCAGAACGCTGGGGAGAGCCTCTTGCCGCGATGCTTGGCGCATTAAAGGCACAACTAGAGTTAAAAATTGCAGCAATAGGCGGAAAAGATTCTATGAGCGGCAGCTTTTTGGATATGGATGTACCCCCCACTTTTATTTCATTTTCTTTGGCAGCAGCAAACAGAAAAGACCTTATAAGCAATGTGCTCTATAAGGGTGCAAAGGTTTACAGGATTTCACTGCTAAAGGATAACTCATTAAACCCTAATTATACCTATTTTAAAAAGTTAATGAAAAAACTTAACTATAATATAAAGAAAAAAAATATAGACTTTTGTACTGTTGTAGAAAGCGGCGGCGCAGTATCTGCGATTGCAAAATCATGCCTTGGCAATAATCTTGGCTTTAAATTTAATAGTATAAAAGAAGATCACTTTTTTCCCCGTCTTGGCGATATCCTTATCGCAGGAGATATTACAAAAAACAAAAAAACACTCAAGAAAATTTTTGGAGAATTCTTAACAGAGTATTTAGGAGAAGCAGGAGGAGATAATTTTATTTTATCAAAGGAAAATTCATTAAGTACAAAAAAAGCAGAAACTTCCTATCTTAAAACGCTTTCCAATCTATTTCCTTTAAGCGATAAAGAAGCTAAAAAGAGCAGAAAACTCACCATCTCTCAAAAAACATTAAATAAAAAAATATTTGCAACATACAAAGCCAAGTGCTTTGCTTCTCCTAAGGTACTGATTCCCGTTTTCCCGGGAACAAACTGTGAGTATGACACATCAAAAAAATTCTTAAATGCCGGTGCCAAAACAGAAATTTTTGTCTTTAATAATTTTAGCAGGGAGTATATTAAGGAATCCGTTTTAAAACTTTCAACACTGATAAAAAACTCTCAAATTATTGCTATCCCGGGAGGTTTTTCAGGCGGAGATGAACCAGACGGCAGCGCCAAATTTATAGCCGCAGTTTTTCGTTCCCCTCTTATTGAGGAGGCAATAAATGAGTTTCTTGAAATAAATGGCGGGCTTATACTTGGTATATGTAACGGCTTTCAGGCATTAATAAAACTTGGCCTTTTGCCTTATGGTAAAATAAGCCCCTTAAGCGAAAAAAGCGCAACCCTGCACTTTAACAGCATAGGGCACCATATTTCTTCACTTTGCGCTGTCAGGATAACATCAACAGATACGCCATGGCTGTCAAACGCAAAGTTAGGTGACACATATCTAACAGCAATATCTCATGGGGAAGGCAGATTAATTGCGAGTGACGATGTACTTTTATCTTTAAAAAACTCAGGCAGAATATGTACGCAGTATCTTGAAAACCTAAACGGATCAATGTACGGCATAGAAGGACTAATATCTCCCTGCGGCAGGATACTGGGACAAATGGGTCATTCAGAACGCAGCGGAAAGGGGCTTTACATTAACGTTATGGGAAAAAATTCCCCTCCCCCACCTCCCGATATCTTTAAAGCAGGGACAAATTATTTTAAATAGTTAAAAAATATATTTTACAAAGGTGTACATAAACATAATGGACAAAAATAACAAAGATGCCGGAACTTTTACAGGATGCGCTTCTTGCGTCAAACACTGCTGTTTATTAATGAGGGAAGACACAAAAATGTGTCTTTATATTTCAGGATCAGAGTGTGAACAAATAGAAGCGCTAATGGGAAAAAGCGAACATATAAAAATACTTTCAGACGGGCGTATATTCATTCAATGGAACGAAGAAGGATACTGCCCCTTTGTTACAGAAAAGGGCTGCAGTCTGGGTGAAAAAAGACCTCTGCCCTGCAAGTTTTACCCTTACGGAATTATGAATAAAAACAACAGATATTATTTAATACGCTGGATAAATGTCTGCGAATCTTTTGTAGACAGTAAAGATCAGGAAGTATATGATACTCTATACAGATTGATATACCCTGGACTGGAAAAAAGAGCCATTACCCTTAAAGAAAGCGACGAGGGAAATTACGAAATTATCCAGAAGCTTCCTGACTTCTTCCTAAAAAAAGCATAATTTAAACTGCATATTTTTTCATATCCACATAACCCATGGCGGAAACTTCCACAGCTTCACTTATTAGAAGCTCTATCTGCAGTTCTCTTCCCAAACCCTCCTTTAGGGCTATACTGCCATCGGAGCGTATTACCCTGTGCCAGGGGAGCTTTTCCTTTTCCGAGAGGGAATGAAGCACTCTTACAGTCTGTCTTGCTCCATTGGGTATGCCGGCAGCCAAAGCTACATCACGGTAAGAAGATACTTTTCCTTTGGGAATGGCTTTAATTGCCAAAACTATACGCCGTGTATTTTCAGTCATGAATTATTATATCAAATAACAAAAATAAAATTAACTTTTCAAAAATAAAAATACATGTTACACTGTAGGTTAAAGGAGATTGAAATGAAAAAATTCGTCATATTATTTTTAGTCTTAAACATTGCTTTTACCGCTTTTGCACAGCAGCCAAGAAACATACATAATCTGGAAGTTGACGGCACAGTATTTTCTGCATTACTTATAGATGGCTCAGGCTATAACTATATGGTCAGAACTACAAGATCCGGAACCCTTGTTGTCGAAACAACAGGCAATACAGACACTTACATGATTGCCTACGACTCTTCCTACAGGCAAATTGCAACTGATGACGACAGCGGTCAGGGTACTAATGCCCGCATACAATTAACAGTAAACGCAAACGAAACTTACTATTTTAACGTAACAGGTTTTGGTGCATATACCAGCGGTATATTCAGCGTATCTGCAAGCATGAGAGGCGGACAAGGCACAGCAGGAGGAATGCCGGGCGGCAGTACTACAGGCGGAGCATATCAATTACAATTGGAAGAGGTTTATGAAGGTTATATACAACCTGGTGAAACACTGTACTTCCGTGTATATTTGGGTACAGACCCTTGGTACCAAATTACCTGGGACGATAGAGACAGACAGCACTTTGGCAACCTTTCAAACCCTGCTGATGTAAGGGTAGGTTTAAGAAGAGAAGATTCCTCAAGTTATGTGATCCCAATAAGTGACAGCGGCAACTATAACGGAAACTTTTCAAGTTATTCCAATGAACACCGCGTACATGAACAAAACAGCGGCAGTAGTCCGCGCTTTGATTTCAACACCTGGTATATAATAGAGGTAGAGGCAACTTACGGAGGCGGTAATTTCCGCCTGGAGTTATTCTAAACATCGTAGTTCAGATTTTTTCAGGCGGCTATTCTTCAAGACCGCTTTCTTACATGGAAGTAGAACAGAAGTTGGATCATGTTCTATCCCTGCTGCCTGTAAAAATTCTGATAATGGGCTGGGCCCGCGACAATCCAACCTCTTCACTTTACGAGAAAACAGCAGCTTATTGTGAAAAAAAGAACATAGCATTTTACCTATGGTTTCCCGTCTTTTCTGAAAACTCTTTGATTCGATCTCTGGACGGTCTAGTGGATTTTCACGGCGAAAAAATCCTAGCTGCCGACAGCCATAATTCAGGCGATGAAGATTTTTCCTTCTGCTGCCCAAACAATACGCACAACATAGAAAAGATACTGGATATCTTTGAGAGTGAATTTTCGGTCTTTCATTTTGATGGAATTTTCCTGGATAAAATACGTTACCCTTCTTCTGCAAACAACCAGGCAGGCAAAGGTCTGAATACCATGTTTTCCTGCTCCTGTGATTTTTGCATGGCTAAATATAAGAAAGCAGATTTTGATGCAGGAGCATTAATCGCGACTTTAACTGCAGCTTTAAAAAGTCCGGCAGCTTCCCCCATAAGCATAAAAGGCATATTAAAAAACGGTGAATATGATTTTTATGATCCTCTCTTTTCCAGATTCTTTTCACTTAAGGGGGAATTCATAAAAGAGAGCCTTGAGCATATATGCACTTACTTTAGAGAGAAGAAACTCAAAATTGGCTTTGACGTATTTGCTCCATTTTTATCTCCATTTGTTGGTCAAAACTTGACCTCTCTATCGACTCTCTGTGATTTTATTAAACCCATGATGTATAGAGCAACCAATGCTCCGGCCGGTCTCCCTTTTGAAACAGAGGCACTGCTAAGAGAAAGCTCAAACTTTTTTGATTACACAGAAATTATCCCCGGAGCTTTAGAAGCTCCAGCTTCTCCCTTCGATTTGGATTTTACTGCAAGAGATTTAGAAAAGCTTGTTAAGTCATCATCATGTCCCGTATATGCGGGTTTTGAAATTAACAGGAAAGAGAACATAAGTAATGTTCACCCTGCATACATAGAAGAGACCATGAGGGCATACGCAAAAGCAGGATCCCAGGGATTCGTCCTCTCCTGGGATCTCATGGATGCCCCCAAAGAAAATATCTTAAAGGTAGCGGAAGTTATTAAAATCCGTAATAACGAAGATATATGCTGTTGACAAAGTCAGTAGCAGCTCTTCGTATATCTTCATTTTGTCTGGGGCTTAGTGAGAGGCTGCAGTCCAGGACTATGTAGATTACAGTGGAATGTCTTTCGTTGGTGGTAAAAAATGAGCCTTCCGAAGCTATTTCACTATCCAGTACCCAGTGCCCTTCCGCCATGCGCCAGAGTTTTGTATTGGCCCTGTCTACATAGGGGTCATAACCAGTAATGTTGTTAAGCTCAAAGTGAAGGTTTACATCGTCTATTATTCCGGGAATTACTCCTCCACTTGCGACACTTGTGGAAATCCCACCGCCATAAGTTATATCAGTAAGTGAAAAGCTGTCTCCGGCTGTACTGGTAATTAGACCTTCCATGTATCTGGTAGAAGTTCTGACATCTTCTGATGTATTAATGTTTTCGTCAAAGGTTATACGTATATGCGTGTTGATCAAGAGCGGAGTGGTAAAAACAAAGTTAGTCCTTGTGGAATAAAGATTAAGCCCGTCGGCAATTTCGTTAAAGGTATTTTGAAGATAGTCAAAATTATCAAGCACCCTGGAATTCCCGGGACTGGCTATGCTGTTTAAATGTCTTTCAAAATCGTCACTGTTGGCTACATCGCTTCCCCTTATGCCTACAGAAAAAGCTGTTATCGGCACACCGGCTATGCGGCGGGTGCTAATTTCCCTGTGCACATAAGAAGCATAAGTTTCAAAATCGTTGAAGGATCTTCCCTCTACTCTGTTAGCCGCCAGCCTGGATAAACCAACCGATTGATTATCAAGTCCATCAGTAAAGGTGATGATATAAACTGAATCTAAGTTTTCCGGAAGGGTAGACTCTACAAGCGTTAGATTGGCCATAGCAAGATGTACAGCGTGGAGTAAGGAAGTACCGGGATTTCCTGTTGTCCTTATCCTCGTATCAATGTCATAGGCAAGACTTGCTCTTCCATCCCTGTCAAGTAAAACCGGGATGCCGTTAGTAATATCCTCAGACCTTTCTGCAAACCTGATAAGCCCTATGTGTATACCATTTTCCATTCTGCCTGTAGTTGGCGGAGTATAAACCGGGGTATCAGGGGTCTGGGAAGCCGGAGGGGGAGCTGCAGTACATGAGAGGATAGCAACACCTAAAGCAATAGACAAGATCAATAAAAGTTTTGTTTTCATTTTTAACTCCTGTATTTTTAGATACGTCAATAAGTTTATTATATTGAATAGAAGGAAAAATGCAAGCATGTGGTAATTTTATCGTAAAAAACTACAAAACATTATAAGCATATACCTTCATATCCACTTTGCCCTGAGCAGAAACTTTTACACCTTCCCTGACTAAAAGCTCTATCTGCAGCTCCCTTCCCCTCCCTTCTTCAAGAGCAATACTACCATCAGCACGTATCACTCTATGCCAGGGGAGTTTCTCCTTCTCTGAGAGGGAATGCAGTACCCTCACAGTCTGCCTTGCACCATTGGGAATACCGGCTACCAACGCTACATCACGGTAAGACGATACTTTACCTTTAGGTATGGCCTTTATTGCCCGTATTATGGACAGAGTAGTTTCAGTCATGGAATTATTATATCAAATAAGAAAAAATTAATTACCTTTGCAAAATCACTAAAGCGTGTTATACTGGATTTTCAAGGAGAGTGAGATGAAAAAACTTATCATTTTATTTTTAATCTTAAGTATTGGGCTTTTTGCATTTGCACAGCAGCCAAGAAACATTCATAACCTGGAAACTAACGGCACAGTAATTTCAGCATTACTTATTGATGGCTCAGGTTATAACTATATGGTCAGAACCACAAGTTCCGGAACCCTTGTAGTTGAAACAACAGGCAATACAGACACTTACATGGTTGCCTATGATTCTTCCTACAGGCAAATTGCAACTGATGATGACAGCGGTCAGGGTACAAATGCCCGCATACAATTATCAGTAAACGCAAACGAGACCTACTATTTTAACGTAACAGGTTTTGGCATATACACCAGCGGTATTTTCAACATATCTGCAAACATGGGAGGCGGACAGGGCACAGCAGGAGGCAGGCCAGGTGGAGCATATCAATTACAGTTGGAAGAGCTTTATGAAGGATTTATCCAGTACGGTGAAACACAGTACTTCCGTGTATATTTGGGAACAGATATCTGGTACCAAATTACCTGGGACGATAGAGACAGGCAGCACTTTGGCAACCTTTCAAACCCTGCCGATGTCAGGGTAGGTTTAAGAAGGGAAGATTCCTCAAGTTATGTGATACCAATAAGTGACAGCGGCAACTTTACAGGAAACTTTTCAAGTTACTCAAATGAACATCGTGTCCATGATCCGAACAGCGGCAGCACCCCGCGCTTTGATTACAACACCTGGTACATAATAGAGGTAGAGGCAACTTACAGCGGTGGCAATTTCCGCCTGGAGTTATTCTAAACATTGTAGTTCAGATATTTTCCGGCGGCTATTCATCAAGTGCGCTTTCTTACGAGGAAGTAGAAAGAAAGTTAGATTATGTTCTGTCCCTGCTGCCTGTTGACATTCTGATAATGGGCTGGGCACGCGACAAGCGGCGCTCAGCCTCTTCACTTTACAATAAGACAGCAGCCTATTGTGAAAAAAAGAAAATAGAGCTATACCTTTGGTTTCCCGTCTTTTCTGAAAACTCCATGATTAGATCACTGGACGGCCTCGTGGATTTTCACGGCGAAAAAATCCCGGCTGCCGTCAGCCGCAATTCAGGCGACGAGGATTTTTCCTTCTGCTGCCCAAACAATACCCATAACATAGAAAAGATACTGGATATTTTTGAAAGTGAATTTTCACAGCTTCCCTTTAACGGAATTTTCCTTGATAAAATACGCTACCCTTCTTGTGCAAACAGCCGGGCAGGCAGGGGCTTGGAAACCATGTTTTCCTGCTTCTGTGATTTTTGCATGATTCAATACAAGGAAGCAGGCTTTGACACAAGAGCTTTAATTGCGGCTTTAAAAAGTCCGCCAGCATCCCCCATATTCATAAAAAGCATTCAGGAAAATGGTGAATATGAATTTAACGATCCTCTCTTTACCGAATTTTTTTCACTTAAGGGGAAATTTATTAAAGACAGCCTTGAGCATATATGCACTTACTTTAGAAAGAAGAAACTCAAAATTGGCTTTGACGTATTTGCTCCGTTTTTATCTCCCTTTGTAGGTCAAAACCTGAGCTCTCTTTCGGCTCTCTGTGATTTTATTAAACCCATGATGTACCGCGCAACCTATGCTCCGGCCGGTCTCCCCTTTGAAACAGAGGCACTGCTAAGAGAAAGTGCTGATTTTTTCGACTGCACAGGAATTATCCCCGGCTCTATAGACGCTCGAGCCTCTCCCTTCGATTTGTACTTTACTGCAAAAGATTTGCACACCCTTGTTAAAACTTCCTCCTGCCCCGTATATGCAGGTTTTGAAATTAACAGAAAAGAGAACATTTGTAACGCTCATCCTGCATACATAGAAGAAACCATGAGGGCCTACGCAAAAGCAGGATCTCAGGGCTTCGTCCTCTCCTGGGATCTCATGGATGCCCCCGAAGAAAATATATTAAAGGTTGCGGAAATTATTGGACTACCCCATAAAACTCAATAAATATTTTCCAGTAATTAGAGATATTCTTATAATTTGACACTTTTTGTAAAGTTGTGCAACGTTGCACAACTTTTTGGTTTTATATACATCTGGCTCTACTCTGCAGGTCTTATAAGGCAGAAACCAATGAAGGCACGCCCCTACCTACTGTAAATGATTCTTGCGTTTCACTAGAATTTTAACTCCAAACGATTGGTTAAATTTTTTCAAAATAATTCACAGACTGCATGCCATTAAAATGCTTATCTTGAGTCCATAAAATACAGTTATTTCTTAATGCGGTTGCATAAATAATACTATCTGCCATAGGTGTTTTATTATCTAAACTTATTTTGGCAGAATACAGTGATAATTCTTCATCCAAATCTATGACCTTTGCTTGCTTCATATGTGCGACTGCAAATAAAGCATCATCTTCGCTAGTTTCTAGTAATAGTTTCTTGAAAACCTCATATAATACAATAGTTGGAACTAATAGATTCTCTGTATCTTCAATTACCTCTGCTATATTATTTCCTGCTTCAGAATCTGCAAAAAATTCAAGCCAAAGCGAGGAATCTACGACATTCATAATCTATCATCTTCTCTTAAAATGGTAGTATCAATACCCTTAAATATACCTTTTAAATTTTTTATTGGTTTTATGGGGATTAGTTCAATCCGGTTTTTATATGGAATTACTTCAAAAGTGGTTCCAGCTTCCATACTTACGGACTGCCGAATTTCTTTAGAGAAAGCTATTTTGTAATCTTTGGAAAGTGTCACCGTGTTCATAAATACTTCTCCTTAGATAGAGTTTATTCCAATTAGCAGTTTTGTCAAGAGAAAATAGTAAATCTTAAATGCATCTGGCTTTACTCTGCAGGTCGCACTAGGCGGAAGCCAATTGAAGATAAAGAGCCCCCGCCGCCATAATGAGCTTCAAGTCTGCTGGCAGAACGTGCAACTATAGTTGTACTTGGAAAAGCACCTCCACGAATAACACGAGTTTGTCCTGAAGGCGGGCCCATGGGATCGATTAAACAGAAAGGTCCTTTAACAGGATCAGGAATAGGATATAGACCATATCTATCCCAGCACCATTCAAAAACATTCCCATGCATATCATATAAACCCCATGGGTTTGCCTGCTTCCTCCCTACTTCACGAGGTCTATTACCGCTGTTAAAATTAAACCAGCCTATTTGATCAAGTGCTGTTTGATTATCCCAATTATTAATTCCATTACTATATGCAGTAGTTGTACCTGCACGACTGGCATATTCCCATTGAGCTTCTGTTGGTAATCTATAACCTGTTGAACCATCAACGATTTCTACAGCATCCCATACAACATTAATATTATATGGAATAGCACCCCAATCATTTGGGTTAGTACTTCCATTTATACGGTATGCCGGTGTAAGTCCTTCCATTATGCTCAATCTATTTGCAAATACCAATGTGTCATACCATCCTACATTTTCTACAGGCTGCCTTAAGTTACTCTCTCCCGGGAAAGGATTAGTTGAATATATACTTGGATTATTACCCATTATTGCAAGATATAGATATTGAGTTACTTCAAATGTACCCATCCAAAAATCATTTGAAATTATTACCTCCCACTGAGGACCTTCATTATCACTACGCTCTGGTTCAGAAGCAGGACTCCCCATTGTAAATGATCCCGCAGATATCCTTGTCATAGGCATAGATTCTATAATTGTCAAAGTTCCTGCCGGCATATTATTGTTTGATGCAGTCCAGCCATTCGTTGACATAACACGAAATGTAACGGTATAGGTTCCTGCTGTTGTTGGTAAAGCTTCTGATCCATTATAGAAAATAATAATAGTTCCCGGTGATTTTCCAGGTTTTGGAGTAATTCTTACATGACTTATATTACTAGTCATCTGCGTAAGATTACTGATATCAAAATCCCCTGCTACAGGTGTTGGATCTATAATTACCAAATACCCCACAATTAGACCATTTGCTTCATTCCAACCGGGCGCAGCTTCAACATTAAAAGTGACCCAAAACCTGCCTTCATGAGTAGGTAAAGAAGTTGAACCATTATAAAATATAGTTATAGCACCAGGAGATCTGCCATCTCTTGCAGTTATACCAACATTGCTTATTTGATTTGACATTTGGTTTAGATTACTAAAAATATAGTCACCGCTATTTGGTGTTTGATTTTGCATATTAATTGTTAGAATCCCACCGTTTAATCCATATGCTGAATTCCAACCATCCGCTTCTTCCACATTAAAAGTGATAGTATATGTGCCTACAGCGTAAGGTAAGTCAGTGGAATCATTATAAAAAACAGTAACAGCACCTGATGATTTACCTTCCTTGGGAATAATAGTTACAGGAATTACACTCCCCACTGTCTGAACCAAATTATTTATATAATAATCCTCAGGTACAGGTGCCTGACTATTTGATGCTACCGCTTCTGTGCTGGCTCTTAAATTACCACTTTGATCTGAAAAACTTAGAGATACTGTCAGTATTCTTCCAATATCCTGGGTTTTTACAATATACTCATTGCTATTTGATTCCGGGATCACCTCTTCACCGCTGATCCACTGCCAGGTGGGAATCCCTGTGCCATTACCGCCTTGATAGGACGCAGTAAGAGTATCGCCAACTTTAGGAGACGTATTATTTATAGAAAGACTTCCATCAAGAATAATTTCGGTAAGTCTATTTAAATCATCACATACAGTGAGTAGAAGTGTAATAGAAAGCCCAATAAATATAATCCCAAATCTCTTGATGATTTTTTTCATAACATCTCCCTTTACATATACTGAAAAATTCTCGTTGTGAACCAACATCATTGCTTTAATTATTTTAGTTATCTTTGCCTAATTGTTTCAAGTGCATTTCTTGAATTTGTATGATTAGGGTCATATTGTAATGCCATTTCAAAATTGTCAATTGCTTGAGGAATTTCATCAAGGCGGAAATATGCAACCCCACGATTATAAAATCTTGATGCATTAGGTTCTAGTAAAATAGCTTGATCATAATCTTCAATGCCCATCAAATAATTGTTAGTTCTTATATAAGCATTACCACGCCATTCAAAATATTCCATATTATGTGGATCTAAACGAATTGCTTCTGAAAATTCAATAATTGCACTATCGAAATCATCTCTGTTAAAAAATTCTTGTCCTTTATCGAAAAATGAAACAGCATTTTGCATATCCTCGACATTGGTAATTAATCTTATTCCTTCTCGTTCTAAGATATTCTCGATATAATTCCGCCTATAAGTAGCACTATTTACAGTATCTTGGGTGTTCCAAACATTAGGATTTGTCTCATTTGCCAGACGTACCATAAACAAGTTACGATCTAAATAGATATAATAATGCTGACCATGCCTTAAATCTACCTCTATGGTAAATAAGTATGTTGTTATCCTACCGGTTTCATTAGTAGTAATTCCTGAAAATGGTGTTACAGTATATGTACGGGTAACATTGCTTTCAATTTTATATTCAAAAGTGATGTTGTATCTTCCTGGTGGATAAATAAACATTTTTCCATCCGGACCACGATTAAAGAAAGTCTGTAATGAATTACCGACTTTTTCACCATTTATTGTAATGTTTAAAAATGGCCAATCAAATCCTAAAACTGAATAATTATTTTAATTTACAGGATTTAATTCTGTTCCTTTTATTGGAACAGAAGAGCATGCGACTAAAATACCCATAAGTATAGAAATGCTAATACACACAAGTAACTTTTTCATATCTTTCTTCCCTCAAAAAAAATAATATATAGCAGCTACTTTTAGCATAGCTGCTATATGCTTTTAACTAACGCAATCGTCTTACTGCATCATTTACTACAGTATTAATACCTGCAACAATGGAATCTGCAGCTATCATCTCTGCTCTTGCTAAATTGCTGCTGCCGGGAACCCGCACTAAATCAGAACCTGACAAAACGGCAATGGAGTACTGTAACTCATTACTTCTTCTTCCGCCGCGTAAGAAATAATACTGCCCGGGCTCAGGATTAAATGATATTTCAAGTCGTCCTGTAATGCCGTTTAGCGCATCAAAATAATCTATTGTTAAAGTATGCTGTCCTGAAGGTAAAACCAGAATTTCATTCGCAGCTATTGAATTTACGGTGCTGCCGCTCCTTGCAATAGATACTCCCTTTACGTTTACACCGTTTAGGTTAAAAATATATGAATCATAATTATCAGCTAAATTGATTAAATAACTGTGATTCTCCAATGGAATAGAAGAATCATAATGCCCCATATATACTTTAAAATGTTTTCCCGATACTACTCTTTCAGGACTTAAACTTGCACAACCCATTATTAAAACAAGACAAATACTACAAAATGGAATAATAAATTTTTTCATGGCTTTGTCCTAAACTATTCTTGCCTTATATTTAAGGTTCTTCCAATGTGTTCCAGTCTGTATGTTCTTCCTGCCTGGAAATTAAAGCTAACATCGTCCCATCGATATGATGTACCGCTGAAGTAATATGTTACATTAAATGTATGGGTACCGCTCGGAATTGTTACCATCTGCTTGCCAGCCTGAGTCCAGTACTCGCTACTCCCTCCGAAATTCCTCACTCCATAATACATGGGAACAAACAAGCGTGCCTGTTGATCTTCCGGAATACCTTCCCGAAACATTATTTCCGTTGTAGCACAACCCACAAAAAGTAAAGCTATTACCGAAACAATCATTAAAACGGAAACCCAATTAAATCTCCTTTTCATCCTCATCCTCCTATTAATAGAACTTGCGTTTAACCCGCCGGCAAATAAAAAACCGGTCTGTCTCCATACGGAAACATCCGGTATTTTTGAAAAATATGAGAAAAATGCAAATTTTTGGTAGAAAATACTAGAAACTTATCTACTGGTTTGTTGACATGGAAATGGCTTCTGTGCTTATTGTTAGTAGCAGTGCTAACCTTACGGTTAGCTTGAAGTTTTACCTTTGGTAAAACTTCCCCTAAATGATAAGAAAGCTCCGCCTTGGTAAAGCTCCGCCTTGGTAAAGCTCCGCCTTGGTAAAGCTCCGCCTTGGTAAAGCTCCGCCTTTATGGGTTGCAAAGGTACAATTATGGAGAGCTTTGGGCAAATATTTTGAAATAAGGCTTGTTTTCATATTATTAAACGAAATTTTAACATATACCAGTGCTATAGGTCAATTGCCCTAATTGCTTTGTAAGGAAGTAATTTATGCCACATTTATTGGATATATTAGAGATATTATAGGCTTAAATAAACAATGTCACATATAACCACCTTAAAGAATTGTTTTTATCATTAATAGGAGTTAATATTATTTATACATACATGGCATACCTGAGGTAATATGAATTACGACGAAATTGATGTTGATAAAATTGTGAACGAGGTGTCTGCTGCTGTAGCAGATGGGAACTATCGCAAAGCAACAAAAAAAGAATCTATGGAAGTTCGTCTTGCCGCACTGGCTCTCCTTGTAAAAAATATGCAAAATGAAATTCATGATATTGTTCAAAATGAAAGAGTTTCGCTACATACTTGAAAAAAGGTATTTAATAAATAGCTTGAACGTGAATCAATTTCCTATCTTTTTAGACAAACAATTATATATAGCAGCTACTTTTTTTGAAGCTGCTATATGTTTTTAACTAACATAGACACAGGAATACATCATTTCTGCTCTAGCCGGATTGGTGATCAAAATAACTTTATTGTTTCCTTAGTTCTGTTCTTCTGTTAAAAATTATAATGTCTCCGTTATATTCCATATTTTGTCGCATGGGATTTATTAGCATTTGCCACCTCATGTTACCTGATTTCAAAAAATCAAAACTCAAATTTACAGAGTCTGTATTAAATGTGAATGTACCTCTGTACCTTACAGATCTATTAACAAATGAAACCTGGTCATTTTCAAAAGTTAACTGTATGTTTCCATCTGCACTGATCCATCGGCCTTCAAGTGGTGTAGCATTTGGGTTATTAGTATTAGGAACTAAATCCATGTTTAATTCAGTTTCACTGAAAATTCTGGCATAAATAGTTCCAAACATAATTGGTGCTGATACTAAATAACTATGTCCGGGGAGAAATGTATGTACAACATCAACTGAACCCGATTGTACTCTTCTGCCATCATCTACAGAATTTGACAGCGTTAGATTATGAGTTCCAGCCGGAATTTCCACTACTTGTGAAGCCATAGGTCTACCCCAATTTACAGCTACACCATTGAAGCTAGTAATAAAACTAGCAGATACAGTCAAAGTTGCTCTTTGTTCTCTTGGAATAGAACTATCATAAACTGTAGGTGAACTAGAGCATCCAACAAAGGACATCACGATAATTAGAAATATTACACTCCAATAACAAAAAATCTCTTCATCCTCATCCTCCTATTGATAGAACTTGCGTTTAACCCGCCGGCAAACAAAAATCCGGTCTGTCAATATCCGAAAAGTTTGATAAAGCTCCGCCTTGGTAAAGCTCCTCTTTTATATGTAGGAAAGGTACAATTAAGGGTAAGTTTAAGGTCGTTTTCTGCAATGTTTTTGTGATTATGCCCGTTTTCATATTATTAAACGAAATTTTAACATATGCCCGGAATAGCTATCAATGGCTTCGTTTCACTCGCCATTGCTTTGTAAGGAAGTAATTTACGTGCACGCTAGCGCGTGCTGTAGGTCAATGGCTTCGCTTCACTCGCCATTGCTTTGTTTTTATTCTTGACATACGTGTTTTATACGTATTATATATAGATAAGGAAGGAAATAATGAAATACGCTTATACAGCAATATTCACACCTGAAAAAAACGGTTTGTATAGTGTACATTTTCCAGATCTGGAAGGCTGTTATACAAGCGGTGACGATCTAACTGATGCTGTTTATATGGCTCAGGATGTTCTCTGTCTTACTCTATATGAATTGGAACAAAGCAAGAAACCCATTCCCAAAGCAAGCAATCCTTGTAATGTAAAAATTGCCGATGGTGATTTTATTAGTGTAATAGCAGTAGATACAGATTTTTATCATCGTTATTACGAAAATAAATCCGTAAAAAAGACACTTACCATCCCCATGTGGCTAAACGAGCGAGCAGAATATGCAAATATAAACTTCTCCGGTGTTTTACAGGCTGCGTTAAAGGAACGTTTACAAATAAAAACTGAATAATTAAATACCAGTTATTAGAGATATTCTTATAATTAGACACTTTTTGTAAAGTTGTGCAACGTTGCGCAACTTTTTGGTTTTATATATATATAGGATTGTCTTTTTCCCCTATAAAAATTATTATGATATACAGAGGTATTTTACCAGACCATGCCGGAGCCAATTAATGAAAAGTAATATATACAAATTTACATTTTGGGGCGCTTTTTTTCTCTTTTTTAGTACTAATCTATTTGGAGGAGGAAATTCTGCATATACGAATATGAGTTTAACATCAGAATTATCATTTGATAGATATGTAAATGGAAATATGCCAACACAAATAATCGAAAGACATCCAACAAGGGAATATATCAGAAATTATGAATATCTGGGCGATGGTCTTGTAATTATTGAATGCTATAATGAAATAGATAGTTTGCCTCCGGTTAACAGATACGCCAGATATTTATGTTACAATGAGTATTATAATGAAAATATAAACTCTCCATATAAAATCAATGAATTTATTCAGATCATGCAATTAGATATTAGTGACACACATATTACTGAATTTTCTTTAAATATTACAAGAAATTATCATGATTTTACAAACTATAATAGATATAACATTCTTGTTGAATATCGCCAAAATAGATTTCAATATGGTCAAAATGAAACCGGTATAGTTACAGCAGTATTAGTATTTGATAATGAAAGCAAAAGACTTTCTGACCTGCAGGTTACTATTTTTAGATATCCAATCATTCATAGTTTTATTAATGAAAAAGATAGAGTGGAAATTAGAATAAATAATTATGAATATATTTATGATGATTATGGCAGGCTGGAAAATGTCTATTTTATACATAATGGAGAACATATTCTTATTAAGAAGTATTTTTACGATGGAATTTTAAGAACATTTGAACAACCTTTTTTTAATGATTTATTTGCACCTACATTGGAAGAAATAGTAATTTATGATGATAATATACTAAGATATCACTTAAAACTATATTATGGACCTCATCACTATCGTGATCGAGATACGGTTGAAGAAAGAAATATGGATTATTTTTATGTTATTTTTGAATATGATGAAAATAAAAATGAAATTCAGCAAACAAAATATTTTGGTGTTAACAACACATTCTATTCACAATACGAATATGTAATTATTTATTCTGATATACTAGAAACAAATAATTTTGGCAATTGGATACAGCAGATTACTCACAGCGAAATATATGAATTAGAACAAGCAAGAGAAATTATCAGGAATGGGAGCTAAATCATGAATTTTCCAAGAACTATGGTTGCAGGAATTTCCCTTCCAAGAATGTTAATAGGATCAAACTGGATTTTTGGATGGAGCCACAGGGGGAATGCGGCAGATACATATATAAAACAACAGCATTCTACAACGGAAGCTACACTCAAACTGTTAAACGCATTTTTGGAATATGGCATAGATGCGTGGATGGCGCCATTTTCTTCTCATCCGGCGGGTCTGGAAAAAATAAAAAGCATACAGGACAAGATAGGGCGTAAACTAATTATCATTGATACACCTGTTCTTAATATGGATGACAGTCACGCAGCGCGTAAAGAAGCAGAAAGCATAATCAAGACAAGTGCCGAAATAGGTTCTACCTTCTGCCTCATACACCATGCTTCATGTGAGCAGCTTGTAAATAAAAACAAACAAACAATGGAGCGCCTTCCCGATTACCTTGATATGATCAGGTCGGCGGGTTTAATTCCCGGACTCTCCGCCCATATGCCTGAGATTATTCAATATGCAGATCTTAACGAATACGATGTTGAAACTTATATACAAATTTTTAACTGCCTGGGCTTCCTTATGCAGATAGAAATTGAATCAGTAATAAAGATCATTCACAATGCAAAAAAGCCGGTCATGACCATCAAACCCATGGCTTCAGGTCGCACCACTCCCTATGTAGGTCTCACTTTTAACTGGAAGGTACTAAGGGAAAAAGATATGGTAGCGGTGGGATGCATCAACGAACATGAAGTACACGAGGATGTAGAAATCTCTTTTGCCGCACTGGAGGGAAGACTTCCAAAGCTTGAAGGAAGGGCAAGTCCTGCCAAACAAAGCATCATATAGTTTTATATAAAAAGGAGCACATAATGAACTATGCAGAAGAATCACTTAAAAAGCATTACGAGTGGAAGGGAAAAATAGAAGTTATCAGCAGGGTAAAGGTTAACAGCAAAGACGATCTATCCCTTGCATATACACCCGGAGTTGCAGAGCCCTGTTTGGCTATTCATAAAAACATAAACGAAAGCTACAAGCTCACCCGCAGGTCTGACCTTGTGGCGGTCATTACCGACGGAACTGCGGTTCTTGGTTTAGGTGATATAGGGCCGGAAGCTGCAATGCCAGTAATGGAAGGAAAGGCTGTACTTTTTAAAGAGTTAGGTGATGTTGATGCGGTTCCTCTCTGCATACGCTCAAAGGACACTGACGAAATTGTAAACACCATACGCCTTCTAGCAGGAAGTTTTGGGGGGATCAACCTTGAAGATATTTCTGCACCGCGCTGTTTTGAGATTGAGAAGCGTTTAATAGAGTGCTGCGATATTCCTGTTTTCCATGATGATCAGCATGGAACTGCAATAGTTGCGCTTGCAGCTATTTTTAACGCACTGCGTTTGAGCGGAAAAAAAGCCGGTGATGTTTCGCTTGTAATTAACGGTGCGGGAGCGGCAGGAATTGCAACAGCCTATCTCCTCCTTGACTGCGGCATCAAAAAAATAATTATGTGCGACCGAAGCGGTGCAATTTACAAGGGCAGAGCTAACATGAGCAGCGAAAAGCAAAACATTGCCGCTGTCACAAACCTGTCAATGTGCAAGGGAAGTCTAGGCGATGCTCTTAAAGGGGCAGATATATTTATAGGGCTTTCCTCTCCCGGCTGCCTCACACAGGACATGATAAAAAGCATGAATGAAAAGCCTGTGATTTTTGCAATGGCTAACCCTACTCCGGAGATCATGCCGGATGAGGCAAAGGCTGCAGGTGCATTTATTGTCGGAACGGGGCGTAGTGATTTTGCAAATCAGATTAACAATGCTTTGGCTTTTCCCGGTGTATTCAGGGGGGCTTTAAATGCACGTGCAAGGATCATCAATAAAGAGATGAAAATTGCAGCTGCCAAAGCAATAGCAGATTTCATTAAAGATGATCAATTAACATGCGATAACATAGTACCCAGTCCACTGGACAGGAAGCTTGCCTCTGCTGTTGCGGAGGCAGTTTACGAGGCGGCAATAGCCAGCTGTGCCGGCAGTGCCGGTGCTGCCTGTTGATCCTGTATTGTTGATACTGTATAATTAAATCGAACAAAGGCGTTCATTCATAATGGACAGGGCTATCTCTGTCTGCATTGAGTGAGGGTCTTTTTTTTTATAATGAATCTTAAGGTAATATATGTGCGGAATAATAGGATATGTAGGAAAGAAAAACGCTGTTCCCATTGTAATGGACGGCTTAAAAAAACTCGAGTACAGGGGATATGACTCCGCCGGCATTGCGGTTTTTACAAAGGCAGGATTACAGCTTGTCAAGCAAAAAGGAAGGCTTGCCTCTTTGGAGGAAAAGCTTAAGGAAAATCCTGTCGAGGGAAACGTAGGCATAGGGCATACACGCTGGGCAACTCATGGAGAGCCCTCTGACCTAAACTCTCATCCCCATGTAGGCGGGCAAAACCGTATAGCAATTGTGCATAACGGTATAATAGAAAACTACAAAAAAATAAAAGAACAGCTTGAACAAAAGGGAATTGTTTTTAAGTCAGAAACTGACAGCGAAGTAATCGCTCATCTTGCTGAATATTACTATGACAATGACATAATACAAACAGCAATAAGGCTTTCAAGCATTCTTGAAGGTTCTTATGCACTCGGCATCTTCTTTGTAGATAATCCATCCCTGCTTCTTGCAGTCAGAAAAGACAATCCTCTTATCATAGGTGAGTGTGAGCATGGTAATTTTATAGCCTCTGATGTTCCTGCAGTTCTAAAACATACAAATCAGGTTTACTACATGGAAGACAAAGAAATTGCCCTCCTTTCTTCTGATTCCATAGAATTTTTTAATACTGAAGGAGACTCTTTAGCCAAAAAAGCTGAAAGGATTTCCTGGAATATAGACAGTGCAGAAAAAGGAGGCTATCCGCATTTTATGCTTAAAGAGATAATGGAACAACCCAATGTATTAAAGGATACAATAAACAGTGTTTTTACTGATGGAAAAAATAAAACAACTATGGAATCAATTGACATAAACAATTATAACAAGATAGTAATAACTGCCTGCGGCTCTGCGTATAACGCGGGACTGGTTGCAAAATATGTTTTTGAACGCCTTTGCAGATTATCGGTAGAAGTGGAAATTGCAAGTGAGTTCCGTTACAAAGATGCCATTGTAGACGACAAAACCCTGGTTATCCTTGTAAGCCAGTCAGGTGAAACAGCTGATACTATCGCAGCCATGCGTGAGGCGAAAAATAAAAAGGCACTTAGTTTATCCATTGTAAACGTTGTAGGCAGCACTTTGGCAAAGGAATCTGACCTGTGTATATTTACAGCAGCAGGTCCGGAAATTGCCGTTGCCACAACCAAGGCTTTTTCTTCACAGCTCAGCCTTCTCTACCTTCTTGCAGTTTCCTTTGCTCACAAACTAAACAAAATCACATCTGAGAACAAAAATGAATTGGAAAAGGAAATATCACTAATTCCCGAGAAAGTGTCAACAATTCTTTCAAGCATTAATGACATACAAAAATATGCCGCTTCCTGCGTTTCCTATAAAAGTGTTTTCTTTATAGGCCGTAACATTGATTTTGCAATCGCTGCCGAAGGTTCACTTAAACTAAAAGAAATCAGTTATATACATTCAGAAGCTTATGCGGGAGGCGAACTAAAGCACGGCACCATCTCTTTAATAGAAGAAGAAACCCTCGTTGTGACGATTGCCAGCTGCGAAAAACTCTTTCCAAAGATAATCTCCAATGCAGAACAGGTACTTAGCCGCGGTGCAAAGGTGCTTTTAATAGGAAATGCAGTTACAGGTGAATATGATGGCAGATTAAAACAGATACAACTACCTGAAATTAACGAGCTCTTTTCTCCTTCCCTTTCTGTCATTGTAATGCAGTTACTTGCTTATTACATAGCAGCAGATAAAGGTTTAGATATAGATAAACCCAGGAATCTTGCAAAAAGTGTTACAGTGGAATAAGGAGTTTTTTTGAAAGTTGAAACAAAACAACAAAATCAAACTATACTCGTTTTGGATTTCGGCGGTCAGTATAAAGAGTTAATCGCACGTTCAGTTAGATCTAACAAAGTATATTCAGTTATAATGGATGCTTCAGTTTCAGTTAACGAAATAAAAAAAATAAATCCCATAGGCATAATACTTACAGGCGGACCAAACAGCGTCTACGAAAAAAATTCCATAATGTGCGACAAAAATATTTTTAGCCTGAACATTCCTGTATTGGGAATTTGTTATGGAATGCAAATTATGTGCCATATCCTTGGAGGAGAGGTAAAACAGGGTGAAGTCGGAGAATACGGTAAAGTAAAAATTAACTGTTTGGGAGATTCCCTATTACTGCCTGCAGCATCAGGGAAAAAAAGTTTCACAGCCCTTATGAGCCACAGGGATGTAGTTACAAGAGTTCCGTTAGGGTTTCGCATAACGGCAGAAACAGAGAATCACATTGCCGTAATGGAGAACAGCAACAAAAAACTATATGGTCTTCAGTTTCATCCTGAGTCTTTTCATACAGAAGGCGGCAACGAAATTATTAAACGTTTTTTATACAATGTTTGCAATGCGAAGAGCGATTATCATCTTGATGATTACATAGAAAATGAAATACAAAAAATTAAAGAAATTGCAGGTTCAAAGCAGGTTCTTCTGGCTCTTTCAGGCGGTGTCGATTCCTCTGTCTGCGCGGCAATTCTAAGCCGTGCAATACCGGATCAACTAACATGTGTATTTGTAGACCATGGTTTTATGCGCCAAAACGAAGGGGATAATATAGAAAAAATATTTTCCAAACATAAATTGCGCCTAATACGGGTTAATGCGGAGGAAAGGTTTTTAAAAAGGCTAAAGGGCATTACTGAGCCCGAAGCAAAAAGAAAAATTATAGGTGAAGAGTTCGTACGTGTTTTTGAAGAAGAGTCTGCAAAACTAAATAACATACCTTTTTTGGCACAGGGTACTATATACCCTGATATTATAGAGTCAGGCGGTGAGCCCAGACAGGTAATTAAAAGCCATCATAATGTAGGCGGCTTACCTGATAATCTCTCATTCAAGCAAATAATTGAACCTTTAGCAGGCTTATTTAAAGACGAAGTGCGTATCATAGGAGAAAAATTGGGATTGCCTAAAGCATTAGTCCAAAGACAGCCCTTCCCGGGCCCCGGCCTTGCCCTACGCATAATAGGTGAAGTAACAAAGGATAAACTTGAAGTATTAAGATTATGTGATGCCATTGTAAGAGAAGAAATAGATAAATTAAAGGTTAAACCGGATCAATATTTTGCACTACTTACGAACTCACATTCAGTAGGTGTTAAAGGAGATGCCAGAACCTATGATCCTGTAGTTGCAATAAGAGCTGTTGTAACCTCAGACTTTATGACCTGTGAATATGCCCCGCTTTCTCACAAGCTTCTTTCAAAAATATCCTTGCGCATAACAAGTGAAGTACAGAGCATAAGCCGGGTAGTATATGATATAAGCGGGAAACCGCCCGCAACTGTGGAATGGGAATAAATTATGCAGAAAAAGTTTATATTTGTAACAGGCGGAGTTGTATCAGGTCTTGGAAAGGGCATAACAGCCGCATCTTTGGGAAGACTGCTAAAACAGCGCGGCTTAAAAGTTGCCGCACAAAAGCTAGACCCTTACATGAACATAGACCCCGGCACCATGAGCCCTTACCAGCACGGCGAAGTTTTTGTAACAGATGACGGCGCAGAAACTGATCTTGACCTTGGACATTACGAAAGATTCATTGACGAAAACCTAACAAAATTTTCAAGCTTAACTTCCGGGAAAGTTTACTGGAGCGTTTTACAAAGAGAAAGAGACGGAAAGTATTCGGGCAATACAGTGCAGGTTATACCGCACATAACCCAGGAAATTAAAAACTTTATCTATGCGGGATCAGAAATTAACGACATTGATGTACTAATCACAGAGATAGGCGGTACCATAGGTGACATGGAGAGCCAGCCTTTTATAGAGGCGATTAGACAGATTAGCCTTGAACAGGGAAGGTCCAACTGCCTCTTTATACATGTAACTCTTATCCCCTTCTTAAAGGCCACAGGAGAACATAAATCCAAACCTACCCAACACTCTGTAAAAGAGCTGCAATCAATGGGAATTACGCCTAACATAATAATAGCCAGAGCGGATGAAGAACTAAGCGAGGGCATAAAGGAAAAAATTGCACTATTCTGCAATGTAAAGGAAGACTGCGTTATAGAAAACATAACCCTCCCCTCTCTTTACGAAGCACCAATTTCGCTT
>Ga0099364_10002708_pt1 | contig 28089 bp, 22 predicted proteins | sample TergutTh196P3_FD_73070 | JGI IMG/M metagenome (GOLD analysis project Ga0099364, IMG submission 73070) | Microcerotermes parvus P3 segment gut microbial communities from Pointe-Noire, Republic of the Congo - Th196 P3 | ecosystem: Host-associated > Arthropoda: Insects > Digestive system > Gut ... | reverse complement strand
ACCGGCGCGCCGGAAGAATTGATAGCTTACGGCAAGCAAAAGGGATTTACTTTCAGCGAGTGGGACATACAGACCGTCGGAGAGGATATTCTCGAACCGTCCGACGAATTGAGCGACGAGGAATTGGAACTGGCCGCCGGCGGCACCACGGTTCTCCTGTTTGTCGGCATTTTGGCCTTCGGGGCGTTCGCGCTCGGGACCGCCGGGGTAGCAGTGGCGGTGGCGTTCGCCGTGAGCAAGAAAAAAGGTTAATCCAAATAGAGGAGGAATTACTATGAGAAGAGCAATAACGTTTGTTTTGATCTGCGCGGTACTCACTTTCGGCACAATGGCGGCATTTGCGGCGCAAACCGGCTCCATCCCTCCGCCGTTAATTTCCTATGAGCAAGCTCTCGAAGTCGCCCTCGAAAGGGTTGGCGGCGGCACGGTGACGAGGGTTTACCATGACCGCGAGCGCTTTTCGGATGTGTTGTTAAGTTTCTATCATGTCGAAATCAGGCACGCGATGCGTGATTACGACATTAGAATCGACTCGGATACGGGCGAAATTGTCAGATTCAGATATTTTCCCCAGGCAAACCCACAAATATCCCATGGGCGAGCTATCGCGATCGCTCTTGAAAAAGTCGGCGGCGGAATGCAGACGGAAGTCGACTTTCACCGCGATCGCAATGGAGACGGGGCATTGTTCTATGATATTCATGCCAGGCATGGAACGCGCGAATACTGGGTTAGAGTAGACGCGGATACAGGGGAAATTACCAGATTCCTATCCGGTGATGTGATTCAGTGATTTGATTAGTACCAAATCGCAGTAAAACACAAGGCGGCACGGCGGGCTTTGATTTACAAGCGCCGCGTGCCGCCGTTATCAGCTTCAAAAACGGTCACCGTTCCAGCATACCTTCCTCGTGGTTCATTTTTCAACCGGTTTGTGTTTACGTTCCGCAATTCTAACATGGTCTGATGGTAAAAAGAGTATCTGAACGCACCTCATAATACGAAAATATATCAAGTCTCGCTTTCATGCTCAATTGGTGATGGACGCCCATCATGGACTATTTAGATGAAAAAACGGGGGTTTCCAATTGACGAGTTGCAGACCGTCTACTTGGGTAAAGTCTGTATCGTTCGTAACCAATACGCAATCATTCACAAGACAAAAAGCGGCAATAATAGTATCGCCATCGCCAATAGGTTTGCCTTTTTGAATTAATGCAGCATAGACATGAGCCGCTTTTTGCCAAACCTTTTCACTAATAACGCCAATGGAAATCGTCCGGCGAAAAATCAAGTATTCCCGCAGTTTTTTGTCCATGCTTTTAGCCAAAAGTCCCCTTTGCACTTCGTAATCGACAATGCGTGGGAGTACAATCTTATGTCCCTTGTCTAACGCAATATCAGCGTTAGATTTAACGCCTTCATCCTCTTTAAGGATAAAAGTAACCGTGTTCGTATCAAGGGCGTAAATCATAAATCCAATTCCCTCGTAATGTTAAACCCTTGGGCCATAAAAGAATCAAATTCGTCATCAAGAGGCTCGTCATTAATCGCCTTTAAGCCTGAATAGAGGCGATTTAATGCCTCTTTTTGTTTTTGAGAATCAGTTGTCCCATTCTCAATCATCTCATCCGTTTCATCTTCCAAAACAGTAACAATTGTTCGCCGACCGGCAGGTATTTGAACAAGTAAGTTGTCAGAGATAAATCGCCCATCCGTTTGAAAATAACCTTGATATGTCTGAATCATTCACATCACACCCCTTACTATGATTGTACTTTATTTCTGCCCGTTCATATTGTTCCGACTATTATCCATGTTAACACAGTTACCGACTATTCCAGCATCTTAGCCTTAACGAGGGCCTCGCGCGCGTTGTTTACGCCCAGCCATTTATATAAACGCAAGGAGTTGAAGGAATTTTTCGTAACTGAGCGGGACATACAGGCCGTCGGAGAAGATATTCTCGAACCCTCCGACGAACTGAGCGACGAAGAATTAGAATTTGCCGCCGGCGGCACGGTGAGCTTTGATGTACAAGCGCTTCGTGCCGCCATTATTACCCTATTATTTTTCCTTAGACTTTAATCCGCCTGCGGGACGCGAACGCGTATTTCTTCGTGTTTCCGCTTTTCTTCCGACCAGTCATTCTCGTCATCGACGGAGAATTTCGTTATGATGATTTCCCCGGTTCCGTCGTCAACTTCCTCCATCATAAAATCTTCCGTTTTTGTCGCCTCGACCACATTGGCGAGCGAGTCGGCCCCGGAGTCGTAGACGACAACCGAGAGCCATCCGGGGAAATCGGCGCCTTCATAACGCGCGCCCTTCGGCGTATCTATGAGCGAGAAGACGAAACGAACGGGGTCGAGCCATGTGATTCCTACCCCGTAGAAGGTCTTTTTGAGTTTGAAGCCGCCAAAATCATAGAGCAGATATTCTCGGTCGACGTAACTTCCGCTGTTCAGTACGAATTGTTTTCCGTCAGGGCTGAATTCCACCCAGGTTTGGTGGGCATCTTCCTTTTCGACCAGCGCGACGAACTCTCCGTCATCATCGAAGAAATAGATTCCTCCCTGCCAACCCTTATAAACCTCCTCAGTCTCGGGGTTGACGTCAAGCCAGTAAATTTTTTCGCCATGGATGTCTACCTCATAGACGCTTCCGGCGCCTTTAAGTTCCGTCCATTCGCCTTCGGCGCCCAACGCATGAAGCAGCCCGTTTTCCACGGCAAGGTTCTGCGCGTCAAAAGCCGCGAACGCGCCTCCGCAGAGTGAGAAAAACGCCATCAACACTATTGCCGCAAATGAACAACGTTTGATACTCATTGCAACACACCTCCATTATTTATGTATCCATTTCGCGACCTTAATACGATCTCATGGAAAAAGAAGTAGCTAACTGTTACCTCCTGAAGCGCCCGCGCGCCGGTCTAAACGGTAACGACCGGATACCCTGTTTGCCTATTGACACGTTATGGTATCTGTGGCAAGACCGGAATACAGAGGGATTCTTATAGCCGATATACGGGTAAAATTACCAAATTACGGTCAAACACACGGCGGCACGTTGAATTTTGATTGAACGCGAGGGTGAATGATCGCCCCCGCGCAAAAAAAATTTAGGGAGTGTGAAGCGGCATGAGAAAAGTTTTGCGGCATGGTTTTATTTTTTTACCGGCTTTCAGTCTTCTGCTCCTGCCGGCGGCGGCATGCGCGCAGGTTATCATCATCGACAACGTGTCAGTGTGTCACTACGTTCAGGGTAACGGCAAACTTCCTTATGGCAAAGCGCCCGATTTAGATGATGAGAAATGGACTATTTCCCCCAGTAATAACACGGTCGAAATAAAAACCGGCGGTTTCGTGATGGATGATGTCGAGGTTTACGGCGGCTACAGCGACGACATCGTCGTGCATGACACCGAGAACGAAAAAAACATCGACGCCAAAAATAACCGCGTCACTGTCAGAGGCACAGTGGAAGGAAACGTCTACGGCGGTTTCACCTTTGACGTTGGCGGGAGCGCCATAGGCAACACAGTCGTCATCGATGGAACAGTATTAGGAAACGTCTATGGCGGCGGCAGCGAATCCGGCGGCAGCAGCGATTCCGGCGACGCCGTAAACAACACCGTTAGAATTACCGGCAGCCCTGTCGTGAGTGGAATTTTGTATGGCGGCGAGGCCGAAGACGGAATCTCCGAAGGCAACACCCTGTTGCTGGAGAGCGCCATCACGGTGGCGGGGCTGCGCGATTTCCAAATACTGAGCTTCGCCCTGCCCGACGGCACGAAGAACGGCGACGTCATGCTGAGCGTGATCGAAATGGAGGCACAAGGTGATACTCCGGATAGTTACTACGGCGAAGCCGTTATTGACGGCGCGACGGTGAAGATCCGCGGCGATTTTTCGTCGCTCGGAATCGGCGATAAGATCACGCTGATCGACGCGGAGAAAAATCTGGAAGGCGAACCCGCGAACAGATACGCCCGCAGGAGAGGGTTCGAGTTCCACATAGCGAAGGAAGGCGGCAAACTGGTTGCCACGCTTGAGGATAGACCCGACACGGGCGGGTGCAACGCAAGCGGCATGTTCGGGCTTCTTTCGCTGATATTGCTTTACGCTCTTAAACACAGGAGTGGGAAGCCTGGCAAATAAAAATGCCCAAACATTAATGAAGCAAGACGCAAAAGGACAATCGCGGATAACATTACGGACATGGACGACCCCGCGTGGCTCCGCAACCCGGACGAGAGAATAACGGTCAGGGAAAGGGTGGCTAGGAGGGAAATTTTACCTGATCCGCTTCCTGCTCCTGTATCTCAATTAACCCGCGCCTTTCAAAAAAATCAATGACTGTTTGGATATATCTCAGCGCTTTGTTTGCGTCCTCATCAACGATCTCCAATTCGTTGGGGTATCGCGGCTGGATTCCATAGAGGGTGAGGAACTCACATATGTCGCTCAATTCGCAAAACCGCTCGTCCTTTTCAATGCACAAATCACACAACATCGGCAAGTCGTGCGTTCTCGGCGGGTTTTGTGAATTTGCGACCAAAAACCCTTTCAACATTTTTTCCACGCATTGCTCGGAAAGATAGCAAATAATTTCCAATGGTTTCGGCCTGGAATACTTGTCAAGTGTTTTAGCCGACTGTAAATCCATCTTTGCAAATCGATACCAGTCAAGCGCTTCAGGGTTTTTCATACAGCAACACCCCCTCGCCGGCGATTGTGCGTTCCAGCGTTATCTGCTTTGAGCGCCGCTCAAAGGTTTCGATCGTTCCGACTAAGATGTCCATCGGCTTGCGTTTCATGCCCCGAAAAGAGCGATATATGCTCTGCGCGGCCTCTACCGGCCGTAGACCGCCATTTGAGATAACCACATAAAAATCATAATCACTGTACTCATTCGACGTACCATTTGCGTAAGAACCGAATAAATATATTTTCTCAACAGGCACGGCATCGATAATTTTGTCCTGTATCATCCGTATTTCATCGGTCATTACCATATTAATATACCTCCCTAAATATAAACAACCTAAAGCACACGATCTGATAACCGCCGACGCAGAAAATAATGACACCGAACATCATCAATATAACATGGCAAAACCTCTTTATTCAAGCCGTTATCGCGCGGGGCATCCGGAACATAAAAACCCCGCTCCTTAAACAGGTGACCTTTTGATACCTTGCGTATTCCATAAAACTGTTACAGTTAATGGGTATCGTGCCTCAGCGCGCGGCGTTGGAACTAATATGTTGACGGGGTGGATTATGATGAGTGAAAAGACGATTGACTGTTGCGATGCCGGCAAAAATTTTACAGCGGAGGAGATCGAACAGGCCGCTCAGCTAAAACGTTTCAGCGAATGGCTGCAAGCCGATGCCGATCTGCGGACAAGGCTGGGCATAGGCGAAGGGCTCACTCCCGAGCAGGAGGAATGGCGGCGAAAGATCGGCGTCGGCCTCGACGTGAACGATATGGCTTTCTTGTGGAAACACCCTTTGGAAGTGAACGCGTGGCTTATATTCGCCATGAAAGGCCGTGAAGAGGAACTTGACGACGGAGTAAAGGCGGTTGTTGACAAATACCCCCTGCTGGAGCTGTGGGGGAAATACTCGAAAAGCCGCTGCTGCCTCAACGAGTTTCTGGAGCAATGGGGCAAGGTGGAATCCGTCCATGAAAAATTCAACGCGTGGCGCAAACGGCGCATCGCCGCCGCCAAGAGCGAGCTGGGGTACTTCGGCACGCGCATCGGGCATCCCGTCTTTTCCTTCGAGCTCAACGCGGGATGCAGCGTGGGCTGCTGGTTTTGCTCCTTTGCCACCGACAAACTCTCGGGCACTTTCGATTATCCCAAAGAGCGCGGCGAGGCGCTGAGCATCGTCAGGCAATGCGGCGAAATTTTCGGACGCGATATGATCAGGATGACACTCCCCTACTACCGCACCGAGCCCCACGACAACCCGCACTATATAGATTTTCTGAAGGATTTTGAAAAAGAGACGGGCGAGGTGATGTGTACCTCCACGGCGGCATGTCATGACATCAAATGGGTAAAAGACCTCTTAAACTTCTATCAAAAGAGGGAGGACGGCCGCGTCTATTACTGGCCGCGGCTCAGCATCCTGACGCTGGATATGCTGCGTAAAATCCACGCGGCTTTTACGCCAATGGAGACCAAGGACATAGAACTCCTAATCCAGGTGAGGGACACCGCCCGGCCCAAAATCACCGGAGGGCGTATCTTAAAAGAGCAGGCGGGGCTCAGGGAAGTGGAAGACTTCTCGACCGACGACCGGATCGCTTTGGCAGCGGCGGTCCCGCAGGGCACGATAGCCTGCGTCAGCGGCTTCAATATAAACCTGGTCACCCGCACAATAATGGTTTTCGCCCCATGCTACACCAGCAACAAATGGCCGCACGGATTCAGAGTATACGGGCAAGCCTCCTACAACGACGAAAACGATTTTGCGGCGGTAATAAAGGACCTGGTGGAACGCTGCATGTTTCTGTCGCCGCCCAAAGACAAAACGCTCAAATTCCGCGACGACATGCTGTTCCGCCCCACGGAAGCGGGGTTCGACCTGGCGACCGCCCATCAGCTTCACCACTTTAAGGGAAAGAGCAAGAGCGGGCCGCTCGGGGAACTGATCGCCGAAGGCGCGCATACCTACGCCGAAATAACGGAAATTTTGCAAAGGGATCACAGGATCAACCCCATCATCCTGCGCGCGGCGGTTCAGCAACTGTTTGACGACGGCTTTCTTGACGAAATCTATGACCGAAACGAACTTCTTTAGCGATCAACAGATCAATTCGGGCAGGCAAAAAGAGCTCGATTGGGCAAGAGGGCTTGCCGTTGTCTTTATGGTGTTCAAGCACACGAAAGAATACCTGCCGGGATTCGACCTTTCGAGCGCGTATTCGAGGGTCATCTGTTTTTTAGGGGCTGCGCCCGCCGGCCCCACGTTCATGATACTGCTGGGCGCGGGAATAGTGTTTTCGAGGAACAAAAGCCCGAAAAAACTCGCGCTGCGGGGCGCAAGCCTGATAGCGTTAAACTACGCTTTGAATTTTGCCGCGTTTGGAATGCCCGAGTTAATTCTGTTTGCCCAAACCGGGGACGCGGCGTTTTTGAAAGATTGCGTATTTTATTCATTGGGAGTGGATATTCTTGCCTTCGCGGGGCTTGCCCTTCTGTTCTTCGCGCTGGCCGAAAAGCTGCGGCTGCCTCCCGTCGACGTCGCGCTCGTCGCTCTTATTCTCTCCTGTTTGAACTACCTCACGCCGAGGGTTGATAATTTCCCTTTGGGCGCCGCCGCCGGGCTCTTTGCCGATGTGAACGACAACTCGTATTTTCCCCTCTTGTCATGGATAGGGTATCCGGTGATGGGGTACATTTTCGGAAGGTTTCTGATCAGATGTACGGACAAGAGGCTCTTTTATAAGTATATATTCGCATTTTCCGCCTTTTCCGTCGCGGCATTTTCTCTGGGTTCGCGCAAACACGGCTTCTCCGGCGTCTGGAGCTTATTTTTCGGCGCCGATGAGTATTTCAGCCAGGACTTTATTCAATATTTCCTCGTGGGCGGCATCTGTTTTTTGTGGATAAGCATACTGTTTTCCTTATCCGAGATAGGGGCTTTGGACTTCGCCGGTAAACATCTCTCCCGGTGGAGCAGAAACGTAACGCCCATGTTTGTCGCCCACTGGGTGATAGTCGGCTGGCTCGAATTAAGCCCGGTCAACTTCCCGGAGAACCCCTATGTCAATTTCATAACGGGCGTCGCTATCGTCATGCTTTCCGACGCCGCGGCGGTTCTGTACAGGCTGCGCGAAGTGCGGGGAAAAAGCTGAGGCGGCGAACCGGTGTTTGCTTTTTGCGTTTTAGTCACCAGGTCACAGAATGGGGCGGTTGCGCCCCGTCTTGGGATGGCAAACAATTTTCAACGGGGGTGTTAATGATGAAACGTTTGACGATGGTGGGTTTGATGGTTCTCACGCTGATGATCGTGGGCACGGCCGTGGCGGAAGCGGGACCGGTGATAGGCATAGACTTGGATAATTTTTTCGCCGAACCGCTGCCGCAACGTTACTACCAATCGAAAATCAAACCAGAAAACGGAGAGCCTCCGCGAACAATAGAACTTTATAAGACCTGGAGTCAGTTCAAAGCGAAGTTGGTTGAGGAGGGCGGCGACGGCTATACTATGGATGATGTTATCGGCGCGATACAGGATTATGTGGCCGATGAAGATAACCCGGATCTGCCGTCAAAGGTTCACTTTGCGTTCATCGGTTTCAATCAACCAGAAATTCCACCATTTGATTATGACCCGGACGACGGCGAGCTGTTTCTGATGCAAGATGATGATGGAGGTGATGTTTCGATATTTATGGCCGAAAAAGACGACCAATTTGAAGAACCTAACGAATTTTTCTTAAAAGGTATGTTTGGCGAAGAAACCCTTGGTTTCGTCAGCCTCATACCCTACACCGGCGGACCCGACGGCGGCGGGTCGTGCGGATGCGACGCCTTCCCGATGTGGGGGGGGGGGGGGGGCATTCTCCTGCTCTCCCTGTTTGCGGCGCGCAGGCGCGCGCGCGGCGGCGTTCGCCGTGAAAACGCCGGAAAAGCGGGAGATTAGAGGCGGCCAATCCATGACCGGCGATCAAAATATTTTCTCGCAATTCACCGAAGACGAACTGAAGCAACTGGCGCAGATAAAGCGTTTCTTCGAGCGGCTGCAATGCGACGGCGAACTCGCGAAGGCCGTTGACCGAGGCGGCGTCGCCCCCGAACAAGCGGCGCGCCTAAAGGAGACCGGCGTGACGTTCCGCCTGTCCGAGTTGCCGCTGGGCCCGGAAGGCCAACAAAACACGATGCTGTATCTCCTCGCCGCGTCCAGGGATTTGGAAGAGGAATTCGACGATGAGTTAAAACAGTTTGCCGGCCGATACCCCCTTTTGAAGTTGTGGGGAAAGTATCTCGCGCTTCTTTACCGGAAACACCACTGCGACAGAAAGGAGCCGCCGGCGTCGCGAAGCGCGCCCTTCGACGCCTGGCGAAAGAGGCGCGTCGCCGCCGTCCGCAGCGAACTGGGTTTTTTCGGCGCGATGATCGACCACCCCGCATTCGCCTACGAGCTCAGCGAGGGTTGCAGCGTGGGCTGCTGGTTTTGTTCGTTCGCGCCCCATAAGCTCACCGGGATACTCGACTATATCACCGGGCGCGACGAGGCGATGAGCATAGTGAACCACTGCGCCGGTATTTTCGGCAAAGAAGCCGCGGGCAGCGCACTGCCCTACTACCGCACCGAGCCGCACGACAACCCGAACTATGTGAATTTCCTGCGGGACTTCGAGCAATCGACCGGCGAAGTGCTATGCACTTCCACCGCCGTTTGCGGCGATTTAGGCTGGCTGCGCGAACTGATCAGCTATTACAGGCGCGGGGACGTGAGGTATCATTGGCCGCGCCTCAGCATCTTATCTCTTGAGATTATGGATAAGGTCCACGCCGCGTTTACGCCCGAGGACCTTTTGGAGATAGAGCTTTTGGTCCAGGTAAGAGAGCATTACCGGCCAAAGGTGACCGGCGGGCGCATTTTGGAGGAACACGCCGGGCTGCGTGAAAGAGAGGATTTCTCAGACAGAAACTGCGTCAGCTTCGTGCCGCAGGGCAGCATCGCCTGCGTCAGCGGCTTTAATATCAACCTCGTCACCCGCGCCGTCATGCTTTTCAGCCCCTGCTACGTGAGCGGCAGGTGGCCTTACGGATACCGGGTGTTTGCCGAAAGGCGCTACGAGGACGCGGATCACTTCCCCTCCGTCATAAACGAGATGATCGAAAATTACATGCCCCTTTCGCCGCCTCAGAAAAAAATTGTAAAATTCCGCGACGATATTGTCTTCCGCCCGACGGAAAAGGGTTTCGACCTAGCGACCCCCAATCAGCTCCACCACTTCAAGGGCAGGGACAAGTGCGGCCCGCTGGGCGAATTGATCAGCTCCGGCGAATATACATACGAGAAGCTCGCGGGGGAACTGACCGCGAAACACAAGGCAAACCCGATTATTTTGCGGACGGCCGCGCAGCAATTGTTTGACGACGGCTTTTTGGATGAAGTATATTGATGTATGATTATCTTTCCGGAAAGGAGGTTGTGCCATGTTCGGTAAGCGCCGTTTTTTCTTCCTCGCGTTCGCCGGTTTTTTTATTTTTTTCGCAGGTTCAGCCGCTTCACAGCCCTTGTTCATCGATCTCGACAAAGCCATCGAGTTGGCGCTGGAGAACGATTTCAGCATCAAAGCGGCGGTAAGCGACGTCGCCATAGCGAACGAGGGGCGGCGTCAGGCGCACAGGTCGCGCAGCGTTACGCTGAGGGGCGAGCACAGCTCCACTAGAATGAACGACCAGGTGTACGGCATCAGCGTCGATTCGTTTCAAAACGTATTCTCGCTGTCATACCCCCTTTACACCGGAGGCAGGATCGAGGGGTCCATCGCCGCCTCCGAGCATGAGCTTGACGCGAAAATCCTGAGCCTCGAACGCTCATATCAGGACGTCAGGCTGTCCGTCGCGGCCGCTTTTTTCAACATGCTGCGCGCGGAGAACATGGCAGAGCTTGCCGCCGCCTCGGTGGAACGCCTGACCGCGCACGCCCGCAACGTGGACGCGCAGTACCGCAACGGAAAAGTAGTCAGGTCCGACCTCCTGCGCTCGGAGGTCGAGCTGATAAACGCCTCGCAATCGATGAGCAAAGCCGAAAACGATTACAGGGTCGCCTTGAAAAACTTAAACGACGTCATGGGGCTGCCTCTGGAAACGGAGCTTATTTTCGACAAAGAGATGTCCTACGCGGCGTTTCCCCGCTCGCTTGACGAGTGTATCGAATACGCGCTGTTGCACCACACCGATATTGCGATCGCGGAATTGCAGAAAAATAAGGCGGAAGCGGGGATCGTCGTCGAAAGAAGCGCCAAACGGCCCAACGTGACGCTCTCCGCAAGCCAGACCTTAAGATCCCCGCGCGACTGGCCGGGACTCGATGCGGCCCAACTGGAAATCGGCATCCACGCCGACTACACATTTTCCGACGGAGGCTACGCCGAATCGAAAATCAGAGAGGCGACGGAGAACCTTAACAAAGCCGACTACAATTACGAGTCCGCGAGGGATACGGTCGTCCTGAACGTCACGAAGTATTTTTTGACTATGGAGGAAGCCATCTCGCGGATCGACTCGGGGGCTACGGCGATCGGTTTCGCGCAGGAGGCGTACAGGATAGCTTTGACGCGCTATGAGGAAGGAGTCGGAACCAACATCGACGTGTTGGACGCCCAGGACGCGTTAAACCAAAGCAGCTCAAACCACACCCAGGCGCTGTGCGATTACAACATCGCCGTGGCGCAGCTCATAAGCGCGATGGGTGTTCCGGCTGTGCTGGAAGGGAATTGATCAAAATACGGCGATGAAAAAAATTCATTTTGCAATCACGTTCGTCTTCTTATTGCTTTCGGTGACTTTTATAGGTTACGGAACGTACCTCAACGCCAAAAGCAACAGTTACATAGAGACGATGCTGGAGTCCCGCGCGGTCAGCCTGAGCGGGATCGAGGTGTCGTACCGCGACCTGTACCCGGTGCTGTATCTGGATCACGTCGGGCTGCGCGCGAGAATGCAGGCCGACGCCATCGCCCATATCGACGGGCTGATCGAGGAGCTGTACGTGACGCAGGGGCAGGAGGTCACGCAGGGGCAGCTCCTCGGCAGAATCGTGAATAAAGACGTCCCGCTCGCGCTCTCCCGCGCCGAAACGGACGTGGCAAAAGCTGATGCCGCTTATTTGCAGGCGATGAGCGTCGTCGAAAGGAACCGGCGCCTTGCCGCCGAGGACGCCGTATCCGTTAGCGAGCTGGAGATGTCCGTCTCGCAGATGGAAGCGTCGAAGGCGGAGCTCGACGCCGCGCGAATAGCGAGAAGGCAGATAGAGCAGCAAAGAAGCGACCAGATGGTGACGGCGCCGCTCTCCGGCTCCGTCATCGTAGCGTATCAGCAGCCCGGCAACTTTGTCTCCGTGGGTATGCCCGTCCTGATGATCGCCGACTTCTCGAAGATGCACTTCACCGCGATGGTTGACGATATAAAGGTGAAAAACATCGCGCCGCTGGAGGGGAAATTTTCGCTCTTGACCGACCTGACGAACTTGACCGAGACTGCCTTCGACAGCGCCGTCACGTCGTCGTTCAGCGAGGATACGGCTTTCGATGTGCGAATATCGAGCGTTTTGCCTCCCTTCAGCGAAGATGTGCCTGTTAGGACCATGACGTTCGAGATAGACAACAGCCTGGGCGTCATGGAATTTGGGATGTACACCGACATCATCATCCGAAAAGAGACCCCGAAAAGGGCGCTTGCCATTCCTCTCGCGGTCGTCTTCGACCGCGAGGGCGATCCCAGGGTTCACGCGCGGGATGAGAATTCCCACCTGGCCGTGCGCAGCGTAAGGCTGGGGATGCACGACGGAGAATACGTCGAGGTCGCCGAAGGGCTCGAAGAAGGCGACGTAGTCATCACGTCGAGAGTCGAAGGCCTCGAACCCGGCATGAGGGTCGACGTCAACCTGAGGGAGGATTTGTAACGTACCGGCTTGACAACACTCGCTCGGCATTGTAGGATTTTGATCAAGGGTAGAAATGCCCCGAAGTCGCTTACCACAGGCGAAACAAATGTGTGGTTCGACTGAATACGCTTACCGTCCGGCGTGACAAATCGACGGTTCGATTGAATACGCTTACCGCACGGCGTGATAAATATGCGGTTTGAAGGATGCCCCCTTGCCCACCGCGAGGGGGTAGCCTTTTAGTGAGAAGGAGTGTAATGAAACAAACCGGATTTTATAAGATCTCGCAAGACTACTTCAATATCATAAAACAATTAAGCGGTATATATAGGGACAGTAAAGAGCGGCCTATATATTGCTGTATGCAGGATAAAAAATTCGCCGATATATTTTGGGCTATTCCGACAAGCGATTTATCGCATAGAGCATCCGAACAGCTTGAACGAATCAAGCGTCTTTGCGCGTTGCCGCAAAGGGATATCCGCTCTTGCTACTATCATATTGGCCATACGAACCGGGCGGCTATTTTTAGAATAAGCAGTGTATTGCCGGTGACTGATGAATATATTTCAGGCGAATATACTTCGCAAGGGATACATCTTGTACTGAGGAACACTAACTTGATAGCTGAGATTGAACGGAAATTATCACGGATTCTATTCGACGAAGAACTCCACCCCAACAAGTACGAACAGCGCATCACATCACTTTACTCTTTCCTGAAAGCGGATTAACCGAATAGTTGATCATAACCATGCAAAGCGCGGCATGACCCGGCCGTAAAGAGGTGACCTTCGGATACCTTGTTTTATTCGGCGGCGTGTTAGCCTTTCCGCCAGGACACAGCTTTCGATGTGGAAGTGTCGAGCGTTTTGCCTCCGCTCAACGTGAACCTGAGGGAGGATTTTTGATGAGCCAGAGGTTATTCAACGAGGAAGCGCTTGCGCGCCTGCGCTCTCCGGATCAGCTCCACTCGGTCATTAAAGTAACCCAGCCGGTTGCCTGGATGGTTTTTTTCACACTGTTTTTTCTGATTGGTTCCATCGTACTCTGGAGTGTATTCGGGGTCATGTCCGTCTCCGTTCAGGGAGTGGGAATGATATTGGACGTGGGCGGCATCGTCAATATCTACCACGACGTGAACGGGAAAATATCCGAAGTAATGGTTCAGCCGGGAGAGCGCGTCCGCAGCGGCGACGTCGTAGCGACGCTGGTGCTGCCGAATATGGCAAACGACATCATCAAGGCGCGTCAGGACGTAGCGAGGTCGGCGAATCAGAATCAGGTGGAGGCAAACGTATCCGTCTTCGATTCCCTGATGAACATCTGGTATCATTCCTTCAATGTGATCAGCACGTTCGACGGCATCGTGAAGGATGTCTTAATCAACGCGGGGGACGTAGTGACCGCCGGTACCACAAGCATATGCAGCATAAGGCTGGATCAGTATACGGACGACGTCATGGTTATGATGTACGTGCCCGCCGAATCCGGAAAGAAAATCGAGCCGGGCATGGTGGCGCAGCTCGTGCCCAGCGGGGCGGACCAGAAGGAAGACGGCAGCCTCATGGGGGTGGTCAGGGAAGTTTCGCTCTACCCCATGACCAACAGCGGCATCATGAAAACGCTTGGAAATTCCGACGTCGTGAACTGGATATTGCAAAAAATGGGCGGGGCCGTCATGGAGGTCAAGATCGACCTCGTGAAGGACCCGTTATCCCCCTCCGGTTATCTGTGGACCTCGACCGTGGGAAACCACAAACCGCTCTCGGTCGGCACGATATGTACGGGCAGCATCATAACGGACCGCCAGCCTCCGCTCTCCCGGGTATTCAAAAGGCTCAGCCAATGGATGAGGAACGCATGACATGTTCGGCAGTTCCGTAAAAAAAACGCCACTGTTTCTCCAGATGGAGGCCGTCGAGTGCGGCGCCGCGTCGCTGGGCATCATACTGTCTTATTACGGGTTGTTCCGCCCGCTTGAGGAGCTCAGGCTGCAATGCGGCGTAAGCCGCGACGGCAGCAACGCGCGCTCCATCGTCGAGGCGGCTCGCCACTACAAGATGGAAACGCGCGGCTTCCGGTGCAAGATCGAAGACCTGACGAAACATCGTATGCCCCTTATCATTCACTGGAATTTCAACCATTTTCTGGTTCTGGAAGGAATAAAGGGCGGGTACGCCTATCTCAACGATCCCGGCTCCGGCCACAGGAAGGTGCCGATGGAGGAGTTCAAAAATTCCTTCACCGGGGTCACGTTAAGTCTCACGCCGGGCAAGGACTTCCGAAAGGGAGGCAAAAAATACAGCGTAACCGCCGACGTGGCGCGCAGGCTGATAAGCGAGAAATCAGCCCTCTTTTTAATTTTGGGCGTCGGGCTTCTGATGATCGTCCCCGGCTTGGCCCAGCCGGTCTTCAACCAGATTTTCATCGACGAAATCCTCTCCTTCGTTCACCGGGACTGGCTCTTTAACCTGCTTTTGGCGATGGGGTTGGTCTGCTGCCTGGACGTGGCGCTCAGTTTCCTTCGTGCCTGGTGCCTCGTTAAGTGGCAGACAAAGCTGACCATCGCCGGATCGAGTTCTTTTTTCATGCACATCATGCGGCTGCCTGTCGCCTTTTTTCAGCAGCGCTACAGCGGCGAAATCGCCATGCGCGTCGAGTTCAACGAGCAGGTGGCGAATGTACTGACGGGCGAGGCCGCCACGGCGCTGCTCGATCTCATGGTGGCGGTGTTTTACCTTTTTCTCCTGTTCCAATACAGCGCGCGGCTCACGATGATCGGAACGGCGATAAGCCTGATGAACCTCGCCCTTATGGGCTTAATGAGAAAGCGCCTGCTTGAAATATCCATGAAATTGCAGCAAGACGCCGGCAAGGCAATGGGAACGGCCGTCGGCGGCATCCAGCTCATCGAAACCCTCAAGGCAAACGGCAACGAGGCCGATTTTTTTTCAAAATGGGCCGGGCATAACGCGAAATACACCCAGGGGCTAATGGAGATGGGGCTCACGTCGCAGGTGGTCGTCATCGGCCCGGCGCTTCTGAACGTGATCAACACGGCTCTCATAATGATCCTGGGCGGTTTTCAGATCATGGACGGCGTGATGAGCGCCGGTATTTTCATGGCCTTTCGCAGCCTCATGGACAGCTTCCAGGCTCCCCTCGGAAAGCTCATGAACCTCGGAAACTCACTGCGGCAGACCGAAATGCAGATGAAGCGCCTCGACGACGTTTTGCGCTACGACATCGACCCGGTGTTTTACCCGGCAACGCTCCCGAAGCCGATCAAAAGAAGAAAACTGACGGGCCTCGTGGAAATGCGTGACGTGGCTTTCGGCTACAGCCCTCTCAAGGAGCCGCTTATCGAGAATTTCAGCCTGACCCTCGAACCCGGAAAGTGGATTGCCTTAATCGGCGGCAGCGGCAGCGGTAAATCGACGGTGGCGCATATCGTGAGCGGCCTTTATCGGGAATGGAGGGGCAAAATCCTGTTCGATGGCATGGAGCGGACTGAGATTCCGAGCGATGTGATAGTGAATTCGATAGCGGCCGTGGACCAGGAGACATTCCTCTTTTCGGGAACCGTAAAGGAAAACCTGTCGCTTTTCAACTCGTCCATACCGCGGACGGACATTGTAGCCGCCGCTATCGACGCCGCCATACACGACGACATAACGAAGCTGGAGGGCGGCTATGACCACATCACCAGGGAAGGCGGCGCGAATTTCAGCGGAGGCCAGAGGCAGAGGCTCGAAATAGCGAGAGCGCTCGCCTGCAACCCTTCGATCCTGATCTTCGACGAAGCCACGAGCGCCCTCGACCCCATCACGGAGGAAATCATCATAACAAACATAAGGCGCAGGGGTTGCGCGTGCCTGATGGCGGCCCACAGGCTGTCCGCGTTCCGCGATTGCGACGAGATAATCGTCATGGATTACGGAAAGGTCGTGCAGCGGGGAACGCATAAAGAAATGCTCGCGGCCGGCGGCCTCTATCGAGAGCTCGTGGCGCAGCAAGAGAGCTCGGACGAGATAGGCGCGGAGTAGCTCGACAGAATACCTATGTGGCCGGCTTAATAGGTACGGTTGCTTTTTTTTGCGTTTCCGCATCATTCAAATCCCTAAATATTATTAAATTCGTGGATTGACTTCCAGTTATTTTATAATATTATGGGATTATGAATATATGAATGGAGCCGTTATACGTATGATTACCCGCGCGATTGAGCCTGCTATCCGTTCAGCATTGTCCTCCGGTAAAGCCGTCGTTCTGCTCGGCGCGCGGCAAGTCGGAAAAACGACGCTTGCCGACTCACTCTTTGGCTCGCGCCCAGGTACGCTTTGGCTCAACGGTGACGAACCTGACGTGAGGGCAATGTTCGAAAATATCAACTCGGCGCGCTTGCGAGCCATCATCGGCGATGCGGCGGTTTTCGTCCTCGACGAGGCGCAGCGTATTCCGGACATCGGCCTGAAACTCAAACTCATCACCGACCAGATTAAAAACGTTCAATTGCTTGCCACCGGCAGTTCTTCCTTTGACCTGACAGACCTGGTCAGCGAGCCGCTTACGGGGCGTAAGCGCGAGTTCGCGCTCTACCCGCTCTCTTTCGGCGAGATGGTCGCGCATCACGGCTTAATCGCTGAAACCAGGCTTCTGGAACATAGGCTGGTCTTCGGCTGCTATCCCGAGGTTGTCAACTCGCCGGGAGCGGAGCGCAAAGCCCTAAGCGAAATATCCGACAGCTACCTCTACAAGGACATTCTTGCCTTTGATCGCGTAAAGAAATCAGACAAGATGACGCGGCTTCTGCGCGCTCTGGCGTTCCAGATAGGCTCACAGGTTTCTTTTACCGAACTCGGTCAGTTATGCGGCCTCGATAACAAAACCGTTGAACGTTATATTACCGTGTTGGAGCAGGCATTCGTCATCTTCCGATTGGGGTCTTATTCCCGTAATCTCCGTAACGAGCTGAAAGCAAGCCGCAAAATCTATTTTGTGGACAACGGCGTCCGCAATTCCATCATCGCGGATTACCGGCCCTTGGAACTGCGCGATGACATCGGAAAACTCTGGGAAAATTTTCTTGTCAGTGAGCGTATTAAACGCAACCGCTATTCGGAGGTTTACGCTAACAGTTGGTTTTGGCGCACACATCAGCAGCAGGAAATCGACTACATCGAGGAACTTGACGGAGGGCTGTGCGCCTATGAGTTCAAATGGAGCCCGTCAGCCAAGACAAAGCGCGCAACGGCGTTTTTGACAGCATACCCGGGCAGCGGCTTTCAGGTCGTGCACAGGGAAAATTTCGACGAGTTTTTACTGTAGTCTATCTGTTGGAAAAGCGCCAAGAAAACAAAGAGGTAGCCCTTGGATACCTTATTTTATTTCCGGATCTGTTAACATCCCCATGACGCTTTATTCTTGGAAATGGGGTATATGCTCTGTCGAAAGCGCGCTGTTATTTTTTCAAAAAAGCGGCCGGCGACCTGTATAGGGAACTCGTTGCGCAGCAATCGAGCAATATTGAGACCGGCGCGGGGGAAAATTTGTGATCACCCTCGAACAGAGCCGGTACATCGCGATACCGTCGGACGAAGCCAAGGCTTTTGCCGTGAAAAGCGGAAGCGTGGAGATTTACGCCTGCACCCCCAAGGGGACGGAGGACTACCACAAATTATTCATCACGCAGCTCGGAGAGGGCGAGTGCTTTTTCTCTCCGGTGGAGATGCTGTCGGCAATTGAATTCCAGGTTTTTGCGCGCGAGGACAGCAATATAACAGACATGGACGTTCGGAAACTTCCGCGCCTTAAACTGGAGACGATGGCGACGGAGTGGTTCCACAGGCTTGCCGGGCTTAAACCGGTTCGATACCTCATCGGCATGGGAGAGGAGACCACCTTGCAGAAGTGGGAATCGAAGACGATTTTCGCTTCGGACGAAGACGGGAAGCCCGTCGAAGACGCCATGGAAGTTTTCTCGAACAACATGGAGATATTGTGCCTGCTGCTTGAGGCCGGTTTCAGAAAGACCGAGCAAGACATTGACGTCAAAACACAGATGCGCGGCAAGCACAGAGAGAGGGCGCTCTCGGCCGCGATGCGAAATCTCCTGCTCACGGAGTATGATTTCTTCAGCATAGATGAATCCCCCGGCGGCATGGACGACCCCGTCAAGTTCGCCGTATGCGCCGCCGCGAAATTTTTGGGGATGGACGCCGCAAACATATCCCTGCCGGCGGACACGGCGGCAAATATGGACCCGGTCACGAAAATGAGGCGGCTCATAAAAAAAGCGAATATGCAGGTTCGCTTTGTTACGCTTCCCAAAGACTGGCACAAAAACGACCAAGGCGCGTTTCTCGGATACTACGGAGAGGGCGGGGAAATAGTCGCCTTGCTGCCGGACGGCAGTGACAAGTACATGCTGGTGGGTGAAAATCATCCGTCCGGGATTCCCGTGGATGATGAAATCGCCGCAAAAATAAAGAGCGACGCGTTCATGTGCTACGCGGGCCTTCCCCCAAGAAAGCTGAGCAGAGGCGACATGTTCAAGTTTATGCTTCGTCATACCACAAAGCACGACTGGACGATGGTCTGGATCGTGAGCTTCGTGGCGGGCTTACTGCCCATATTGATGCCGCTCATAACCGAGAGCATATTCCGGGACATCATACCGATCAACGACCGCCGCGCGCTCGGCACCGTCACTCAGGTTATGCTGATCTCAGGCATGACTACGACTATCGTTGGGTTCGTCAGGTCGATCTCCTTCCTTCGCATAAAAAGCCACGTCGGCATCGCTTTTGAATCCGCGATGTGGTCGCGGCTGTTGAGCCTTCCCACGAGATTTTTCAGGGATTACGACTCGGGAAACCTCGTCGGAAGAATGAAGGGCGTATCCTCGATAATGGAACTCCTGGGCGAACATACCCTCTCGGTAGTGTTCAACACGATTTTTTCCTTCTGGAGCCTGGTTTTGATGTTTTACTACAGCGTCAAACTCACGATGATAGCTATGGTGATTTGGATCGTTTATCTTCTCATCAACGCGTTTTTTTACAGGAACACCCTATTCGCGCAGCGCAGAATGACGGAGGCATCCAACAAGGCTTCGGCGCGGATACTGCAATTGCTGAACGGACTCAAAAAGTTCAGGCTTCAGGGCGGCGAGTCCTCCGCGTTTCATCTCTGGTCGCAGACGTTCGGCGAGCAGTGGAAGTGGAGCCTGAAGACGCGTTGGTACTCGAACTATTCATCCTTCCTGAACGTCATGATGCCCGCCGTTCTCTCTATGATCCTGTATTATTTCACCATTGACGTCATGGAAGCCGGGTTGAACGACGCCAGGCCCGCGATGGATTCCGTGAGGTTCATGGGTTTCATGACTGCGTTCGGCGGTGTCAACGCGGTCCTCGTGTCCTTCGTGCCGCTTGCGGCAACTTTGTTCTCCCTCATGCCGTTTATCGAAAACATCATGCCTATCCTGGAGGCGGAACCGGAGGTCACGGATGACAAAATCGACGCGGCCAACCTGTCGGGCGAAGTCGAGATAAAGAACCTGCATTTTGCCTACTCGCCGGATTCACCGATGGTTTTGAATGGAATATCGATTCGTTTCAAAGCCGGGGAGTCGGTGGCGATCGTCGGGCCGTCGGGCTGCGGAAAATCCACGCTGGTTCGTATCCTGCTGGGCTTCGAGAAGCCGACGCAGGGGATGGTCTTCTTTGACGGGCACGATTTTTCGACGCTCAATGCCGCGTCTGTCCGCTCGCAGATGGGGGTCGTCCTCCAAAACGGGCAGATCATGCCCGGGGATATTTTCAGCAACATCGTCGGCAGCGCGCCGCTCACTCAGGACGACGCCTGGGAAGCCGCCCGAATGGTGGGCCTCGAAAAGGACATCAGGAACATGCCGATGGGAATGGACACGGTGATCAGCGAAGGGGCGGGCAACGTCTCCGGCGGGCAGAGGCAGAGGATACTGCTCGCGCGAAGCATCGTAAACAGGCCGAAAATCGTGATACTGGATGAAGCGACAAGCGCGCTCGACAACATCACCCAGGCCATCGTGACCGAGAGCATGAAAAAACTGAAAGCGACGCGTATAGTCGTGGCGCACAGGCTGTCCACCATCAAGGACGCGGACAGGATATACGTTTTGCACGACGGCTGCGTGGCCGAAGAGGGAAATTACGACGAACTGATTAAGGCCGGCGGGCTGTTCTCCAAACTCGCGAAAAGGCAGTTGGCGTGACGCGCGGCGCGTATCCCGCCGGCGGAAGCGACGTCGTTCTTGCGTTGATGCCGTTTGCGACTTTAACGCATCCGTCACTTGCGTTGGGATGCCTGACGGGAGCGCTGCGCCGGACAGGTATTTCTGCGCGAAGCCTCTATTTTTCGCTGGATTTCGCCGAAGCGATTGGGATAAGAAATTACTATCTCCTGAGCTATACCATCCATCACGGCGACTGGGTCTTTTCGCGGGTCGCGTTCCCCGGCATGAAGGACGAAGAGAGTTTTCAGGAGATACATCCCTGCCCCCTCTCTCGCGAAAAACTCCTGAAAATCAGGGACGATGCCGAGGGCTTCATCGAGGGGTGCGTCCGGCAAGTCCTTGCCGCAAACCCGAAGATTGTCGGATGCAGCTCAACGTTTCAGCAAAACTGCGCGTCGCTCGCCCTGCTGCGCCGCATACGAGAGACCGCTCCTGAAGTCGCGACGGCTATCGGAGGCGCAAACTGCGAAGGGGTTATGGGCGGTGAACTGCATCGCTCTTTCCCGTGGGTCGATTATGTTTTTTCGGGGGAAGCGGACGAGTCCTTCCCCGATTACTGCCGCGCATTTCTGGCGGGAGAAAAAATCGGCGGCCCCGGAGGGTGGAGCCGCCCCGAAGTTCTTACGCCCCATGACAGATGTTCCGATGGAACATTTAGGGAACCGGAAAGAGGAACCGTCGCCGACATATCCGGCCTCTCCCTCCCCTTCTTCGACGACTATTTCCAAGCGCTGGACAAAAGCGGCATTCGGGACAAGATTATCCCCGGATTGGTGATGGAGACGTCCCGAGGCTGCTGGTGGGGGGCGAAAAAGCCCTGCGCTTTTTGCGGGCTGAACGGCCAGTCCAGGAAACACCGCGTCAAAAATCCCGACAAGGCTTACCATGAAATAACAGAGCTGGCAAAACGGCACCATATTATGTCCATTCAAATCTGCGACAACATAATCGATCCCTCCCATATCGAGCAATTACTGCCCCGCTTCGAGAAGGCGGCGATGAATTTCATGTACGAGACGCCGGCAACGCTCTCCAGGGAACAGATGCGGAAGCTCTCCGACGCCGGAGTGCGGCATGTGCAGCCCGGCATCGAGCAGTTGCATGACGGGTCGCTGGCGGCGCTCGGCAAGCAAAACAGGGTCTTTCACAATATCCGTTTTCTGAAATTTGCGTTGGAATACGGCATCTATGCGGCATGGAACTGCCTTTACGGGTTTCCGGGAGAAAACGACGCGTGGCACGGCGAAGCGGCGGACCTCGTGCCGCTGCTCGCGCATTTGCAGCCGCCGTTGGGCGGCGTGGAGGTACGATTTTGCCGTTTCAGCCCCTATTTCAACGAACCGGATCGTTACGGGCTCACGCTCAGGCCGATGCGATCCTACAGCCAAATTTATCCCCTGGACGAGGAAGCCCTGTCGCGGGCGGCGTATTTCTTTGAACCCGTCCCCGCATCCGAGGCGGCTCCTCATGAACGAACCGGGCAAACTCACCAAACACATCAAGCTTACCCAAAGCCCGGTTTGGATCGTTTGCTTCGAAGCCTTTACGAGTGGAAAAAACTTTTCCCTCCCGCCTTCGCCGAGGACAGGCCCGGACCTCCTGTTTTGTCGATGACGCGGAATGCCTCGGGCGGGTTGGCCATCGAAGACACGCGTCCGATCGCGGCCGCGCCGCGTTTTTCGTTCGGCGGCATCGAGGCGGCCGCTTACGCCGCCGCCGATCAGGGCAGAACGGCGGAGGAAATAGCGCGCGCGCTGTCGCGTGATTTTCGAGGCGCGTCAAACTTACACAAAATATTGCCCCGCGACGCCGAAAATATTCTTCAAGGTTTTGTAGATTCCCGCCTGATGGTGAAACTGGGCGATACGGACAAAAAATACCTCGCTCTCGCCGCCGCGCCGTTTCGAGGCTATCTTTCCGAGGAGCGGACTCCCGGAGGATGGTACAGAAGAAAGCCCCGAGCATAAGCCGCTCTGTCGTTTGTTTATGTAATCTCAACCGCTTCTTTACTCAAACCGCAGGATGTAATATCATCGTAACTGTCTTTTAGGAATCTTAGCGCCGTTAAACGGCCGCGAGGGTTGCTGATTTTAAAACGAAGGGTGTTCGTCCATGAAATTGAACTCAATACAGAACAAGATGCTGTTCTGGCTTCTTACGTCGTTTTTACTTATCTTGATTTTCTTCATCGGCGTGATCACGCAAAGAACGCTGCAAATGTCGGATGAATCGGCGGGAAGTTTGATAGCGGAGATGGCGCGCAGCAATGCCGGCGATATGGCGCAGAATCTAAACGCCGTCGGTAATCTTCTGTTGGGTTTAAAAGCGGTTTTCGATCATTTTGAACTGATTCCCGTAGATGAACGGCGCGAATACTTCGACAGTATTTTGTATGATGCCCTTAGCAACGAAATGAACGACCTGCTCGGTTTGTGGGCAGCTTTCGAACCGAATGCGCTGGACGGCAAAGACGCGCAATACAGGCACACCGAACGCAGCGATTCCACCGGCAGGTATCTTTCCTTTTTTAACAACCTCGGGGACTCCATCGAAGCTACCGCAATAGAGGACTATGACGTCCCCGGAGACGGAGATTATTACATAGTGCCTTTTAACTCGGGAAAACCATTCGTGACTGATCCATACCTGTACCAAATCGGCGGTGAGTTTATCGGTATCGTGTCCTACGCTTATCCAATCGTGAACAAAGCCGACGGAAAAATATCGGGTGTGGTGGGAGCGGATTATTCGTTGGAATATCTGAATGAATTAAATTCCCGCATCAAATTGTTCGACTCGGGTTTTGGGGTATTATTGACGCCTGACGGCAAAATCATAGCTCATGCGGATCCCGGCCTGATCGGAGATATGAACTATGACTTTTCCGTAGCGCACGAAGCGCAGCATATAAAAGCGGCTTTGAACGCGGGTGAAATATATGCCGGCGCGCTATATTCGCAGACATTGCTTCAAGATGCGTATAAGGCTTATGCTCCCGTTCTGATCGGAAATTCGGGACAATATCTTGTTCAGGGGGTTGTAGTCCCCAAAAGCGAGGTTTTGGAGGCATCCAACACTCTCATAAGGACCATAATTGTCATAGGAATGATGGGAATCGCAATGGCGGCGTTCATTATCGTGTGGCTGTCTTCCAGTATTTCAAATCCTATCGCCCTGCTCTCCGCCAATATGAAAAAGGCGGCGGAGGGAGACTTTACAGTGAGACTGCCCGCCGCAGACGGCGAGATTGGTTCTCTTTTCGGCGCCTGCAACACGCTTCTCGAAAATAATAACCTGAGCCTTGTAAACCTACAGAAAACCGCAACGAAAATACACGTATCGGCGGAAGATATGTTGTCGATATCGTCTCAGATGGCGGCAAACAGCGAGGGGCTGAATGAGGAAACCTCGTCCGTCAGCTCGGTGACCGAGGAATTTTCCGCTGGAATGACCCAATCGTCAAACTCGCTTTCGACCGCGAGCTCGCACATAAGCGCCGTCGCCGCTTCTATAGAGGAAATAAACACTACGATAAATAACGTTGCTGCGTCAGCCGAAGAGACGAGCACGATGGCGGCGCAGTCAAGCTCCCTCGTCGGCAGCATCAAGGACAGCATTTCGAAAGCGTCGGGATCGGTTACGCTTGTTTCAAACACTTTTAACAGCGTTGCCCAAAGCGTCGACGAAATAAACAAATCCATTTCGGTGGTGAGCGGCCGCTGCGTGGTTGCGGGGAACAAAATGTCAGACGCGGACAAAAAGGCGAAGAATACCAACGTGATCATCCGGCGGCTTGAGACCGCAAGCAGGCAGATAGGCAAAATAGTCGGCGTGATTAACGATATTGCCGATCAAACAAACATGCTCGCCCTTAACGCGGCGATCGAAGCAGCCGGAGCCGGCGAAGGGGGAAGGGGTTTTATGGTGGTTGCAAATGAAGTTAAGGAACTTGCAAAGCAGACCGCCGGCGCGACCGATGAAATTAACGATCAAATAGAAAACATGCAAAAAAATATGTCCGAAGCCGTGGAGGCAGTGTCGGAAATAGCGGCGATTATCAACGAAATGGCCGATTTCAGCGCCTCATTATCGCAGGAAGTAACGCGGCAGGGAAAACGCAGCGATCGTATTGCCGACGATTCCGCCGCCGCCGCGAATAGAATGAGCGAAATCGCCGCGGAAATAAACAGGATATCCGAAAACGCTCTTTCAGTGACTAAAACCGTCGCCGGGTCCGCGACCGGAGCCAATGAAATCGCCAAATCCATCGCGGAGATCGCTGTAGGGACACGCGAAATCGCCATGAATTCGGAGCGCGCTTCCAATGACATAACGAGAATAGACAACGCGGCGAAAGAAATGACCGCCGGGCTTTTGGATATTTCCAAAAGTATAGAGCTGATAAACGACAGCGCGGGAGAGGTTCGGCGCGGCGCCGGCTCGACCCAGCAATCCAGCGAGGAACTGTTGGGGACGGCAAGCGAGATGGAAGAATTTATATCTAAATTCAAAATAAGATAAATACCGCCAGCTCAAGCGCGGCGGCGACGCAAGCGTCGGTGATTCCAAGTCAGCGAACGAACCGGCACGATGATGACTTGAAGGTTATAATGATTTGCGTGATATTTTTTGCCTTTAGCGGCAGTTATTAAGTATTTCTTAATAACTGACACCAAAAAGCGGATGATATTTTACGTCAAAAAGGACTCAGGGGTAATCCCCTGAGTCCTTGCTATTTCTGGAGCGGAAAACGGGATTCGAACCCGCGACCCTTGGCTTGGGAAGCCAATGCTCTACCAGCTGAGCTATTTCCGCATCGTTTTGCGAAGCGTAGTAATTATATATTCGAGCCTCGCGCGTTGCAAGTATTTTTAGTCCTCTTCTTCCTTGCGCTCGCGTTCGGCCGCCTCGATGACCTTCTTTGATATTTCGCCAGGGACCTCTTCGTAGTGCGAGAACTCCATCGTGAAGCTGCCCCTGCCGCTCGTCATCGAACGGAGGATTATCGCGTAGCGGAACATCTCGGCCTGCGGGCATTGCGCCTTCACCACCTGCATCTTGCCGTCGGGGTCAATGCCCATAATGCGCCCTCTCCGGCTGTTGAAGTCGCCCATCACGTCGCCGACGTAGTCCTCGGGAACCGTGACCGACACGTTCATTATCGGCTCCATGAGGATCGGCGCGGCATCCAAGAACGCCTTTTTGAAAGCCATCGACGCGGCGATCTTAAACGCCATTTCGGACGAGTCGACATCGTGATAAGAACCGTCGAATATCGTGCAGTTGAAATCGACAGCCGTGTATCCCGCGAGCACGCCCTTGGCGGCGGCCTCGCGCAGGCCCTTCTCGGCCGCCGGGATGAAGTTCTTCGGCACTACGCCGCCGACGACTTTGTCCTCGAAGGTCACGCCGGAACCCTTTTCCATCGGCGAAAGTTCGAAATGGACGTCGCCGTACTGCCCGCGGCCGCCGGTCTGCTTCTTGTATTTACCCTGGGCTTGGGCTGTCTTTTTAATGGTCTCTCTGTATGGGACGCGCGGAGTGGCAGTGTCGAGTTCGACCTTGTAGCGATCCTTTATTCGCGACAGGGCTATGTCCAAGTGCATGTCCCCCATTCCTGAAAGGATGGAGTCGTTCGTCTCGGGGTGTTTGATGAAGCTGAGCGTCTGGTCCTCATCGAGCACCTTGCGAACCGCGTTGCCGAGCTTATCCTCGTCGGCGCGGCTCTTTGGGGTCACCGCCAAGCTGAATACGGGCTCCGGGAACTCAATCGAGGGGAACGCCACCGACTGCCCCTTTACGCTTAATGTGTCCCCCACGGCGGCGCTGTCGAGCTTGGGAATCGCGACTATGTCTCCCGTCATGATCTCCTTTATCTCGGTTCCTTCCTTGCCTCTCAGGCTGCGGAAAGAGCTGATGCGCTCCTCCTCGTTCTTGTTGACGTTGAAAATCGTCTGGTCGCTCGTGAGCTTGCCGGAGAACACACGCACAAAGGAAAGTTTGCCGACGTACGGGTCCACCATCACCTTGAAGCAGAGTGACATGAAGGGCGCGTTCACATCCGGCGCCGCCTCCACATCCTCCTCGCCTTTCGTTGCCTTGCGCGGCTGTATGTCGAGCGGGCAGGGCAGGTAATCGGCTATCGAATCAAGAATCTGGAATATTCCTATGTTCGGTACGGAAGCTCCGGGGATTATCGGGAAGAGTATTCGCGACGCAACAGCCTTGCGCAAGGCTTTCGCGAGGTCATTCGGGTCGAGTTCTTCTCCGTCGAGATACCTCATCATCAGTTCGTCGTCAGCCTCGACTATCTTCTCGATAAGCGCTTCATTTGCGGAAGATACGGCGTCCGCCATGTCGGCGGGGACGTCTCCCTCGGCGAAATCCTTCGAGCCGTCGCCCTTGTACGTGTATGATTTGCCGGAGAGGACATTCACTACTCCCTTGAAGGACGCCTCGGCGCCTATTGGGAGAAACAAGGGCAGAGCGTTCTTCGAAATGCTGGCTTGTATGTCGCTCACTGTCTTGGTGAAATCTGCGTTCTCCTTATCGAGGCGGCTTACATAGAACAGCGCGGCGGCGTTGAAATCCGTGGCGTAGTCCCAAAGTTTCAGAGTCTGGACCTCCACGCCGGAATTTCCGTTCACGGCAAAAACCGACGCGTCTGTAACCTGCATAGAACTGCGTTGTTCACCGACGAAATCGGCGAAACCGGGTGTGTCGAGCGCGTGGATAGTACGCCCCTCGTATTCGAATGTGCAGAGTGAACTGTTTATCGAAATCGAGCGCTTCTGCTCCTCAGGGTCAAAATCGGAGACGGTGTTTTTGTCGTCGACGCGGCCCATCCTTGTTATTACTCCGCTGTCGAACAGCATAGCCTCCAGCAGTGAGGTCTTGCCGGCGCCTCCGTGACCAACAATCGCGATGGAACGTATATCCTCCGGTTTTCTGTTTGTCATTTACAGTTGCACTCCTCTCACGAATATAGTTTTAAATTTTAAATTGCCATGTAAATCAAAAGGACGCGCCTTGAATTTTCGCAGGCGCGCGGATTATATATTATCAGCATCGCACCGCACGTCAATTCCCAAATTGCTTTTTTACTTTGCCATATGCCGCCAGTAGCCTTCCGGCGGATTATCTCCTGCCGGCGCGTACAAAACGGAA
>Ga0099364_10002707_pt1 | contig 28095 bp, 19 predicted proteins | sample TergutTh196P3_FD_73070 | JGI IMG/M metagenome (GOLD analysis project Ga0099364, IMG submission 73070) | Microcerotermes parvus P3 segment gut microbial communities from Pointe-Noire, Republic of the Congo - Th196 P3 | ecosystem: Host-associated > Arthropoda: Insects > Digestive system > Gut ... | reverse complement strand
CGGTCGAGGCGTGGGCGGCGGCGTGCAATGAAAAACTCAAAGGGATTCAATGGCACTTCAACATCGAAAAGGCAAGAGCAAAACTGAAATCTCTATATCCCATTATTGAATAGAGACAAGACACTAGTCGACTATCGCCGACGTTGCCGCCCGGCGGTCGGCAACCTACCTGTACGGGATAGTTGTGTAGATACTATTGGCTTATCGAGGTAGGCACCCGACCGCCGGGCGGTTGCGTCGGCGTAGCCGACAAAAGACGGGAAACGTGCCCTGCCGCCAGTCGGCTATGCCGACCGTTGCTGACCAGCGGTCGGCAACCTACCCAGTTGCCTAACTTGACAACGTGTCGACGGACTGGCAGTACATTCCGCCTTATAAATGGCATTGATTATTTGTTTTCCAATTTTTCCTCGCACAAAGGCACAAAGTTCACAAAGAATCTCGAATACCCATAAATTTTCTGATTATGCCGGATTATGTGGCGGGCAATTTTGTTAAAATAGGCAGTTTGAAGTGTGGTTTTCTGCCTCCTTTACCGGGCAAACCAAGCGGAAACTGGATAATTCCCTAGAGGCTATTTCAAATTGCTGTGGAATAATTTTTCTCCACGAAAGACACAAAAAGCACGAAATTTTCTCTTTTTTCGTGCTTTTCGTGTCTTTCGTGGAAGAAAATAAAACCTTTCCGTTCTGTTCATTCCGGAGTAAAAAGAAATACGCTCTAGTCCCCAATTCCTTTGTGTTCCTAATTTTTCCTCGCACAAAGGCACAAAGTTCACAAAGAATCTCAAATACCCATATTCCTTTGTGTCCTTTGTGCCTTTGTGCGAAACATAATCTCTATCATTTAAGACGCGGTGTAGTAGGCACCATGTTTAACCGCAAAGAGCCGCAAAGAATCTATTTTTAGAGGTTCCTGATAGTGACTCCATGCATCACCCCTCAATTTTCTAACGCACGCATGGTGTCTTCCACAATTTCGGCTTCTTCAACCGTATTGATCCCCAGTGATTCCATCGGCTGCAGTACAGGCAACGCTATCACCCGCTTGCCTTGCGACTTCATAATTGCCGGCGTGTCTGTGATGTAGTATTCCTTTTGAGCGTTGTCCGTCCGAAGGCACGTTAATGCCGCCAGTAAATCCGGCGTGTGGAAAATGTAGTAACTCATGTTGACTTCCAAGATTTTTTTCTGTTCCGGCGAAGCATCCTTCTCTTCAACGATACCCTGAAACTCTCCTGACTCATCCCGAAGAATACGCCCAAGCCCTTTGGGGTTCTCCTTGTAGGCGGTTCCCAAAATGCAGGAGGGACGCTTTTCGGCAGACTCATTCTCATACGCCTCAAACAATTTTTTGACGGAGCCGACCTGAATCATCGGGCTGTCCCCTGCGACAACCAGCACGGCGGCTTGATGCGGACGCAATTTTTCGCGGCAAGTCATCACGGCATGACCCGTGCCGAGTTGTTCGGTCTGTTCGACAAACTCCACGTTCATGTCCCGGTTCATGCGGTGCGCCAGCGTTTCCCGAACCAAACCGCTCCGGTAGCCGACAACGACCATGGTTTTGTTCACACCCGCTTGTTCCAGTGCATCGAGGACATATTCGATCATCGGACGCTTCAAAATGGGATAAAGCACTTTCGGCAATTCCGATTTCATCCGAGTCCCTTTACCGGCAGCCATCACAACGGCGTATTTCATTTTTGCATGCTCATAATCAATGGGTGAATGTTGTGAGTCGATTATACCGTAAACGGCATAAAGTTGTCCTTTGCGTTCTTTGCGATGAACTCCTCTTTTTTTTAGAGAAACCGCAAAGTTCGCAAAGAAAACGGAGCGGAGTCCATGAGGCATTTCATACACCCATCACGCCGTTCCGCGACGCTGTTTCGTTTGATGAAGCAACGCCGCCACACAGCCAAGCAACGTGAAACCGGCAGCAATATAAAATGCTGTTGCCGAATTCTCAAACGAGGCGTAAATCCTCGGTCCCACCAAAGAGGCACAGGCAAAGGCGCAAAACAGCATGGCATAATTCGTAACCATATTTTTCAAGCCGAAAGACTCTGCACAAAATGAAGGAAACAGACCAAGATAACCGCCGTAAGTCGTTCCGATAACGATGATGACCGTAACAAGTACAACGGGATTTTCAGCCGCCGGTAATATCAGCATTATCACGGCTGAGGCGGAAAGGAGGTACATCATGACCAGTGCGTTCATTCTGCCGGTGTAGTCGCTGACGGCTCCCCAGAGGAATCTGCCGAGAGCATTTGCCGCTGCCAGCACGGCAACCAATCCGGCGGCTTGCGAGAGCGAAAATTTGCCGATGTCCTGAAAAATACCGCTCGCCTGACTGATCACCATCATGCCCGGCACTGTTCCCAAAAAGAACAGCGCAAACAGCAGCCAAAACTTGCCGGTACGGATTGTTTGCGTCCAAACGAGATCGTTGCTCTGGGTATTATTTTGGGTTGTTTGCAGTTGCGGTGCTGCCGGAATCAAGAGTGCGGCACTGATCGCGAGGAAACAAATGATACCGAGTATGTTTAGAACATATGAAATCGTAAAACCATTGTCCAGTAACGCTGCACAGAGTAAGGCAATCCACAGAGGACCGAAACCCAGTGCTCCGACGACCAATCCAGAGGCAAGCCCTTTTTTATCAGGAAACCACCGGACGGAATGGGCAACGATGGGACCATACACCAATCCGCTGCCGAAGGAAAGACAGAACCCGAAGGTGAAGCAAAGCAGGTAAAAGTCCGTTACAAAGCCCGAAGAAAAGACCCCGACCCCAAACATAACCGCACCGAGAGCGATGGGCAAACGGTGCGAAATTTTTTCCAAGCGTCCGGCAGCCAACATTCCGAGCGGCAGGAAAAAGAGAGTCATGGTGAAAAGAACAGCCCAAGTGGCTCGGATCGCCGCCGGGTCGGTAATACCGAGCAAATCTTCCATCATGGGATTGCGGAGCACACTGGCGGCATAAGCAACGCCCTGGGCAAGGTTGGCGGTGATTCCAAGCAAAAGGATGATCCAACGGTTCATAATCGCAGAAATGGGATGAAAAAGGATTCGTCGTCCCCGCGCGGTGGGGATCAAAAGAAAATGAACCGGTGCGAGAGTGAGTCTATTGTAGTGTTTTTTTGGGAGAATACAAGAGTGTTTTCCGATTCTTGCGCAGTCCGTCGACAGTTTTGATTTTTCGTCATTCCGGCGTGCGCTGGAATGACCGGTTTTAGGGAAACGTGTCGACGGACTGGATTCTTGCGAACCTTGCGCTTCTTTGCGTACTTTGCGGTTAAAAAATTAACGGCAAAGATTGCGGTTCCGATTCTATCACCTCTTTCAATTCTTCATTTTCAATGATCTCCTTTTCGAGAAGACGTTCCGTGAGACGTTCCAAGATGTTCTTTTTTTCTTCGAGAAGCACCTTTGTCTGTTGAAAGAGGTGGTCGATAATTGACCTTATTTCCTGGTCGATTTCCCGTGCCGTCTCCTCACTGTGCAAACGCTGTTGCGGCATACCGTTGCCCAAAAAACTGGCACGGGGATTGTCCCGAAAGGACATCCGCCCCATTCGGCTCATGCCGTAATCCATCACCATGCCTCTGGCAATGTCGGTTGCCCGCTCCAAGTCGTTTTGCGCTCCTGTCGAAACGGCATCGAACTCCATCTCCTCCGCAATCGTGCCGCCGAGGAAGGTTTGAATCCGTGCCTCCAATTCCATTTTGGTCAGCAAGTACCGGTCATCCTCCGGGCGTTGCGAAGTGTAGCCCAGTGCCGCCAGCCCGCGCGGAATGATCGAAACTTTATGCACCGGATCGGAATGAGGAGTAAAATAGGCAACCAACGCGTGTCCACATTCATGGACGGCAACCCGCCGCTTTTCGTCAGGACGCATGACCCGTTGCTTCTTTTCCAAACCGATGGTCACACGCTCGACTCCCTCGGTGAACTCCGTCATCGTTACGCTGGTCTTGCCGGAACGCGCTGCCAAGAGTGCCGCCTCATTGACCAGTGCTGCCAAGTCCGCCCCGACAAAGCCGGAGGTGATTGAGGCAATCTGTTTCAAATCAATACTCTCATCGAGTTTCACCTTTTTGGCGTGAACTTTCAAAATGGCTTCCCGCCCAACCAGGTCGGGACGATCCACGAGAACTTGCCGGTCAAAGCGTCCCGGTCGGAGCAGAGCGGGATCGAGAATCTCCGGTCGGTTCGTTGCCCCCATCACGATAATTCCTGCCTCGGTACTGAAACCGTCCATTTCGACGAGCAGGGCATTGAGTGTTTGATCCCGCTCATCATGTCCGCCGACGCTGCCGCCGCTACGGATTTTGCCGAGTGCATCCAATTCATCAATGAAGATGATACACGGATTCCGCCGCTGTGCCTGTTCAAACAAATCCCGGACTCTTGCCGCTCCGACACCGACGTAAAGTTCGACGAAGTCCGAACCGGAAAGGCTGTAAAACGGTACTCCCGCCTCTCCGGCAACGGCTTTGGCGAGGATGGTCTTTCCCGTACCAGGCGGACCGACCAGAAGGACACCGCGGGGAATTCTACCGCCGAGAGCGTGGAACTTTTCCGGTGTTTGAAGGAACTCAACGATTTCCTTCAATTCCTCAACGGCTTCATCCACACCGGCAACATTTTCAAACTTAATGTCGATTTCTTCTTGGGCAACAAGGCGGCCGCGATTGCGCCCGAATGCCATCGCCCCGGAACCCCCCATATTGCGAATAATCAAAAATGTAAGTCCCAAAAAGCAGGCAAACATCAGCAGCCAGATTCCATGCGTCTGAAAAAAACTGGGAGCCCCGACACTGCGGTAAGAAAAACCGCTGTCGGCAAGCCGCTTCTGCAATTCGCCGCCGTCGTCAGCAAAGCCGCTGCGTCCCGTAAAGACAGGGTATTTTTCGACGGCTTTCTGCGGCGGCTCCTCCGGTTTTTTTGCCGTTTTCATCACCTGCCGGGTTGCGGTGCCTCGAATATCAAATTGTCCCACAAGTAGTTTGTCGAGTTGGGAATACCGGACGGTCATTTTGTTCGAGTCGGGACCTTCTTCCACTTCGATATAATGGTCTTCGCCGGGACCCTGGTCGATCAGTTCCATCATTTTGTCAAACGTGAGTTCTCCTCCGGCAGGACGATGGAAAAGCGAAATCAAAAGGAACGAAGTAAGAATCAGCAAAAGAAGGAGACCAATAGGCGGAAAAAGCCCTTCCTGCGGTTTGGGATGCGGCTTTTTGTTCGGCTCATTCTTGTTCTGTGCCGGCGGAACAGTGCCGGTCTCTTTATCAGTATTGTCCTTATCAGTGCTGTTCTTATCGGGATTATCCCTATCGGGCGGCGGCTCACTCGATTCGGACTTCGACTCTGCGGCTTTTTCCGCTTGGCGTTGTTCGATGAGGCGTTGGACTTCCTGCCGGAAATCATTCGATTCGTCCGGCTCGGTCGTCTGCTGTGGGGTGTCGTTTTCCTGTTTTTCTGGGGACATTGTTTTTATTTTATCATAACGGTAACGTTTGGCAAGAGAATTTAACCGCAAAGACGCAAGGTTCGCAAAGTGCCAATTTCATGTTGTTTAGGCTGTCGCCAGAAAATAAATGTACCCTTTTCCGTCATTCCACTTCGTTTCATTCCGGCTTTTGTTAACAACATCTTTTGTTAACAAAAGCCGGAATGGAGCGCAGCGAAATGACGGCAGATTACTTTCTGGCGGAAGCCTTACGGTAGAAAAAGTTCACTTTGCCCCCGTTGATGAGAGAGCATTTTATGCAGTCTTATCTGAAAATTTCTGCCAGTTTGTCTTGCAGCCGATTACCGCGGGCTTCCATTCCCGCCGCGATAATTTTACCCTCTTTATCCGCTAAAACCATCGTCGGCACGCCCGTAATAGAGTAAAAATTTCCGTATTCCGGGTGATCTGCCCGCTTCGACAATTCCTCCGAGATGACGATCCACGGTATCTTTTTCTCTTCGACGTAATCCTTCACCGTTGCAACCGGGTCGGCTTCACGTTGCCAGATGTAGATCGAAACGATTTCCAATCCCTTGCCGCTATATTTTTCATAGGCTTCCAACATGCCGGGAAGTTCCATCTGACAAGGACCGCACCACGTGGCGGTGAATTTTATCAGAACGTATTTTTCTTTCCCTTTTTCCCGAAGGCTTTCCCACTTGAACTCCTCGTCGTCCAAAGTTCTGCCGTAGATTTTCGGGTCGCTGCCCACCGCCAGACGAAGTACACCCTCCAACGATTGAATCAACCGCTCCTTCTCCGCTGCCGATGCCGCGTATTGCGGCGATTGAATGTGCTCGACCAATTCCTGAATGAATTGGCGGGCAGGGACTTTATGCCGTTCGGCAATCTCCAACCCCAGTGAGACGATGCTGGTCATGGCGGCTTCTTTCCGGTCGATCCATGTTTTCAAGCCGGATTTGAATTGCTGAAAACTTTCCGGCGAGACCTCTGCCCTTCTTGCCGCATTGCCGAACTGGGTAAATCGGTAGGCATGTGCAAGCCCTCGAAGGTTGGGGTCTTCACTCGCTCCCCATTCCTTGAGCAGTGCGTCCATTTTTTCTTCGGCTCCTTCAACTCCCGCATCGACCTGCTGCCGAAGAGCGGTGAGTTTGAAATTGTACGCCGTCCTTTTCTCCATGTCATTTTGGGCAACTTCCAGAAGTCTGTCGCCCGCTCGAATCAGCATATCGCCGAATGCAACAGCGTACTCCTGAGCACCGAGGTCGCGGCGATTGAGTTTCCCTCTTTCTTGCTGGATATAGTTCGCAATTTCAGGGAACGTAGTGAGATCGCTCAACGGTCGCTCCTCTGCCCATGCCGGTACAGAGACAAATAAGCAAAGGACAAGAGCAAAGCAGTGTCGGAATGTCATGAAAAAGTTCTCCTGTTAAAAATGGTGAGAGGAAATGGGAAAGGAACGGATACCGTACTGTGAACGGTATTGTACTATAAACGGTCTGGAATTGCACCTTGCGTACTTTTGCGCGTACTCTTGCAGTTCAATTTTTTTAACCGCAAAGACGCAAAGGAGTGCAAGGTTCGCAAAGTACAATTTCATGCCGTTTACGCATTAACCAAAACGTTCACAGAGCCGCGGGAAATAAGAGTCTTTTTCAAAAAACTCTCAATTCGCGGGGAGAAAAGACCGATAGGGAAGAGTGAGACTCCCCAATCCGCCGGAGGTGCGCTGTGCGTGCCGGTGTGCAGCGGGGAGATTTAACCCACGAGAAAACTATGACCGAAGCCGCCAGAGAATGTTCCGATAACACTCGAATCGCCGTCGGCATCATTGTAGATGAAGAGACGCTCCCCCTGTTGTCCAAAACAGTGGCGAGTGCCCGGACGCTTTCCGACCATATTTTTGTTCTTGCCGTCGGTAAGAATGTCGATGCCGATGAGCCGGGAGTCACCGTCCATTATGGCGGCTGGGCGCACGATGAAGCCTCCACACGGAATATGTTGATCGATTACGTGGAAGAGGCAAACGCCGCCGAGTTTCTCCTTTGGCTTAGTCCCGGCGAAGAGTTCGATGCAAAAACGCTGGACGAGTTTCAGCACTTCCTCGAAAATGACAGCCACCGGGATTTCCTCTATATGATCGTTGCCCATCGGCACTTTCGGGAAGACCGTGTGCGGCACGATTTCGATGAAGAGACGATTGATGCCCGATTGATGCCGTTGCGTAAAGGAGTGCGGTTTCAAGGACAGGTACGTGCGTCACTCCTGACCCGAAGTGCCGGCTTGATGACGCAGATCAGTGCCGCGCCCGGTCGGGTTCTCCTGCCCCCTAAAAAGCAAGACCCCGCGAAAACGGCAAAGCGGGCAAAACTGACGTTGGAAACGCTCGAAAAGATCGAAATCGGCGGGGATGTGATCACCGACGACCTCTTGGCAGCACGAGCGGAGGCACAGTTTATCCTCGGTTATTTTGTTGATGCCCGGCGGTCGCTGACAAAGTTAATCAAGGAGACCGAACGCACGGACTTGCGGTTGTGTGCCTATTATCACCTTTGGGAAACATTTGCCGCTACGCCCATTCCCGATGCGGAAATCACGAAATTGATGGTCGAAGCCCTCGACCATTTTCCAGTCGATACGCAGTTGTTGACCTTTTTGGGTTCTCACTTGCAACGGACGGGAAAACTCGATCTGGCAGTCCGCACTTTTGAAACGGCGGTGGAGCATGGCAGAGTCTCCCTCGACGTTTGGCACCGCCTGCGGATTCGTGAAATTGCCATCACGAGTTTGGCACTGTGTCATCGGCTGCAAAACAAGAACAACGCTGCTATCCGCGTTTTGGAAGAAAACGCCGAACTGGTCGAAGACCGCTCGGAGTACAATCGGCATCTGCTCGACCTTTACATTGCCGAAAACCAAGAGGAAAAAGCATTGGAACTGGCGGCGGAAATTTGGGGGGATGTCGAACTCGACCTCATCCGCCTGACTCTAAAAGGTGCTTGTACTGCAAAGGCGGGACAGTGGGAACGCGCTCTTTCGCCTCTGAAAGAGGCTTACGAAAAGGGGTGCCGGGATATTTTGTGCTTGCGCTGGTACGCGTTAACCTTACTGGCGTTACAGCAATTTTTACCGGCGATCAGTATCCTAGAAGAATGGCTGGCGGTTCAGCCGGACAATTCGGAAGCGAAGTCCTACTATGCGGCGGCACAGCGTCCCGACCAGTTTAGCGACACGCTCAAACGCATTCGGGATGCACATCTTCGCTCTTTGGGGGTGATGGGGAAAAAAATTGCTCCGCGCAAACCGAATATCCGTATTGAAGATGCCGTCCGGGAAATGATTCAGGCTTCCGGGAGTGCTGGAAAAATTACCGGATTCAAGCCGAAGGTTAAAAAGCAGGGTTAGTGTTAGTGCCATCAATAGAAAGAAATTGTCCTTTGCGTTGCGTACTTTGCGGCTGAATTCTTTTTTTAACCGCAAAGACGCAAGGAAGTGCAAAGGACGCAAGGGGCGTTTTCATGCCATTTACAGTGTACGCTCCCGGCTCTTGAGTCCAAACGCGCGGCTCTGCGCTTCCATATTACCAGCGTATATGTTGCACAAAATATTCTTGTCCCCATAAAATGACATGCCGTCCATCGGGAGAAAAGGCGATATGATTGCTGCAATATGCTCCTGATGGAGCCATGCTGTATATAACTCTCTTCTGCGTTCCGATTCCGATATACCTGTACCCAGTCCATTGTTGCAACATCAGTCCCGAATAAATATCCTGAATTTGGAAGTTCTTACCATCGAATAGAGCGATTGTTTCTCCGTTCGGTGATAAACTAAAATCAGTGTCGTGTCCTCTCAACATCGAATTGTTCGAGTGCAATTTGTTCGAGTGTAATTTCTTTCCCGATTCTATATCCCAAATTTCGGCAACGTAGCCATCCTCTGTCGATTCCGACACCGTAATAAATCTCTTTCCGTCCGATAAAAAGGCAGCGAATCTGAGAAAACCATTGAGGCTGTCCAATTTTTGCGACTCGTATTCCGATTCGGTATCCCAAATGAGAATGAGAAAGTCACGTGCAATAAATTTTGCGATTTTTTTTCCGTCAGGAGAAGAAATCAGATAGGAAGACCCCCTCGCCTTCGTCTGTTCCAGCACAACTTTTTGCCATTCCTCTTGCCATTCCTCGGACGTGGGCAACTGTTCTCCCGACACGGCATCCCACATTCGGACTGTATTACCGCTGACAGTAACAACCTTTCCGTCGGGCAGGAAGGCGGCGTAATCGACTCCGCCTTCGTGTCCCGGTAATGTAGTCAATATTTTGCCCGTTTCGACATCACCTATTTGAACGACTGTATGATCATAGGGTGCATGATCGTAGGGCGGGCAATCATTTACGCCGGACGCAAGGGGAAGAGAGCAAGAGCAAAAGAAGCGTTTGTGCGGACAGTGGTTTGGAATTGGGATATTCGGTTCAACGGCTTGCGATTTTGGACCAAATACAATTCCTTTGTCAGTCCTCTTGAATTCGTCATATTTTGCGTAATCATTCCTTTCGTTCAGTAAGCAAGAGATGGAAAATATCTTGTCTTCCGCTAGCAAGCAATGGCTGAGCAGCAACAAAACAACTATTGCATAAAAGCACTGTCGCACGGGAATAATCCTTTATATTTGACTCTGACGGACGGTTATGCTACGGTTTTTATCGTTTTTCGTCAAGAGCGTTTTTCGATAGGGCACCCTTCCTTTGTGATGTCAAACTCCTTTGCGACCTTTGCACTTCTTTGCGAACTTTGCGGTTAAAAAAAGAAGATTTAACCGCAAAGACGCAAGGAAGTGCAAAGGACGCAAGGGGCGTTTTCATGCCGTTTGCAGTATCCTACACCCGCAATTCTGCATCGGTCGCATACAAAATATCGCCGTAGCGGCGGCGTACCGGTTCGATCTGTCCTTCCAGAAATTCATCCACCTGTTCCGGCGAACGACCCACAAATGAAGCGGGGTTCAGTACCGAAGTCATATCGATTCCAGAAAATGCGGGATCGCCGGAAAGCCGTTCCCATAAATCGTTTTCACCCCCTTCGTTTTTCACCACTGCCGCTGCTGCTTGCGAGTGCTGACGGATCCGTTCGTGCAAATCCTGCCGGTCGCCGCCGCGCTCGACGGCTTCCATCAGCAAGTTTTCTGTTGCCATAAAGGGTAATTCCGCCCGAAGGTTCTTTTCGATGACTTTGGGATAAACCACCATTCCCTCGGCAATGTTTTGATAAAGAATCAGCACCGCATCCATTGCCAAAAATGCTTGCGGCAGTACCAGCCGGCGGTTCGCACTGTCGTCCAGCGTCCGCTCCATCCATTGTGCGGCGGCGGTCATCGGCGGACTCGTTTGCAGACTCATCACAAAGCGTGCCAATGCACATATCCGCTCACTCCGCATCGGATTCCGCTTGTATGCCATTGCCGAAGAGCCGATTTGATGCTGCTCAAACGGCTCTTCCATCTCCTTTTTATGGGCAAGAATCCGCAGGTCATTAGCAAACTTGTGCGTACTCTGTGCAATACCGGAGAGGACATCCAAGATTTGCGAATCCATCTTTCGGGGATACGTCTGTCCTGTGATGGCAAAGGAGTCGAGACCAATTTTGTAGCAAAAGAGTGCTTCCAGCCTTCGCACTTTTTCATGATCGCCATCAAACAATTTGAGAAAACTTGCTTGCGTCCCGGTGGTTCCCTTATTGCCGAGCGTTTTAAGTTTGACCAGCCGGTGTTCGACTTCTTCGAGGTCGAGAATCAAATCGTATGCCCAGAGACATGCCCGGCGGCCTACCGTTGTCGGCTGTGCGGGCTGCAAATGCGTGAACGCCAGACAGGATACATCGCGGTACTCCCAGGCGAACTTGCCGAGCCGGTCAATGACCGTTGCCAGGCGGTTACGGATGAAGAGGAGTGCTTCCCGCAGCAACAGAGCGTCTGCATTGTCGGTAACAAAACAACTGGTTGCTCCTAAATGAATAATCGGTCGGGCTTTGGGGCAGCAATCGCCGAAGGCATGAACGTGCGCCATCACATCATGGCGGAGTTCCCGTTCATACTCCTCCGCTCTCTCGAAGTCAATATCGTCTATATGGGCGCGGAGTTCATCAAGTTGTTCTTGGGCGATGGGCAACCCCAGTTCGGCTTCGGCTTCGGCGAGGGCAAGCCAGAGTCTGCGCCACGTGCTGAACTTACGCTGCGGTCCCCAAAGTTGGGACATTGCCAGCGAAGCATACCGGGTGATGAGCGGGTTATCGTAGGTGAACATCATGTTGTCTTTCTTTTACTGTACCATAAAAATATACCATAAACGGGAAGGAATGGGATGTTTTTTCTTTGCGAACTTTGCACTCCTTTGCGTCTTTGCGGTTAAAAAAATTTATCGCAAAGGAACAAGGATAATTTCATGCCGCTTCCAAAAGACCATCCCCGACAGGTTGCCGGGCGGAATAGAAGAGGTAGAATGGCTGTCCATGCAGCCGTTTCCCTTTGTCCCCTTCCGCCGCCGGTTGATTCACTGGTACACCAAAAATGCCCGGTCGCTGCCCTGGCGTGATGTCGGTAATCCCTACTTCGTTTGGGTCAGCGAAATTATGTTACAGCAAACCACGACGCAAACGGTACAAGGGTATTTCGACCGTTTCATCACGGCATTTCCGACGATTCAATCCCTTGCCGAAGCAGAGTTAGATACGGTCAACCGGTACTGGGAAGGACTGGGATACTACCGGCGGTGTGCACTCTTGCATCAAGCCGCAAAGGAAATTGTTGCCCGGTTCGGCGGCAGGTTTCCCACCCATTTTTCGGACGTTCGTCCTCTGCCCGGCATCGGTCGCTACACTGCGGGAGCCATTTTGTCGATAGCATTCGATCAGCGTTTGCCGATTCTCGAAGCCAACACATTGCGGCTGCATGCCCGGCTCTTGGCAATCAAGGGGAATATTATGCGGGGGGAAGCCAATGCCCGGCTATGGCAGTTTGCCGAAGAGATTTTGCCCCGCACGGGTTCCGGTAAGGTCAATCAGGCGTTGATGGATTTGGGCAGTCTCGTTTGTACGGCAACGTCTCCGAAATGTGCCGAGTGTCCGGCAGTGGTGTTTTGTGAGTCTGCCAAGCAAGGTTTACAAAATGAAATCCCGACTCCCAAAATGAAAGAGGCAAAAGAATACCGCACCGAAGTGGCTTTGCTCATCCGAAAGAGCGGCAAAACGCTGCTCATCCGCTCTCCCGACGGCGGACGCTGGGCAGGGCTTTGGGATTTTCCCAGGGCAGAAACAAACACGGAAATGCCTTTAGAATTGGCAACGGACACCTTTTTACAGGATACGGCTCTACACCATCGGCTTTCGGAACTCACGGGGCGCAAACTAATGCCGGGGCGGTTGATTCATTCACTCAAACATTCCGTTACAAAATACCGCATCACCCTTTTCTTTTGCGAAGGCAGGGATACAGGACGTGCCGGCGTAAAACCTCTGTGCGAGACTCGCTGGGTAACGGCAAGGGAGTTGCAGGAATTGCCCTTGAACTCGACGGCGAGGAAGTTGGTCGAAAAAATGGCGGAGCCGTAACGCTTCGCCGGAAAGTAATAGACCGTCATTCCGGCGCAAGCCAGACTCGTGGGATATAACCAACGCGGGTCAGGTCGGCAAGGACTTTGGCATCGGTGCTATCGGATTTATCAATCGTCTGCTTCATTCGGGCAACATAACCGGGATGAGCGATCTCGACGGACCAATGAGTCTGATCAGTTCTTCGGCGAACTCGGCAACCCCGGTACTGGTTTCGATGGCGGCACTGATGTTCTTGCCGAAGGGGGCGACGACTCGAAAGACGGATTCGGGATCGTTAGGGACGGACTGATTGACAAGGATGTTGCCTTGCTGATTCATGACGCAGACCTGGATGCTTGTGGGTGTGGTAGTCAATGCCGACGAAAACTGGTAAATTGAACACTCCCGGTGCTCCTTTTTGTAAGTTGGTTGAATACTTCTATTACTATAACTCACAAAAAACAAGGATGCGCCGGGTTTCATACAAACTAGACGAGCGGCTTGCAGCCTGTTTTTCTGGATTCCGGCTTTTGCCGGAATGATGAAAAATGGCAGTGATATTTTCCGGCGAAGCCTTAAAAGCCACAACGCCGGCGTTGTAGCCGCACAGCGCGAAAAACAATCAAACCACTATGCTTTACGAAATCACGATATTTCCCGCCCCGCAACAGCCCGATGTACACGGAAAAACCATCGCCCAAGATGCTGCCGATCTCGGACTCACCGCGAAATGCACCATCAAAACTGCACACGGGTATCTCGTCGAAATATCTGAAGGCACCGATCTGCAACGGATTACCGAACTTGCGCATAAACTGCTTGCCGATCCGGTGGCGGAGCGGGTTGAAGTAAAACAGACGGCAGACGGCAGACAGCAGACGGCAGCAAAAGAAGCAATATACGTTCTGCCAAAGCCGGGCGTTACTGATTCCGTTGCGGACAATGCCCGAAAACTCTTTGCCGACTTCGGACTCGCCGTCGATGCTCTCCGTACCTTTAAGAAATACCGGATCACCGGAGTTGATGACAACGAAAAGAAAATACTGGCATCGAAACTCCTTGCCAACGATGCCATCGAGCAGGTTATTTTCAACTTTGCGTCTCTTGCGCATTCCTTTGCGCCCTTTGCGGTTAAAAAAGAATTCACTCTCGTTACCGTACCGATTCGCGGGATGAATGACGAGCAATTACAGCAATTGAGTAAAGAGGGACAACTCTATCTTTCACTGACGGAAATGCAGACGATTCAGTCGGCATTCATCAAACTCGACCGCGATCCGACGGACATCGAACTCGAAACACTCGCCCAAACCTGGAGCGAACACTGCTCGCACAAAACGCTGGCAGGACGGATTCATCACGTCCGCAAAGACAATGACGGCAACATCTTGCGTGAGTGGCACTTCGACAATATGCTCAAAGAAACGATCTTTGCGGCGACGCGGGAACTTTGCCAGACGAATCCGAGAGTGAAAGATTTTTGCGTGAGTGTCTTTGCCGACAATGCCGGTGTGGTAACGTTCGATGACACATACAATGTTACGTTCAAAGTTGAAACGCACAATCGTCCTTCGGCACTGGAACCCTACGGCGGAGCAAACACGGGACTGGGCGGAGTGATCCGCGATACAATGGGAACCGGAATGGGCGCAAAGCCCATTGCGTCCACTGATGTCTTTTGCTTCGCGCCGCCTTTTGGTGAGACGGCGGTGGAAAGACAGCAGACGGCAGACGGCAGACAGCAGCAGAAAGACACTGGCGGCGTAGTTGCCGACTCTACTGCCGTCTGCCATCCGCCGTCTGCCGTCTCACTACCGCAAGGCGTACTGCATCCGCAACGCATCATCAAGGGGGTCGTCTCTGGTGTGCGGGACTACGGCAATCGGATGGGCATTCCCACAGTCAATGGGGCGGTCTATTTCGACAAACGGTATCTCGGCAATCCGCTTGTTTTTTGCGGCAACGTCGGGATTATTCCGAAAGACAAGTCCTTCAAGGAACCGCAGCCGGGAGATTTGATCGTCGCTTTCGGCGGTCGAACTGGTCGGGACGGCGTTCACGGGGCAACGTTCAGCAGCGGTGAGTTGACGCACGAAAGCGAAACGCTCTCCGGCGGTGCCGTGCAAATCGGCAATGCCATTACAGAAAAGATGGTGCTTGACGTGTTACTGCAAGCGAGGGACAGAAATTTATACAATGCCGTTACCGATTGCGGCGCAGGCGGATTTTCCAGTGCTGTCGGCGAAATGGGAGAAAAAATCGGTGCCGAAGTGGAACTCTCCAACGCTCCGCTCAAATACGAAGGTTTGAGTTACACCGAAATTTGGATTTCCGAAGCACAAGAGCGCATGGTGCTGGCAATGCCGCCCGAAAATTGGGAAGAGTTCAAAAGTCTCTGCGAGTCCGAAGATGTCGAAGCGGTAGTGCTGGGAACGTTCCCACCGACGGGGCGGCTCGTCCTAAAATATCATGGCAGGCAGGTTGCTGATTTGGAGATGCAGTTGCTGCACAAAGGTCGCCCACCGGTGGTGCGGGAAGCAGTCTATCGAGAGCCGGCGACTGTGTCGCCGGAGGTAGGTCGCCGACCTCCGGGCGGCGACGTGCGGTACTCCGCACTGGAATCGCGAAAAACGTTTGCCGAACCAGAGTCGGCTATCGCCGACGTTGCCGCCCGGAGGTCGGCAACCTACCTTGATACACTCCTCGCAATTTTGTCCTCCCTCAACGTCGCCAGTAAACATGCCGTCATCCGTCAATACGATCACGAAGTCCAGGGCGGAAGCGTTGTCAAACCGTTGGTGGGAGCAACAAACGAAGGACCCGGCGATGCGGCGGTGATACGTCCCCGATTGGACTCACGGCGAGGACTCGTAATTTCTTGCGGAATGAATCCGATGTACGGCGATCTCGATCCTTACCGAATGGCGGCATCGGGCATTGACGAGGCGGTACGCAACGCTGTGTGTGTCGGTGCTGATCCGAAAACGATTGCGCTGCTCGACAACTTCTGCTGGGGCAACACGGAGCGTCCCGAAACACTCGGTTCGTTGGTAGAGGCGGCACTTGCCTGTTACGATGCGGCTCTCGCTTTTGAAATGCCCTTCATTAGCGGCAAGGACAGTCTCAATAACGAGTTCCGACCAGCGGAGGGGGAGCCGATAGCAATTCCACCGACGCTGCTGATTTCCGCAATGGGACAGATTGACGACGTATCAAAGTGCGTAACGATGGACTTGAAAAAGCCGGGCAACGTCTTGTATCAATTAGGCGAAACGAAAAACGAATTCGGCGGTTCGCACTTTGCCTTTGTTTCACACAAAGGCACACAGGACACGGAGAGTCGGACACAAGATGTACCTTCGTGTGAGGAACAAAATAATACGGTTCCCTCTCTTGATGTTGCCGGTGCCAAAAGACTCTACGAAACCCTCCACTCCGCCATCATGCAGGGTTTAGTGCGCAGCGTCCACGATTTAAGCGAAGGCGGTTTAGCAGTAGCGGTTGCCGAAATGTGCATCGCTGGCGACTTGGGAGCGAAATTGACCGGCAGTTTTGATGTGGTAACATTGTTTAGCGAGTCGAACAGCCGCTTCGTGATCGAGGTCGAACCAGCGAATGTATCGAAGTTGGAATCCTTGTTTGCGGATTTACCGTTGTGTAAACTCGGTGATGTAACCTCGGAAAAGGTCTTGTCGTTTGGCGATGTGTTTTCGGCGAATGTGGAGGAATTGAAAGCGGCGTGGCAGAAGCCGCTGGATTGGTAGTGCACCATGTCTTCAATGATATGGATTATGTTTCGCACAAAGGCACGAAGGACACAAAGGAATTTACGGTAGTTTAGACTCTTTTTTAACCGCAAAGACGCAAAGGTTGCGCAAAGAACGCAGAAGCAATTTTATAGAAAGGAACTGTTGCAATGTGAAATTCAATCACTGCGCGTATGCACTCCGCACGTCTCGCGGCGGGCAAGGGCGGCTTGCAAAATTAACCGTGCAACCGTGAGCATGTTTTGCAATTCCCAGCCCTCCGCCGTTTGGAATTGCCGGGAAAAAACGTAACTTGACCAATGTGTTACATCTTCCAGGGCACCTTGCAGTCCCTCTTCATTCCGCAGGACTCCCGCTTTTCGCCAGAGCAGACTTTTGAGAGCATTGTGAATGTCAAGGATGTCGATAAATGCCGTTGTGGTGAAGAGCATCTGCGAAGAATCTACCGCCGGCAGGGGACGGTTTTCCAGCGGAATGACTTGGTAGTCCTCCGGCATTCTTCCGGCGGCTTCTGATGCCAAGCGACCCGCCGACTCGCCGAACACCGCCGCCTCCAATAAACTGTTCGATGCCAAACGGTTTGCCCCGTGCAAGCCGGTGCGGGACACTTCGCCGACAGCCCACAAGCCGTCCAGCGAACTGCGTCCGTCCGCATCAACAGCAACACCCCCCATCGAGTAGTGGGCACCGGGACGTACCGGGATACGGTCTTTTGCAATGTCGATTCCAAAGTGCCGGCATGTCGCTGCAATGCCGGGAAACCTGGCATAGAGTTCATTCTCCAGCCAATCGGCAGGTTTGTGTGTGAGGTCGAGAAACACATTCGGTGAATCGGTTTTTTCCATCTGCCGGACAATACTCCGGCTGACAATGTCCCGCGGGGCAAGTTCTGCCCTCTCATCGTAGTCAGGCATAAATCGGTGTCCCTTGCGGTCGATCAGGAGTGCCCCTTCGCCGCGCATGGCTTCGGTGATCAGACTGCGGCTGCTCCCCGCAATGTAGAGCACTGTCGGATGAAACTGTACAAACTCCATATCTTGAATGGCAACACCGGCACGGCATGCCATTGCGATTCCGTCGCCGGTGGCGACGGCGGGATTCGTCGTTTCGCGATAGACCTGTCCGAGACCTCCGCTGGCAAGGATGGTCTGTTTTGCCCAAATGAGTTCCTTTTCGTCATGCTTTTTCCAATAGACAATCGCTCCGCGGCAACGGTTTTGGTGCGTCAGCAGATCGAGAGCAAAAGTGTTTTCCCAAATACGGATATTCGGTCGGCGTTGGACTTCGGCAATCAGAGAGCGTATCAATTCGCGTCCGGTGGAATCGCCGTGAGCGTGCAAAATCCGGTCGCTCCGGTGCCCCCCTTCCCGACCGAGATGAATGTCGCCGTTAGAATCCTTGTCGAATTGAGTACCAAACTCAATCAGTTTCCGAATCTCTTCGGGACCGCGGCGCACGACATGTTCGACGATATTCCGTTCACAGAGAGTGCCGCCCGCAGTGAGGGTGTCTTCAATATGGGCATCTATGGAATCTGCCTCATCCCAGACTGCCGCGATTCCGCCTTGTGCGTGAACGCTGTTGGAGTTTTCCAGTCCGCTTTTGCAAAGGAGCACCACCTGAAACTGCGGGTCCACCGCAAGAGCACTGCGGAGTCCGGCGAGTCCCCCGCCGATGACAAGGATGTCGGTAAAAAAGTGCGGATGCCGTTTCGGATGAAAAGGAACAAGATAACGCATAATGAGATTCTACCCGGATAAGCCTCTGTTGGCTATACCGTATGCGGCATGTTTTTTAACTGCAAAGACGCAAAGAAGTGCAGGGGACGCAAAGGAAAATGGTAATTTGTCCCCCTTTATGGGATAGGCGGCACGTTGTTACGCATTCTATTCCCTGCCTGCGTAAACACCCTTATACTTCGCAATCATGGCTGCGTCTTTATCGCCGCGACCGGACAGATTGACGACAATGATTTTATCCTGTCCCATTGCCGGGGCTCTCTTGATGGTGTGCGCCACCGCATGCGCACTTTCGATAGCCGGAATGATTCCCTCGGTTTTTGCCAGAACTTCAAAAGCCGAAACCGCCTCGTCATCGGTAATCGCAACGTACTGCGCCCGTCCGCTGTCAAAGAGTTCCGCATGTTCCGGTCCGATACCCGGATAATCGAGTCCCGCCGAAATAGAATAGACCGGAGCGATCTGTCCATACTCATCCTGACAAAAGTAAGACTTCATTCCGTGAAACACCCCCACACTGCCCGTCGCCAGCGTTGCCGCTGTGTCAGGAGTATCGACACCCCGTCCTGCTGCTTCGCAGCCAATCAGGACAACGTCTTTGTCCATCAGAAAATCGTAAAAGGCACCAATAGCATTACTCCCGCCGCCGACACACGCAACCACGCAGTCGGGCAGCCGACCTTCACGCTCCAGCACTTGGGCTTTAATTTCCTCGCCGATAATTTTCTGAAAGTCCCGCACAATCACCGGAAAGGGATGCGGTCCCATCACAGAGCCGAGCACATAATGCGTATCCCCCATTCGGGCAGTCCACTCCCGCAAGGTTTCGCTGACGGCATCTTTGAGAGTCATCGTTCCTGAAGTCACCGGATTGACTTTGGCACCCAAAAGTTCCATCCGAAACACATTAAGTGCTTGTCTCTCGGTATCCTCTTTACCCATATAGATTTCACATTCAAGTCCCAAGAGGGCGGCGGCGGTCGCAGTGGCGACCCCATGCTGCCCCGCACCCGTTTCGGCAATCACCCGCGTTTTCCCCATCTTTTTTGCCAGCAAAACCTGTCCCAACACATTGTTGATTTTATGTGAACCGGTGTGATTTAAGTCTTCCCGTTTCAGATAGATTTTCGCTCCGCCAAGTTCTTTCGTCAACTTTTCGGCAAAGTAGAGTAACGAAGGGCGACCGGCATACCCGGTCAACAGTTGCCTCAATTCTTTCTGGAAACCGGCATCATTTTTATAGAATGTATAGGACCTTTCCAGTTCCAACACTGCATTCATCAGTGTTTCGGGAATGTATTGTCCGCCGTACTGTCCGAATCTGCCGTTACTCATTTTAATGTTGTTTTTGGTAATGACCGTGTCGTCAATTCTAACGCGTTCCGGTGAGAGTGTACCATAAACGAGGATAAATGGGACATTTTCCTTTGCGTCTTTGCGGTTAAAAAAAGAGGATTTAACCGCAAGGTACAATTTCATGCCGTTGACAGCATACTACCGAATCCCGACCTCCCGGACAACCTCCATCGGACCGGGGCGAAACTGTTCGGCAAATAGACGCAGCCGCGCTCCATAGTCTCCTTCCATTACCACAACATGGTGCGGCATTCCGAGGCGGCAAACGTCACGGAAAAACTGACGGACTCCGCCGCCCGGTATTCGGACTGTCCCGGCACATCCCTCAATGGCTCGCGGCGGCTTTTCGACTGTGCCCTCGGCGATCACCAGGGAATAGCATCCGCCCATCCGCCAGAACCGAAACAATGTTACCTTCATACGATGGCGGAGTTCCGCATCAAGAGTCAGCGGTTTGCCGGTGTTGAAATGAACATTGAATGTCGGTGCTCCTGACTCTCCCTTGGGTTGACACATTTCCAGCGGCGTTGCTCCGCCGTGCCAGAGAACGATAGAATGGTCATCGTGTTCAAGCCAATCGCTATTGAATGCTGCCGTTGTGCAGCCAAGCGACCGGGCAAGCAAACAACCGAGAGCACCGTCAACATCCCCCTCTTCGCAGATATTGATTCCGTCAGAAGCAAGCCGCGACAGGGCAAAGTAAACCCAAATGCCGAATTCATTCGGTATTTCGGGCCAACAACGCAAAGCGACGGCATCCAAGTTTTCTGTTTCGACCAGTTCCCGAACCGCCAAATAAAACCGAGAGGAAAGATTCCAAACCTCATCGGAAAACGTTACGCCTTCGCGGACGGGCAAGCCGAGTGCTTCTGCTTTTGCCCGATCTGCCGCAACGATGTCATCGGAATAAGAACGCACCAGCGCGAAGAACTCGTGCAATCCAAACCGCCGCAACCGTGTACCGAGCAGTTGCATCATGGCAGCAGAGTCCACAGCCATATTCAGAAATCCCGGTGCGTGATCACCGATCAGCCCGACCCGTGCCTGACGCAACTTGGCGGCGGCGGCAGAACCGTAAATCGCATTATTTAACTCTACAATTGTTTTTTCGTCGCCGGGCATTCCATAGACGAGATAGGGCGGTTTGCTCGCTTGTGCCATCCCGGAAGTCCAGTTATGGGCACCGACTAAACTGCAAGCGGAGACTTTGGGATTGCCGGGATTTTCCGGTGTTGCCCAAATGACCATTCCGCCGCACCACCGGGTAAGCAGAATTCCCCAAAGATTACCGTCCCCCATCGTCGGCTGCGAAACGATGATTGTTTCAACACCATGTTTACTGCAACTGATGACGGCTTGCTCCATCTCTTTTTCATCAGTAATGGAACTGAAAAAGAAGGGTTCAAACGGCGGTGTTTGCAACTGGGCACGGATTTTCTTTTCGATATGCGCTCCCCACGCCGGTTCAAAGCCGGGACGTTTGCGACCTATAAAAAAAACGGCTATTTTCATTAGTATATCCTAAACGGAAAGGAACGCGACCTTTTCGGTTAAATCTTTTTTTAACCGCAAGGTCCGCAACGTTCGCACAAAGAATGTAAAGTACAGTAACAGGAAACTTGCCGACGGACTGGAAATGCCGCCTCCTAGTGCCGCAAATAATTGATTTTACAGTAGTTGTATGCTTTCGCCGGAAAATAAACAGCAATAATCCGTCATTCCACTGCGTTCCCTTCCGGCTCTTGTTGAGCATTACAAAAGCCGGAACGGAGCACAGCGCAATGACGACAGGATTGTTTTATTGGCGTGTTATTTTATGGCGGAAGCCTTATGCCGCTATCCTCGGCTGGACTCGAACCAGTAACCTTCGGAGAGCGTATGTATCAAACTGTAAAAAGTCCACAAACGCCCTTCTTTTAGCATATTAACGGGTAAACAGGCTTTGTCAAGTGCCAACAAAAACGCTATTCTTCCCACATAATCTCGACATCTATCATTTTCAGGCTCCGCTTGGACAGTATCATCCGAAATTCCTCAAGATTACTCTGGAGAAACTGTGCTGATTCTCTGGTCGGCGTTTCAAAACGGAGTGCCAGTCGATCCGCCTTGTGATAAAACCGCAATGTCAACGTTCCTAAATGGTCTAAATTGAGTTTTATGCGAATCGGAGCAAACTGCCCCGCCGCCTCGCACGCAGCCGCAATGCGGTTGAGATACTGTGTCGGATTCGGTGCAGGGGACTCCCCCTTCTGCTGTGTAACTTTTTGCTGGGGTATTTTTTCCTGCAGCACGATACTTTGGGAAGGCGTGCTCAAAAGTTCATCCAGCGTTTTCACCCTTCGGGTTTGATTCGGCTCGGTTTCCCCCGGCTGCACGCGCGGATGGGGGCTTTCACGCAGGTTGGTTTTTTCGTGCGGAGGGTCCCCCACTGGCTGATGTTCCAGTCCGTTTGCCGGTCGTCCTGATGGTTGGGGATTGGATTGTTGAGGACGATTCCGCCGGATGGGACGAGCCGTTTCTGCCCGGATCGCTTCAAGTGCCGCAAAGGGCTGTTTTTTCTTTTCCGGTTTTCCTTCGGCTCGCTCCTCTTTTTCCTCTTCATCTTCCTCCGATTTTCCCTGCTGTTGCTGCCCCAATCGTCCTGCCGGTGTAAAAACCGTAAAGGCTTGCAGTGATGCCGGTTGCGGTGCGTTCGGCATCGCCGCAGATGTGTTCGTCTTCACCGGCATCAGCAGATGTGCCGGTACTGCGCTCGCGGGACTATTCGAAGCGGCGATGGTTGCCGGAGTCCCCGGATGGTTCGCGCCGGTAACTTCCGAAACAGGAACGGCGGCAACCGCGGAGGGTTGCGGCGGATACGGAGTTATGTTCGGCAACGGCTCGCTTGGTCTTGCAGCATCGAGCGGCGGAGCGGCTTGTGTCGGCGTTACAGACGCTTGCCGGAGTTCCCTGCGTTCGACCTGTTTCTGATAATCGCTTCGCAACGTTTCCTGACGATCCAAACGGTTACGATAGTCGGCACTCATATCGCGGCTTCGGAGTTCCGCTCTGTCCAACTGCTGCCGGTCGATTTGCGTGAAATCATTTCTATCGGCACGTTGTTGCGCGTCGCGGCGTTGTTGATTTCGGTCTTCACCGGAAGCACTGCCTGCCGGATCGGGACGAAGGATTTCCAAGAGAACCGTCGTGGGCGACCCCCCTTTCTCCGTGCCGTAACTGCGCAAAACCGCCGCGAACGTCTTTTGCAACGTCTGAATATCCACCGGTTTGCCTGCCGAAACAGTGTTGCCCGGTTGTGTGGCGGAGAAGTCAATGGACATGGCGGAGGAGGCAGGAATCAGGAGGAAAACTTTGTCGCCTAACTCCTATGTTCCTAATGGGAACCTCTAAAAATCAATTTTTGCATTTTAACTTATGCCGAAACGTACCAAATCTGTACTTTCTGTACTTTGCGCCCCTTGCGTAACCCATGGGCGTAACCCATAGCGTACTTTGCGGTTAAATCTGAACTATTTTAACCGCAAAGATGCAAAGTCCCCGCAAAGAACGCAAAGTACAATTCATACCGTTTACAGTAAACACTACTCGTCAAAAATACTCTCTTCTCTATGTTCAATCTTTTCCCAATAGGTTTCAAAATCGAAATTGGGGGAATTATCGCCGTCGTGGCAGGTGAGGCAATGCCTTCTTGCCAGCCCCCCATCCACCGGCAAACGGATTGCCAGACGGAGCCGCTCCTGCAATGCGGCGTTCGCCCCCATTTCGGCACGGGCATGATGTTCCCCCGGTCCATGACATGCTTCGCAACCAACGGACACCAACCGCGGAGTCTCCCGCTCACTCAAAAATCCTCCTTGGTAGGGCAACAGTTCCATTGCATTCCAGCCGACCACATGGCATGCAATGCACTCCGGGTCGAAGTCCCGGGGCGGCACCGCCATCTCCTTCAACGATTGCCACGCTCGTGCATGTCCCGTCCGCCGCCAAATGCTGTGTGCCGTGTCATGGCAATCGGTACAGGATTGCACCCCGACATAGTTGCCCTGCGTTTCCAGCCGCGAGTTCGGAATCGGTCTGATGCCCAAACCGGCGAGTCCCGATTCACGTAACTGGTCTTGATACATTTTCATCAATTCCAAAATAGTCGGCGAACTATCATATCGGGCATCCAGCGGAATACGTTCATACCGCATCGGCACTTTCCTATCCTCGAAGAGTCCAATTGCAACAGCATAGCGTCCCTTTTCACCGACTTCGAGAACCCACGTATCGCCGATGGTCTTCGGCTGCAGCGGCGGTTCCGCCGGCGTATTGTTCGGCAGAATAAAATCGAACTGATCGGCAAACTGACCTATCAACTGAGTGATCTCGTTGTCCATCCCATGAATGATTAGAACCTTCTTGTCGCATTGTTCCTCTTCCAGTTTCGGCAAGACTTCCCGCAACTTGTCTGCGGCATGGGCGGTAACAATATCCTCATTGGTGATATTCCGCAGAAGCATATCCCCCATCACGGAAACGACACCGATTTTTATTCCCGCCTTTTCGAGGACCCGATAGGGCATCATCAGTTCCGGTGTGAATTCCAGCAGCCCGACATTTGCCGAAGTGTAGCGTTTGGGACTGCCCGGCACGTCAATAGTATAGAGGAACAATGTATCAGTCGGAAAGAGCAATTCGCGGCTGCCGAGACCGGCGGCTTGATAGTGCATAAGCCGGTAGGCTTCGTCGATAACAAAATTGAACTTTAACTCTTCTTGCAGCCCGAAACCTTTGTTGAGATTCCCGGCATCAATGGGCAGGACTTCCCATCCCTTGCGCTGGAGTTGTTGGAGGCAGGTATGCCGGCGGCTCAAACCGCCCTTCATCTGGTCGGGACCGGCACAACCGCACGGTTCAATATATCCATCGAGGAATCCGGTGAAGAAGAGGAGCAATTTCGGCTTCTCCCAATCCTCAAAGAGCGGCGGATACTCGGTTTCGGCTTCACGTACCATCGGTTCGACCAGCGAAATGGGCTGTCCCAGGGCAACGGTCAGCGAAGCGGAGAGAAACAGCGAAAACAGGGATAATCGAGATAGGGACATGGGTCCTATCCTAGTCGAATTAGGGGAAAAAATCAAGAGAGCCTCATACATATACTGAAAACGGCATGAAATTGTACTTTGCGTTCTTTGCGAGAACTTTGCGTCTTTGCGGTTAAATTTTCTTTTTTTTAACCGCAAAGGACGCAAAGGACGCGAGGAACAATATCACTTTGTGCTCTTTTGCCCTCCAGGCCGCCAACAAGTTTCACGGCAAGCCCTGATTGTGCCCGAATTTTTCGTTCTTTCGCCAAACCATGCCCAGAGAAACATTTCCTATTCCCCCCATTTCTCCTATTTTTCGTTTTTGAGGCTGTTATGGAGGCTTGCCGTGAAACTTGTTGGCGGTCTGCTTGCCGGTTTCAAAGTTTTTCCGGTTGCCATTGGCATCGTAATCACACGCCTCGTTTGGAAGTTTATCATTTACTGCTGATGTCAATAGGTTCAAGTGCTATGATGGAATTACCGGAAACGATTATTTTGTATTTATTTTCTTTTTCTCTCACTGTTCCAAATATAAATGAATACTTCCCTCGTCTTTGATATGACTTGACTACTAGCGTACGCTCTCCGTCAACCAAAAAATGCTCCGGTAGGATAATAAATCTCGTTGTTCCAACTGGTCCACGCCCGAATCCTTCATTTTTGGGATAAATATTGCCTGATGTCATGTACGGTATTACTTCTGCCTCGGTACTGTCAAAAAAAACTGTTGTGTGTATTGAATATCCCGGCAAAAAACTATTCGGCGTTTCACACGTCAACTTCAATGATATGGTAGATTCGAATGAACCTCCACTCGCCACCACATCCGCATCATTGATCCTGTCCAACAAGCCGACTGTCACTGTAAAGTCAGGCTTGGGCGAATACAAAACATGCCACAATTCATAGCAAACTGGGATGAGTATGAGCAATCCCACAACCACCATGAATACAAAAAATCTACGAAAACGGATGTACCTCATAATTTTGTATCAGCTGTCCAAATTGGACAAAAAAAATAGAGTGCGGTGACTCATTTATACTTTTTCACATTTCGTCCCACGACAGTCCTTTTCATGCTTCTCTATTTTGCCAAAAAGAGGGATAATCGAGATAGGGACATGCATTTTATCCTAGTCGAATTAGGGGAAAAAATCAAGAGAGCCTCATACATATACTGAAAACGGCATGAAATTGTACTTTGCGTTCTTTGTGAGAACTTTGCGTCTTTGCGGTTAAGATGAGCTTGCACTCACAAGAAAGGGCGACTTCACGGTTGTGTTGGCTTATTGCTTGTTTTTCGGCGAGAATAGACAACGATTACTGAAAAAAGAACAATTTCAATAATCCCCATTGTCAAAAAAACTATTACTGCTGCCCATATCTCAACGGGATCATTGATTTTTTCACGCCACATATGGTGGTTTCTGTTATAGAAAACGGTGACACGATCGCCAACTACATGTCTTGGCGAACTACTGGCTATCATGGACACATAAATACGTTCATTTCCTGTATGGTCCATGTACGCAACCTTAGACTGATATGTACCTCCTGACATATCAGTCTCTCCTATAATTTCTACAACAGTCCCCTGAAAACTTTCAGCAGAAGATAGAAATGTTAAAGTAGATAGCAAAAAGTACACAGCACAACCAAAACACACAAGCGCAGACAGAAGGAGTAATACTTTAAGTTGTTCCAGAGATAGCCCCAGAACATATTTTTTTTTGCATTCCTTTGTCTGCACGACTTCTGCGGTGTGTTTTGCGCTGCACATAATACGTCAAGATGATAAAATTACATCTCCCAAATTACTCTGTTCCTTGCCTACTCGACTTGTATTCGCACTTCATTTTGTTTCTGGGACCCATTTCACTTCAAAGTCAAATGTACAGATGTTAGCACCTTTTTCGTGTTGTCCAAATAATCCGAAGTGTTTATTTATCTCATGAACCGAAGTTATGCCACCAGGATTCGAGTTTATCCCATCTTTGATGTCCGTCAATCGTATTTCGTGATTTGGATCCATCCAATGACTCACTGCTTTCACGCGTTCTGCAAAGAGAATGCCACAGTCAGGCAGCAACTTGCCATTTTCATCAATTAGCATATAATAGTGCACATTCCTAGGAGAATAATAACCATTCTCTTCGTCATATTTGAAAGTTGTCGATAAAATACATATGAAAATGTTTGGGGCACGTTCATGAAATTGTGAATTCCACTCGCTATCCCAAGGTTCGTCAAGGCGTATCTCGTTATACAAATCTAATATGTTTTGGTCTTCAAAATATGGCAAGATCAAAACTCGCCAACTATGTAGGGGGTTACCTTGCTCGTCAGTCGAATAAGCTGGTGGGAGATCACCATGATGGTTGCGGTACGCCTCTAATGCACTAGCGATCCTTTGCATATTGTTTTGGCAGGATCTTATGATTAAACGTTCGTGAATCCTTTTTTTGCTTTCGATGGCATGGAAATGCGTCAAGTACGCCAAAAAAAAGTATAGGAGCATAATACATGCAAAAACCAATGCATAAACTAATGTGTTGTTCATCTATCATATACCTATCACGCTTGAAAATCCCCTCATATCCGGCACGATGTTGCTGAATTTGCGGCTTTTTTGCATTTTTGATGTGGATTTTCACCACGCTTCGGTGTAAAAGGTTTTTGTCAGTTTCAAATGTTACCTTCCCAACCAGCATCAGCCCAAGCTACGCGGCATTTTGCCCCTGTTCCAGGATCTCTTCGATGTTGAACTGACTCTGGATGTTCGAACCGCCTGCGCCAATAGATAGTATTTCTGTGTGAGATGATCCCGCAATGTCCAAACATCGTCCATTGCCAACAGTTCGTCTTGCACCGCTCCCCAAAGGTAACGATGTTCGATTTTACCATTTTTCAACGAACAAGCAACCTGCCAGCCGTCGTGGAGGAACAATATCGCTTTGTGCTCTTTTGCCCTCTTGGGAGCATCCAACTTTAGTGGGTAGTTTTCGCCCTGCAAGGGCGCGATGTCTATAACCGCCGGTGTCAACCGGCGGAAAAACCTCCCGAACTCTTTTTAGCCCCAACGGGGCG
>Ga0099364_10002706_pt1 | contig 28096 bp, 27 predicted proteins | sample TergutTh196P3_FD_73070 | JGI IMG/M metagenome (GOLD analysis project Ga0099364, IMG submission 73070) | Microcerotermes parvus P3 segment gut microbial communities from Pointe-Noire, Republic of the Congo - Th196 P3 | ecosystem: Host-associated > Arthropoda: Insects > Digestive system > Gut ... | reverse complement strand
AAAAAGCACCTCTTTGTGCCGAAATTCTGCTCATTCTTGTCTTTGTGAGAATTTTATACCCAAAAAAGGCAGCAGAATACCAAATTTTACCATCTTCGTGGCAACGGGCCGCTTAATGTAAAAAAAAGAGGCTGTACTTATAAGACAGCCTCCCTTTTAAAATTAAAATTATGAATAGATTAAAATTCGGTGCAAAGATACATAAAAAATTTTAGTTACACACAGTCTTGTAAAAATTATTTTTCTTTTAATGCCGCATGTGCCGCTGCTAAGCGTGCTATCGGCACGCGGAAAGGCGAGCATGAGACGTAGTTGAGACCGTTTTTGTAGCAAAATTCTACTGAGGCGGGGTCGCCGCCTTGTTCGCCGCAGATGCCTACTTTGAGGTTTTTGCGGGTAGCGCGTCCTTTTTCCACTGCCATAGTCATGAGTTGTCCGACGCCGTCTTGGTCTATGGTTTGGAAGGGGTCGGCAGGTATCAGTTTTTTGTCGGTATAGTCGTGGAGGAAAGCGCTGGCGTCGTCGCGGCTGAAGCCGAAAGTCATCTGAGTGAGGTCATTGGTGCCGAAAGAGAAGAACTCGGAAGTCTGTGCCATGCGGTCGGCTAAGAGGCAGGCGCGTGGGATTTCTATCATCGTGCCGTAGAGGAAGTCTATCTTTTTCACGTTTTTCGTTTTGCACACTTCTGCATAGACTCGGTCAACGATTTTCTTGGTGAAGTCTAATTCCGAAACGTCGCAGGTTACCGGCACCATGATTTCGGGTAGCGGTTTTTTGCCTTCGGTGATGAGTTCTGCCGCAGCTTCAAACATAGCACGTACTTGCATCTCGGTAACTTCGGGGTAGGTAACCCCTAAACGCACGCCACGGTGTCCCATCATAGGGTTGGTTTCGTGAAGATCTTCGCCACGTTTAACGATGTCTTCCCATTTTATCTTTAGCGCTTGCGCTAATTCTTCTTGTTTTGCTTTCTCCTGAGGCACAAACTCATGCAGAGGCGGGTCTAATAAACGGAAAGTGAGCGGAAGTCCGTCCATAACTTCCAAAGTGGCTTTCATGTCACGTTTAACGAAAGGAAACAGATCGTTCAAGGCTTTACGGCGCTCGGTTTCGTTTTCGCTAAGGATCATTTTACGTAAGTGGAATAGCGGCTCTTCAGCGCCTTTTGCATAAAACATGTGCTCTGTGCGGAAAAGTCCGATACCTTCGGCGCCAAACTCTATGGCTTGACGAGCATCTTTGGGCGTATCTGCATTGGCACGAACGCCCATTGTACGGTATTTGTCTACAACTTTCATAAAACATTGGAAACGTGGATTTTCGGAGGCATCCATCAAATCCAATGCGCCTGTATATACATATCCTTTGGTTCCGTTTAGACTGATCACATCTCCTTCTTTAATAACGAGTTCTGAGTCTTTTATCTTAGCCGTTTTCTTTGTTTCGTCCACTTCCAAAGCGCCTGCGCCTACGATACAGCATTTTCCCCATCCACGCGCTACCAAAGCCGCATGTGAAGTCATACCACCCAAGGAGGTCAAGATGCCGTCGGCAACCTCCATCCCATCAATATCTTCAGGGTTTGTCTCTTTGCGGAGGAGTATTAATTTCACATTTTTATCTCTTTTTTTCCATGCTACGGCTGCTTCGGAAGAAAATACCACATTGCCCACAGCAGCGCCGGGTCCGGCAGGTAATCCTTTTACCACAGGATTGACTTTTTTCTCTGAATCGGGATCAATAATGGGGTGCAACAATTCGTCTAATTGGGTCGGGTCAACTCTCAAGACTGTTGTTTTTTCGTCAATCAATTTTTCTTCGAGCATGTCCATTGCCATGTTGAGCGCGGCAGTTCCGGTGCGTTTGCCTACGCGGCATTGCAGCATGTAGAGGGTGCGGTCTTGTATGGTAAATTCGATGTCGAGCATGTCGGCATAGCGCTTTTCCAAGGTAGTGCGGATGTCGCAGAGTTCTTTATATGTATCCGGCATCATCTCCTGCATGGAGGGTAGGTGTTTGTTTTGTTCGTTTCTGGTCTCGTTATTCAGTGGATTGGGGGTGCGGATTCCGGCAACCACGTCTTCGCCTTGTGCGTTGATGAGCCATTCGCCGTAAAACTGATTTTCTCCGGTGGCGGGGTTGCGGGTAAAAGCAACGCCGGTGGCGGAGGTGTCGCCCATGTTGCCGAAGACCATTGCTTGCAAGTTCACGGCTGTTCCCCATTCGTCGGGAATGTTTTCGATACGGCGATACGAAACGGCTTTGTTTCCGTTCCAACTTTTGAAAACGGCTTTGATGCCACCTTCCAATTGCTCTTCCGCATCATCCGGAAACTCTTTTTTCAAAACTTCTTTGATGGTCTTTTTGAATGTTTCCGAAAGTTCTTTCAGGTCGTCAGCCGTCAGGTCGGTATCGGATTGGTATCCTTTTTTATGTTTGTACTCGTCCAGAATTTCGTCGAGCATTTTGCGTATTCCTTTGTCTTGGGCGGGTTTCAGGTCTTCTGCTTTTTCCATGACCACATCGGCGTACATCATAATCAGACGGCGATAGGAGTCGTAAACGAAACGCGGATTGTTGGTCTTTTTTATCAATCCGGGGATGGTTGCGGAACATAGACCGATATTTAACACGGTGTCCATCATGCCCGGCATGGAACTGCGTGCGCCCGAACGTGCCGACATCAACAACGGATTGGAAGGGTCGCCGTATTTCATGCCCATGGCGGATTCTACCGTTTTCATCCCGTTCCAAACTTGCGTGAGAAGTTCTTTGGGGAGTTCACAGTTGTTTTTGTAATAGTCTGTGCAACATTCTGTTGTGATGGTTAAGCCTGCCGGCACGGGAAGCCCCAGCAAACACATCTCTGCCAAGTTTGCGCCTTTGCCGCCTAAAAGATTTTTCATGTCAGCCTTACCCTCTGCCGTCTTTCCGCCAAAGGTGTAAACGTATTTTATTTTACTCATTTTAGTTGATTTTAGTTGATTATCAATATTTTAACTATTTCGCTTTTGAATGGTGCAAAGGTACGAAAAATTTTTCAAAAAAATCTATTGATAAAACGGGGGGTGTATGACAAATTGCACAGTTATTAAGAAATTGTTGTTAATAATTTTTTGTTCCTGCATAATAAATTGAGGGAGTGAAATTGTACTTTTGCTGCATATTAAAATTAAAAACGGATTAATAACTTCTTTGCTGTTTTCTGAGCATCTTTTTTGTATATAACTGAGGCTGATTTCTCAATATAACCACTTTCAACATCAATAAGACGGATACTTATTGAGGCTGCCTCATGGTTATAATGCGGCCTTTCCGCCTCCCATATGGTTCTCCTGTTATAATTTTGTACACTCCGAGCAATTTTCCTATATCAACAGACTGTGCTATTGCTGCTTGAGTGCTTTGGAACCCTTGTTCTTCTAATATTTTTTTGTATTTGCGCCCTTTCTACTACTATATATTTATTTGTATTAACCAATTCGGTAATCAAACAACTTGTTACTGTGGGCGCATTAGTTATATTTAGCACCGCAATCCTTAGTTTTTCGTTTTGCGCATAAGTAGAAAATGTGGCAAGGAAAAGCAGGCAAAGGAAAATTGCTAAATTGCGTTGGTTTCCCCTACTTCTCTGGTTTTTCGGACTAACCCCGTTTACTTCGGCTACGCTCAGTAACTTACTATGGTCCTCCATTGATTGCTGTTGTTTAAATAAATTTGTCATAAGAATTATTTTTATATTATTGATTTTTAGTTGATTACAAAGTTATTTACTTGATTAACCTTGTTTTACATCCAAATGGTTTTTGGGTGTAAAGATTCTTGTAGTTGCGGTTCAATATACGCTTTCAATTCCTTAAAAGTCATATTTTGGGTTTCGGCGCTCACTTTATCGCGAATATCCCGTAACTGCTCAATTGTTGATTTCTCTTTTTTTGTTGTTTCCATATCTTAACTTATTATTTCTCTGGGTGTTCTAATATCTATGATTTTATATCCGTATTTATAATTCACAGAGTTATATCCTCTGATTCGCTGCACATTGACAATGTGTTTAAAATTCCAACCTGCCAAAATATCGGCATTATTCAATGTCGCTATTGCAATATGGCGACAATCTTCTATGCTCGTTTTTCCCACAACATTTTCTTGTATGTAGATGTCTGCCAAATTAACTGCCTTATCGGTAATAGATAGAAACTCTATATGTTTTTCCGGAATTAATTTTATTAAATTTCGCACATGCTCAGGGGCATTTTTTAGTTCAATTTCCGTGAGTTGAGAATACAACAATTTGAATTCACCTACGATGAACTTTTCTATAAACGGCGTTGTCCATTGTTCAAATTCAATTTCAAAGTAACCGCCAAAAACAGAAGTATCAACATAAATTCTTTCCATTGATCTATAATTTATAATTGCTGTGCAAAAGTACATGAAATTTTTAGAATAGGAGCTACGCTCTCGAAAAAATATTATGTTTTCTGCATATTTTATTGATTTTTAGTTGATTATTAATTATTTTGAATTTAAATCTTCCCGTTCATTTCTGCTGATGATTTGATGATGCAAAGGTACACATTTTTTTACTACCTTTGCCCGCACAATATTGGAAAGTTATCAAATAACAAAAACGTCTCATCATGCCCATCACATCAGAAATCATCAACATCGGCGACGAGTTGCTCATCGGACAGGTTGTCAACAGCAACGCTTCTTACTTGGCGGCGTCTTTAAACGGCGTTGGCATTGAGGTACAGCGAGTTACCGTCATCGCCGACCGACGGGAAGCCATCCTTTCGGCATTGAGTGCGGCGCTGGAGAAGAACGACGTGGTACTCATCACCGGCGGACTCGGTCCCACCAACGACGACATCACCAAACACGTTCTGTGCGACTTTTTCAACAGCAAACTTGTCTTCTCGCAGGACGCTTTCGACGACATCGAGCGGATGTTTGCGCTACGCCGGTTTCCCGTTACGGAGACGAATCGTCAGCAAGCCATGCTGCCCGACAACTGCCAACAGATTCCGAACTCGCGCGGGACGGCACGCGGGATGTGGTTCGAGCGCAACGGGAAAGTCGCCGTCTCCATGCCGGGCGTGCCATTCGAGATGACGGCGATGATGGAGCAGCATATCGTGAAAATGTTACATCAACACTTTATGTCGGAGTTCAATATTATACACCGTACGGTGATGTGTACCGGAGTGGGAGAATCGTTTTTGGCGGAAAAAATCGCCGAATGGGAAAATCAATTGCCGGAATGTCTATCGCTGGCGTATCTGCCCTCTCCCGGCATCGTGCGCCTGCGCCTGACAGGAAAAAGCCATGACGAAACCGCCCTGAAAAACCTCATGGACAAAGAGATAGCGACCTTGAAATCGCTCGTCCCCGAATACATCTTTGCGGACAAAGACATCCCCATCGAAAACTTCATCATCGAAACATTAACAGCGCGCAACCAAACCCTCTCCACCGCAGAAAGTTGCACGGGAGGATACATCGCCCACCTGCTAACCTCTGTGAGCGGAAGTTCGCAATGTTACAAAGGGAGCATCATCGCTTATAACAATGAAGTCAAAATCAATCTGTTAGACGTCTCTGAAGGATTATTGGAAGAATGTGGCGCCGTGAGCGAACCCGTCGTAAGGAAAATGGCTGAGACAGTCCGACAAAAGTTGCAGACGGAGTTCGGCATCGCTGTTTCGGGCATCGCCGGTCCAACGGGAGCGGTCGAAGGAAAACCTGTCGGAACCGTCTGGGTTGCCGTTAGCGACGGACAGGTAACAGTTTCAGAGTGTTTCCATTACAGCAACGACCGCATCAGAAACATCCAACGTAGCGCTGTGGCGGCGTTGAACTTGCTGAGGCAGCGGTTTTAATGAAAGCGCTGAACTTGCTGTGGAAACGGTCTTAATGAAATTTAAACCAAATCGGCAAAGACATTTCGGCTTTTACCGGCATATTGTCTTTTTCGGCAGGTTTCCACTGCTTTGACGTTGACGCAATAAATTCATACGCAGCCTTTTCGCACGCTTTCTGCGAAGCAATGACCTCGGGATTATCTCCGTCTTTCTCAACGTGAGTCGTAATCCATTGAATGTCGCTTACAGAACCGTCTTCTTCAACAACAAACGAATACGTTGCTCTGATATTTACGCCTGCTTTGATTGCCTCTTCCGGATATTCCAAGTTGTAACCCAAATATTCCATAATATCGCTTTCATCGCCATCTTCGTCAATAAGAGTAGGCATGAGTTGGGTGGTTTCAGCATTTTGCTGTTTGCACGCATCTTGTCCGGTCTGTTTACAACTCATTTGCGACAAGATTAACAGGGTCATCATCAACATTGCAGTTAAAGCCTGCATTACTTTTACTTTGATACTCATAATATTAATATTTTACTGTTTTTGTTTTTCCTTCCGTTTGATGAGTTGTTTACGAACGGCGTTGATGGCGGTATCGGCGGCTTCTTCGAAAGTTTTTGCCTGTTTTTCCGCCATCAGGTCGTAGCCGCTGAGCAGCAGTCTGACGTCAACGATTTTGTTCTCCTTCTCTTCGGTATTTTCCAATTTGAGACCCACTTCGCCTCCGATGATACCGTCGTACAAACTGTCTAACTTTTTCAGTTTTTCAGTAATAAAATTTTCCAATTTTGCATCTACTTTAAAATGCACAGAATTAATGTTTACATTCATAAAAAAACTCCTTTCTATTTTGCCCGCGGATGGGCATGTTTATATATTTGTTTAAGATTTTCGATGGTATTGTGGGTGTATATCTGCGTGGTTGCCAAGCCCGAATGTCCCAGCAACTCCTGTACCGCCCGAATGTCGGCGCCTTCGTCCAACAGATGGGTCGCAAAAGTGTGCCTCATCACATGCGGACTGCATTTTTCCAATTTGTCCTGCTGCGACAAATAACGGCGCACTTTCCGGTAAACAAACTGTTCGTAAACCGCTTTCCCATCGTCGGTAACGAAAAAAGCATCGGAACTGCCCGACCCAAATTCTCTGTTTTTCGCATAACGATATTCGTTGATAAGCCGTTTCAAGCCGGACGGAACAGGGACATAACGCATTTTACCGCCTTTCCCCATGATTTTTATGGTTTGGTTCGACAAATCCACATCCGACTCTTTCAGCCGAACCAACTCCATGCGCCGCATTCCGGTAGCGTAGAGCATGTCCAATATCATTTTATCCCGAAATCCGGAAAAATCATCGGGAAAGTTGTCATCGTCGAGCAATCCGTCCATATAACTTTTCGGGACAAACGGCGTCAGCCGTTTCGACATCTTCGGCAGTATAAGCCTCGTCGTCGGATCGGATGTCATAATGCCTTCCCGCTGTTGATAGCGATAAAACGCTTTCAAAGCAGATATTTTTCGTTGAACGGAACGGGCGGAAACACCATCATCCATCAACGCTGTAATCCAACTCCGTATCATTTTATGATTTACTTTTTGAAAGTCCGAAATATGAAATTTTCCGGCTGCGAACTCAAAAAAAGCCGTCAGGTCGTGTTCATACGCCTTAATCGTATGGGCGGAATAGCGTTTTTCAAACTCTAAATAATGTAAAAATCGTTCAACCATTGTAAATGAAAAACGTTTCACTGCAACGTTTTATTGTTGGCAAAAAATCAAATTGTTTATCATTCAAACTCCTTCAACGTTCAACTCCTACCAATCCTTCTCCGTCTTCTGCGGCTTCCCGACTTGCTGTTGTTTGACCTTGTCTAAGGTTTTCTTTTCGTTGTTTTTCATCGCTTCCAACATGCGCTCGGCTTCCTCTTTGCTGATTTCCTGTTGATGTTGCTGGCTCTGTTGCTGCTGTTGCTGGTCTTGTTGCTGTTGGTCTTGATTTTGCTGATTTTGGTTTTGCTGGTCTTGTTGGTCTTGCTGGTCTTGATTTTGTTGTTGGTCTTGATTTTGATCTTGCTTTTGGTCGTTTTTTTGGTCGTCGTTTCCGCCGCCGCCTTGTTGGTCTTGCTGTTGTTGTTGGAGCATTTGTTGGGCGTAGGCTAAGTTGTAGCGGGCTTCGTCGTCGTTGGGGTTGAGGCGCAGGGACTGTTTGTAAAATTCGATACTTTGTTGGTAGTTTTGCGTTTTCATCATGGCGTTGCCGATGTTGTAGAACGACTGCGAGCGCAGGTCGGCGTCATTTGCTTGATTGAGGGCAGTGGCGCTCCAGTTTTGTACGGCTTGTTTCATGCTGTCCTGACGGTAACGGGTGGAGCCGAGATTGAACGTCGCCGGAACGGATGAGAAGTTGACGTCCAACGCTTTAAGGTAGGTCGTTTCGGCTTCGACGTAATTTTCTTTGTCGTACTCTTTGTTGCCCTGTCGCACCAAACGCTTGTCTTGCTGCGCGAAAGTTGTGGTGGCGATGAGCAGGAATATCATGGTGGAGGCTGTTGTTAAAAAATGTTGTTTGTTCATATCTATTCTATTATGATTTAAAAATTATTCAGCACAGAGGCACAGGGAACACAGAGGTTCACAGAGGTTTCTCTTTGCGTAAAATCCTTGCGTCTTTGCGGTTGATATTTTGTTTTTTTAACGCAAAGGCGCAAAGGTCGCAAGTGGAAATCTGTGTTAATCTGTATCATCTGTGTCATCTGTGTTCTAAATTTTCAATTTTTCTGGATTGCTTCGCTCCGCTCGCAATGACGGAAGTCTCACTACTCACTACTCAATTACTCACTACTCCCAAAAAGTTTTATCCTCCTTTGCAATTTCCCTTTTCGTTCTAATACAATGAGTTCTATCAGGATGAAGGCGAGGGCGAACATCAGCAGGATTTGGAATTGGTGTTCATAGTCGGCGAACATTTTGGTTTCGAACTCCGTTTTGTCCATTTTGTTGATTTGTTCGTAGATGAGTTCTAAGCCGGCGCGGCTGGTGTTGGCGCGGATGTACATGCCGCCGCCGATGGAGGCGATTTGTTGTAGGATGGTTTCGTCCAACTTGGTGATGACGGTGTTTCCGCTTTTGTCTTTGCGGTATCCGGTGATGTTTCCGCGAGCGTCTATGATGGGGATGGGTGAGCCTTCGGCGAGTCCCATGCCGATGGCGAATATCTTGACGCCTTTTTCGGCGGCTTCCCGTGCAGCTTTGATGGCGTCGCCGTCGTGGTCTTCGCCGTCGGTGATGATGACGATGGCTTTGCTGTGCGTATCTTCGAAGTCGAAAGAGGTCATGGCGGTGTTGATGGCTTCTTCGATGGCGGTGCCTTGCGTGGGGACGATGTTGGTGTTGATGGTGGAGAGGAACATGCGTGCTGCCGAGTAGTCGGTGGTGATGGGCAGTTGGATATAGGCGCGTCCGGCGAAGACCACGATTCCGATGCGGTCGCCTTCGAGTTGGTCAATAAGGCGGGAGATGGAGCGTTTCGACGATTCCAAGCGGCTCGGTTTGATGTCTTGCGCGTTCATGGAGTTGGAGACGTCGAGACAGATGACGATGTCAATCCCTTGCCGTTTGACATCTTCCAACTTGGAACCGATTTGCGGGTCGGCAATCCCGAAAATCAAAAATATCAGACCGACCATCAACAGGATAAGGCGTACAATGGGCCATCCCTTTGAGAAGTCGGGAATCAAAATTGCCAGCAAACGGCTGTCGCCAAAGCGTTTCAGTTTCTTTTTGCGCCAGTACGACAGCCCGATGAACAAGATGACCATCACCGGAACAGCCAGCAGCGCATACAGATATTGAGGATTAGCAAATTTAAAAATTTCCATATAGCAATTCAGTGATTTTTAAACATTTAACATTTACGGTATTCTTCTAAAAATGGTTACTCTCAGTAAAAACTCCAGCAGCAACGCGCCCAAAGCCAGGAGCGCAAACGGCAAAAATTCTTCATACTTCTTATGAAACTCCGTTACGTCAATTTTCGACTTTTCGAGTTGGTCAATAGCTTCGTAAATCTCTTCCAACTTTTTATTGCCGGTGGCACGGAAGTACTCTCCGCCGGTGATTTTGGCGATGTCGCGCAGTGAAGGCTCGTCAATGCGGACTTCCATTTGTTGATAGCGGCGTCCGAACAGCGGATGATCTACAGGTATGGGCGCCGTCCCGATTGTTCCGACACCGATGGTGTAAATCCGTATTCCGAAGGTTTTTGCGATGTCGGCAGCTGAGAGCGGGTCAATGGAGCCGGCGTTGTTTTCGCCGTCGGTCAGCAGGATGATCACTCGGCTCACCGCCTGCGACTCTTTGAGGCGGTTGATGGCTGTTGCGAGACCGTCGCCGATGGCGGTTCCGTCCTCTATCATGCCGTTTTTGACATCTTTGATGAGGTTTTTGATGACGGCGCGGTCGGTCGTCAGCGGACATTGGGTAAACGACTCGCCGGAAAAGATAACCAAGCCCATGCGGTCGTTGGTGCGCATGTCAATAAACTCTGTGATAACTTTCTTGGCGGCTTCCAGGCGGTTGGGCTTAAAGTCTTCTGCCATCATCGAACCGGAGATGTCCAACGCCACGATGATGTCTATCCCTTCCACCGTAACGTCCTGACGGCTGCTCGACGACTGCGGACGCATCAACGCCACCACGATTGCCGCCGTCGCCAACATGCGCAGGAAAAACATCAGATGGCGTAGCACGTGTTTCCACGTAATATCGCGTTTGCCGAACATGCTCAGGGTAGAGAACTGTATCGCCGCATTTTTCCGCTTCCCGCTCCAGATGTAATACGCCGTCATCAACGGAATGATGAGCAGCAGCCAAATATATTCGGGGTTGACCCAGGTGATGTCGTCTTGTAACCAGTATTTCCAGATCATAATCGTTACATTTTAGGTTCTTGTTGTTCGTCCGATGTCTTCCCGTCATTGCGAACGGAGTGAAGCAATCCATTGTCATTGTGGGTTAAACCGTCATTGCGTCCTGAATCGTCATTGCGGGCTTGACCCGCAATCCTCTGGTTCATGTCTGTACTTTGAGGGATTCCTGCTTTCGCAGGAATGACGTCATTGTTACTGGATTGCTTCGCTGCGCTCGCAATGACGTCGTTCTGCGAATAACGTAGTTGTTGATTTTCCACATTATTTTGCTGTTCCTCGTATTTGTGTGTTTCTTTGACAAAATCAACCGAATAAGTCAGCGCCGCATCATTTTCCAACGCATGAGGCTGCGCCTTTGCGAACTTCACCAAGTCGGCGGTTTGCAGGGTTCCGGAGAGTTTTCCCATCGCTTGGGCGTTGATGCCGGCATTTTTCAATCCGAACAGAATCTCGTCGGTCGTCATCTCAACGGCTTGCACTCCGAACTGCGCCTCAATGTACTCACGGACAATGTCGGTCAACTCCGAATAATATTCCTTTATCTTGTCGGATTGCCAGAGTTTTTTCAACCGCAGGGCTTCCAACTCTTCCAACGCTGTGATGTATGGCGGAATTTTGGGTTTCGGCGGAGCGATGACGACATCAGGTCTCTTTTTCCGATATTTTCTGATGAGGAGCAGAATCAACCACGCAATGCCGCACAGCACAATCAATCCGCCCAATATCCAGACGACGTAAGTCATGATCTCACGCCATGTCAACGGCTCCGGCATCAGCGGTTTGATGTCGAAAAATGACTTTGTCGTGTCCACCGCGACGGTCGTAACTTCGAGCCACGCGGAGGGAATCTGCGTATAATAGGTCGTCGTATCGCCCTCTACGTGATAGGGAAAACGTAACGGCTCCAAAGCGTAAAACCCACTGTCGAAGGAGGTTACAAACAAGGTCTGTTTGAAAATCTGCTGCCTGTCCTCAAAGGCTGTGTCTATCGGTGTGCGTGAAACCACCTCGACGCCTTCGGCAAGCGTTTCGGGAAAAATCCACGTAATCTTTTCGTTGTTTTTGACGGTTACCTCCAACTGCATCTTCACCTGCTGTCCGATGACGATGGCGTTGGTGTCCAAGACGGCTTTGGCATAGGGAGGGGCTTCCTGGGCGGGTGCGGATGTGTGAAAAACACATAATAACGTCATTGCGAGGACGATAGCACACTTTTGAGACCGTAAAATTTGCATATAAGATTCAAGTTAAAAAACGACAAAACATTCGTCAATAATTGCATACATAAACGCTTTATCGGGTAAAAAATTGTCTTTTTGTCGTCATTCGGGAGAAAAGTGTACTTTTGCAGTATGATTTTCGGGAGAAAAGTGTATCTTTGCAGTGCAATTTTCGGGAGAAAAGTGTAGAAATTATGGATTAAAACTTGGAGAAAAATGTATAGAGCAATCATTAAAGAGTTGATACAATGGAAGTTAGATAAAAACAGAAAACCGCTTATATTTCTGGGAGCAAGACAGACAGGAAAAACATGGCTTCTTCAGGAGTTCGGAAGGACGGAATACCGGCAAATGATCTATATCAACTTTGAAACATCCACCGCTTTACGAGAATTGTTTTTGCCGGATTTGAACATTAAACGCTTGATTATCAACTTTGAACTACACGCCAATCTCAAAATCACGCCGGAAGATACTTTGATTGTCTTAGACGAAATTCAGGCGGCGCCGCGTGGCATTACTTCGTTGAAATATTTTTGTGAAGATGCGCCGGAATATCAGATAATTGCTGCCGGCTCGCTTTTGGGTGTAAAGATTCATCCTAACGAATCGTTTCCGGTGGGAAAAGTGGATTTTTTAGAACTTAGTCCCATGTCGTTCGGCGAGTTTTTGCTTGCCATGGGCGAAACCGGACTGGCGCGCATCTTAGACGAAAAACTGTGGGACATGCTGCCCACTTTTACCGAAAAGTTCAAAGAGTTTCTGCGATATTATTTCTATGTCGGCGGAATGCCCGAAGTGGTAGCGCACTTTTCACAATACAGGGATTGGAAAATGGTCAGGAAGTTGCAAAACAAGATTTTGAAAACCTATCAAGGCGACTTTTCAAAATATGCGCCGAAGGAGGTGTTTCCGCGCATCAACATGGTTTGGAACAGCATCCCTGCGCAGTTGGCAAAGGAAAATAAAAAATTTGTTTACGGCTTAATCAAAGAGGGCGCACGGGCGAAAGATTTTGAAATGGCTATCCAGTGGCTTGTTGATTCGGGATTGCTGCACAAGGTTTACAACGTCTCCAAACCGGCGCTGCCGCTTGTTGCCTATCAGGAACTGTCGGCTTTCAAGTTGTTCTTCAACGATACGGGTTTGCTCGCCGCCATGTCGAAACTCAAAGCAAAAACATTGCTCAATGGCGACGCCATTTTCACAGAGTTTAAAGGCGCACTCTCCGAACAATTTGTCTTTCAGCAACTTATGACAAACCAAGAGTTGGCAATCCACTATTTTACCTTCGATAACAGCAAATACGAAATTGATTTTATCATCCAAAATGAAGAAGACGAGGTCATCCCCATCGAAGTGAAAGCCGGTGAAAACCTGCGAGCCAAAAGTTTCAAACTCTTTTGCGAAAAATTCAAACCCCAAACCGCCATTCGCACCTCCCTGTCGAACTACCGCCAAGAGAGTTGGATGACCAATGTGCCGATGTATATCCTCGGAGAATATTTGAAATAAAATACCCTCGCAAACTTGGCTTTGAGAATACAAGCAACGATTTATTTGCTCAACATTCGTGGTATTTCCGAAATGCCCTTGTAAGAGCAAATTACGAAAACAGAGCGTCAACCAATCCTACGGAACACTCAAAATGAGCGAATTGGAACAAGGAGTTTATGTTTTGAAACTCTTTTTAGACCAAGGGAAAGCTGTTATTTGGAAAGTGGTGAAACAGTAAAGTTTATCACTACTGACCGATTAAAATAAGGGAAAATTTGACAACTTCCCCTTATTTTTTGGTTAAGAAAAATACACAGGGTACATCTCACAAAAAATCGTACCTTTGCACCCCTAAAATAAATCATCATAATGAACATCATCAAAGAACAAAACGACAACTTATCGCTACAACTCAAGATAAGCATTGAGGCGTCGGACTACCAAGACCGCGTTAAAAAAGAGTTGAACAAAGTGCGTGCGAAGGCGCAGATGCCGGGTTTCAGACAGGGACACGTGCCTTTCGGACGGATTCAACAGATGTACGGACTATCCATCTTAGTTGACGAAATCAACAAAATATTGCAGGAGAGCGTCGGACAGTTTTTGGAAGAGGAGAAGATAGACCTTCTGGGCGCACCGTTCCCCGCACAGGATGCGCCGAAACTTGATTTTGAAAAAGATACAGCGTTCGACTTCATCCTGAACGTGTTGCTGACGCCCGAAGTAAACCTCGACTTCCTGAAAACACTTCCAACGACTTACTACAAAATAAAATCCACCGACGCCGTTGTGGACGAACAGATAACCGAACTGCGTCAGCGTTTCGGGAGTGCGGAAGAGACAGAAGGCGAAACCCATCGAAAAGAAGCCGAACTCAACGAAGAGTTCTTCAAAAAAGTATTTCCTCACAAAGAGATAAAAACCGAAAAGGAACTGCGTCAAGCGATAGCCGAAGAACATGAGAAAGTGTGTAACGAAACGGTGGATATATGGTTTTTCAACACCACCTTCGACCCGATCATAAAAGCGGCGAACCTGCAATACAACGACGAGATGCTGCGCCAATACATGGAACATCAAAAGGAAACCAAACACGAGGATCAAGAAGAGGAAGAAGAATCTAATAAACTGCTCATCGTTACCGATGAAGAATTTGAAAAAATTAAAAAAGGAACATCATGGCAGTTGATCCAACACAAACTGATGGAGACCTACAACATAAAAGTCGAACACGACGAGATAAAACAGGCAGCCAGAGAGCAAATAAGCAGTTATTTCGGCATGGCGCCCGAACAGGCAGACATCCAATTGGGAGAGTACATGGTGAACATGGTTGACGGCGTCATGAAAGATAAGGAACAAGTGCAAGGGCTTCATACCCGTATGTTGGATAAAAAAATCGTGAAAGTGTTAAAAGAAAACACGCAAATAACTGTAAAAGAGGCTACTTGGGAGGAATTTCGGAAAATGATAGAACCGAAAAAAGAAGAAACCGAAGAGGGAACCGCCGCTCCGGCGCCCAAGAAAACCAAAAAGCCTTCCACCTCAAAAAAGAAAAAAGACACTTCCGAAGAGATCACTTTTTGAATAAAATAATATAGAATATATGAACAACGAATTTAGAAACTACGCAACGAAACATTTGGGAATCAGCAGTTTGTCGTTAGACCGTTACAACTCCGTGGCGCGGAATTACATGCCGCCGGTCAATCTGACTCCCAACATCATTGAAGAACGACAACTCAACATCATCGCCATGGACGTTTTTTCCCGTTTGATGATGGACCGCACCATCTTTCTCGGCGTTCCCATTGACGATTACGTTACCAATATCATTGAGGCGCAATTACTCTTTTTGGAATCAGCCGACTCCAAACGCGACATTCAGATTTACATCAACTCGCCCGGAGGACAAGTCCATTCCGGCTTGGGAATCTACGACACCATGCAATACATAAAACCCGACATATCAACGATTTGCACGGGAATGGCTGCTTCGATGGCTGCCGTCCTATTGTGCGCCGGAGCAAAAGGAAAACGTATTGCGTTGAAACACTCCCGCATCATGATTCACCAACCCATCATAGGCGGCGTGGGCGGACAAGCCAGCGACATCGAAATCGAAGCACGCGAAATCCAAAAACTCAAAAAAGAACTCTACGAAATCATCGCCCTACATACCGAACAGGACTACGAAAAAATCTGGCAAGACAGCGACCGCAACTACTGGATGACCTCCGAAGAAGCCAAAGAGTACGGCATGATTGACGAAATCTTGTTAAAAAGTAAATAATCAACATCTTATACATAAGTCGTGTCAAAAAAAACACACACACATTGCTCTTTCTGCGGACGTCCGGAATTTCAGACCGGACAACTGCTCGAAGGCATCGAAGGATACATCTGCGAACAGTGCGTAGGAACCGCAAATCAACTTTTCGTTGACCAAAACGTTGCACAAAAAAAATCCGGTTCGGCGTTAAATGCTAACTCCGTCCCCCGCCCCAAAGAGATAAAACAGTTTCTCGACCAATATGTCATCGGGCAGGACGAAGCCAAAAAAACGCTCTCCGTCGCCGTTTACAACCATTACAAACGCATCCTCCATCCATCCAACAAAGCCTTAGAGGTGGAATTGGACAAGTCGAACATGATCATTGTGGGCGAAACGGGAACGGGAAAAACGTTGTTGGCGCAAACCATCGCCAAGATGCTGAACGTGCCGTTCGCTATCGTGGACGCCACCGTGCTGACCGAAGCCGGATACGTGGGCGAAGATGTCGAAAGCATCCTGTCGCGCCTCCTCCAAGAGTGCGACTACAACGTGAAAGAAGCCGAACGCGGCATCGTCTTCATTGACGAAATTGACAAAATCGCCCGCAAAGCCGACAACCCCTCCATCACCCGCGACGTCTCTGGCGAAGGCGTGCAGCAAGCGATGCTGAAACTGTTAGAAGGAACCAACGTCAACGTGCCGCCCTACGGCGGACGGAAACATCCCGAACAAAAGATGATCATCGTCAACACCAAAAACATCCTCTTCATCGCCGGCGGCGCTTTCGACGGCATTGACAAGAGAATCATGGCACGCTTGGGAACCAACGCCATCGGCTTCAGCATCAACAAAAAAAGAGAAACCATTGACCGCGACAACATCCTGCAATACATCGCACCTCAAGACCTGCGCTCTTTCGGACTGATACCCGAAATCGTCGGACGCATGCCCATCCTCACCCACCTGAACCCGTTAGACCGCGACGCCCTGCTGCGCATCCTCACCGAACCGAAAAACGCGCTCATACGACAATACGAATATCTCTTCAAACTCGACGGCATCAAACTGACGATTGACCCGGAAGTGCTGGAACTCGTTGTGGATAAAGCCATCGAATACCGCCTCGGCGCCCGCGGACTGCGCTCCATCATGGAATCCATCATGACCGACGCCATGTTCGACCTGCCATCAAATCAAACAGAAAACTTCAGAATCACACTGCAAGACGCCAAAGAAAAAATCGCTAAATTCGATTTTTCACTGCTGTCGGCGTAGATAAGTGTATCTCACGCAAACATCACCGCCGCCATCACGCTCCAAATGCCGACTGCCACTCCGAGTAATCCGATTTTCCCTTGCAGGGGCATGATGCCGGTGAGCATCTTCTTTCGGCTCTCTTCCGTTTTCTCGCCTTTGGCGAGGAATAGCGTGTAAATCAAGTTGTAACACAGCAAAAAGCCGATGACCGCCAACGCCGCAGTGCACAGCATCTCGGTAAGCCATAAAATCGGTTTTCCCTCTGCGGCAATTTTCAACGTGGACTGAAACAGCGCTATCGCTCCTAAAACACAGGCGACAAGTCCGACAAGTCCTTGATAAAGAATGAGTTTCTTGTAGAAAGCCGAAATCTCTTTCTTTTTTGATACAAAGAGGTTAGGCACCGCAAAAGCGCTCAATAGAAACAAACAACAGCCTAATAAAATTTCTCGTGCCATAATGTAATAGCGTTAAAAAATGAGGTTAAAATCAGTGAATTTCAACGAGTTCGACCTCGAAAATCAGCGGGCTATTTGCCGGAATATCACCCAAGTCGCGTTCGCCGTAAGCCAATGGCGAGGGGATGAGGAAGATGGCTTTTTCGCCGACTTTCATGGTTACGATGCCTTCGTCCCATCCGCGGATGACCTGCCCGACGCCCACTTGAAAGCGTATCGGCGTACCTCTGTCCACAGAACTGTCGAACACTTTGCCGTTGAGCAGTTTTCCGGTGTAGTGGACGCTGACCTGGTCGCCCGGCTGAGCCTGTTGCCCCGTTCCTTCCTGCACGACGGCGATGAACAATCCGCTTTCGGTCTCGGTAGCGTTGATGTTGTTTTCTTCCATGTATTGCCGTAGCGTTGTTTTTTCTTCTGCAATCAACTTTTCGGCGGCGACAAGCCGGTCGGCTTCAAATTCCGTTTCGGTTTGCGTTTTTATCAAACTGATGGTCATGTTGATAACATCCGTCTCTTTGATAAATGGAGGAAGATTGTCGCCGATATAGACTTTCGGGTCGAAAGCAAATGCCGTAGTTTCGCCTTCGCGCATCAACAGGATGGCGTCGAACAGATCGCCGGCACGTTGAGGTTCCATCACCATCATCGGCATCGGCGCCGTGTTTTCCGACACCAAACTGTCGTTGATGAAGAGTGCGGAAGTAATGGTGATGATGTCGTTGACCATCACTTGCCTGCCATCCGGATTGGCAACAATGGCTTTGTACTTTACTCCATTCGGAGCCACTTGGAAATCGTCGTTTTCGTTTCCGTAAACATTAGCGGTAATGACCGCTGCGCATAATAATAACATAAGTTTTTTCATTTTAAATATATATTTTTAGTGAATAAATATCATAAATCAAGGTTGAGGAAGGTGGGATTTTATCGTCGTCGCCCGCAATGCCGTAAGCCAAATACGACGGTACTACGATTTTCACCTTGTCGCCCTGATAGAGCAGCAGCAACACCTCTTCCAATCCCGACGGTTGGTCGCTTTTTCCGATTTTGAAAACTAACGGTCCGTCGGTAGCCGAGTTGTATATCTCCTCTCCGGTGATGAGTTTCAGGGTGTATTCGCATTGCAGCACATCGCCCGATTCTATCTTTGCGCCCCGTCCTTTTTCGTAAACCCAGTAACGCACGCCCGTCTCCGTCGTAACGGTGTGCCACTTGTAACGCAACAATAAAGCGTCTATCTGGTCATTTTCTTCCGCTACCATCGCTTTGTTGAACCCGATAAACTGCTCTTCGGTGGCAGAAACGGGCTGCTGCTCGGTGTCTTGCGGTGTTGTGCTTTGGCATCCGATAAGGGAAAACATTATTATAAGGTATGTAGTAATATATTTCATGGAAAAACAAACGATTTGTTGGGTGAAAAATTGCGCTTTGTATTTATCGAAATGGATTGACAATTCTTAATTTTTGTTCTATCAGTAAATTATGCTGCATATCTTCGGAATACAGGATTTCACAGCCGGCTTCGATGGATGGGTTGGTTTTACTCATAATCATTGGCTTCATCTCGATTGAACTTGAAATTTGACAAGTCTATTGAATACTTATCAAGTAATTCCTCACGCCTTTTTCTCCTTTCCTGTATTGCGAGTTGGTCTTGTTGTGCCTGTCTATCGGCACTATAAGCCGGAAAAACAATAACCTCAACCTGTGTGCCTCGCGAAGCCCAAGGCAAATCAAAAATGGGCGTCAGCATATCTGCGTTAACTATTTTCCTAACCATTTCCATCTTTATTCCGTTTTTTAATTACGGCGCAAAGATACAACTTTTTTCCAACACTACACCATCACTGCCAGCAGTTCTTTTCTATACATCGGCAGGATGGATTCAAATTTTTTAACGGTTTGTTCTAATGAGACGTAACTGCTGCCGCCGGAGGCGTTTTTGTGTCCTCCGCCGACAAAGTGTTGGGTGGCTATGCGGCTGACGTCGAAGTCGCCCCGCGAGCGGAACGAAAGCTGAATGCGGTCGGTCTGTTCGATGATGATGCAGCCGAAGACGATGTTTTTCATGGTGGTACAGTAGTTGACCATTCCTTCGGTGTCGCCTTTTTGGTAGTGCATCAGGCGCAGTTCGTCTTGCGTAAGGACGATATACGCCGTGCGTAACGATTTGATGACTTTCATCTTGACGTACAAACCGTAACCTGTCAGCCGCAGACGTGATTCGGGATAGACGTTATAGAGATTTCCCCGTATCTGTTGGACGTTGATTCCCATGTCGGTGAGGTCGGCAACGGCGCGATAGACGCTGGTGTTATCGCAGGCGTAACTGAGCGCCCCCGTGTCGGTGATAATGCCGGTGTAGAGCGCTGTGGCGATGTCGGTGTCAATGGCTTGCTCGTCGAAAGTTTTGAGGACTTCGTAGGTCAGTTCGGCTGCCGACGAGGTGTTGGGCGTGGAGATGACGACGTCAAATTCATCGAGATTGGGGTTGAGGTGGTGGTCTATCAGTATGCGCGGGGTGTTGGTCTTTGCGCGGACGAGCGCGGTCATGTCGCCGATGCGGTCGAGACTGTTATAGTCCACGCAGAAGATGACTTCCGCCTCCGCGATGCACGCTTTTGCCTCATCCGGCTTCTTTTTGTAGATGATGATTTGATCCGCTTCGGGCATCCACGTTAATGTATAATCCAGATTATCAGGGATTAACACCTGACACTGATGTCCTTTTTTACGTAAAAAGAACATCAACGCCAACGCACAACCCACCGTGTCTCCATCGGGATTGATATGACCGATGATGGCAATCTTCTTGGGCGTCGGCAGGAGTTTTTGAATTTGTTCAACTTCATTTTTCATGCCGGCAAAGGTACGACAAATTATTTAATTATCGAATCCGCCCTTTTTTTAAATATCACAACCCACATCCCAAAAAAATCGTACTTTTGCAAAAAAGTTAGTTACACATATTATTATATAGCAGTGCAAACAAGTAAGACAGGTATTGATTTTGAAAAAGTTGCAAAGGCGCGGCTTCACGCCAAAGCCATTGCCGAGGGAGTACAAAAATTTGCCGACAACTACACCACCGTCGCCGTAGAGCGTACATTGTGCCGGCTGTTGGGTATTGATGGTATTGACAATCATGCAGTTCCGCTGCCAAACGTGGTCGTGGAACATGTAAGCGAGCAGGGAATTTTGTCGAAAGGCGTCGTGTTCGCTTTGGGCAATGCGATGGTAGAGACCAAGTTGTCGCCTCAGAAAATTGCGGAACAGATTGCCGATGACAAATTGAACATCGCCCGACTGCCCATTCACAGCGACGAGGAAATCACCTCCGTCATCCAACCGGTAGTCCATGCGACTATCGAGCGCATCAAAGGCAACCGTCAACGCCGTGAGAACTATCTGAAGACCATCGGCGAAGGCTCAAAACCTTACATCTACGTGATTGTTGCCACCGGCAACATCTACGAAGACGTCGTGCAGGCACAGGCGGCGGCGCGACAAGGGGCGGACATCATCGCCGTCATCCGCACCACCGGACAAAGTCTGCTCGACTACGTCCCCTACGGCGCCACGACGGAGGGTTTCGGCGGCACCTTCGCCACACAGGAAAACTTCCGTATCATGCGGAAGGCGCTGAACGAAGTGAGCGAAGAAATCGGTCGTTACGTCCGGCTTTGCAATTACTGCTCAGGACTTTGCATGCCCGAAATTGCCGCCATGGGCGCTTTGGAAGGATTGGACGTCATGCTCAACGACGCCTTGTACGGCATCCTGTTCCGCGACATCAACATGCAACGCACGTTGGTTGACCAGTATTTCTCGCGCGTCATCAACGGCTTCGCCGGCGTCATCATCAACACCGGCGAGGACAACTACCTCACCACCGCCGACGCCTTCGAGGAAGCGCACACCGTGCTGGCGTCGGACTTCATCAACGAACAATTAGCGCTATTAGCCGGCATCCCCGAAGAGCAAATGGGACTCGGACACGCCTTCGAGATGGACCCAACGCTCGAAAACGGTTTTCTCTACGAGTTGGCGCAGGCGCAGATGACCCGTGAAATATTCCCGAAAGCGCCCCTCAAATATATGCCGCCCACCAAGTTTATGACCGGAAACATCTTCAGAGGACACGTCCAAAATGCGCTCTTCAACGCCATCTCCATCTGGACGGGACAAGGATTGCACCTGCTGGGAATGATGACCGAAGCCATACACACCCCGTTCATGTCTGACCGCTATTTAGCCATCGAAAATGCCAAATACATCTTCTCCAACATGAAAAACATCGGCGACGATGTCCAATTCAAAGAAGACGGCATCATGCAACAACGGGCAAAGTACGTCTTAGACAAAGCAACCGAACTCCTCTCCAACGTAGAACATGAAGGTCTTTTCACCGCCTTGGAAAAAGGACTTTTCGCCAACGTAAAACGCTCGAAAACAGGTGGTAAGGGACTTGCCGGCGTTATGGAAAAAGCGGAAGGGTATATGAATCCGTTTATTAATAATTACATAGCGAACCACAGAGGAGGCACAGAGGAACAGAAAGATAATAATCTGTTTAACAACCCTTTGCGAAAACCCTTTGCGCCTTTGCGTTTAAAAATTATATAATGGACAGGCACAGATTTTGACCACCATAACCCACCGAAGTGCAATTTATAAATAAAAATGCACTTTGTATAGTGCAATATTGAAAATAATTAAGAGCAAAATGTGTCCGGAAAATATTTTTTTTCAGAAAACACCATTCGTATCAAAAAAATTACTACCTTTGCACCCCTTGAATTTCGAGTAAAATTTAAACATAAATTATAGAATAAAAAAGGTAATTATGCCAACGATTCAACAGTTAGTTCGTAAAGGGCGCAACAAGTTGACGGAGAAGAGTAAATCTCCGGCGCTTGACTCGTGTCCGCAACGCAGAGGCGTCTGTGTGAGAGTTTACACCACCACGCCCAAAAAACCCAATTCGGCAATGCGTAAAGTAGCCAGAGTACGTCTTTCCAACACCAAAGAGGTGAACGCCTACATCCCGGGCGAAGGACACAACCTTCAGGAACACAGCATCGTGATGATTAGAGGCGGCAGGGTGAAAGACCTCCCCGGCGTCAGATACCATATCATTCGCGGAGCGCTCGACACCTCCGGCGTAGAAGGAAGAAGGCAGCGCCGCTCGAAGTATGGCGCAAAACGCCCGAAAGCAAAATAAATATGTCATTCTTAAAATAAATTGAAATAAGATGAGGAAAGCAAAACCAAGGAAGAGAATCATCCTTCCCGACCCCAAGTTCGGCGAGACCGTTGTTACTAAGTTTGTGAACAACATCATGTTGCAAGGGAAGAAAAATATCGCATACGACATTTTTTACGGCGCCATTGACATCGTAAAAGAGAAATCGGGCGAAGACGGATTGGAAGTTTGGAAAAAAGCATTGGCAAACGTAACGCCCTCGGTAGAGGTAAGAAGCCGTCGTGTTGGCGGGGCGACGTTCCAGATTCCGACAGAGATCCGACCCGGTCGTAAACAATCTATCGGCATGAAAAACATGATCAGTTTTGCCCGCAAACGTCATGAAAAGTCCATGTCGCAAAAGTTGGCGGGAGAGATTCTGGCTGCGTATAAGGAAGAAGGCTCGGCGTTCAAACGGAAAGAAGATACGCACCGCATGGCGGAAGCCAATAAGGCATTCGCACACTACAGAGTGTAAAACGATGAGTGACAGATTATCACACATCAGGAACATCGGTATAATGGCGCACATAGACGCGGGCAAAACCACGACTACGGAGCGCATTTTATATTATGCCGGCATCACCCATAAACTCGGCGAAGTTCACGACGGCAACGCCACCATGGACTTCATGGCACAGGAACGCGAACGCGGCATCACCATCAGTTCGGCAGCCACCACCGTATTTTGGGAAACCAACAACAAAAACTACCGCATCAACATCATTGACACGCCCGGACACGTGGACTTCACCGTTGAGGTAGAACGCTCGCTCAGAGTGTTGGACGGGGCAGTAGCCGTTTTTTGCGCTGTGGGAGGCGTACAGCCGCAGTCGGAAACCGTCTGGCGGCAGGCAAACAAATACAACGTTCCCCGTATCTCGTTCATCAACAAGATGGACCGCACCGGCGCCGACTTCTACAGAGCCGTTGAACAGATAAAAACCCGATTGGGTGCACGTCCCATCCCCATCATGCTGCCCATAGGCGAAGAAGACCGCTTCGGCGGCGTGGTTGACCTTATATATAATAAGGCATATACGTGGGATTTCGCATCGCAGGGAAAAGAGTTTTACGAAATTCCCATCCCCGACGACATGCTCGACATGGTCGAAGAGTACAGAACAAAACTGATAGAAGGCGCCGCCGAAGAAAACGAAGCGCTCTTTGAAAAATATTTAGACGACCACAACTCCATCACGCCCGAAGAACTCATCGCCGAAGTGCGAAAAGCCACCATCAACATGCACATCACGCCGGTACTGTGCGGCTCGTCCCTCCAAAATATCGGCATACAAAAACTGTTAGACGACATCTGCGCTTTCCTGCCCGCACCCGACGACATCCCCGGCATCAACGCCCTCGACGTGAAAACAGAAAAAGAGATCGAATGTTCCCTTTCGCTTGACGACCCCTTTTGCGCACTGGCGTTTAAAATCGTCAACGACCCGTTTGTAGGAAAACTCACCTTTTTCCGCGTTTACTCCGGTTCCGTGAAACAGGGCGACATGGTGCTGAACGTCAATACCGGCAAACGGGAACGCATCGGACGCTTGGTACAGATGCACGCCGCCAAACAGATTCCGTTAGAACAAATATCCGCCGGAGACATTGGCGCCGTGCTGGGATTCAAAGACGTCCACACCGGCGACACGCTGTCGGCACAGGAAAAACCGGTATTGCTCGAAAACATCACTTTCCCTGAACCCGTTATCAGCATCGCCGTCGAGTCCCGCTCGCAGGAAGATCTGGGCAAGTTGGAAAATGCCTTAACGCGCCTAAGCGAGGAAGATCCCACTTTCACCGTCCGCACCGACGAAGAGACAGGACAAACAATCATCAGCGGAATGGGCGAACTGCACTTGGACATTCTGATTGACCGGCTGCGGCGCGAATACAAAGTGGAATGTAATCAGGGTGAACCACAAGTATCTTATAAAGAAGCCTTTGGCTCGACTACGGAATACCGTATGCTCTATAAAAAACAAACCGGCGGACGCGGTAAGTTTGCCGACATCATCTTCGAGATGGGACCGGCAGACGACAGTGTTACCGGTCTGGAATTTATCAACGAGGTCAAAGGCGGCAACATCCCCAAAGAGTTTATGCCGGCAATCCAAAAAGGATTCACCAACGCCATGCTCAACGGTCCGCTCGCCGGATTTAAGATGAAAAACCTCAAAGTCCGCGTCCTCGACGGCAGCACGCATCCCGTTGATTCCGACGCCCTCTCCTTTGAATTAGCCGCCGCCATAGGCTTCCGGGAAGCCGCTCAAAAAGTAACAAAACTGCTGCTCGAACCCATCATGACCATCCACGTCTCCGTCCCCGACGACAACATTGGCGACGTGTCGGGCGACCTCAACAAACGACGCGCACAGGTTACCGGCATCGAAACCGACACCGACGGCACCCAAACCATCAAAGCGCTCGTCCCCATGGCTGAAATGTTCGGCTACGTAACCCGCCTGCGAACACTCACCTCCGGACGCGGCTACGCCATGCTCTCTTTCTCGCACTACGCCCCCGTTCCCGATAATCTGACGGAAGAGGTGCTGAAAAAGGCGGGGAATGCGTGGTGGTAAATTTGTTTTTTTTTATTCCATACCGAAAAAACAACTATTTTTGCAAAGTTTTTCAAGGTATAGTAGAAAGGAAATGATATGATGCTACGGATGGAAAACATATCGAAATCTTTCAAAACGGTTAAGGCACTGCAAAACATTGACTTTGAGGTGAATGAGGGCGAGTTATTTGGCTTGGTCGGACCCGACGGAGCAGGAAAAAAGACCCTGTTCAGTATCCTCGTAACTATAACGCATCCCGACGAGGGCCAGGCTTTTGTGGGCGGTTTCGATGTTGGGAAAGATTACCGGAAAATCAAGGGAATTTTCTTCGCTCTATTTTCGAGTCTTTCATGCTGCAAAAATACGATAAAATCTTCGATACCATAATATCTCTAATGTGTTGATTATGAATAAAATACACGAAAAATATCAGCACGAAACAAATACAAATCACTAATAATCAAATAATTATATCAACAACTGATTTTTAATAACTTAAAGAAAATGTAAGAAAATATAAGGGATTTTTAATGCGTTTGCCCTGACTGCCCTGACATTAAAATAATAATTTTTAGAAAAAAATGTATCTTTGCACCCCACAAATGAATGTGTTAAATTTTAAAAAATAGTTTATATGAGTAATTTACGTGATTCGAAAGTAGCAAGGTGGACAGCCTTGGTGTTCTTGGCGTTTGCCATGTTTTGTGCATATATCTTTATGGATATATTGTCTCCTGTTAAATCCATTTTGGAAACAACAAGGGGTTGGGATTCTACGGCATTTGGCTTTTATGCCGGTTCTGAAACATTTCTAAATGTATTTATCTTCTTTTTGATTTTTGCAGGCATCATTTTAGACAAAATGGGGGTTCGATTTACGGCTCTTTTGTCGGGTGCGGTCATGCTTTTAGGCGCTGCAATAAATTGGTACTCCGTAACAGAGATGTTTGCAGGAACGGGCTTGGAGGCTTGGTTTAACCATAATCTGAATTACATACCCGGCTTTGACGAGTTGGGCGTTTCTCCGTTTTATCGAGGAATGCCGGCTTCTGCAAAATGCGCATCGGTCGGATTTATGATATTCGGTTGCGGCGTTGAGATGGCGGGAATTACCGTTTCGCGTGGTATCGTAAAATGGTTTCGAGGCAAAGAAATGGCGCTGGCGATGGGTTCGGAAATGGCGCTGGCACGTTTGGGTGTTGCCTCCTGCATGATACTCTCGCCGCTGATTGCCAAGGCTAATATCCTTGGCGGCGCAAACGTTTCTCACTCTGTGGCATTTGGCCTATTATTGTTAATTATTGCTTTTATCATGTTCATCGCCTACTTCTTCATGGACAAGCGATTAGATGCTCAAACCGGCGAAGCAGAAGAAAAAGACGACCCGTTCAAAGTGAGCGACATCAGAAAAATCCTCTCAAGCAGCGGCTTTTGGCTGGTGGCTTTACTTTGCGTGTTGTATTATTCCGCCATTTTCCCGTTCCAGAAATATGCCGTAAACATGCTTCAATGCAACTTAGGATTTACTGAAACACAGGCGGGAACAGTCTTTGCGGTGTTCCCGTTATTAGCAGCAGCTATAACACCATTTTTGGGCAACTTTATTGATAGAAAAGGGAAAGCGGCTTCCATGTTAATATTAGGTTCTGTTTTCCTGATTGTCTGTCATTTAACATTTGCCTTTATTTTACCTATGTTTAGACCCGCAGTCAGCGAAACCGGTGAAATTCTCGGTGCAGCATCAAAAGGAGGCGTTGTTTTGGCGCTTACAACGATACTCATTTTGGGAGCTTCATTCTCGTTAGTGCCGGCTTCGTTGTGGCCCTCTGTCCCAAAATTGGTTGACCGAAAAGTGATTGGCTCGGCTTATGCCTTAATTTTCTGGATACAGAATATCGGTTTATGGCTATTCCCGGTGTTAATCGGTAAAATCCTGACATCAAGAAATCAAGATATAATCCAAAGCACTGTTATTAAAGATGAATATAAACCGGTATTGTATAATTATACCTGGCCCTTAGTCATGCTCGCCTGCCTTGGAGGGGCAGCTTTAATACTCGGCTTTGTCCTCAAAATTGTTGATAAAAAACAAAAATTAGGGTTAGAATTGCCGAATATTAAGGCGTGAGGTTTTTGATTTTCGTTCTAAAAAATGTAGTTCAAGACAAACATTCGGTCGAAAAAATGTAATTCAATACAGAAATTCGGTCGAAAAACGTGATTGTCGAAAATAATGTTGTATCTTTGCACTTTCAAAACGAAATATATTGAGTGGCTCCGACAATATTATTATGTCGGAGGAATGCCTGCGGCGGTGGTTTCGTTTTCCGAAAAGAAGGATTTTGTGGAAGTTCGCGCCATTCAGAAGAAGATCTTAGATGCCTACGAAAGCGATTTTTCAAAACACGCTCCCATCGAAATTGATCTACTTGTTCAATATTCCAATGAAGTTATTCCCGTAGAGGTAAAAGCCGCCGAAAACCTGAAAACAAAAAGTTTGAAAACATTTTGCCAAAAGTACAAGCCCGAAACCGCAAGGGTGTATGACAAATTGTCCTCCCCCCGTCTGTTTTTCCCGATCTGTCCCATTATCGGATATAAACAATTTATAGTCAATAACTTTTTTTTGTGTTGCGCAAAGATTGTTCAGTTGTTGTTATTTTTGCGGTTATTTTCAAAATTAGACAAAATGGACAAATCAGAGATTAAGGCATCTATTCTTGCCTCCATATCGGAGAAATTAGATTTATGGCTTGGCAAAGCCGAAACGATTGAA